>Ga0209062_1000106_pt1 | contig 305359 bp, 225 predicted proteins | sample Coa_R2_2_FD_187158 | JGI IMG/M metagenome (GOLD analysis project Ga0209062, IMG submission 187158) | Surface soil microbial communities from Centralia Pennsylvania, which are recovering from an underground coalmine fire - Coalmine... | ecosystem: Environmental > Terrestrial > Soil >... | reverse complement strand
CCGTCACCACCGGACAGGGACAGCCAACGCGCCCACCAATCATCCCAGGACGCACGCTGGCCGCGATCACGATGAGTCAAGCGGTGACCGCGCCCACGACCGGAACGGCGCACCAGGATGCGCAAGCCGCACGCGGAACCATCACGTTCTACAATGCGGCTCCTGTTGAGCAGACCGTGAACGCAGGAACGCTCCTGACCGGAGCAGATGGTATCCAGATCGTGACCGAGCAGGACGCGATCATCCCCGCCGCGCTTCCACCCACAGAAGGACAGGCAACGATCCCCGCTCATGCGGTGGTGACAGGACCAGCAGGCAACATTGCTGCTCGTGATATTTACGGGCCGTGTTGTCGGCTCAATATCTTTGCCGTGAACGGAGCGTTTCACGGTGGAGAGAACGCCCGCAGCTATCCCACCGTCACAGAGCAGGATATTACGAGCGTGACCAGTAGCTTGAACACGAGCTTAGATCAAAGTGTCCAGGCAGCCTTGCAAACCCAGGTGCAGAGCGATGAAACGCTGATTACTCCGCCTCCTTGTCAGCAGACAGTCACCACTGATCATCACCCAGGAGAGGAAGCCACGCAGGTTCACGTTACCGTCAGCGAGACCTGTACCGGAGCGGTCTATCAGACGCAAGCCTATCAGGACGCGATCACCCAGATCGAGACGCAGCAGGCCACCACGCAGCTAGGGAACGGCTACCTGCTTGCAGGTATGGTACAGAGCAGCATCACAGAGGCAACGATCAACGAGCATCAGCAGATCGCGCTCACGGTCAAGATTGCCGGAACGTGGGTGTATCAGTTTCCCCAGGACGAGCAGCAGCGTATGCTCTCGCTCATTGCAGGCAAGGGAAAGGCCCAGGCGCTTAGCTTGTTAGAGCATATCCCAGGAGTCCTGGCCGTTTCACTCACGATCAAAAACGACGCCGCGACCCTTCCGACAGATGCAAATAGTATTCATCTCGTGGTGCTCATCACTGGCTAGCACAGGAACAAGGAACGGCAGGGCAAACAACAAAGAAAGGAGGTGAAACAGATGCAATTAGTTGAAAAATATGTGATTGACCGGAACGATCCACGCTACGGCGCGATTGATGAAGCGGCGTTTAAGTCAAAGAACCTGTACAATGCCGCTTTGTACGAGATACGCCAATCCTACATTTTTACCGGAACGTACCTCAATTACAACGAGATAGACAGGCGGATGCAGTCCCACGAGGCATACCAGGCGCTTCCGGCGAAGGTGAGTCAGCAGGTGTTGATGCAGCTTCATCACGATTGGGATGCCTTCTTCAAAGCGCGTGTAGCCTACAAGGAAGACCCATCGAAGTTTACAGGCCATCCGAAACTGCCAGGATACAAGCACAAGACGGAAGGCCGCAACCTGCTCGTGTACACCATCCAAGCGCTCAGTCGAGGGAAGAAAGGCTTGAAGCGTGGCATCATCAAACCGTCTCAGCTTGCTATCGCGGTAAAAACGAAGCAAAAGGACATCAATCAGGTGCGCATCGTCCCGCGCAAAGGTTTCTATGTGGTCGAGGCCGTGTATGAGCAAGAAGCAAAGCAAGCGCCGGTCAATCCTGCTTATTACGCTGGCGTAGACATTGGCATGAATAATCTGGTGGCGCTAACATCAAACAAACCTGGCTTTCGGCCAGTACTCGTTAACGGGCGTCCAGTGAAGTCCATCAACCAATTCTACAACAAGCGGAGAGCAGAACTTCAGAGCCAGCTTCGACGCAAAGGGACAACGAAGCGTATGGAGCGCATGACGAATAAGCGGAACAGGAGGATTGACCATTACATGCACACTACCAGCAAAAGGATTATTGACCTGTTGGTAGAGGAAGGAATACAGACGCTAGTCATTGGCAAGAATAACGGGTGGAAGCAGGGAAGCCAGATGAGCAAGAAGACGAACCAGAATTTTGTGAATATTCCACACGCCCGGTTTATCTCGATGCTCACCTACAAAGCCGAACTGGTGGGGATTACCGTCAGGATCACAGAAGAGTCGTACACCTCCAAAGCTTCGCTGTTGGACCTGGACCCGTTGCCAGCATGGAAGCCAGATGAGAAGACAAAGTACATCTTCAGCGGCAAACGGATCAAACGTGGGCTATATCGCGCATCTGATGGACGCTTGATTAATGCCGATACGAACGGTGCTGGTAACACGATCAGAAAAGTAGCCCCTGACGCCTTTTCGGAGGCAAGGGCGGTAGAGGATGGTAAAGGGGTGCTTGCATCCCTGGTAGTCCATCCAGTGAGGTTAGTCATTGCCCCCTCACGAACCCAAAAAGGGAAATCCTAGCTCGCATTGTAAAATGCTATAAAACGCTAGAGATCGCTAAACTTTTTGGAACTATAGCAGAAAAAAGAGGGAAAGTACAACTACATTGTACATCTCATGGGATTTATGAATCTGGCCGTTCGTCTTGCGGTGGAAATACAACATCCTCATATTGGTGCCGTTTACCTCGGGCATGCTGGTACGAGTATATTATAGCCAAATCCATTGCTGTATAAAAAGATGCCGCAAATCACAAGAGATTCGTGGCGTCTATGCAACTAATCGCGTGGGTCCCTGTCGTAGGGGCCTTCAGGCGGAGGAGTGTTCGGCAGCTCTCCAGGTTTAGGACCCTCAGGTGGTGGCGTGTTCGGTAATTCCCCTGGATCTTCGGGAGAAGGTGTGTTTGGCAGTTCACCTGGTTCGTCGTCTCCGAAATGTTTCATAACAACCTCTTCTTTAAGGGTATGGACCAAACAATCAATCTCTTGCCAGCGGCGAAGCGTAAGCACGCGCATCCCATGCGTTTCCTGCGGCTTCTCCCTGGTATACATTGCTACAAGTACCAGTCTTCTGCAAAGCAACTCGCGGTCAGCACTACTCATCTGTCCTATAAGTTCGAGTATACGGGGATAACTGTCATCAATGAGTACCAGGCGCTCGTCACATTCCTTCGCAATGCCGCAAAGATAGCGCAGTTTGCCTTCGATGCGGTTACAGAAGATGACATCGTATGCGTTCACGAATGTCTGTTCTTCAAGCCACTGCTGCGTCGCGGTACTGAGGTCCTCCTGCCACGTCTCACTGCTGGAATAGCGCGCTGTGCAATACGAGATAGCGCCGAGTTGCGAAAGGTGGCGCACACCAGACACGGCACCTGCAAGCACGATGTCGGCTCGGATAGCCTGCGGCTTGAAGCGCATCCACCCAAGCTCGAATTCGAACGTCGTATCGTCTCGTTCTCCGCATCGCGCGATGACTTCCGGCATTGCTTTGAAGTCATTAAGCTCTTTGATCTGTATCAGGCGCTCTTCCTCGATGCCAAGCCGCCATTCATCGTTGCACAACCTGGCAATGGCGCTCTCATCTGGGCGTGCCAGCACGCCGTCAATGTCGATGAATATCCGCATAGTCATCACCTCCTGACACCCAGCATAGCTCATAAACACAACCGAAGAGTGTCAATGAAGCGGCTACTTTTCCGGCGCGCTCCCTACCGGAATGGAGATCAGACTTGCTCTAGATATGAGATAAGTCTATGTGTATGTTATACTACTAGTGGCTTTGCGCGTTTTTCGGCATTCTGGAAAAGCAAAAGCACACGGCATGTATCTTCTCTACATGTCTTGTTGTTCGACTGAATAGCTGTTGTTGCTGTTCATCGGGAACAGAAAGGGGGACTCTCTTGACCGTCCAATCTAGCGACTTGGGTCGTTCACTGCACATAAAGAGTGGAAGCGTTAGCAAGCCACTGATTGGTGGGACAACCTTTCATCTCGTTTTTCTGGCGGCGGTGGTATGGTTTGTGGTTGGCGATTACCTGGATAGCTGGGCGCATAACAATATAGCGCAGTTGGAAACGTTTTTCACGCCCTGGCATGGTGTGCTCTACAGCGGTCTGTTTGCCATCGCTGTCCTGCTTTCTGCGACCATCTGGATCAATCACCAGAGGGGAGCTGACTGGATGGAGGCGATCCCAAAGGGCTATGAATTATCGACCATTTTTGTCTATGCTATGTTCTTTGTGGGTGTGGGCGACGCGACATGGCATACACTTTTTGGCATCGAGAAGAACGTCGATGGCCTGCTCAGCCCTACGCATATCTCAGGCATGCTCTTTTCCGGCCTGGTCATTCTGGGTCCCTACAGGGCACTATCCAGTCGCAAGGGAGCGTTGAGCAGGGCTGAGCAAACGATCCTCACCATTACTATCACCCTCTTCCTGGCATACCTCGCCGTCCTCACACAGGAGACGACCACCTACACGCGGCTCTGGCCGCTCACCGTGCCGGCCTCCAACAACGACGGTCAGTTGCTGGCGGTGCTGTCCTTTATTTTTCAGGGCCTGATACTTGGTGGACTCTCGCTCATTGTGATGCGCCGCTGGAAGCTGCCCTTTGGCCTTTACACTTGCGCCTTGCTTGTTGTGGGAGCAGGGATGAGCTTCATGCGCGGTCAATATGTGGTTGATATCCTGGTGGGTTTGATCGCCGGACTGTTGCTGGACGTCTGCTATCACTTTTTGCAACCCGATATGCAGCACACGGATCGTATACGCCTCTTCACCGTCATCGCTGCCAGCGCCATACCATTTGTGTATCTGCCGGTCGTGTGGCTCACGCAGGGGCCACTGATCTGGAGCATCCACCTGATCATTGGCTCAGTGGGTGTATGCGCCATCTTTGGCTGGATGCTCACCTATGTCGCGATCCCTTCCGCTCAGTATGAAGAGGCATAGACTATGTGTGTGGTTGCTCACAAAGGGATACTGTTAGCGAAAGACATTCTTCAGGGGAAGCAGCGCGAACTTGAGCGACATTGAGGGATCGAGAACGGCGCACGAACCGCTCTGTCGGCTGAACGGGCGCTGTAGCTCCCCGATTCATCGTGGGAGACGCGATGAAATCGGGTCGGTACAACGTTTTGAGCGTTGTACCGACCCGCAAAAGTGGTCAATCAGGCGAGCAGCTTTGCCACTGTGCGTATGGCGTGTTCTAGCTCTTCTGCGGTGGTGAAGCCGTGTGGGGCCAGGCGCAGAACTGAGCCGCGGGCCGAGACGACGATAGCGTGCTGCCGCAGTTCGTTCTCCAGTTGGGTGGCGCGTTCAGCTGAGCCAACATTGATCGCGGTGGTCGCGCCCTTCTGCTGAGGCGTTTCGGGACCGCTGATCTGTAAGCCCAGTTGATCGGCGAGGGCGAAGGCGGTCTGGGAAAGTTGCTCGATATGGGCGCGAATGCGGGTGACGCCTGTTGCCGCCACCAGTTCCATGCCCGCGCGGGCAGCGTAAGCATTAATGATTGGAGGGGTGCCGAGATCGAAGCGGGCCGCGCCTGTCGCATAATCGAGCGTGCCCGGATCGAATGAGAACGGGTTGGTGCGTCCGAACCAGCCGGTGACTGTCGGCTCCAGCCATGCTTGCACCGCCGGACTGATGTAGAGGAAGGCAATGCCTGCCGTTCCCAGCAGGTATTTGAGCGTGCCCGCCGCCAGAAAATCGACGCCCGCCGCTTTGACATCTAGGGGGACGGTGCCGATGGATTGATAGGCATCGACGAAGACCAGCGAACCCTTAGCATGGGCGGCGGCAGTGATACTCTCCAATGGCAGCAGCATGCCGTTGGCGTAACAGACGTGAGGCACCGAGAGCAGCGCCAGAGTATCGTCAATCGCACCCATAAATTTTTCGGTGTCCACGGCCCCTCTGGCATTTGTGCCAAGCAAATCAACCTGCCAGCCATGCGCGTGAGTAGCCAGCAATGCATGGGCAACGCCCGGAAATTCCGCGTAGCTGGTAATGATGCGGCGGCGTTTAATGTGAGAAGAGGTCACAAGGGCGCTTGCCACCGACGAAACAAGCTGAGAGACGGAGGTACCAACGGCGATCTCATCGGGTTGCGCGCCGATCAAGGCAGCAAAAGCTGCGCGCGCCCGGTCCACCTCGGCGATCCAGGCGTTCCAGTGCATGCCCAGCTCCGACCAGCTTGCCATAAAGGTGTCGATAGCCGCCCGCACCGGAGTCGTCAGCGGCCCCTGCGAGCAGTTCGCCAGATACACAGTGCTCTGGAGCAGCGGACAGGTTTCACGTAATGTCTGTAATTCGCCTGGAAGGGACTGATTCGAAGTTAGCATCCTGCTCTCTCCTTTGTTTGATGTTGAGCGGCATTGCTCTTTCCAAATTATACCATGTGGTGGCTTATATTCGTCTTGTAGGTGCTCGTCGGAAGAGAGATGGTCTCCTTCGTAGCGACCCGCTTCAGCGCGTCCGCTTTAGCGCCCGTCTTTCACTATTTGTCGTATATTGCAGTAAACTGGACGCGGTAAACCTGGTCGCTACGGCATGTGCGATTTTTTTGTATCGGGGAGAGAGCACTGCTCCATCTGTGTTAGGGACTCTCCAAAATCAAAGAATCCCAGAGCGGCGGATACTCCACTTAGATGGAGCGCCAAAATGCCAGAGTTCTCCAGGAATGGCCCATATTGCTCCTCTATTAAAACGCAGTATGAACGTTTTATTCATGAGAGAGAAAGTCTCCCCGGCTGGGAAGAACTTTGCTGTGAAACATGCAAGCACAAATAAGAATGGAACTGCTCTATGTTCCCATCAGAAGATAATGCGCGAAGCAATAAAGAGGCCAGAGCACAAGAAGGCCAGCAGCGCTCTCACAGGCGGACGACCTCAAAGTCTCCGTTTCATGAGGCTGCGGCCTGGGTTCACTGGGAATATAGCCCTGAGGAATGGGCACTTTTTGAGAAGGTTGATTGGATGCCGATACGTCTCAGGTTCTGGGGCGTGACCGTCGGCTGTGCAGCCTCTGTGGTCGCAGCAATCCTGCCCTGGTTCTTTTTTTCTCTTCGTGGAGGCGATGAGTCACAGTTTTTAATCGTATATTTATCCGCTTTGCTAGGCTGGTGCGTGTTTTTACCGCTTGTGATAATGTATTTTTTTTCTTATATCAATGCACGGAAACGTCATAAAGCCCGGCAGCAAGAGCCCCGAACGGTGACCTTTTCCAGAGAGGGAGTTTGGGAGGCGGGTGCCTTTTTTCCTCTGAATAAATTTTTGACTGCGAACTTAAAAAAGGTGACGCTGACCTTTGATCCGCCTGTTCTCCATTTTCGCCTGAGGATCTGGCCCAGTGGAAAAAATTGGAGATCCTCACCCACATCTTCTACCCTGCATGTGCCTGTCCCTCGCGGACGGGAAGAGGAAGCGGGATTTCTTCTGGAGCGCTTTCAAACGGAGGTGATTCAGGCGCGTGTGCAACTGGAGCAACGAATGAACAATCCCCCAGAACCGCGCTAGAAAGCCTAAGGCGAGGTTCGACCCTGGCTCAAAAAGTCTTCTTGCTATGATTCTCTTCCTGCTCGAACAGGGTTTTCCGTCAGAGGGAGGGTTACATATACCTGCTGCGGGCTGATACCTCCTGCTCTTCGGTTAAGCGATAGCCGAGATAGGGTTCGGTGATGATGTAGCGCGGGTGCGCAGGGTCTTGCTCTAGTTTGACGCGCAGGCGGCGTATGACTCCCTTGACGTAGCCGGTGGCGTCGCAGTATTGCGGTCCCCAGACGCGTTGGAGGAGCAGGTTTGTAGTCATGACGCGTCCGATGTTATGAGCAAGCTCAGCCAGGACCGCATACTCGATAGGCGTGAGCACGACTGTCCTATTAGCAACGGAGACGCGCCGCTTCTCCGTGTCAATTTCCAGATCGCCACAGATGATTTTCCTGCTCATCACCGCTTTATTGCCGCGTCTGAGCACGGCGCGCACACGCGCAAGCAGCTCGGCCAGGCGGAATGGTTTGACCAGATAATCGTCGGCGCCCAGATCAAGCACCGAGACAATATCGGACTCGCTCCCCTTGATGCTCAGCACGATGATGGGGATCGAGGAGAATTCGCGCACACGCTGGCAGACTTCCAGGCCGCCGCAACCGGGCATAACCAGGTCCAACAGGATCAGTTCCGGTGGCTCGCGTTCAAAGGCCGCCAGAGCTTCTAAGCCATTGCTGGCCGTCGTCATCTTATAGCCATGAGAGACCAGCGCCTGCTTGACTGCGGCCATAATGCCAGGATCATCATCTACCAGGAGGATGCTTTGTTTGGCATGACCCATGATATCACCGTGCTTTCAAATATTTCCTGTGGTGACGCTTACACTGCTAATTCCTGCTCCTCTGATGCTTCCAGATCCATCGGGTTCGCTGGCGGGAGGGCGATCAAGAAAATAGACCCTCCCTCGTTATCTTCCACCCAGATATGCCCCCCGTGCGCCTCGATAATGCCTCGACAAATAGCGAGTCCCATTCCGCTCCCCGGGGTATGCGCCCGTTGATCACGCTCAAGACGGTAAAAACGTTGAAATATCTTCTCCTGCTCGCCCTTGGGGATGCCGGGGCCGCGGTCCGCGACGCTGATGACAACTTCCCTGCCGGGCGTTAACCGCGCCTCCACTTTAATAGGCGTCCCCAGAGGTGCATATTTGTAGGCATTTTCCAGCAGATTCCATAGCACCTGGAGGAGACGGTCTGGATCGATATAGTACAAAGGAATGTTTGGATCTAGTATCTGTTCGATAGAGCATCCATAATGGAGGCGCTCAAACTCTGCTACAGTATCGGCGATAAGTACGGAGAGCTCGGTCCAATCGCAATCGAGGGCAAGCGCGCCCGCTTCGATGCGCGAGAGATCGAGCAGTTGATCGACGAGTTGCCCCAGGCGGTTGGCCTGGCCCGCGATATTGCGCAGCAGGTGCTGTTGCCCCAGCGCGGATTGAATGCCATCGGCATCGAGCAAACTTTCAACGGAGGCGCGAATAGCCGTGAGAGGCGAGCGCAGGTCGTGGGAGACAGCCGCCAGAAATCCGCTTTTCACGCGATCAGCCTCGCGCAACGCCTCCATTTCGCTGGCCGAACGCAGAAGTTGCGCATTTTTGAGCGCCAATCCGAGCTGCTGCCCCACGGTTGAGAAAAACTTCAGGTCGTTCTTGATATGGCTATCGTGATGCTGGTTGCCGATCAGCATCACGCCCAGAATGGTGTTGCCGGTTGTAAGCGGTACCACGATCAGGCTGTAGAAGCCGACGAGCCGCAGGGCCTCGCGGGTCGTCGGCTCGCTGCAATCGTCGGCGTAGATCATCAGCGGCTCGCGCACGTCTATAATGCGGCGGGCCAGCATATAGAGCGTTTTCAATGGATATTGCTCCAGGTCGAGCTGGATGGTGCTGGAAAGCATATGCTGCGTGGCGAGGGTCATTTTATCCTGGTCGTCTAGTAGTAAGATCATGCCGGTGTCTAACTGAATAATCTCGATGATGCGGCGCAAAACAAGGTCGAGATGCTGGCTCGGATCTGGCAGGGTGCTGAGAATCTGGGCAATCGCGTTGAGGGCCTCGATATGGCGGTTGTGTTGTTGCAAAGCCTCGAAGAGGCGCGCATTTTCAATTGCCGTCGCCGATTGAGCAGCAAAAGCAAGTCCCAGGCGTATATCCCCGACGTGCCACGGCTGGGGAGCGAGGTTGGAAACGCTGATAAAGCCGCTGACTCCTCGCGCCGTTACCAGCGGCAAGAGCATCAGCGAGCGGATAGCTGTTTGCTCGCCAAAAGTGGCGGGGAGCAAGGGCGAAACAAGGGTATCATCAATCACCACCGGCTCACCGCGTTCCTGTATCAGCGCAACTGCTCGTCCATCGTTGAGCAGGGCCGCAATCACGTCGGGTCTCTCCAGATGCGATGAGAGTTGCGTGGATACATGATGGAGCGTGGTTGGCTCATCCTGTTCATCGAAGAGATAGACGCCGGCTCTTTCTGCGTGCAGCAGGTGAACGGTCTGTTCAACCACTTTCTCAAGCGTAACATGCAGATCGAGGCTGGCGCTGATAATGCCAGCCGATGTTACCAGGCACTCGGCATCGTATGCCCGCCGTTCATCAAGATTGAGCGATGTTCGCGTTTTAGCCGGGGAGTTCGATGCTGATACTTCATCTCGCTGCGGAGAATATATTTCACTCATAACGTTTGTTTCATTGATCTGAGCAGCTACCTGCCGACGTATGATAGGGCTATAATAGTCGGGCTGCCATTTGTTACGGCAGGGAGCGGGGAGCAGGGTATATAATCGCTGCTTGATCTCCAGGGCTGCTGCCGCCAGGAAGCTGGTCAGGAAAGGACGGATCAGGCGATAATCGCCCGTCACGTCGAGGATGCCGATAATAGCGTTTGTCAGGGGATGGCGGATCGGAGCTGCCGTACAGGTCAGATCCTGCCAACCATCGCAATAGTGTTCGGCGGCCATCAACTGTACGATATGTTCATCGGCCAATGCGGTTCCAATAGCATTCGTGCCTGCCGCCGCCTCGCTCCAATTGCCGCCGGGGATAAAATCGATGCGAGCGAGACGGCGGCGAATTGCCACATCGCCGAGTACAAGCAATAAACGTCCCTGAGCGTCGCTCAGCACCACCACGTAGCCCGAATCAAAAAGAAACTGGGTAAGATGTTTGATCACTGGCTGAGCCGCCTGGATGAGTAGCGCGTTTTCCTCCTGTAGCTGCATCAACTGGATCTCACGCGTGATTGCCAGTGGGGCGCAGCGTTGTGAAGGATTGACGTCGAGGGTACGACAACGTTGCCACGAGTCGAGGATCAGCGGTCGTGGCGTCCATAAAGTGAGACTTCCCTTGTTCAGGAAGTCCTCGCGCACCGCCGTTAGCCGGCGAGCGGTATGCTCAATTTCCAGCGGCGATGCGATAGACAGGTTAACGGCATGTTGTTGTATGTGGTGTGTGGTCATACCTCCACCTCAGCAGTACGGGTGAGGCTTTCCTTATTGCCAGCCGGGACTCGGCGGACGCGATCAATCGGGTCCCTACGAACTCCATAATGCAAGTTATAGCATATGGTTTGAGCGCCTGTCCATGAAAAAAGTCGGATGGTTGCCTATTTTTTACCACTTTTTTACCACTATCGACCCTTCTCATGAACTGCAAAGCTTTTCCGCTTTCTCCTTGTACCGCCAAAGGCGGCGGGAGGAAAAGGGAGTGCGAGGACACCTCGCGCTCCGGCAGGGGACGGCCAGTCCCCTGCACCCCTGCTCAAAGCCCAAACTCGATATCCTTGAAAGCGGGGATATGGATCGGCGTATCTGTGATGAGCGTGTCGGTCGTCAGGAGCATGCTGGCGATGCTGATAGCGTTTTGCAGCGCCACCCGCGTCACCCTGGTCGGATCGATGATGCCGGCCTTGTACATATCGACATAATGGCCGGTGATGGCATCGAAGCCGTGGCCGAAGGGTTGATCGCGTACATTGGCAACCACGACACTGCTCTCGTAGCCAGCATTGGCAGCGATTTGCCGCAGCGGCTCCTCTAACGCTCGTCTGAGGATATTGACGCCCGTCGCCTCTTCCGGCAGACTGGTTTTAACGCTCTCCAGTGCTGATTGCGCCATTACCAGAGCTGTACCGCCCCCGGGCACTATGCCTTCCTCAATCGCTGCTTTCGTCGCAGCCAGCGCATCCTGCATCCGTAATGTGGACTCTTTCATCTCGACTGCGGTAGCGGCCCCGACCTTGATTACCGCAGCACCGCCTGATAGGCCGGCTAAGCGCTGCTGAAGATTTTTGCGGTCATACTCACCGGTGACATGCTTAGCCTGGCTATTCCGAGCAACAACGCCGCTATCGCGTCTAGCTCCGCTCAGTTGCTCGGCAAGGAATGCCTGAGCACGCAATTCGTGCAAACGATGCTCAATAGCTTCTCTGTCGCCCTGACCGTCAACAAGCAACGTCGTCGTCTTCGTCGTGATGACCTTGCGGGCGCGGCCCAGATCCGCGAGCGTGGCATGCTCAAGCCTGCGCCCTAGCTTCTCGCTGATAATCTGAGCGCCCGTCATGATCGCGATATCCTCCAGGGCTTCGTCGCGGCGATCTCCGAAGCTGGGCGCTCGTATCCCCAGAACGTGAAATGCCCCGCGCGCTTTATTGACAACGAGCGATGTCAATGCCTCGCCTTCGATATCCGCGGCGATGACCAGCAGCTCCTTCTGGCCCTGCGCCAGCAGTTGTTCTAGCAGCGGGAGCAGCGTTTCGATGGCTCTGATCTTTTGATCGGTAATCAGAATGTATGGGTGAGAAAATACTGTTTCCATGCGTTCCTGGTTATTGACCATGTAAGGAGAAATATAGCCGCGATCAAGTTGCATGCCCTTGATATAGGCGATTTCGGTCAGTTGCCCGTTGCCCTCTTCTATCGTCACCAGGCCATCGCGTCCAACCTCTTCCAGCACACCCGCGATCAGCTCCCCTATGGAGGGATCACCTGCCGCGATGGTGGCGACCTGGGCAATCTCTTCGTGTGTCTCGACGGGTTGACTGATGGCTTTAATCTCTGCCTGGAGCGCCTGCGCGCCGCGCTCCAAACCTTTGCAAAGGAGCATAGGATTCGTTCCCGCCACCACGTTTTTTAGCCCTTCAGCCAGGATGGCTTGCACGATGATCGTCGCCGTTGTTGTGCCATCGCCCACCAGGTCGTTAGTTTTGATCGCGGCCTCTTTCAGCAACTGGACAACCATGTTGGTAAACGGCTCTTCCAGGTCGATGCCACGGGCAATCGCGACGCCATCATTGAGGATTCTGGGCGTCTCAAGCGGATGATCCAGCACCACATTGCGTCCCCGAGGCCCGATAGTCACCCTGACGGCATCGGTAAGCGTATCCACCCCTTTACGGATGGAGTAGCGTGCCATCCCTTTAAACTGAAGTTGCTTGCTCATGAACCTGTGCTCCTTTTCCAAAGAACCTTCACCACAATTTTAAGGGACGAGAATGCCGCGTCCTCGCAACTTGCCGCTCTCTAGATCGTGAATAGCGTCAATGGCTGCGTCCAGCGGATAGACCTGGGTATGCAGCTTGACCTTGCCCTGAGCAGTTAGCGTCATAAGCTCTGCCAGATCGTTGTAGCTGCCCACGAGGTTGCCGATGAAGTTGATCTCCGTCGAGATGATATCGATGGTGGGAACGTTGAGCCTGCCGCCGTAACCGATGATGAAGTGCGAGCCGGCGCGCCGCAGCATCTGGACCGCGTCCATCTCCGCCCCTTGCTCGCCCACAAAGTCAATCACGGCCTCCGCCCCCTGCCCGTTGGTGATATCTTTCACCGTATCAACATGCTTGCCATCTGCTACCACTGTATAGTTCGCGCCCCAGTTTTTGGTCAGATCGAGGGCAGCCTGCGATTTATCAACCACGATAATTTCGGCAGGGGTAAGGGCCTTGAGGCACTGCACCCCGATATGTCCGAGTCCGCCTGCGCCGATCACCACCACCTTCGTACCCGGATAGAGCAGGGCCGCCGCCTTTTTCACGGCATGGTAAGCGGTCAGGCCAGCATCGGCGAGGGCCGCAATATCTTTGGGGGACAGAATAGGATCGAGCTTGACGACGGCGCGGGCGTTCGTTTTGAGGAAAGCTGCCATACCGCCATCAACCGAGATACCCGGGAAAACCGAATTGATGCAGTGCATATCATCCCCGGCGCGGCAGGCGCGACAGTAGCCACAGGTGGCTAACGGATGCACAATGACCGTGTCACCCACCGCAACGTTGCTTACGGCTGAACCAATGGCCTCGATCCAGCCGGCGTTTTCGTGGCCGAGGGTATAGGGCAGGGTCACGCCTGATTTCTCCACCCATTGTCCCTCGATAATGTGCAGATCGGTGCGGCAGAGGCCCGCGCCGCCGATACGCACAATCACATCGGTGGGGCTGGTAATCGTGGGTTCGGCGGTCTCCTGTACTTTGGGAAGTTCGTTGTATGCAAGCAGACGTACAGCCTTCATATCATCTCTCCTTCTGGTAAAAACTTCTTCTTTGCAGCCGACCTGAGCGCAGCTAGATGCGAGAGCAGCGTTGGTCGGCTGGATATCAAAACTTCTTTTCGCCAGAGCCGTAGCGGGTCTGGAACATATCGGAGCAGAAGATGGTGTTAAACATAATGTTCATGCGTACCGAGCGGGATTGGCGCAGATAGTGCTGCAACCCGCCGGGAGGGATGGCTTGACCATGATCGTCGATAAAGAGCAGGTCGCGCGGCCCTTGATGCAGGCCGAGTAGCGCGGCGCGACGTAAATAAGCCTGCGCGCTCTGGGCCGTTCGCTCCAAGTGGATTACCTGCCGGGGAGTGGTGATGGTTGCGCACTGCGTGGCCTCATCAATAGCGAGATCGGCCACGCGTAGAGCGAGCAGCGTCTCTTCGCCAACCCCGGCTTTCTGCAACTTGCGCAACAGCATATCCTGGCGCATCAGAAAGCCCTTGCGTAAAAAAATCTGGCGCAGCTCTTCCAGGTTATCGTGGGCCTCGTCGGGGAACGCCTCGGTAAAGGACTTGTCCGTGTTGATGCTCGCGTTGATCTCCTCGTCGGTACAATGGTCCTGCAACAGAATATGAGCCGTGTGTACCCCTGGAATAGCCAGCACTTTGGCACGCAGGTCGGCGGCCATCAGATAGGCGAAGTTTGGAGCGCACCAGTAGGTGGGCAGCTTAAAAGCTACGGTGACATTGCCTCCATCGATCCGAACATGGTCAATGAAGCCCAGCTTGACCAGCGATTCGTCCAGTTCAGGGTCGAGCACATCCGCGATGGCTGCGTAAACCATCGTCTCAGTGATCTCGCCAGAGAAAGCATCAGCGAACGGCATAGGATGGCTCCTTTCCAAACATCCCGAAACGTCCCATGAACATCCCGTAGGGTCCCGATTTATCGCGACCTGCGCGATTTATCGCGTTCCCGTTTGACCGGAAGGGTAGCCGAGGGTAGCCGCGAAAGCAGCCCCAACGGTTCAGGACGATATTGGGAGGGTAGCCGCGAGGGCTACCCCTACAGTTCGGTTTTACGGTTCAAGGACGCCGATGCCGCCGGTTTTATGGTGGATCTGGGCGGCCTCCTGCGAGAAACGGTCGTCTTTGGTTTTAGCCAGTTGCTCGTCGGGATTAATGCCATAAAGCCGGGCGGCGTTGAGACCCAGGATCTTGCGCCTGTTCTCCATGTCCATCTTCACGTTGAACTCCGCTTGCAGGTCCTCCGGGAACTGGAAGGCCATGAATCTCTCGATCAGCCACCTGGGCTCCCATATCGCGTAGTCGCTGCCGAAGAGGATCTTATCCGGCCCGAGCCAGAACATCAGGTTCGCCATCACTTCGGCGAAGTAGCGCGGGCGTGGATAGATGAAGGGCAGGACGACGGCGAGGCCCGCGTAGACATTGGATTCCTGGGTGGCGATCCAGCAGAAGTCTTCGATGCGCGGCAAGCCCGCGTGCTCGACGATAAAGTTTAGATCAGTGAATACTGAGGCGGCATCATCGACATCGGCCACGTCGAAGGCGTCGCGGTTGAGCGGATAGATGGTTGGCCCTTTATGCACATGAATGTTGGTAATGCCAAGCCTGACGCACTCCTCCAGGAAGCGGTAGCTCTCGGGATCGGAGAGCTTGTAGCCTTTGGAATTGCCGCGCCACTCGGCGGTGTACAGCTTCACGCCCTTGATATCCCAATCGTCCTTCTGTCGCCGCAGATAGTCCAGACCGGCATCGCCATCGCGCGGATCAAAGGCGCCATTGAGGATATAGCGGTCGGGATAAGCGCGCTTCACCACGCTATTCTGCTCAATGGTATTGAAGCCATCATGGTAGAAGTCGGTCAAATATGTTGGTTGCAGGATGGCGAGGTCAACATAGCCCTTGACGAACTGGTCAAATACCATATCATCGGGGGAGTATTTCTCGTACTTTTCCAGCGACCAGACATATTCGGGCGGGGAAAGGTTCTTGTGGTAGGCGTAGAAGCAATCGATCCAGCCACGACCATACTTATTTTTCTGGTTGGCAGGGCTGGCATCCCACAAATGAGAGTGGCAGTCAATGACGAAGATATCTTCTCCATTGTCAGTTCGATACATCGTGTTGTGACCTCCTGTTTCCTGACTATGTGTATTCCTTTGTTAAACGCTGCTGTAGGGGTAGCCCTTGCGGCTACCCACCACGTACGGCTACCTGGACCACAGAACACAGACGATCATCTTCCCTCGGTTGGGTAACCGTGTCAGGGTAACTGCAAGGGTTACCCCTACGGGCTGGTAGGCGAGGTTTGGGATGAGGCGGTGGGCTCCGGCTCAAAGCCGAGATATTCGGCGGCATCTTCGGGATTGGCGAAGAGGAGCACCCTGTCATCGAGTCGCACCTGGCGTCCATAGTGGGTCGATGTCTCGACCTCAAAATCGTAGACGGTGTACTCGCCTGACTCATAGCCCAGGGCGGAGCCGATCTCGTCCATATCGAACTCGATCATCTTCTCCGCGTCGATACGGATAATGGCCGGATAGCGTGTGATCCGCACCCCGGGTTTCTTGCTCATGAGCTCGGCTATGGCGTTGCCTTCGACGCTGGCGCTCATCGTCACTCCGCAGAGGTTGGATGGCTCGCGTTTGAACTGCAATTCATATGTTGAGCGTGTGCCTGTAGCCTTGTTTTCCGCAGTTTGACTCAAAGCTGTACCTCCTTTGGCAACTCTAATCCAAGTTTTGATAGGACCGCCGTGAAGCGATTTTTGGCGCGCTCATACGCATCTTCGAAGCGCAGTACTTTGATCTGCACTTGAGACCAGATGGGCTGCAACTGGCGCGCTCCGGCAACGCTGAATGGCGTCCAGTGCGAGAGCCACTCGCCCATGATGCGCTTATTAGCCTCGCCGTGTTCCTCGTCATCGACGAGCAGCTTGAAGAAATCGACGGTGTAGGCCAGATTGCGCTCGTAATCGTGCTCCGCTATGCCAAAAAACACCGGTGTGATGAAATCGCCGTGAGGCGCAGCGCACTGCATCACGAACTGGCTGCGGAACAGTTCCCCACAGAGCGGTTCGTAAATCACGTTAGTGGCGAAGAGTTGCTCGGCCCAGTCAGCGGAGGCGGTCAGGCGTTCGACGTTCTCGCGTACGCCGAGCCAGGCAGGATCGTTTTTCCAGGTCTGTTTATGCGCCTTGCCATCAAAGCCCGCAATACGCTCGCTCAATTCCAGGTTGTAGAGTGCCAGGTCCTGGGCCAGGCGTAGCTTGTCGGTTGCGTTGATCGCCATTGTATTATTGATCATGTTGGTGGTGCCATCGCGTTGCGCCGGTACGAAGACGTGCATGCCCAGGCCGTACTCGGCGTGCATCGACGCGCCAACATGGGTTTCCATGCATTTGATCCAGCTCTTGTCCCAGGTCGCGTAAACGTTCTGTTCCCGGCCTATCGTCTGGGCCTGCTGGATCTGGCGCACAGTGTTGGCCTCACGGATGTACATATTGCGATGCCACTGCTCGTTAGGGTCGCGGAAAAGATGCCAGTTGGACGATTTCATTTTTGTCCAGCGCGGATCGTATCCTTCGGTACCATTGGCGAAAGCATAGAGCCAGCCCTGTAGCAGGTACCGGTCAGGATCGGGCTGGACATCTATGGTGACATCCTCATAGATGCTGGCCTGACGCCCCTTTGGCTGGAAATAGTTGAAGGCGCGACTCTCCGAGCCTACAAATGTGGCTGCGCCAGCCTGCGCGTTGGTAATGTTGATCGCTGGCCCATTATCAGTGATCGGGTCTGCCATGATAGATCCTTTCCTCCGTTAACAAATAGGACGCGATGAGTTGGTCGGCACGGGGAACGCGATAAATCGCGGGTTGGACGCGATAAATCGGGTCCCTACGGTGTGCTGGTTGGTGTGAACTTGTCATAAAAGATGCGATCTTCGCTGATGCCTTTGCTCACAAGCACTGGGACGGCGGCGTCGATCATCAGCGGTGGACCGCAGAGGTATGCCTGGGTGAAGCTCTGGTCGCCCTCCAGGTGGCGGTCCAGCACTTCGGTGATCAGGCCAGTTTCGCCGTCCCACTCGTCCTCTGCCGTTGCCATTGAGAGCGCGGGTATAAAACGAAAGCCGGGCAGCTTTTCCTCCAGCTCATGCAGGCGATCAAGGTAAAATAAGTCTTTGCGCGTTCTCGCGCCGTAGAAGTAGGTGGCTTTGCGCTTGATCCCGCGTTCCGCCATATCGTTGAGCAGCGACCAGAGGGGGGCCATGCCGGAGCCGCCTCCAATACAGAGGATATCGCTATTCCACTTCTCACGCAGCATAAAGACGCCATACGGTCCCTTGATCTCCAGCTCTTGACCAACCGTGAAGCCGTTATCCAGCAGACCTGAAAAGAGGCCGTCCGGGAACATTTTGATCATGAACTCCAGTCGTCCCGGTGTACGCGGCGTATTCGCCATCGAATAAGCGCGATACTCGTCCCTGCCGGGAACGCGGATGGAAGCGTATTGCCCGGCATTGAAGCGCATCTTTTGTCCCTCTTCGCTGAACTTGAGCACCAGGCGGCGAATATCATGCGTCAGCGGCTCGATGGCTTCGATAGTCATCTTGAACGTTTCGATGGGGATGCCCAGGCGCAGAATGTCTTCGTCATAGTTGATCAACTCCACTTCCGCGTCGCTATAGACATGGGAGCGGCAGAGCAGCACGTATCCTTCTTCGCTCTCATAGTCCGGCAGCGCGAACGTGGAGTACTTTTTCATCTCCAGGTCGCCATCCAGCAAAAACGACTTGCAGGCCCCGCACTGCCCCTCGCGGCATCCATGTGTCAACGACACGCCCTGCCGGAACGCAGCATTGAGCACCGTCTCGTCTTCGCTCACCTCAATCTCAATATCAACCGGCTGAAACCGTACTTTGTGTATAGCCATCTCGCAACTCATTTCATAGGGCAAGCGCCAGGCCCCCTCATCCTCTCCAGCCCCTCCCCTTCATCGTTGCCGCAATTGCCGTACTGACCCGATTGATCGCGTCCGCCGTACATTCGTTGGACCCGCAGCAGGACAGGCGCGAACCTCTCGCATCTACCGTATCCCCTTGCATCTACCGATTCATCCACATACCACCCGTGCCATAGCGACGCGCCTGCCCCACACCGGGTGTCAAACAAACGTGGTAGGGCAACCGCAAGGGGTTGCCCCTACAGGTTCGTTTGACATGCCAGGACGTCATTTAATGGTGAAACCTTTGCGGTATTCAGCCATGTGGGCTTCTCGCTGCTCCGGCGTCATTTTGTTAAGCAGGACGTTCGGACTCTGGAACTCGATCCCCTTGAGGTGATCTAACGTCCACATCTGCTTATCATCGAAGATGACGTGCGGCTGCGGGATCAGCGTCTTACCATCGGGACGGACGAAGCCCTGGTCCACCATCACATCGGCCACATCCCAGCCGTGATAGCAGGTTTCCCACTCGCGCTTACCCACCAGACGACCCATTGCAGGCGTCGGGCGGCCCTGGTATTCGCCGCGGAAGGCGACTTTATCGGTCCAATGACAGGTTTTGGAGCAGTAGGTGCGTACCTGCCCATCTACCGTGTCCATGATCGTGTCTTCGCGAATCATGCAGGGAACCATGCAGGTCCAGCAGCGATGCGGATAGACGTAGCCAACGTCCTCAAAGGCAATCGGCTTGTGACCGTTGGGCCTGGACAGGCGGGCATAGTGCTCCCACCACTTGCCATATTCGTTGTACCAGCCGGGATACTTGAACTCGAACCACTCGAAATCCTCTTCCGTCATCGGGTCGATGCGCCAGAAGTTGGCGAACCATCCCGTGGCGAAGAACTGGGCGGTCTTATGCACATACCCTTTGTTGGCGATGCGGTTCCACGCCTCCTCAATGTCATCGTGGTGGATCTTCAGGCCGTACTTCTCCAGCGGCATGAGGTAGCTGCGGTAGTAGTCGTCGTAGATCCAGCGTCGCCACATCTCGGCATAGCTCTCGCGATTCTTGCGCCGGTCCTTCGTGCCATACTCGATGAAGGTGCCGATAGCGGCATCGACGAGTGCATGGTTGTTCCAGAAGGCGTAGCGCAGGTCACGCTCCAGCAGGGGCCGATTGTCCGGGTCGGCCAGGGCCATCAGCAGCGTGGCATAGCCGTTACTGATATGGCGAGACTCGTCCGATTGGACGGAGAGGAAAACCGTCGGCAGCAGATAATCGCCGTTGGCAGCAGCTTCGGACGGCATGGCGACGAACAGGGTATTGGTGAAGGCCGTCTCCGCCACGATCTGGAGATAGACGTTGGCAGCCGTGATCGCGTCGCCCGTCGTAAAACCCTCGCCAAACTGGCGGCCAATCGTGCCCGCGTAACAGCGGTCGAAAGACTTCTCAGTGGTATCGAAGCCGGTGGGATCTATATAGTTTTTCATATAGTAACGCTTCAGATGCATCTGAATGGTGGAGTGGCGCACCTCGTCAATCATCTGAAGCACCAGGCCGTTATGCAGCTCGGGATTAGGCACCACCGAAGTAAGCAGGGGCATGGCACGAGCGGCGGAAATTTCCGGGAACGGGCTGATGCCCAGGAAAAGCTTCATCCACTCCATCCAGCGTGGCTCCGTCGAGCGGAACATGTTGCCACGCAGTGCGCCATCCATCGCCCCCATTGAGCGATCATCCTTCTCCTCCTGCATGGGGAAATAGGATTGCATGACCTGCTTCAATGGCTCCTTCTTAGGGGCCTTCGTAAACTTGTAGTCGGTCGGGTACTTCTGAGCTGGCGTCACAAAAGTTGGCTCCCAGGAAAGCTCCTGGATCTTTTGGTACGCCTTCGTGAGACTGTTTCGTGCCATAGAGTTGTGTCTCCTTTTCTGGCCTTCCACGATGGAAAAATAGGGAGCGTCTTGAAATTCGCATGCCAGGGCAGGGTCTGTAGGGGCAACCTTGCGGTTGCCCGGTCCCTACAATGGTTGGCAAGGAAGATCGGTTCCGGTATGCCAGGGCAGGGTCTGTAGGGGCAGCCCTTGCGGTTGCCCATCCCCAGTAAAATTTTTAGCTGGTACTACTATACCCAGGCGGAGTGATAGGGAAGTGAAATTGAAGGGGGTGGGGGTGTAAAATTGGTAAAAAAATTCCCTTGCGCAACATCTAGAATTTGCGACGCAAGGGAATACCCCTACTCAGGCTTGACCCCCCAGGTGATTAAGCCGAAGGAGATGCTTGTAAAGTCGTCGCCTAACATGTCCGCGAGCATACGGTTGTAGAGACGGTCGTACTCTTCTTCTTTCACAAGGTCAGATTTGATGATATAGGGCTTGAGCAAGGAGAAAAGTATTTCTATATCCTTATAGACAGCGTAGTGGGAATCAGCGCCACAAGAGGCATCAATAAAAAAAGCGCGCTTCTCTACCTTTTCAAAGCCTGTATCACGGATAAGCTTCCCTAACTGATGCACCAGGCCAAAAGAGCGTCCGTCAACAGAAAATGTGCGCTTCTGCATAACAAGCACCTGACAGAGATAGCCGAAAAGCCGCTGGGCGGCGAAGCTGTTTGTCGTCCATCCATCGCTTTCTGTTAACCGGATAACTCCGCCCGGGCGCAGGATGCGGTAACACTCGGCAAGCAACCTGGGCCAGGACTCTTGATCCATGAAACCGACCAGCAGCCGCGCATTGACGAGATCAAAGCTGCAATCGCTAAACGGGAGCGGCTTGAGTGCATCGACAATCTCGAAGGTGACATTTTGCAACTGACGCGTGCGGGCTTGCGCGAACGCGTATTGGATCACCAGAGGGTTGATGTCAATGCCGACCACTTGCGTATCTGGATATTGGAATGCAACTTCCAATGCCCAGCCGCCTGGCCCGCACGCGATGTCAAGAATCTCTCCAAAGCGCGCCATATCGTCCGACCGCTCGGGAAAAAGGCCACCCATCGCTTGCGTAAAAAGACGGTCTTGCTCCATGAGACGCGCGGTTTCTGCTGCCTCCTCGATATTGATGATATACCTGTTCCCTGAAGAAGTTCCGTCGGCAGATGACATGGCGGCCTGTCCTTTCTTTAGTTGCTGTAATCTTAAAAATGTGATTTAGGATATCGAGATGCAATGCTACCCCCTGGTATGTATATGCAGCATAGCCTACTCTTGTAGAGCCTGTCAAGAATATTGTACAAATGTGCCTTTTATTATATCGCCGCATAAAAAGGTAAAATAAGCAGCAGAAGCGCGCATTTCCTGGAGGGAAAATCGCCTCCTGATGTCAAAATTGATAACATCAATCATATGGTCAAGGAGAGCGATGAAGAGAGTCAGTTGTTAGCTTTTACTAAAGGGGAAGAGGGTCTATAGCAGAAAATTATCATGGCAGGATACAATGATGGCTTTATTGAAGCGAGCAAGGGCGTTTTTCAAGGAAGCCGGCCCCGAATAAACGGGTCAGCCTCCTCGAAGTGAGGGTCTGCAAGCAAGCTACTGCGTTACCGTACAGGTTACCTGGATAGAGTGCTGTAACGGGCCGCTTGTCCCGGTGACGGTTAAGGTAAATGTGCCCAGGGAAGACTGAGCGCCGCTATTAAAGATAAAATCGACGTCCCCTGAGCCTGCCACCGAGTCGGGGTTGAAGAAGCCGAGGTCGTTGGCTGGTACGCCTGAAACGGTGAAGTTGACGGTCCCGATGAAGCCGTTCAACGCACCAACATGGATGGTATAGACAGCATTCAAGCCCCCTCTTTGAATGCTCTGCGAAGTCGGGCTTGCCGAAAGCGTGAAGTTGGAATTTGGCGGGATGACTTCAAACGTAATATCGGTAAAATGTCCTAGCTGTCCACTCGTGCCGGTAACAGTCAGTCCAAAGGAGCCTGTGGTAGTCTGTGAGGTGGTTTTAATATCAAGTTCGCTGGTCCCGGGAACTACTACGGAGGTGGAGGTAAAGGATGCCGTGGCGCTGGCGGGCACGCCTGAAACGGCCAGGGTAACGGTGCCGGAGAAATTTGTTCCTGGCACAGAAGTAACGCTGATTTGATAAACGGCGGTTCCCCCGGGCTTAACGGTCTGGACGAACGGATTGGAAGAGATAGAGAAGTCGGGGACCGGGATTGTCGTCAAAGTCACCTGGATGGAATGCTGCAAGCTGCCACTGGTGCCAGTGACGGTTAATGTAGCGGTTCCCAGCGCAGATTCATGTCCAGGGCTATGAACACTCAGAACTGAGTCGCCAGTGCCCGTCACCGTTGGGTTTGTGAAGGAGGCGGAATCATGATTGGGCACACCTGAAACGGTCAGATTCACGGTCCCATTAAAGCCGTTCAACGCCTGTACATGAATGGTGTAGGTGGCGGTCTGTCCTCTTTCGATAGTGCGGGAGGTTGGATTTGCTAAGAGGGAGAAGTCCGGGCCGGATGCCGCTGCCGCCGAGTAGGTGGGCCAGATAAGGAAAGATGTAGCCAGAGCCAGTGTCAGGACGAGCAGGGTAAAAATTGTTTTAAGCCGGGTTTGAACCATGATTGTTCTCCTTGTTTTTCTCTTCCCTCTCCACCAAAGAGAGGTCCGCTAGGCATGCGCGTACGACAATCAGGTAAGGTTCGTAGATGGTCTTGCTGGAAAAAAGCTTCTTTCGCGTGGTGAAAGATGCAACGGCACCTGGAAAAAGTATAGCACAAGAATTAAGCGAAGTAAATGCTTAATTTGTATCTAAAGAAATTAAAAATTTTGTTGCAAGACAATTTTATTTACTAAAATAACAGAACTTATGGTAAAAACGATTTTATCAGACAAAGCACGTTAGCATGGCTCATCAGAAAAGATATGACGTGGACAAAGCAGGTTGTGTCGGGGATGTGGTTCACAACCTGCTATTGTGCATAGTTCACCATGTTTCACTGGGGTACGAAAGTGCCGTTTTGGTTTTTGAACCACAGTTCAATGGACCCGCTGTGTACCAGCATATCGGGATGATGATTGCCCTGCCGGTCTACGAATTGCAGCGTGACCGGCACCAGATCCGCGCCATCCCCGGACAGCGTCGGTCCGACGATCATCCTGGCATGGCTCGCGTCACCCCCTGGCAGTTCCAGGATCTGAATGTGACCGTGAAGATTAAAGGCGATAAAGTGGCTGGGCGTGACAAGCGAATCGTTGTGCCCCACCACAACATCGACCTGAAAGGTGCGAGGTCTGCCGAAGCGCAGATCGTTATAAGTCGTGGTTCCCCAGGCCAGAACGGACTGGAGCAGCCAGATCAGCACAATGGTGACCGTCATTGAGATCCCGATGGGGATGAGCCAGTGAACGCGCTCAGGCGGCTGCGCTTTGCTCGCAGGTAATGGCGTATCTCCAGTAATACGCGTCTCAGGCTCTTTTTTCGGCACTCGTGAGGAGCGCTGCGTGATCGGCACCGTTGTTTGCTTCGTCCCGATAGGACGGTGCCGCAAGGCGCTCTTAGGCACGATCTTCTTTTGATAGTCAGCAACGATAGACATAAATCCCTCCTGTGTGTGGCTAAAATGGAACGATCAACCAGGATGAAATAACCGACGACACAGTCAGGGATACGTCGCTTTTAAAATAAGTATAGCTGGACAGGACCCAGTTAACCAGCCTGTTATCCACCACTTTATCCACGACTTTCTATAAGGTGGTGGATGAGCTGTGGATAACCTGAACCTTTTGGTGGCCCCCAAAAATTGACTTTAGCAGCTTTTTGGATACAAAATGAAGGGCAGAAAATTTTTACTGCATGGTAAAAACCTGCACCATCGAATGATGGTATGTATATTCAAGGGGAGAGAAAACGTGAAGACGGTACAGCATACAAGTGAGTCTATGAATTTTACTACAAGCAATGAGCATATCAGCGAGTTGCTAGGGTATATGTATGAGATTACTGATCTTGAGAAACTGATCAGTCTTGCTGAGTGGGATCAGCATACGGCCATGCCGAAGGGAGCGGGTGAGGCCCGCATGTACCAGATGGCAACGTTAGAGAAAATCTTGCACGAGCGCCAGTCCGCGCCACAACTGGGCAATGTGCTTAAATCGTTAGATGATGTGATCGAACAGGAGCGTTTCACCGACGCGGACCGAGGGCTGGTGCGGCATGCTCGTCGAGCCTATGATCAGGCCACGAAACTGCCGTCGGAGCTTGTTGAAGAGAGGGCGCGGGTGGCCGTCGCCAGTGTCGAAAGCTGGATCAGAGCGCGCCAGCAGAACGACTTTGCCAGCTTCGCTCCCTGGCTACAACGTACGGTGAAGATACAACGCGAGATCGCCGATAGACTGGGCTTTGCCGAAACACGCCTGGATGCTCTGCTCGATCTGGCGAACCCGGGCCTGACCACCAGGGCGGCGGAGGAACTGTTTGTTCCCGTACGCGATGTGAGCATAACACTGCTCAAGCGCATCCAGGCGAGTGGGAAGACAATCGATACCTCCTGCCTCTATGGCAACTTCCCACTAGAGCAGCAGCGCGTGTTCTGTGAAAAGGTTGCTGCCAGCATTGGCTACGATTTTGTGCATGGTCAGATCATGCGCTCCCCTCATCCTTTCACCACCGATTTTGGTTCCCCTCTGGATGTGCGCTTTACCGTACGCTATACAGAGCAGTTTTTGGGGATGGCGCTGATGGCGACGTTGCATGAGGGAGGACATGCGCTCTATGAACAGGGGAGTTCGCGGACGTTATTGCGCACTCCGCTGGCGGGAGGAGCATCGGCGGGCGTGCATGAATCGCAATCTCGCTTGTGGGAGAACGCTCTGGGCCGCTCCGAGCTTTTCTGGCAGAAAAAGTATGCCCTGTTGCGCGAATTCTTCCCGCAGCAGTTCAATACGGTCGATGTAACGACCTTCGTGCGGGCGCTCAACTGCGTTGAGCCGAGCCTGATTCGGGTCGAGGCCGATGAAGTGACCTATAACCTGCATATCGTCATTCGTTTCGAGCTAGAGAAGGCGCTGATGAATGGTGAAATTACCGTCGAGTCCCTGCCACGGTTGTGGAATGAGAAGTACCGCGAATATCTGGGGATAGAGCCGGAAAATGATACGGTGGGCGTTTTGCAGGATATCCACTGGTCTGGCGGCTTCGGAGGTTTCCCCAGTTATACGCTGGGCAACCTCTATGCCGCTCAAATTTTCCAGACCGTGCAGCGCGAGTGTCCCGATTTTGCCGAGCGACTGGCTGGCGGCGATACCTCCTTCATCTTGCAGTGGCTGCGTGAACACATGTACTCCGTTGGCGCGACCTATCTGCCCGAGGATCTGCTGCTGCGCCTGACGGGGGAACCCGCGAATCCTCAGTACTTTGTGCGTTATCTGACTGATAAGTTCACAAAAATTTACGAGCTGCCCCAGGCGAGTTGATCGTTAAGCGGGCAAGCGTTGAGTAATGATGGCGAGAATACGCTCCTCCCCATCATTACTCAATGAAGTCCGAGCAGGGCAATCCCTCGCGGTTGCCCTGTGGAGGAACCGATAGCGCCTTGCGGCTCAGCTCCAGGTGTTTTTTTAGGTTCATCATAACGTCCGGTTTACCGGCTGTTTGTCACAACCCCGCGCTAAAGCGGACGCGGTGAACCTCGTCGCCACAGGACAGAGGGATTCCAAACATCATTGGTTAATGAGCATAATTGCCCTATAGTGTCAGCCCTATCGGTTGCTTCAGTTCGGGTGGCAGCGGCGTGACGTAGGGCTGATCACGCACGCGTCGCTCGAAGTCGGCACGGGCGGCCTGGCGCAATTCTGCATCGTGCAATAGATCAAAACCGGTCCATGCCAGCAAACGAGCAGCATAAATTGCGCCTTTCAGGCCGATGCTGGTGCCGTGGCTGGCGGTCGCAGCCCAGGTGTGGACGGCAACGCCGAGCGGCATGGTTGGCATGCCACAGCCCATCGTCGGCACATTCCAGCTCACATCTCCCACGTCCGTTGATGCGCCCATAGAGCTGCTTTCGTCGCCGAGTGGTTGCGTCTGCGTGGTCATGCCTTTGGCCTCGACGCCGAAGTTGCGCTGCAACTCGCGCGCGAATGCCTGCTCCTCCTCGGTATAGCTGGGTACGCCGATGCGATCAAGGTGGGTCTGCATGCGAGCGGCCAGGGGGCTGTTCGGCAGGAGGTCATAGAGGCCGGTATAGACCTGGACCTTGCTGCTGGTCTGGGTTGCCAGGGCCGCGCCCTCGGCTATCTGCTTGACCCAGGCCGTTGTTGCCATCACATTCTTGCGGTTGCCATCGCGCACATATAAGCACAGGCGGGCATAGTCGGGGACGACGTTTGGCGCCATGCCGCCATGTTCATAGATGTAGTGGATGCGCGCGGTCGGCTCAAGGTGTTCGCGCATCAGGTTGAGTCCGTGCGCGAAAAGTTCGGCGGCGTGGACCGCGCTGCGTCCTAACCAGGGACCGCCGGCGGCGTGGGCGCTTCTGCCGAAGAACTCGATCTTCATCTGATCGACCGCCGTCGAGCGGAAATTGCTTACTCTGGCGAACGGGCCAGGATGCCAGTGCAAAGCGACATCAAGATCGCGAAATAGCCCTTCGCGGGCCATATAGATTTTAGCCCCTTCAGTCTCTTCTGCCGCGCATCCGTACAGGCGAATCGTGCCAGGGATGTTCTGCTCGGCCATCAGGTTTTTCAGCGCGATAGCCGCCCCGATGCAGCCCGCTCCCAGCAGGTTGTGACCGCAGCCATGTCCGCTGCTGACCTGATCTTTGCGCGGCTCTCGATAGGGCACAGCCTCGTTGCCCAGGCCGGGCAGGGCATCGTACTCTGCCAGGAAGCCCAGAATCGGCGATCCGCTGCCATACTCGGCGATAAAGGCCGTGGGTATACCGGCAGTGCCTTCGCTGGTGATGGTGAAGCCATGTTCCCGCAAAATATTTATCAGGAGCTGTGCCGATTTGACCTCGCGCAGCGAAAGTTCGGCGAGCTGCCACACTTCTTGCGCGATCCGCTGAATGGTGGGTGCGGCCTGCTCAACTGCCTGGTCAACCTGTGCGTATGATTGAGTTGTCATGGCGAAGAATCCCTTCTAAAAGATAGATTGTCTGAAAGATAGATTGTCTGACAGGAATCGAGAGTACGAACCTGGAAACGGTTGATTTTTATCATATGATCCACATTCGATCATCACAACCTGCCGTGCGAGCGACGACAACCCTTGCGGTTGTCCTGTTTGACGACGTGCGAATGGGTGGCATATAGTGAAAAATCACGAGATATTTGAAGTGAAGGAAGGATCATCAGTATGCAATCTCAAACTTCAGCCAATCTATCGCCACGAGCACGGATTGGCCTGGCAATCGAGGCGCGGGAAGCAACGCAGGCAATCGAGCTGATTGCCGCGGCTGAGGCCGCCGGAGTCGAGCAGGTCTGGATGACGCAGTCGCCGCCGACGCTCGACACTCTGACCCTCTACGCCGCCACAGCAGCACGCACGACGCGCATACGCCTGGGAACATCGATTGTGCCAACCTATCCGCGCCATCCCTTGATCCTGGCCCAGCAAGCATTGACGGTCAACGATATCGCGCCTGGACGTCTGCGCCTGGGCGTTGGTCCAAGCCATCGACCGCCTATTGAGGGCATCTATGGCTTGCAACATACGGCTCCCCTGGCCCACTTGCGCGAATATGTGGCAATTTTGCGCTCAGTGTTGTGGGAGGGACAGGTCGCGTTTCACGGCGATTATTTTAACGTCCAGACGCCTCCCCTGCGCACTGCCCCGGTCCCGATCTTGATTTCGGCGCTGCGTGAGGGCGCGTTCCGTCTCGCTGGCGAGATTTCAGATGGTGCCATCTCCTGGCTCTGCCCTGTGCCATACCTCTTGAACAAAGCTTTACCGGCTCTGCGAGCTGGCGCGGAGGCCAGCCAGCGCCCGACGCCTCCCCTGGTGGCGCATGTCCTGGTCTCTTTAAGTGAAGACGAAAATGCCGCTCACAGTGCTGCTAGCAAGCGCATCCTGTTCTATGCCACGCTGCCCTTCTACGCCAGGATGTTCGCGGATGCGGGCTTTCCAATAGGCGACGATGGAGCGGGGCTTGATGAGCTTGCACGCTCTCTTGTCGTCTTCGGCAATGAGGCCGCGGTCGCGCAGCAATTGACCGATCTGCTGGCGCAGGGGCTGGATGAACTGCTGGTGTTGCTGATACCGGTCCAGGATGCCGCTCGCGAGCAGGCACAGTTGGCGCGCTTGATCGGCAGTTTGCAGTGATAGCTTGAGATGAAGCATAGGTGGGGGAGTGGCATGTGCAGTCCTTCCGAACGGGTACTCTTCCACCTGTGCTTGCTGTATAAACACGATCCACCACCATTTTTTGCGCATCTTTTTTGCCACCCTTGTTGCACCGGTAGCCGGATCGTAGCATATTTCGTGAAGATAGCAATTGAGTAAAATAAAATTTTTACTGCCCGCGTTATTTTATTTTTACCTCGTGTAACCTTCTCACGTAATTACTAATTGGACCCCCAGGATACTTCTTTTGTCCGGCGTATCTCCAAAACGTCATATGTTCGTTTAAAAGTGGGGAGATCGTTTATGAAGAACCTAAAGGATCTACGTTACCTCGTTAGTAGCACTTTAAAGCTAGCCGTCCTCGCTACCCTCATCAGCGGCTATATGGTAGCGGGACTATTTTCCTCGGCTCCTCCTGCTGCTTATGCTGCTACGAATAGCGGCTCGCCGCTGAGCGCCGTGGGACATCTCAAGTTCAAAGCCACCGTGGATATGAGCAAAATCTCTACTGCTCACGCTGCGCCGGTTCATCCCAATCCGGTAGTACGCAAGGTAGCCGTCAACCGTCCGGCGCCCGATGGCATAGGAACTGCTGCGACGGTGAGCAAGGGTGCCATTCCAAAGGTGGCGGCTTCGCCCTTAACCAGCGCCCACGCAGTGACGACGAACTTCAATGGGCTGAGCAGTGTCGATAGCTTCAATGCTAACGGCTTTGACGTTGAGCCGCCCGACCAGGGCATGTGCGTTAACAAAAACAATGTATTGGAGCTGGTTAATTTAGTGGCTGCCGATTACAACCGCAACGGCACACTGAAAGATGGTCCGATCAGCCTCAACAGCCTCTTCGCTGAGCCCCCCGCCGAATTCCTCAGTGATCCGCGCTGCTATTTCGATGCCACTACCCATGCATGGTTTGCTAGCGTTCTGGCAATCGATCCGTCGAATACGGCATCGCATCTGGATGTAGCGGTAGCGCCTTCGGACTTCCCGACCATCTTCACGGTCTATCAGTTCGATACCACCGATGCCAACGATCCCGGCTGCCCCTGCTTTGGCGATCAGCCCTTGCTGGGCCTTGATAAACAGAATATCTATGTGAGTACCAACGAGTTTTCTATTCTTGGACCGAACTTCAACGGTGCGCAGATCTACGCCATCTCCAAGTCGCAACTGGTATCACTAGCGACGACGGTCAACTTTGTGCATTTTGGCAATCTGGGCATTGGTGGGGTGAAAGCCGGGTCCGTTCAGCCCGCTATCACCAACGATAATACCAAAGCCGAGTTCTTTTTACAGTCGGTAACGCGCCATTCCGCCTTTGATACGCGTCTTGGCGTGTGGGCGATGACGGCAACCGACCGCGTTTCCAGCGGTGGGACCCCCAATCTCACCAGCGTGGTCATCACCTCGGAGCCTTATGGCGCACCTCCGGCGGCAGCCTCGCCTGGTGGGGTTTTCCTCGATACGGGTGATACCCGGATGCAGCAGGTGCAAATGATCAACGGCAAGCTCTGGGGCGCTCTGGATACTATCGTCAACGTTCCCGGCGATGCCACTCCAAGCACCGGCGCGGCCTGGTTCTCGATCACGCCTGCGCTGGACTCGCAGCAGCAGGTGATCAAGAGCGCCACCATTGTGGATCAGGGCTACGTGACCGCTCAGGGCGAGTTCTTGCTCTATCCGGCCATTCAGCAGAGCCCCGATGGCACCGTTGAGATGGTGATGAGCATGACGGGGCCGAACACCTTCCCCAGCGCCGTCTATGTGACCCGTTCGGGAGCGAAACACGCGCAGTTTGGAGCAATCACGATGATCGAGCCAGGCGTCACGGCTGATACCGGCTTCACCTGTGCTGGCGGTGCCTGCCGCTGGGGTGACTACTCCGCTGCCGCGTTTGACTCTTCCAATAACGGCCACTCCATCTGGGTCGCAACCGAGTACATCCCGGGGGCCGGCGATCAGTTCACCGATTGGGGCACGCGTATCGCTGAGATCGGCGCCTGATGCCACGCCATTCAGGGGTGGATAAGGTATACACGCATCTCAGATTTTAGCAGGGTTCCAGGAGTTATAGCTCCTGGAACCCTGTTTTTATGGTGTCATATGTTCTGGGAATTCAGGTAGAGATTTTTCAGCGAGGTCCAGTTTGATATGATGAAGCAATCAGGCATATAATCTATTAGGAAGAAGCGGAAGAGAGAGGCAGGAGCGCAGAAAGAGGTTTTATAGAGTGTCTGATGAATCGATGAAGGGCGTCTCCCCATACCCGTTTGTGCCATATACCGGGCCACAACTTGGCCTTGAGGAGCAGCGAGCCGGATCTCGCCTGTATCTGGAAACGATGAGCAGGCGCCGGACGGTTCGCGAGTATTCCAGCGAGCCGGTTCCTTTTGAGCTGATCGAGAACGCGATTCAGGCCGCGAGCCTGGCTCCCAGCGGCGCTAATCAGCAGCCCTGGACCTTTGTCGTGGTGAGCGATCCTGCAATTAAGCGACAGATACGCCTGGAGGCGGAGGCCGAAGAGAAAGAGAGCTATGAGCACCGCATGTCGCAAGAATGGCTTGATGCCCTGGCAGTTCTGGGGACTGATTGGCATAAGCCGCATATTGAACAGGCTCCTTACCTGATCGTCGTCTTTGCCCAGATTTACGGCCTCCAGACCCTTCCCGATGGGAGGCAGTGCAAAATCAAGCATTATTACGTTCAGGAATCGGTCGGCATCGCCGTGGGCATGCTGCTCTCCTCGCTCACCTTCGCGGGTCTCTCCACTCTGACTCATACCCCCAATCCGATGGGCTTCTTGAGCAAGATCTTGCAACGTCCTCCTAACGAGCGCGCCTACGTCTTGATACCCGTGGGCTATCCCGCTCCAGAAGCGACTGTACCGGATATACAGAAAAAGCCGCTGGAGCAGGTGTTTGTGCATATCCAATCTTCTAGTTAGGATGAAGATATTGCGCTTAAAAATATCTTCATCCTATAGGTCAGCTTCTGAGCTTGCTTCCGCGCAAAATTTGCAATCTAGGGAAAGCGAACCATGCCGGACTGGTAGAAGCTGGTGCGACGCGAATTGAGCGCGGATGCGTCAGCATGATAGCCGGACAGGTTTGGATGGAAAGAGCCATGGATCAGCGCGTTGATGCCGGTGATTTCATTGATCCACTCGTTGCTCTGGTTGGCTGTGCATGCTTCATGGCCTGCGAAAGCTTGCTCAACTTCACTGCTGGCTGCGACAACGCCGGCCTGCGCAGCCGCCTGGGTTATTACCTGGTCCATCTGACCGGCGAGCTCACGGATCATCGTCATCTCGCTGCCGCTCAAGCCAACGTGGACAATGGGATTGTGACAATCGGCAATGTTCGCAGCCGCGAGCAATAAAGGATAGCCGAGGACAATAATATCGGCGCCAGGGGCCGCCTGCCTGATCTCCTGATAGACCTGAACCAGGCGGGGTTCTAGCGCCGTAATTTTCTGTGAGATCGAGGCTTGCCGCGATGTGCAAGAGCTAAAGCTAACAATACAGTTTTCTAATTCATTGGCAAAACCAACATCGTTTCCTCCGATAGTCAGTGTGATAAGAGCATTGTTCAGAGGACTGCTCTTCAATTGCTGGAGCTGCGTACCCGGCAGCCCGGAGTTCTGGACTGTCTTATCGATATCGTTGGTAACGGCGCCAGAACAGGCGATCATGGTGGGCGTTGGTATGCCGGCGCCGAGCAAATAGGCGTAGCTGTGCGTGGAGCGATAGCATCCTGTTGCGCCTGAATAGGGCGGGGAGCCTTCGCCGGAAGAGTACGAATCGCCAAGAACATAGTAGAAGTCATAGGAGCCACGAAAGCCTGTGGTGCGAATATCAATAGGAGCGGATGGGGTGCCCTGCGTTATGCCGTTCACCGGAATAACGCGGAAGCGATACCAGTGTCCGGTAGCCAGGGAACCGGCAGTAAATGAAGTCGTCGTTATCACATCTGGTAGCTGCTGGACCTGTCCTGTGACCAGATCGGTCTGTTCAACGATATAGCTGGTGGCGTTGGGATCGGCGGTCCAGGTCAGAGAAGCCTGCTGGTTCCCAGGAGTGCCATTAATAGCAATGGAAGATTGGGCGGCAGCCAGAGCGCGCAAAACAGGGTTAGTAAAAAGCAGCGTTGCGCACACGGTGGTCAGGATGAGGCAGAAAAAGATGGCGGTGGTCCATTTAAACTTGCCTGAGGTCGCTGACCTTTTCCTCCGGGGCATACGATGAAGAAGTCTCTGGGCAATGCGTGGTTGGCTGTGCATGAGGTTTTTCCTCTTTTCGTGTTACTAAAAAGGCAGATAAGTAGTGAGCTTGTGTCGTGCATGGCGGCTGAGCTTGGCCGGGATAGTATTGCAAATGGACAAGCGGCTTCATTTGCAATGTCGGATCGTTCGGTGGAAGCCAGAGACGCTAAAATACCAGGACAGTTTCCACCTTTATGACCCTGGAAGAAGTGGCTGTTCACCTCGCAGGACAGGCATAAGCTCTACTAAAATTATACACGTTTCTTGTATGAAAAATTAGCAAGAGTTCGACAGATATCCTAATTGTGCTATCTGCCTCTTGAAGTAATATTAACCAGAGAAAGGTCTTTTCGAGAACCACAAACTCGTCTTTTGGTCGTCTTTTGGTGCTGAGATTGACATCGGACCGGCGATGAAGAACGCCATGTACAGCTCCGCAGCGTGTGGATAGTATTTCGCAGTGATGTAAGAGGCTAGAAGGCTCATCCCCAGGACAAATTGCAGTTTATCCTGAGATGAGTCCTTCTTGAGCGCGGGAGAAACTTGCCTGTCGGATTATTTTGTTGGGGCGGCGTGAACGATAGTGACCTCGCTGGCGGGAACCCAGGCTTGACGATGGTTGTAGTTGATCTCGTACCAGAGCGTCGTGCCGCCATCCTCGATCACCGTATAGGCTGATACGAAGGTTGAGTTACTGGCTGCATCACCGATATGGAACTGCTCATTCGTAATTGGCTTGCCGAAGACCTCGGCGCTGGCTCCATTGGTTCCCTTGAGCGCGACAACTGTGCCCGAACCCTCAATGGCAACTCCCGGGGGAACAGCCAGCCAGGCCAGGTGAGCCGTAGCAAACAGGCTTGACGGGTTCGCGTGGGCCTGGTCCTCTTCTCCATACCAGATCTCGTAGAGGGTATCGCCGGTGCCTGCCGGGTCTTTTACCTTTGCCAGGAAAAAGTAGCTCGTGGCGGGCTCGACATTGTTGGTGACATCGGTAATATCGGTGCCGTCACCCTGCTGGGGGATCAGGCCGGAGGCGGTGCTGGGTCCATTATAGAGATAGAAAAAGTTGAAGTTAGCCGGCGTCTCCGTCCCGTTTTTCCCAAAGGGCCGGAGATCGGTTGAAGGCTTCAAAGTGATAATATGCGACTGGAGGGTTCCTTTCGGGAAAGGCACGCCCTGCTGATGAATCAGGTTGAGATAGTAATCCCAGAGCCAGTAAGGACCTGGATCGACGTGATTCGGAGCCACAGCCAGGAAGGGCGAAGGGACAGTGCCGTGTGAAACAATATGAGCGTGGTCCAGAGGAATGTGGTACTTCTTGAGCAGGTAAGCAGTGAGCTTCGCGGAGGACAGATACTCTGTAGCGTTGTACCACTGGAAGCCGGTAGCGTCAAAGCCGGCATGCTCAATGCCTACGGAATGCTGATTGTACCAGAAGTTGCCCGCGTGGAAGGCAATATCTTTCTCGTGTATAACTTGATACACAGTGCCGTCACTATCCACAATATAGTTGACGCTGACGAAGCTATTGGGGTCCTGGAACACGTTGAGCGCGTTCTGGGCCGTGCCTTCGATATCGTGGATCACCACCTGCAGGATTGAAAGATCGTTAGGACGATTGGCCCCATCATAAGTGCAGGGAGCGGTTGACGAGACGAGATTGCAATCAAAGGTCTTGGGGTCCACAATACAGTCGATGGCGGCTGGATAATCGACGTTGGTATCGACTTTGCAGCCCACCGGTAGGGCTTTGGCTCCCTTGACTGTTGCAGCGGTTGTGTGGTCGGGCTGCACCTGCTGAGCCGCCAGCGTGACTGTTTCGCCGCCCTCGGTTTGCGCGCTAAAGCCGCTATTGAGCAGCTTATAAAGGCTATCGGCATACAGCAACGCTGTTGGGCGTATCGTCGCGTGGCTGTATGCGGCAATCGTGCCATACCAGCCTGCCAGAGTTTTAGGGAGGGTATGCGAGTTGGAAAGCTGCAAAGCCTCATCGCGTAGCACTGCCGCGCCACCGAGGATATTCGTCGCGGCATCGGTCTGGAGGAGTTGAACGCTCACGCCCAGGTCTTTGGCAGCCTGATCGAGCGTATCGGCGCGGCTATTCTTCACCAGGTGCATCAGCCCATAGCCGCCATCAATGCTCGGCGTGCCATTATGCATGCTCAGACGACTTTCCATATAGGCAATCGCTTTCAACAGCTCAACGGGAACGCCGAACCGTTGCGCTGCCTGAGTAAGGGCCGTATTGAGCGAAGGCGCGGGAGCCGCTGCGTACGCGACGCTCTCTTTGCCAGCGCCAAACTGAAAACAGAGGACGACCAGGAGTAGCGCGGGTAAACCGGTGCGGAAGAAAACGGGGCAAGGGTTTTGTCGCATAGACGTTTCTCTCCTATCTAAATATTTGTTGCGCGAGAAGTGTTTTTATGAAAAAGAGTGGTGAAATAACGAAAATGTAAATAACACCTCCTTCCTATCTTTTGAGATATAATATATCATATTATGATTAAGTGCGAGCTACGATTCGAAAGATAGAAACGCCCTCTTTAGCCAATTTAGACAATTTTTTGGCAAATCGCTGTTGCTGTTTGCCGAACCACGTTCGGTCGTGTGCATATGAGCAGGCAGCTTTGCCAATCGATTTTCACAAAAAAGTCCGTTGCTATTGCGTAAATAAAAGTATCTGTTTATAATAGAGCTATGCCCTTTGCATATATTTTTACCCGCTAAAAGCGGCGATAACAGTAAGCGAGCAGGTCCGCCAGAACAATCCTCCATCATTGTCCGAGTGGTGCCAGCGGATCTTTGATCGCGAAAAGAGCCTTTAAACGTTATCGGCGGTCCTTGAGAACGACATAGATCGTATGTAGCGGCCAGCAGTCTGCGTTATGGCGCTGCTACGATGTTTGCACTCAGATTGGATTGATAGTATGAGAGCTCAACCCTATCGCGGTTTCACGCGACGCCTGTTCCTCGTTGCAGTTCCCCTGGCCTTGAGCCTGCTGCTGCTATTTCCTCAAACGAGCCAGGCGCATGCCATTTTGCTCCGAGCCGATCCCGCGCCAGATTCGACCATCAGCGCGGTTCCATCGCAGGTGCGTATGTGGTTCACTGAGAATTTGAATCCTGCCTTTACCACCGCCTCAGTGCTGGCCGGTGGTGCGGTGCGCGTCGATACCAACCATTCGCATGTCTCCTCGTCTGATCCCACCGAACTGGATGTGCCGCTGCAATCCGGTTTGAAGACCGCCGTCTATGTCGTGATCTGGCGCACACGGTCGGCGGCGGATGGGCATGTGCTCAGCGGCTCGTTCCTTTTTACGTTGGCGCTGCCGGGCGATCCTGTTCCCACGTTTACGAGCGTGCATCTCGATCCGAAGTTGCTGCAGGGAGGAAGCGTTCCAGGGCAACTGGATGGGCCAACGCTCTTTACGCTGTTCATGACCACTCTGGTTGAGCTTGGGGTAGTGTTCTGGATGGGAGCGCAACTGTGGCGCAACTTCGTCCATCAGCCGGAAACGGAGCAAAGCGAACAAACAGTCATTCGCCAGCGGGAAGAGCGCCGCTTCGAACGCTATTTCGCGCTGCCGATCCTGGGGATGATGTTCCTGGCGAATGTGGGTATTCTGATGGGTCAGGCATACTCCGTCACCAATGGGCAGTGGGATCGCGTCTTTGACCCATCCGTGCTCACGCAGCTCGTTGCCAGCGGGCAGTTTGGCACCTACTGGCTGATGCGCCAGGGGGTGATTGTGCTGGCAATGGCAATTGCCGCCTATGCACTGTGGTCCGGGCAGCGCTCGGAGAGGATCAATCAGGCGCTGCTCTGGATCAACCTCTTGCTCGGTCTGGCCTTGTTGATCGCGATGACGCTCTCAGGCCATGCTGGCGCTGTACCTGGCAGCATCTCCATCTACTCGCTGCTGGGAGACTGGCTGCATCTGCTGGCGGCTTCGCTCTGGGTGGGCGGCATGATGTATATCGCGGCGATTTACCTGCCGGTGCTCAGGCAGAACCCTAAGATGGAGCAGGCGCGCTCCTTGCTGGCGACTTTGCCACGCTACTCACCGCTGGCCTATACCGGCGTAGTGATTATGGCGCTCTCAGGACCGCTCAATGCCTCAGTCCATTTCACCTCGCTGGATCAGCTCGTGAACACTGACTATGGGCGTGCCCTGATTGTGAAGGTGCTGCTGGTAGGGGCGATGCTGCTGACCAGCGCCGTTCACGTCTGGCGTTTGCGTCCCCGACTCGCCAAAGACTACCGCAAATATCTACCGATGAGCGAAAGTAGCACGGCAACCGCGCAAGAGGTCAAGCAGCTTGAGAGTAGCATTGCCAGGCAAACTAGCCGCTTGACCAATGTATTGCGCTGGGAGCCAGCGTTGGGCGTCGCTGTGCTGATCTGTACAGGCTTGATGAGTGTGTATGCGGGCACGCTGGTACCCACTTCACCCAACCAGGTCCCCATTTTGCAGCAGGTGACCTCACCTTCTTCGGTGATCCCGCCTTTTAGCACGACAGTGAAGACCACCGATGGCAAGTTCCAGGTCCATCTGGTGATCTCGCCGAACCGGCTCGGCCTCAATACCTTTACCGCTACAGTGATGGACCCAGACGGGCGGGTTGATACCAATGTCGGGGTCTCGCTCTACATCGGGTTGTTCGGCATGGACGTGGGCTCGGGCGTGCAGGCACTGAACTTGCAGCCGGATGGGCAAGGGAACTTTGTTGCGCATACGGGTATCACGGAGGGAGGTCGCTGGGCCATCCGCATCCAGGTGCGCACGCCAGATAGTGGCACGCATGAAGTCGAGTTGACGGAATTTATACGAGTGTGATAGGAGAAAGCCCGCCCCACGCCGCTGCGTTGAACCAGGCGATGGGGCGGTTTCTTCTACTCTTAATACCAGACGAAGTAGTTTCCTGATAGTCTAACCTCGATAAGTGAAAAGTTGCGTTATTTAAACATACAATAGTGCAATCATACAGCCTCTTTAGACGAAACCTCCTCAGTCATAATTTTTAGACTATTGGGCTAAACTCTTGCAGCACTACTGCATAACATGTATACTAAAACCTACTTATGGCATATACAACATTACGCTCAGAAATACATATATCTGCGGAGAGATTGCTATGAAGGTGGATTTTGCGATTATTACGATTCTTCCAGAAGAATATAACGCCATCGACAAGCGTTTCAAGCCTACTCCTTATACAGATCCTGCAAGCCAACACACGTATGGTATCAGTCGGGTGCGGGCGGAAAAGGGCAAAATCCGTACGGTGGCCATCAAGCGTACTCCCAGTCCTGGCAATGATGTGTCCCAGCAGGTCGCCACCCAGATCATTCACGATCTGGACCCCCAACTCTTGCTGGTAGTCGGCATTGGTGGCGGCGTACCTGACACCGACTTCACGCTAGGCGATGTCATCGTCTCTTCGCATATCCACAATTTTGATCTTAATGCAATTCACGGCCATCAGACGACCTATGATGTCACCGGAGGAGTTCACCCTGTTGTGAGCGATATCGTTGCCAATCTCTATCTCTATCAGCCGCAACTGGCGGGTTGGAACAGCGAGACGTCGATTGGCATGCCGCGTCCAACGTTACAGCTCTCAAAAGAGAATGTGCAGCGTTTCCTCGATCAAAGTGTCAATCCAGCGTGGCGCGAGAAGGTCGAGGAGGTTTTCTTATGGCATTTTGGCAGAGAGCAGCGTGGGAACCGTACCCCGACATTCCTCACCGGCACCATTGCATCCAGTAATAGCTTGGTGCGTAGCGATGCTGTGCTGGCACAATGGCTGCAAAGCGCACGCAGCATCCGCGCGGTGGAGATGGAGACGGCAGGCGTCTATCAAGCCGCTCAGCAGATGCGGCGGCAATATCCGGTGATGGCTATTCGCGGCATCAGCGATATCGTAGGCTTTAAACGCAGCGATAACTGGAAGCAGTATGCCTGCCATAGCGCGGCTGCCTTTGCTTACGCTTTTGTGCAGCGACGCGAGAAAAAGACCCGGAAAAGCACGAAAATAGCCAGCTTTGGTCTGACGGGGATGGCTGTGTTGCTGATCCTCGCCCTTATCCTCCGCGCGCTTTGGCCGCAGAACTCCTCACCACTACCGGAAACTCCGTTTGCCGTGAAGGCTTGCCTGGACGCACAGCAGCAAAAGCGTCAGGATGGTTTGGGCGTTCAACTCGTAAAAAGCGGTGACTGCATTGGCATCAGTGATGGCAATGCCGTTTTTGATCTCAACCGTCCTGAAAACATTGTACGGCAACTGGTGGCTGACGCCAGCGATTCCCGCGCCAATCCGCATAGTGCTGTGGAGCAAGCGGACTGGTATCAGGCAACGAAGAATGATCCCACCAACGCCGAAGCAGGCATCTATTATGAGGATAGCCGGGTGCAAAGCGATAAGGCTTATCCTCATGCAACTATTATTGCCGTAGCTGTCCTGAGCGGCCAATATGGCTACGATGGTCCCGATGTTTTACAGGGTGTCTATCTTCAGCAAAAAGAGCATAATGAGGCATGCCGGAATAATAGTTATAAAGGGTGTATCCTGCTCAATGTGCTGGTGGCTAATATTGGTTCGGGCGTGAAGGATGAATCCGATTATGCAACGCAGGTCGCGGATCAGATAGCAGGAGTGATTGCTCATGATCCAACGATTGTGGGCGTGATGAGCGGAGTAACCAGCCAGAGTACGACTACTATCAATAACGAACTGAACATAAATCTGAAAAAACTTGTCCCGGTGGTGGCTTCAAAAGCGACGATTGATCAGTTGCCACAGACGCATTACCTGTTCCGTGTGGTGCCCCCAAATAGCGTTGAAGCTCGGGCTGCCGCCGATTTTGCCAAAAACGTCTTACATGTGAAACGAGTGGCGGTCCTCTATCGCTCGGACAATCTCTATGGCCTCAATCTAGAGGGGGATTTTAGTGGCGATTTCCCTTCGTCTGATAAAACGTATCAACTAGCAGGACAGCCAACGGGGTTTGATCCTAACAATCGTAGCTCTATCGAGAATGCCCTGACGACTGTTTTGCAGGATAAGCCTGATCTGCTTTACTGCGCCTGTTACGTGTTAGATGTCAATACGATCTTGCAATGGTTAGCTCACCACGATCAAAAGCAGTATGCCAATTTGCATATCTTAGGTGGCGATTCGCTCTATGGGCTGGCCGGTTATACACCGGATGTGCGGTCACAGTGGTATCGTTTATACTTTACGGCTTTCACTTATCCCGATATCTGGCAGATTTTGCCCCACCCATCAGTACCGGTACCGCAGGGAATAGGAGATTATAAAAATACTTATGGAGCAGATGCTGGCGATGGGCAATATGGCAGCACTAGAATGACCCCTAGCGCCTCTGTTGCTTATGACGCGATGCTTGTGCTTGCTCAGAGCTGCAACGACGTTTTTACTCAGAACGGTAAAGTGATAGCTCTGACTCTGAAGGATGTCATTGCCGGTCAGAATATTGTCGGTATCAGCGGGCGCGTTCGTTTTGGTGGCGACAATGAAAGCAACCCGGATAACAAAATTATCGTGGTTGTTCAGATTGTCAATCAGCACTTCCAGTATGCGCATTTCGAGGAAGGCGCTTTTGTATAAAATCCAGGATTGCTGCCCCGTTATCCTTGCAACGACTGCTCCCTACGGTAAGCTTCCAGTGCCCGGTCGATCAATGTGTCCGTGCTGCCCAGGTACTGGCTGGGGTCGAGGGCATTGTCAATCTCTGCGGGCGAAAGGATGGCGCGCACCCGGGCATCCTGCATAGCCGCCTGGCGCAGATGGATGCCCGATGTCGTGGCATGCTGGCAGGCTTCCTGAACGATACGATACGCTGCGGGCCTGCCCACATGCGGAGAGAGTGCCATTGTCAGGGCTTCCGCCATCACCAGTCCCTGTGTGAGATCAAGATTTGCGCTCATACGCGCCGGATCGATCTGGAGACCGGCAACGGCGTCGCGCACGCGCTCAACCGCGTGCGCCGTGAAGCGGAAAAGATCAGGGATGGCGGCCCATTCCGCCTGCCATCCCCCGGCGGCCCGTTCGTGCTCCTGCGTCATCGCGGAGAGGATCACCGGCACCACGCCGATGGCTAAGCGCGCCGCCGCGATGGCGCCGGTAGCGTCCACCGGATTGCGCTTCTGAGGCATCGCCGACGAGCCGCCTTTTCCCGGTGCGCTGGCCTCCGTCACCTCCCCCACTTCGGTTTGTGCGAGCAGCACCAGATCGCCCGCGATCTTTGCCAGCGCGCCCGCTACAATGCCGAGTGTAGAAGCAATCTCAGCAATGCGGTCGCGTTCGGTATGCCAGGGCAGTTCGGGCTGTGGCAGATTCAGCTCTTCGGCCAGCAGTGCTACGACTTGCAGACCCTTCTCGCCAAGCGATGCCAGCGTGCCAGCCGCGCCCCCCAACTGTACAGCCAGCGTCCGCGCGCGCTGCTCGTGCAACGCCTGCACCTGTCTCGTCAGCAGTGCCAGCCAACGCGCCGCTTTGAGGCCGAAAGTAATCGGCAATGCCTGTTGCAGCAACGTTCGCCCGATCATGATGGTGTGCCGGTGCTGTTCGGCAAGGGCTGCGCAGGTTGCGCATATGCTGAGCAGATCAGTTATGAGGAGATCAAGCCCCTCGCGCATCTGGAGCATTAGCGCGCTATCAATCGCGTCCTGGCTGGTGGCGCCCCAGTGAACGTATCTTGAAGCGTTCCGCGCTCCAACTCCGCTGTCGGACGCGCTAAAGCGGGTCCCTACGGAACTTTCGACCTGTTCCGTCAGCATGCGTACAAGCGGAATAGCGGGCGTGCCTGCCGTCGCAGCTTCGCGATACAGGGCCGCGATGTCGAACAGCTCCACCCTGCAACTGGCTGCGATGCTCAAGGCCGCTTCGTGTGGAATAATGCCCGCGCGAGCTTCGGCCCGGGCAAGCGCAGCCTCAAATGCCAGCATCTGACGCACATGCGCCTCTGGAGAGAAGGTAGCGGACATAGCGGGCGTGCTGAATAATACCTCAACCTGCTCTGCCATATTTCGCGGCTCCGTTACAAATTAAAAAAAGCGGTCTCGTTTTCCCCTTGCAGGACGATATCGAAGCGGTAGACTGCCGGCTCGCCTTCCGACTCGCGCCTGGCTAACAGGGTTGCTCGTCTGCTCTGGGGGACGCATTGCAATATGGGATCATCAATATTGCTCGGCTCGTCGGCGAAATACAGGCGCGTCACCACATGATTGAGCAGCCCTCGGGAGAAAACGGTAACACAGATGTGAGGCGCCTGCATCTGTTCGCCCTTGAATGGCACTCGTCCCGGTTTGATCGTCTCGAACCAGTAGCAGCCGTTCTCGTCGGTGCCGGAGCGACCGAAGCCGGTAAACGCAGGCTCCAGCGGGGCCGCTCCCTGGTCCGCCGAATGGTTGTAGCGACCGTGCGCGTTGGCCTGCCATATTTCGACTATCGCATCGTCAATCGGAACTCCGCCGCCGTCAATCACGTATCCCTCGATGCGGATGCGTTCGCCGCTGGTTCCAGGCTCGACCAGCACATTGCGGCAGGCATCCGGGCGTAGCAGACAGGGCGAGAAGAACGGCCCCACGGTTTGCGAACTGGTCAAAGTCAGCATACTCATTACTTTGCCTCCCCTGGTTCGAAATAGGTAGCATCGGGTCCATGCAGCACGATATCCCAGCGATAGCCCAGCGCCCATTCCGGCTCTGTCACATCGTGCGCATAAGCGGCGATCAAGCCTTGACGCGCTTTTTCCGTTGGGGCCGAGTTCATGATCGGATCGATCTGGTGAAGCGGATCGTCGGGGAAGTACATTTGCGTGACCAGGCGGGATAACATGGAGGGACCAAAGACCGAGAAATGGATATGGGCAGGTCGCCACGCGTTAAGATGGTTTTTCCAGGGATATGCCCCTGGTCGGATGGTCAGGAAGCGGTAAACGCCCTCCGCATTTGTCAGGCAGCGTCCCATGCCCAGAAAGTTTGGGTCGAGCGGGCCAGGCCACTGATCCCGCCTATGGAGGTAGCGACCGGAGGCATTGGCCTGCCAGATCTCCAGCAGGGTATTGGGAATGGGATTTCCGTGCTCGTCAAGCACGCGACCGGTGACGATGATGCGTTGCCCAATAGCCTCACCTCCCGTGCCAGCGTTGCGCGTGAGGTCGGCGTCTTCGGGCGTAACGGAGCTAATGGCAGGTCCAGGCCCGGTTAGTTCCGAGATGGTGAGCGGCACATCGATCAGCGGGAGCTGCGGAGCGCGGCGGCGGGTCGATTGGTACGCTTCATATAAATAGGGCGGGAAGATTTCCCGATCACCGCGAATAATCGTGCCAATGGTGGTGATGCTATCCATGATGAACTGCTCCTGATTTCATATAGCCAATATCAAATACCTCGCTATTCAGGCTGCTGATGATGCCGGACGCGCTGTAGGGGCAACCCTTGCGGTTGTCCGAGGACGCAATCTACGGAGCTCCCCACACCTCACGAGCAACGTTTGCCACGAGCTCCAGCTTGTGCTGCTGATCTGCGAGGGAGATGTGGTTCCCTTCCATTGTCGAAGCGAAGCCGCATTGAGGGCTGAGGGCGAGACGCTCCAATGGGAAGAAGCGAGCTGCCTCCTCAATGCGGCTTTTTAGCTCGTCGGCGGTTTCCAGGCGTGGCTTCTTGGTGGTCACGAGACCGAGGACGACGAAGCGATCTTCAGGCACATGTCGCAGTGGCTCGAAGCCGCCCGAACGCGAGTCGTCGTATTCGAGCAGGAAGCGCTGAAAATGGGTCTGAGCGAAAATGCGCGAAATAGGCTCGTAGTCGCCGCTGGCATAGAATCTGCTCTGGTTGTTGCCGCGACAGATGTGCATGCCAAAGGTGATTCCAGGATGACCGTCAATAATAGCGTTGTCCATTTCGATGCAGGTATCGATGATTTTGTCGGGGTCGTTGCCACGCTGGCGATAGCCCTCGCGTATCCTGGGGTCGAGCAGAGCAGCGTACTGGGGAGCGTCAATCTGGATATAGGTGCAGCCCAGGCGAATCAGCTCATCGACCTCGTGCCGCGAGAAAGCCACGATATCGGCCAGGTAGGCGTCGCGAGTGGGATAGGCCGACTTCGACTTTTCAGGGTCATAATAGGCTGCGGCCTGCTGGGCGCTGATGATCGTAACTTTCCTTTCTGGGACGTTGTTGGGGCGTGAGGTGTGGGAACGCAGATAGACCCATTCCTCTGAGCACATGCTGCGCTTCCACTGAAGTTTCTCAACCACCACAGGTCGCTGAAGAACAAGCTCATCGCCGCTCTCATCCCTGAAGGGAATAGCCCAGCCGCCAAGCTTATCAAAGCCTGATAATGCCTCGATCAGGTGTCCAAAGAAGGCATAGCGCCGCATCTCGCCATCGGTAATCACGTCAAGGTTGGCGCCTTCCTGCAAGGCAATGGCCTCATCGACGGCGCGGTCCTCCACGGCCTTGAAATCTACTGCGCTCATCTGTCCTTCCTCGAACTGTTTTCTTGCTTCCGCCAGATAGGTTGGCCTGAGCAGGCTGCCTACCACTTCGCTATGGATGTTCATTGTCAGTTCCCTCCTTGTCGCGCCCAGAATCATCGTAGGGTCGCGATTTATCGCATTCTGGCGCGTCTAAAATATTGGTCGCCCTGCATCGGGGCTGGGCAACCGGTAGCTCCCCCGATTCGTGGCTCCCCGATTCATCGTGGGAGGAGTTGTCCCCTACAGTCCCTGTCCTGCTGGTAACAAATCGAATATATTCCTAATGACGATTGTATCACAAGGCCACATTATCCCCCACATTGTTTTGATAAAACGTTATATGTGTATAACCTGTTGCGCTTCTCCTATGAGAAGATCGCCAGTAGAGAGGATTGGGGCAGTTAAGGAAAGAAAGGACTGTGTATGCGTCGCCTTTTCCGTGCTCGTATCGCCTTACCATCCCTTGTTTTAGCAATAGTGGTCCTGTTATCTACCTATTTGTGGTTTAATACGCCTGCAAATCAAGCCAGCCAGTTCTGCGCCGCCGCTCAAACTGTCCTGAATGCATCCTCTTCCACAGCCTCGGTGGCCCGTACCGCGCCGCCGCTCTATCTCGGCCTTGATGCTTATCGTCATTGGGATAAGCTCTCCTATCTGGAAATGGGTGATCGCGTGGAAGGACAGTCCACCGCCGATCCCGCCGGAAGCAACGCTGATAATACGCACTATTTACGAGTTCTGCCCGATGGCGAGCATGTTTTATTTGACCAGACCGGGCCAGGCGTTGTCACCTTCATGCGCATGCAGGAGAGTTATGGCGGACCCTGGAAGCTCGCGCTCGACGGTCACGCTCCTGCCACGATCAATGTGAATGATCTTGGACAGGCAAATCCTGCTGGTGCGCCAGCGAGCGCGTTCCCTTACCCGCTTTCGCTCAATCCACAGGAGAGCCAGGGCAGCAGCATCCTGGCGACCGGCCTCACCTTCAATCAGAGCATGACATGGGCTGCGCAGCAGGCAAATGGCAACTTCTATGCGCTCTATCGCAAGCTGCCCTATGGCACGCCTCTCGCTACCTGGAACAGCACGGTGCGCGCTAACGATGTTGTGAGCCTGCTGCGTTGCGCCGGCAGCGATATTGCGCCCACGACGATCTCGCAGCAAGGTGGGAAGCTGGCGCTAACGGGCGGCAAAGAGGCTTCCGTTGTTACCCTGTCTGGTCCCAGCCAGATTCGCGCCCTCACATTCCAGGTGCCGGCGGCGGAAATGGTGGATTTTGGCAACGCCCGCCTGCTGATCTCGTGGGATGGTGAGGCCCAACCCAGCGTCGATGCGCCGCTCAAGTTCCTGGTTGGAGATGGCGCGGGCGTCTATCAACCTGCGGGCCGTCCACTGGTGCAGGGCTGGATCGCCGGTGCAAATAGCGATCCTGGCGGCTCAATGCACTTCAATCTCTACTGGCCGATGCCGTTTTCCTCCCAGGCTCGTATCGCTATCCTCTCCAATCACTCGCTGAATAATATTGCCTGGAATGTGCGTTATGAGCCATTTCCTGATCCCCAGCAATGGTGGGGCACCTTTCATGCCACCTATACGAGCGTCCCGCATCCGCAGGCCGGGCAGGATATGACGTTTCTGGACGTGCGGGGGAGCGGTAAACTGGTGGGCACCGTAATCAACTTCGCCGCGCCGGATAGCACGCTGGAGGGCGATCCGCATATCTACCTTGATGATAGCCAGACGCCACAGATCGCGGTAACTGGAACGGAGGAATGGGGCGAGGGTGGCGACTACTGGCATGGCGGAACTCAGGTGTCGTTGCCGCTGGGCGGGCTCCCCAGCAGCATCAATAATCCTGCCGGTAGCGATCATGACGGCGCGGCGCTCTATCGTTTCCTCATCGCCGACGCGCTGCCATTCAATCGTCATCTAGTGGTGAACTGGGAACATGGAGGAGTCAATCAAAGCACGCATCCCTATCGGGCAACGATGCTCTGGTATGGCACTCCTGCCGAAACCGCGCTGCTCAGCGACCAGCTAGCGCCAGCCACGCCGACCGGTCGTGCTGAACATCAGTATCGGGCCACGGGCGAACAATCTTACCGGATGACCGCCGCCTATGAATATCTTACCCATGTACCTCTGGTTACTATGAGCGGGACGGCGACAACGGGGTCTACTAGCTTTACCATGAAGCTCGATCCGCGCAACGTTGGCGCTTTCTTGCGGCGTACCTTCAATGATTGTGTCGCGAATCAGCGCGCGAACGTCTATCTTGATAACACTTTTGCCGGTACATGGTACGATGCCGGCGCGTCGAATCGCTTCGGTATTGACGGCCACCAGCGTTGCTGGCGCGACGAAGATTTCCCCCTGCCGCCCGCGCTCACCGCCGGCAAATCAGCGGTAACTGTACGCATCGATTTTGTGCGCACAACCGAGCCACAAAATAGCGACTGGACCGCCTTCCGCTATCAACTGTACAGTTTTGTGTTGCCGTGATTGTCTCCTCGTAGAGCCTCCGATGCCTGTGGCGACGCGATTGATGGCGTTCGATTTGTCGCTTGTGCTTTATTGATAAGAAGCTATTCCTACTCAACGTTCAGCAATTGTGTTTTCCTCGTTTACTATTGTATAATATTTTTGCTGTCAGTTGAGCTAATTTTGACAGTAAGTGCAACTCAGAGAAAATCAGGGCAACCTGTTTGTTGTGAGGGGCTATGTTGTATGGTATACTCCACTGAGGAGTAGGGGGGTTGGATATGGCAATGCAAGAAGAACGGTTACAAAAATTAGAGCATGAGTTTACACAGTTTAAAGCGGATGCTGTTCAGTCACATCAGGATATGGCGATGCAGTTTACAATGGTGAGCGGCCTGACAGGCGATATTATCAAGCGGTTAAAGACGTTCAAACAGGATACAGACGAGCAACTTTCTGATATCAAGCAAGATATTGGAGCGTTTTATGTGAAGTTTGACCGCTTAGATCGCCACATTATCGCTCTAGATAAGAAAACCGACCAGCGTTTTACGACACAGGAAGAAAAGTTCGACAATCTAGAGCAGCGTCTTGCGGCTCAAGAAAGCAAAACCGATCAACGGTTCACTGTAATAGAAGGGAAGTTCGACAACCTAGAGCAGCGTTTTACGACACTGGAAGGGAAGTTCGACAATCTAGAGCAGCGTTTTACGACACTGGAAGGGAAGTTCGACAACCTAGAGCAGCGTTTTACGACACTGGAAGGGAAGTTCGACAATCTAGACCGGCGTTTGGCAGATCAAGAAAGCAAAACCGATCAACGGTTCACCGCACTAGAAAGCAAAACCGATCAACGGTTCACCGCACTAGAAAACAAGTTTGAGCAGCGTTTTACCTCGCTGGACGGTAAGTTTGACTCAATGCTACAAATGCTCGCTGCTTTGACGAAAAAGAGCACTGAATAGTCTCGTCTCCCTCATAGACATCCCCAACCGCCTGGGCTATGTTCCCCACCGTGAAAGCTCAGGCGGTTGGGGGTGTTTAGTCTGTCAGATGCAGGAGTAGTTAACGTTATCACCCTTGACATACGATTTTGGCGGTGAGTTACTGTAGATAACGCAGATCCTATTTGAGAATCTTCGTAAACATTCGGTGAGGGCAACCGCGAGTGATTGCCCCACCAAGCATGCATGGAGGCAATTTCGCATGACCATCCCTACGCAACGCACGCCCGTACAGGTCGTGCCGCACTTCTCGCGATTACAAGAGTGGATCGCGCTAGATGAAGGATTTTTTCAGCAGGAGGGTCTGGAACCAGAGATGTTGCAGGATGTGATGCACTCGGTTTCCAGCCATCATGGCGATCAGTATGGACAGCGTCCCCAGGATTTGCCGTTTGTGCAGCAGAGGGAGGTCGTCAATTCGGCCTGCCAGTGGGGAACGGCCTGTAATGCCGGTGCGGGCATGGGCCGACTGGTGCCGGATCTCTATACGGTGGGTCGCTTCGCCCTTTTTACAAAACCGGGGTCCAGGATTCAGCGCCTCGTTGACCTGCGCGATATACCGGTTGGCATAGGTGAGAGGGCGGGCAGCCACTTCACCACCTTAGCCGTCATGGAGCAGGTGCTGCCCCGTGAGCATATTTGCACCGTTCATACCGGGGGACCGGGGCAGCGCCTGGTTGCATTAATGAATGGCGAGATCGAGGCGGCGACCCTATTGGACCCTGAAATCCCCATCGCCGAAGCGAAAGGGCTGCGTATCCTGGCTCGTGGCGAATTCCTGATCACCTTCTGGGTGAGTCCTACCATTAATCCGAGCGTGCTCAATGCCTATTTTCGTGCGATCAAGCGCGCCGATGAGGCGCTTGCCAACAATCCAGAACGCTATGCCCATCTGTGGGAGCGCAACGTTCCCCCGGTCTTAAAAGGTGACTACGACTACTCCACATTCGGACTGGGTGAGAAGTTCGTCTTCGAGCCGTACACCGAAGAGATGTTCCAGCACGCCCTCCAGTTTGCCGAGAGTTGGAACCTGCACACCCATGTCCGCGATAATCAGTACGGTCATCTCACCATTCCGGCGGGGCTATGATCGCCCCTTGCGCTTTCCTGCCCGATGCGTGCCCAGCCAATCCAGGCGTTGGGCACCGTCGGTTGCCAGTTGCTGACCTCTTTAAAGCGGCGATTAGAGATGCGTATACTGCGGCTCATATCGTCGTACTTTGTGCCCATGAGCGGACGCATCAGCAGGTCGGGCACCAGCAGTAGATGCTTGCGCCCGACTGCCTGCGCTAACGCGTCGAACATCTCGCGGCGTGTGAGCGGCTCGTCGTCAACGATATCATAGATGCCCGAAGGCACCGGCTCTGTGAGTGCGACGACGATGGCGCTGGCCGCGTCCTGAAGCCAGATGTGTGGTACATAGCCGTCGCGCCGACCAGGGTACGCGCCAATCCCTTTGCGTGCATAGTCGAGAATCTCCATTGCTGACGGAGCTTCCGGTCCGTAAAACGCTCCCATGCGCAGCGAGATGCCTCTGCGCCCATTGCCTGTGCTGGCGAAACGGGCCGCAGCTTCTTCGGCGTCGAGCGTGGATTGCAGCGAGGTGGTGGATTGTACCGGCGTTGAGGCCGCATCAATCCATTTGTCGCCGCTATCGGCATAGACGGAGAAGAAGCTAGGATAGATGATTGTCTGCACTCCACCTACGGCAAGAGCAGCTTCTACCAGGTTGCGCGTCCCATCGCGACGGATGCGGTCGTTCTCCAGCCAGGCCGAGAGCCGCCCCATTTTCATCGTTGGTGGAATCCTGGTTGCCAGATGCAGAATGGCATCGCAACCCTTGACCGCAGCCTTGAGCGACTCGACATCGAATAGATTCGCCGCTACGGGCTCCGCCCTCAGCTCACGCAGCTCTTTCTCATTTTCCTGCGAGCGACTTAAACCTCGTACATGATGACCGGCAGCGATCAGTTGTTGTACGACCGGACGACCAAGTACGCGTGTAGCTCCTGTAACAAAAACTTCCATGAGTTTTACCTCCTTTATCTTGCTCATATCATGTTCTGTACAGGAGACGATTGAGGTCGCGAAAGTGTGAGAGCGTTACCTTTGCTCTCCCGTAGCGACGCGATTTATCCCGTCCGGTTTATCGCTTGTCCTTCAACATAGCACCTATACATGCAAAACAGGTCCAAATCTCTTCGTAGAGTTGATGGGAGGGTAATCGGCGAGGAAATGATAAATCAGACGGGATAAATCGCGTCGCTACAGAGGTTGTGTTGAGGGTGGGGCGCTATTGCGAGGATAGCGCCTGTTTTTGGATATAAGTGAGTTTATCGGGGTTGAGCACTTCGTACATGCCGAGAATCTGTTCTTCCGTCATCTCGAAGGCGATGGTGCCAATCAGGCTCTCTCCGCTCCAGACGAGAACGCCTGCCCTTCCGTTGAGAGTCGTCGTAGTGAAACGCAGGTCGGGATACCATGCGGGCACTTTGCGCAAGAGCCCTTGCAAGAGCTTGAGAACGCGCTCCCGGCCATGCAGCGGGTAAGGGGCCGCGTACACCTTGCCGCCACCGTCGCCCCACCAGCTCACATCTTGCGCCAGTACGCTCGTCAGGGCCTGCATCTCGCCGTGCTCGCTTGCCGCGATGAAGCGTTCGACCAGGCGTTGCTGTGCTGCTTTTGAAGGTGGGGGAAAGCGTTGCTGCTGCTCGCTCAGATGCGTTTTCGCCTGGTGGAAGATCTGGCGGCAGTAGACGGGACTTTTGCCCACAATCTCGGCAATTTCTTCGTAGCTATAGGAGAAGACCTCGCGCAGCAAAAAGACGGCGCGTTCGTACGGCGTCAGTCGCTCCAGCAGCAAGAGGAAGGCCACGGAGACCGACTCGTGCTGTTCCACGGTCTGCCACGCCGGTTCCTCCGACTCCGTGGTGAGCAGCGGCTCAGGAAGCCAGACCCCGACATACTGCTCGCGTTGCTGCTGCGCCGATTTGAGCTTGTCGAGGCATAGATGGGTCACAATAGTGGTCAGGTACGACTTGGGGGAACGGATCTCCTTGTCCGAGGTCTGAGCGTAGCGCAGGTAGCACTCCTGAACGATATCCTCTGCATCGCTGGCGCTGCCCAGCATGCGATAAGCAATCGCGAAAAGGAGCGGGTAATAGTCCTGATAAAGCTGTCTAAGCTGTTCCTGCTGTTCCATAACTTGCCTGATTTCCCCTTCATAGCCAGTTTCTCATATGCCGCAGTGGGCGCGCGTCAATGCAGGGCAAGCGCAAGACATGGCCCCTACAAGATGCATACCATAAAATTTGACGGCTCGTTTGTCCTATGTTACCATAGTTTGGGCAGAGTCTATAGTAATGTATGCCAACCAAAAAGGGAGAGTAGCAAATTATGAACTTATACGAGCAATTGTTGGTTGTGCGTGACCGGCTTGAGGGGATTGGGGCACATGATGATAGCATGGATCTGGTCGAAAAATTATTGACCAAAGCTGAACCTGCCAGAAATGACAGGACAAACATCTCTCAAATACAGGTATTGCGTCATATGCTGCGCATGAACGAGGTCAATGACAACTACAATGTCTACAACGACCTGCAAGAGCTGATCAGTGAGCGCGATGAATCAGACATCAGCGCCCGCGAAGATGCAGCTCCGCCTGCATACGTAGATACCGAGCGTCACCCTAAGCCGAAATCGTACTATAAAGCGCAAAAGGCAAAGAAAAAGGGCTAACCCGCTTTAAGGGGTTGGCCCTTCAATTTGTTTTGGTTGTGCATTCGGGCTGCCGAGTTGCAACTGCTGTTTCATCGCTTCCAGTTGCGCCTCAACGTTTTGTTGCGCTGAAATCTGGTGCAACTCGCGCTCAAGCGTATCGCCGCCACCGGGGCCGAGCGTCCCCTGCGGGCTCAGCGTGCCCTGCTCGATCAGCGCCTCCATTGCATTGGCCCGCGCCTGCATCGTCAAGACCTTATCTTGCGCTCGCTGCATTGCCATATTCATCTCAGTCATTTCCTCAGAGATGCCCGTTGCCACTTCATTGATCTTCACCTGTGCCTGAGCTGCGCTATACTGAGCTTTGACCATCTCTTTCTGCGTGCGGAACGCTTCGATGCGGGCCGAGACATTGCGCTCCATCGCCACCAGCTTCTCTTCCTGTTCCCGTAACTGGGCGATTTGCTGTTCATAAGAATTGAGCTGCGCGACCAGCGTCTCCCTTCTTTGCAAGGCCATACGTGCCAGGTCTTCGCGGTTGGCCTGAAGCGCCTGCATCGACTGGGAGCCGAGCGTATTCACTTTTTCAAGCAATTGTGACTGCTGCAATTGCAGGCGTTTCTCGTTGGTCACCACTTCGGCGATAGAGCGCCGCAATTGTTGAAGCTGTTCAATTTGCTTGTTATATGAGTAGTCCAGCACCTGGCCGGGATCTTCGGCTTTGTCCAGCGCCGAGCTGGTACGAATGCGTAGAAACGTCATGAGGCGAGAGAAAAGTCCCATATGTCCTCCTGAGAGCGTACAAACGATGCGTGGCTATCTATTTAGCATATATACGGTTTTGCTCGGGAATATGTTGTGATAATCCCCGCGCCTTTGTATCATATCAGATTTAGCGCAATGAGAATAGATCAATCGCTTGAGTTTATCTTTGTTCCGCTTCAGCCACTTTCGCGTTTTCTGCCTCCGCTGCCAGTGCGGCCTGCTTGCGGCGTTCCTCGCCCTGGCGTCGTGCCCGATTGCTATAGGCAAAAGTGAAGGCGATAATCGCAAAAGTGATCCCGTAAAAGATGAAAGGCGAAACGGCAAGAAACTGTGCTATGGGCATATTATACACTAAGATGACGCGCAGAATAAATTCACCGACATAGGTGAGGCCCCAGGTCAGTGTGAGCACGCGGATGAATGTGCGGAAGCCAGGGTATTGCCAGTTGGCGCTGAATGCTGCCGCACGTTCGCGGTCGTTGCTACTGACAAAGTAACGAATCACGTAGAACCAGAGTGGTTTGGGGAAGAGGAGCGAGATCAGGAAGGCTATGCCGAGGGCCACGGTGAGAAACGATTCGCGGATCAAGAAAAGCCTGGGATCTCCTCCAACAAGGGCGGCAATGATTGTAACGGCGATACCCACTATCGTGACGCCCGCGATCAGGTCCAGGCTTCGATTACAGATAATGCCCACGATGCCACCGATAATCGCAGGCACTGCCGAGATGAACAGTATGTTCAGGTCAGAAAGGGACGTGTAGCTTTTCAAGAGCTGGTAGATGACGTAGGGTAGAACGCCATTGATGATGATGCTCGGTAATATACCACGTATGGCTCCGCGGAAGGAAGGTTGTTGATTTGCTGATGGAATGCTCGACATTACGCTGATTCCTTTCATAAAGTAATAAGATGCTTGACTTTTAGCGGTACATTGGCTATAATACAAACTGTTAGGCGTCCATAAGCGGGTTTGGTGTAGCGGTAACATGCAACTTTCCCAAAGTTGAGACCACGGGTTCGAACCCCGTAACCCGCTCCCTACGCATCACCTCTCCAATCAGGAGAGGTGATTTTTGTTACTAATGTTTCTGTCCCTCACTAACAAGCCTCTATGCACTCTGTTTCCGTAGAGACTCTTGCATCGCCTGCATGTCGCGTGCGACCGTTCTTAATCCGATCAGGCAAATGACACCCGCGATGAGAAGACACGGAGGCGCGGTAATGATCAGCGCGTAGCCCAGCGTGGTTTTATCGGCCAGCGCCCCGATGACAAGCGGCGAAGCTGCGTCGCCCAGCAGGTGAGCCAGCAGCAGGACGAGGCCCACGGCGGTGGCGCGCATCTGAGGCGCAATCACATCCTGAATAACAGCGTTGAGCGGCCCCAGGCACAGGCTTAAACAAACGATGGCGGCAACAAACACCACGATGAAGGGGGTCAGGGTATGGATCGCCAGGGCCAGAAAGGTCAGGGGCGCTCCCAGGATAAACGCTGCCGTTGCCACGATCATGCGCCCCTCTGGGCGACGGCGCTGCATCATGTCAGCCAGCCAGCCACCCGCTATGGTGCCTACCAGGCTGCCACCCGCCAGCACGCCTCCTGAGACGGCGCCGGCTGCGCCGACCGTGAGCTGGAAATTTCGCACAAGGTACGTCGGTATCCAGACCTGGGCGCTGCCAATAGTAAAGAAGCTGAAGATGAAGGCTGCCAGCAGGACCCAGTAGGTGCGAATATGGAAGATCTGCCGCGCGACCTGCCAGAAGTTTTTCCCCAGGCTCCCGTGGCTCATCTCCGCGCCTGCGTCACCTTCTCTATCGAACGCGCCGCGGGCTGGCTCGCTTGCACGCCAGATCAGGAAAGCTGCGATCAGGCCGGGAATGCCAACGGCATAGAAGGCCCAGCGCCAGCCGAAGCGGTCCGCGATGATGCCGCCAATAATCAGGCCCAGCGCCGTCCCAATCAGATTGCCCACGGACCAGTAAGAGAGGATGCGCCCGCGCTGCTCTTTGGGGAAGTAATCGCCCAGCATTGATAGAGAGGCAGGAGCATAGCCGGCCTCGCCAATGCCCAGAAAGGAGCGGGTAAAGAAGAGCTGGATGAAGCTGCGTGTCAGTCCGCCAAAAGCCGTGGCAACACTCCACAGGCCGACACAGAGCGCCACAATATTTTTGCGCGGACTTCTATCGGCCCAAATCCCGAGTGGTAACGTGGCGATGGCGTAAATGAAGAGAAATGACGAGGCCAGCAGACCAAGTTCGGTGTTGTTTAGCTGGAAATCGGCCTGGATTTTCGGGAGTACCGCGGAAAGAACAGAGCGGTCGGCGTAGTTGAGTACGTTGATGATGAGTAGAACGGTAAAGGCAAAACCTGCTTGCGTCCTGCTCGGCTGCAATACGTTTTTGCCCTGCGCTGAGGTAGAAGAAGCGGTTGTAGTCATCAGGCAGTTCTTAAACCTTTCATGCTTCATTCGGCGCGGATACCCCTGGCTCAAGCCGGGGAGGAAGCGCCGCCTCCTTGTTGACCTGGTTTGTGTTCTCTTATACGCTAATTTGAGGGCATAAGGCACTCCGGCAAGCCGGAGAGAGACGGTTTCGCCCCACGGTTCTTTTCCAACTGAACGGACGGGTTCTGAGCAAGAAGTCCATGCTCAGGTAAAACGTTCTTGGTTGATGAACGCTCTTGCTCCGGCAGGTCTGGGGCAAGACGGGGTGCTTGTCAATCACCCCTGATGCATCGGACGATGAAGCCAAAGCAGCGCTCCTTTCTGGATGGGCTGAGTTGCGGCAGAGCCCAGATGCAAGCCTCCACTCTCAGCGGGGGTCATTGACAAGTTGTCACAGGCCGGATTTTTCCCGGACCCGGCTATTGTATCATGTCTTTGGGCAAAAATCCTTCTGTCTAAACAGCATACGTTTCTCCTATGGCATAGTTACAGAATTTGTAACTATTCTTCCATAGATGGGTTTTCTCGCAACCTTATCATACCCTCGTTCGTCTAACTATAGTAGACGAAATCACTGCTAAATACCGTTGTAACTAGATATATGCCCATATGGAAATGTTGGTAGAAAAAAATGATACATGCTGTGACGCACTTTTTTCTACATGCCAGTCCGTTGCTGATTTATGTGATTGTGGCTGTCGTGCTGATGCTAGAGAGTTCAGGCGTGCCCATCGCCAATAATACATTGTTATTATTCACGGGGGCGCTAGCTTCTCTTGGTCATCTTAATGTAGAAATATTGACTATCGTGGCAATCGCCGGAAGTATTGCTGGAGCCTGTCTGGCTTACTGGCTTGGCGTATGGGGAGGGCGCGGGGTGTTTTTGCGTATCGCGAAGTTCTTCCGCGTGAAAGCTGATAAAATCGCGCAGGCGGAACGCTGGTTTCAAAAATCAGGGCTATGGATGATTTTTTTCTCGCGGATGACGCCCTATGTTCGCCCGTTTGCCTGCTTCCCCGCGGGCATTTCCGCGCTGCCTTTCCCGCGCTTCTTCGTGTCCGCTTCAGCAGGCTCAACGCTCTGGTGTGTTGCGATGCTCGCCATCGGTTGGGGACTTGGTCGCCGCTGGGGAGTGGCGCTGCGCATGATGCAGCAGTACACCATCCCGACCGTTTGCCTCGTGGTAGTCGCGATCATGCTGTACTTTGTGGCAGTATACATGATCAAGCGTCGTTTTAGCTTCAACACCCGTTTGCATGCGACTCAAACAGCAGGCTATAACGAGAAAAAATAGCCTGCTGTTTGTTAAACTGCTGCCTCTGTCCCTCACGATCAGTCAGTTCACAAAATCCTCTGTAATCCAGATCAGCCCTTTGGTATCGATATAGATGCCGATGCCGATTTTATGATAGCTCGTATTCAGCAGGTTGTAGCGATGCCCGGCAGGCGGCGGCTCATTGAGCATGCTCTGCTCGATCACCTGTACTCCGCTCCACGCTGTTGGGTATGGGGAGGTATAGCCGACGTTTTCGCCGCAGGTCGTGTATTGAAACCCTTCATTGAGCACTCGCTGGCATGGTTGCGGCTCGTTTGGACAGGCATGGCTCAAGCCGCAATGGGCCATCGCCCAACTGTGCAGGCGCGCGCCATTTGAGAGCGTCGTGTTCAACACGTAGGCGTAAAGGCTTTGCGTGGCCCGATCCTGATTAATCAAAGCAAATAGTTGCTGGCTGAGCTGGCTTTCGGTCGTTGTGAGCGGCGGCGGTGTGCCGTAAGGACCAGTTCCACCGCTGGCAGGGGTGGTGGGGTTTGATGACGGTGGGTTCTGACTTTGTCCGGCCCTGGTGGCAGTGGGGGTTGGCTGTGCCGTCGCTATATGGGCCGGAAGCGTCATTCCCATGCCCGTTGATGTAGAGGTTGCCGTTGGCTGCTGTCCTTTATTAGTAATTGCCGTGCTTGCCTGATTGCCCGCTTCAGGCGAGCAGGCGGCCAGTTGCCAGAGAACAAGCAGCGCAAAGATATAGCAGAGTTTTCTGCCCACAACTTACGCTCCTGACAATACATCAAAAATAATACTTTCCCCAGAGTGTATCATAAGGTCTGCTTGCTTATTTGGTCTGATCAATATAATTAGTACTTTTAGAATTTTGAAGCAGCGCAATGATCTCTGCATCATCGAGCGGGGATTGCTCCTGGAACTGTCTGGCAACGCGGATATGTTCTTGCTCCGTTGAGCGCAGTTGCTCAAGCAAATACGACCTGTAGCATGTCAAAAAGTGCTGTTCAAAACGAAGGGTGCGCTCGCATATCTCACGCAGTCGCTTGCGCGCGTGAGGTGCGGTTGGAATAAGATACTGCCACTCATCGCGACAGGAGGTGGTAATCTCTTCAAGCAACGCTGTCCATTCGTCACCAATATATTCACGATACAGCCGAACGCAGTCGCGTTTCCTCGCGGCATATTGTCCGGTCTGAAGGGCCAGCAGGGCTGTTGCCGCCCAACCCGTGGTACGAACAAGGTTGCGTGAGCAAGGGACCTCCCGTCCTTCAGGTAGTTGCAGCATTCTGTTCATATAGCCATAAAATTCGTCTGCCGGAGAAGGAAACGTCAGGGGAAGACGGAGTGGAGTGCTGCGGTGATATACATTGACCAGTAGCCAGTAGGCCGCGTGCATCCGCTCGCGCGTCCAGGATTCTATAGGCATGAGCGGATAAAGGCGGCATACATCCTCGCCATAGAGGAGCCGGCTTCCCAGCTTCACGTTCGGATGCACCCCGGCCAGCAAACCATCCTCATCTACTAGGCTAATATCGACTTCTTGCGAGCCTCTCAGGTCGCTTCTCCACAGGCGCTTCGCCAGACTACATGTATCCTCGTTAGCGAATCGGCCCCGAAAAACGATGAGCAAGTCAACATCGCTGGTAGTCAGCGATGTCTGATCGGCATAGCTCCCTTCGACATAATAGGCCGCAATTTGTCCAGGGAAAGCATCCTCGTATAGTTGGATCACTTCTTGTACGATAGCATCAATCTGGGGATGACCCAGCGTATTTTGCAAATGAATATCATTCATAAAGAGCAAATGACCTTAAAAACGGTTTAATATCGCAACCGTGGTAGGGACTCGCTTTAGCGCGTCCGATTTATCACCACCGCTTAAATCGTTCTACGTGTCACTAACAATCTCGTAGGGAGGATATGGTTAAAAAGCCTCATTGACAAAATTGACCTGCAATATATTTACGGTGTTGAAAGTTTCGTATCATCGAAGAAGAATGGCCGGTATTCGAATGGTATTGCGATAAATCGGACGCGCTAAAGCTGGTCCCTACAGCAATCCGAGCAATTCGCACATTTGGGGAGCGGTAGAGGCAATGCCTCGCGCTTGCCCTGTCGCGTGATATGCGATAATTCGGTAGCATCTGGTCATGAGACTTCTTGCGTGTTTTTTGGTTGGAGTGCTCTCTGCGAGCACTCCAACGCTGTGAGTAAATTGCTACAATCCTACCACGGTTGCACCCATGATCAGTTCGTCATTGGTGATTTCTTGCAGGACGGGATCGGGGATTGGGTCATCTACAGAGACGATCATCAGCGCGGTATCTGTTGTGTTGCGTTGCGTGTTGGGGCGGAGCCGGCGTACGCTGGGGCCAACATCCATGTGACGGATATTGATACTCGCCCGCCCCAGGATTGTGCCGACGCGCCCGATCATGCCCGGCTGGTCAAGGTTGCGACAGAAGAGAATGTAACCCACCGGCAAGAACTCTGTCCAGTAGCGACCAACCTGTACAATCCGCGGCTCGTCGTGCATCACCGTGCCACTGAGCACACCGATATGTTCATCGCCAGAGCCGGGTCTACCCGCAAAGGATGAGGTATAGCCATTGGTGTTTGGCACGCGTAACGTGACCAGGTTGGCGAATTCGGTCGGCGTGGTCGATCTCTGCTCGGTAATCTCCAGTCCCCATTCTTTCGCCAGCACCTGGGCGTTGATCATATTGACATGTGCATCAGAGATCGATTCCAGCATACCCTTGATCAGTGCCGCCTGAAGTGGGCGCAGGTCGTAGCTGGCGATTTCGCCGCTATAGGATAGCTCGATTTTATTGATCGGGCCGGGCTGGAGCTGGGTAAACAGGCGTCCCATTTTTTGTAGCAGGACCATGTACGGTTCCAGCACCTTCAACGTTTCCGGTAAGATCATCGGAGCGTTCACGGCAGCTCGCGGGAAACCGCCATGCAGGACTGCAATGATCTGCTCGGCCACATCCGTTGCTACCCCGACCTGCGCTTCCTCGGTTGAGGCTCCCAGGTGGGGCGTAGCGATAACCCGATCATGAGCCACGAGCTGCTGCAAAAGCGCGTTATCGCGGATCGGTTCCTGGCTAAACACATCGAGCGCGGCCCCTGCCAACTGATTTTCGTTCAGCGCCCTGAGCAGGGCGGCTTCATCGATCAAACCGCCGCGCGCGCAGTTGATCAGGCGAGCGCCCGGCTTCATGAGGTGCAACTCCTGTTCGCCGATCAGTCCCTGGGTGCCGCTTGGGCCGGTGGTGAGCGAAGTGTGCAGCGTCACAAAATCGGCTTGCTTGAGCACTTCTTCCATCGTCAACATGGTAACATCGGCTTTGCGCGCCTGTTCTGGGGAGACGAAGGGATCGAAGGCGATAATTTGCATCTCCAGCCCCTGAGCTCTGCGCGCAACCGCCATGCCAACCTTGCCGAGTCCAATGACGCCGAGCACCTTGTGACGCACCTCGACCCCTACAAAGCGACTCTTCTCCCACTTGCCCGCTTTCATGCTGGTGTCGGCGGCGGGGATGCGACGCGCCAGGGCCATGAGCATGGCGATGGTATGCTCGGCTGCCGCGATAATATTGCCGGTGGGAGAGTTGACCACCATGATGCCCAGGCGAGTTGCTGCCTCGGTATCGATATTGTCAACGCCAACGCCAGCACGCCCAACGATTTTCAGATTTTTTGCTGCCGCCAGTACATCAGCCGTTACCTGAGTTTCGCTGCGCACGATCAACGCGGCATAATCGCCAATAATAGCCTTTAGCTGCTCCGGCTTCAGCCCCAACTGCTCATCAATCTGCGCCTGGGGCAACTGCGCGCGTAAGAGATCGATACCTTCTCGCGCTATGCGGTCGGTGATGAGAATTTTAACTGTGCCTGTAATTCCCGCCTTCTCTATCTGCTCCTGTACTTCTGCCATCGTCTCTATCTCCTCTCCCCTTCCCTAGCCCTTATGCCCAAACTCTTGCAGGCGTTGCTCCATCGCATCCATTGCTTGCGCCAGATCGGCTGCGGTGAAAAAGCCCAGGTGACCCACGCGGAAGATTTTCCCGTCGAGATGTTCCTGACCGCCAGCAAAGACGATATGGTCTTCTTCGCGCAGCTTTTTGAGCAAGGCTTTGGTGTCAATATTCTTAGGCGTGAGCACGGCTGTGACGGTATTTGAGGCATATTGCTGATCGGCGAACAACTGCAAACCCATTGCCCTGGCACGCGCCCGTACGTAGTCCGCGCCGCGTCTGTGGCGTTCAAAGATGGCTTCACGACCCTCGGCCAGCATCATTTCCAGCGCCACATCGAGCGCATAAAAGAGCGAGACCGGGGGCGTTGTGGGATGTTGCCACGCCTCAAGCCGCTTGCGCGTAAGCTCCCAATCGAGATAGAAGCGAGGTAGCTTTGCCGTTTTATTGGCTGCCCAGGCGCGCTGACTGGCGGCAATCATCATAATTCCCGGTGGGATCATCCAGCCCTTTTGCGAGCCTGTGAAGACCACATCAAGGTCCCAGGGGTCCATTTCCAGCGGGATGCTGCCCATCGAGCTGACCGCGTCCACGATGATGAGCGCGTCTGGATTATGGCGGCGAACGATCTCAGCCAGCGTTTTGATGTCGTTGGTCACGCCCGTTGATGTCTCGTTATGGGTGATCAATACTCCCTTGTAGGAGGCCAGCTCTTGCAGCCGCGCCTCGACGGTCGCCGGATCGGCGGCCTGTCCCCAGGGAAACTCGATGCGGCTAACCTGTAGCCCATAGATGCCGGCGATTTTCGCCAGGCGGTTGCCAAAGCTGCCGATGGTAATCGAGACCACATGGTCGCCGGGTGAGAAGCTATTGACAATGGCGCATTCCTGACCGGCTGTCCCTGACGCCGGGAAGGTCAGAACCGGTGAAGCTGTCTGAAAAAAGTATTGCAAACGCAGGGTAACACGTTTCAAAATAGCTGCGAATTCTGGTCCTCGGTGGTTGATCATCGGATTGGCCTGAGCCGCCATGATTTCTGCTGGAATGGGGGTCGGGCCGGGAACACGGAGATTCTGCGTCGGGATAGGGGTGCGGGCCTCCGCCTGTGGAACAGGGATAGCCTTATTTGCTTGCGTTGTCATAAATTGTTCCGCTCCATCTTATTATATTTGTACCGTACTACTTATCCGACCCTGCCTGGTCGGAGCGTATCTAGCATAGCTCGTCTCACCGCAATAACGCGCGGCGGATAACCCCGGTGTTACCCGCCGCTCCATGAATGGCTTCTCTCATCAGCATATAGCATAGACCTGGGCTCTGTCAAACTGCACAGAAACTGAACAATTTAGCAAACTAAGAACGTAATTTTGGGCTTTATTGGGGTTGACAAGTATTTGTCAGGTGGTGTATCCTCAAAATAGGCGAACGAAATATTGAAGGTTCCGGCAAAGTTGCTGTTGTAGCCTCTCAATAGTAAAGCAGCGGAAAACGCCAGAGAGTGTAACAGGCTTTCATAGTACAAACAGCAATGATGGAGTAGAATCATGATGGCAACGTTTAACAGCGCGCAGGCAGCAACGAGTGCTGCTCGCTGCCGCTCTGAACGTATGCCCTTTTCCATGCCTGCTATGTCCGCTGCCGCAAGCACCACTATCATTGAAGCCGTCGTGTTAACGACGGTTTTTTTATTGCTCCTGGTGCTGTTTGCTGTGTCCCAACTCCTTACCCTTGTGCTTATTAGCCTTATAATTAGCCTCATCCTTATTAGCCTTACCGGGTCAGTCAGGCTAGAGGATCTGGTAGGGCTTACAGTAAGACGAGTCACAAGCACGGTACGGGGAGATTAAAGGGGGCAACGAAGCAACCCAATCCAAAGAAGGTAACCTGATAGAGGACTTCCCAGTCGGGAGGTTCTCTTTTTTTATTCTGTCGATTGAATTCAGGAGGAATTATGGCAATCGCTGCAAAGGTTATTCGGCAAACGGGTAGACTGGCACGACCAGAGCAAGCGGATGGAGCGCGAGAAATGGCTGGCAGCGCCATCCTGTGCGAGTCCCTGCTTCGCGAAGGGGTAGAGGTGATGTATGGCTACCCCGGCGGCGCGATCATGCCGTTCTACGATGCGCTCACATCTTATCCCGCACTGCATCACATTCTCGTACGGCACGAGCAAGCTGCCGCGCACGCTGCCGATGGTTATGCACGCGCGACCGGCAAAGTCGGCGTCTGCGTGGCTACCAGCGGACCAGGCGCGACCAACCTGGTTACGGGGCTGGCGACCGCGTTTATGGACTCGGTGCCGCTGGTTGCGATTACAGGACAGGTGGCGCGACCCTTTATTGGGCGCGATGCCTTTCAGGAGACCGATGTCATCGGCGTCACCCAACCGATCACCAAGCATAATTTTCTAATACGCAGCACAGATGAGATCGCTGACGTTGTGCATGAAGCGTTCCAGGTTGCGCGCAGTGGTCGCCCTGGCCCTGTGCTCATCGATATCCCTAAAGATGTGCAACTGGCTAAAGCATTCTATTGCCCACCAGCAGCAAGCGCGTCTCAGCAGCAAACAGGCGATGATACTGCGCCTTCCCCTTATCTAATGACGCGAGCGGCGCAGTTGATCGCTCAGGCGCAGCGCCCACTCATTATGACTGGTCATGGGGTCATCCTGTCGAACGCCTACGAAGAATTACGCGCCTTCGCGGAAAAAACCTCGATTCCAGTGATCGCGACCCTGCTTGGTTTGAGCGCCTTTCCAGATACGCACCCATTGCATCTTGGTATGCCCGGCATGCATGGTCCGGCTCATGTCAACCGGGCAATTGGGGATGCGGACCTGATTATTGGCGTCGGCCTGCGCTTCGATGATCGCGTCACCGGCAAAGTGAGCGAGTTCGCGCCACATGCTCGCCTCATCCATATCGATATCGACCCCTCTGAAATGCATAAGGTGAAGGTAGCGACCGTTCCCATTGTCTCCGATGCAAAAATAGCCCTGGCTGCGCTAACTGAGGCGGTTCAACCTGCCGACCATAGCGCGTGGCTGAACGAAATTCGCGGCTGGCAACGGGAGAATGAAAGACGGCAAAGGAGCATAAGGCGTGAGAAGGAAAGGCCCGATCCGGCCAGTATCCTGAGCGCAATCAGAGCCGCGACCGATGGCGAGGCCATTATTGTCTCGGATGTGGGGCAGCATCAGATGTGGACGGCGCGCTTCTATCAGTGGACGCGCCCCAACAGTCATCTGACCTCCGGCGGCCTGGGCACGATGGGATTCGCGCTGCCCGCGGCTATAGGAGCCAGCATGGGCAAGCCCGGCGCTCCCGTCTGGGTGGTCGCGGGCGATGGCGGCTTCCAGATGAACGTCCAGGAACTGGCGACCTTACAGCAGGAAGGGATCGCGCTCAAAGTCGCCATCATGAACAATGGCTATCTCGGCATGGTGCGCCAGTGGCAGCAGTTCTTCCACCAGCGCAACTACTCTGAAACTCCCATCACCGGTCCAGATTATGTCAAACTGGCGGCAGCTTACGGGCTGACCGGCATGTGCATCACGCGTGGCGACGAGGTCGAGGCTGCCGTCAAGCGGGCGATGGAGACGGAAGGCACTGTTATTATCGACTTCGTCATCGAGGCGGAGGCAAACGTCTATCCGATGGTGGCTCCCGGCTCAGGGATCACAAGCATGATCGAAGAAACGGCGGAAGAGGATGCCTGAGATGACGGAAATAACGAATCAGCAAGCTTCCATAGATCGTCCAGGGCATTCTGACGCCCCTCAGGGAGCGGAGCGCGTGTATGCCCTCATTATCCTGGTAGAGGATAGGCCAGGCGCGGTTGATCGCGTGGTGGGTGTATTGCGCCGTCGCCGCGCCAATATGCAGACCCTCACGCTAGGGCGCGGCGGGTTATCGGACTCATCGATAGTGCGTATCTCCGTCTTTGTAAGCGACTCGGAAGTAGGGATTGATCATCTGGTAGAGCAGTTGCGCAAAATTGTGGATGTGCAGCGTGTGGTCAACCTGCCGTATCAGCAGTCTGTTAGCAGGGAGCTGGCTCTGATCAAGGTGAGCAGCACGGCAGAGAATGTCAACGCAATTATTGATCTTGGTACCCTTTTTGGCGCACGCGTGCTTGAAATTACCCCCGAGACAATTACCCTGGAGGTGACGAATAGCGAGGAAAGCATCGAAAAACTGGTTGTCCTGTTACAGAGCTACGGCATCCGCGATGTCGCGCGCTCTGGGAGCGTAGCGATTGCACGCGGCGCTGATGAAAACGATTGATTTGATTTAAGGAGGAAAAATATATGGCGAATATTTATTACGACTCAGATGCGGATCTGGCGCTGATTCAGCAGAGGCGCATCGCCGTTATCGGCTATGGGAGCCAGGGGCATGCGCATGCCCTCAATATGCGCGATAGCGGATGTGACGTGGTGGTGGGCCTGCCCGGTGGTAGCAAGAGCCGCGAGAAGGCAGAGGCCAATGGTCTGCGCGTCATGACGCCCGCCGATGCCGCTGAGCAGGCGGACGTGATTATGGTCCTGATCCCCGATCAGCATCATCGTGAAGTCTTTGAGCGTGACATCCGGCCTGGACTGGCTGCCGGCAAAATGCTCATGACCGCCCACGGCTTCAGCCTGCACTATGCGCAGATCGTGCCCCCGCCCGATATTGACGTGGCGATGGTCGCGCCCAAGAGTCCCGGACATATGCTGCGCCGCCTCTTTACCGAAGGCGTGGGCGTGCCTGCGCTCTGGGCGGTGTATCAGGATGCAACCGGCAATGCCGAGGCGTTGACGCTGGCGTATGCGCGCGCTATCGGCAGCACGCGCGCGGGCGTTCTGCATACAACCATCGCCGAGGAGACCGAGACCGATCTTTTCGGTGAGCAAACGGTGCTGTGTGGCGGCATCACTTCGTTGATCCGCACCGGTTTTGAAACGCTCGTAGAAGCTGGCTATCAACCGGAGATCGCCTACTTCGAATGTATGCACGAGATGAAATTGATCGTCGATCTGCTCTATCAGGGGGGCATGGACTACATGCGCTACTCCGTCAGCGATACCGCCGAATATGGAGATTACGTCTCCGGTCCGCGCGTCATCGATGAGCATGTACGCGAGCAGATGCGCAACGTACTGCGTGAAATTCAGGATGGCTCGTTCGCCACGCGCTGGATTCTAGAGAATCAGGCCGGTCGTCCCAGCTTCCTGGCGATGCGGCGCGCGGGTTCGCAGCATCAAATAGAGCAGGTTGGCCGCGATTTGCGGGCTATGATGCCCTGGCTGCATCCTGGACAGAAAAAAACTGAAGCTGTTGAAGTAAAAGCAGAGCCAACAAAATGAGAGGGAAAGGGCAGCAATGAGACCTGCTCAATTCACAAAGGAGGAATCAACATCATGGCAGATCCTGCGGTAGTAAGAATTTTCGACACCACCTTGCGCGATGGGGAACAGTCGCCAGGGGCTACAATGACCACTGAGGAAAAGCTAAAGGTCGCCGAGCAGCTTGTGCGCTTGAATGTGGATATCATTGAAGCCGGGTTCCCCGCAGCCTCTCCCGGCGACTTGCTGGCGGTCAAAGAGATCGCGCGTCGCACCCGTGGAGTGGCGATAGCCGGGCTGGCTCGTGCCAGCGTCGGTGATATTGATGCGGCCTGGGAAGGCGTGCGCGAGGCCGAACGCCCGGTGATCCATGTTTTCCTTGCCACCTCTGAGATTCATCTCAAACATAAGTTGAAAATCAGCCGCGAGGAGGCTTTGCAACAGGTCAGATCGACGGTAGCTTACGCCCGCAACCTCTGTCCGACCGTCGAGTTCTCTGCCGAAGATGCCACGCGCAGCGATTGGGACTACCTCTGCCGCGTCTTTGAGATCGCGATTAAGCAGGGGGCCACGACGGTCAATATTCCTGATACCGTCGGTTATACTCTGCCGCAGGAGTATGAGGCGCTATTCCGCTATTTGCGCGAGCGCGTTCCGGGTATTGAAAATGTGACCATGAGCGCCCATTGTCATAATGACCTGGGGATGGCGACGGCGAATACCCTGGCAGCCATTAAAGCAGGAGCGCGCCAGGTCGAGGTTACGATTAATGGCCTGGGGGAGCGAGCAGGCAACACTGCGATGGAAGAGGTGGTGATGGCGTTACGCACTCGCCCGGAAGCTTTTGGCAACGTCGATACCAATATCCGCTCGCAGGAGTTGCTGGCTGCCAGCCAATTGGTAAGCCGCCTGACCAGCATGCCCGTGCAGCCAAATAAAGCCGTGGTGGGGGCCAACGCCTTTGCTCACGAGGCTGGTATTCACCAGGATGGCATGCTCAAGCATCGTCTCACTTATGAGATTATGACCCCTCAGGCGATTGGCTGGACCGATACCAAACTGGTGTTGGGCAAGCATTCCGGGCGTCATGGCCTTGATGCGCGCCTGCGTCAACTCGGTCACCGGCTGACTGCCGAGCAATTAAAAGATGCCTATAAACGTTTTGTGGCGCTGGCCGATCATAAAAAGCACGTCACGGATGCGGATCTGCTCTACATCGTGGAGAGCAGCCAGGAAACGCCTGCTGCGATTTAACCCTGTTTGCAAACCATCCCGTCTCTTGAATAGAGACGGGATCAATAAAGGAGTATTCTTGTGACTCAGATTGAAATTTCAAAAAACAGCCAGGCGCAGGAGGGGGCGTCCCAACCCAGAAACGGGGTCTCGCCTGCCGATGAAGGCTATGCCTACTTTGAGGGGCGTATCGTTCCGATGAGCGAGGCCAAAGTCAGCGTTGCGACGCACGCGCTTCAGTACGGTACTGCCTGCTTTGAAGGCATTCGTGGCTACTGGAATGAGCAGCAGCAACAGCTCTATGTACTCAAAATGCGCGAACATTACGAGCGGATGGCCGCCTCCTGGAATGTGCTGCATATGCATCCTAAAGAGTCGATAGATGATCTCTGCCGCATCACCACAGAACTGCTGCGGAAGCAAGAGTTGCGCCAGAACACTTACATTCGGCCCCTGACCTACAAATCTTCTTGCACGATTCGCTTAACGCTCCAGGAACTGGAGGACGCCGTTGCGATCTATGCCTTTCCTATGGGAAACTATGTAGATATCAGTGGAGGGCTACGGGTCTGTACCTCGTCGTGGCGGCGCGCGAATAGCAACGCCATGCCTGTGCGCGCGAAGGTGACAGGGGCCTATGTCAATAGTTCGCTCGCCGTAGACGATGCTAAAACAGCAGGTTTTGATGAAGCCATTATGCTCACGGATGACGGCACGGTCTCGGAAGGCAGCTCCTGTAACCTGTTCATCTTGCGCAATGGCAAGTTCTCGACACCGGCGGTATCAGAGGATATACTGGAAGGTATCACGCGCAATGCGCTGATTGAGATGATTGGGAGAGAGTTTGGTATGGAGGTGGAAGAGCGCCGCATTGATCGAACTGAGCTCTATGCCGCTAACGAGATCTTTTTCTGCGGTACGGGAGTGCAGGTTTCACCTGTCATAAGCGTAGATCATCGCCCGATAGGCTCCGGTCAGCCCGGGCCATTTACCATGAAGCTGCAATCCCTCTACCTCTCCGCCTGCCGTGGGGAGCACGAGCGGTATCGCCATTGGGTCACACCAGTATGGTTCCAACAATCATAGCGTTTTATTGCACACGCCAGTGTTGTTGTTTGATTGATACGGTAGAGCCGTACAGGCTGAACTACATAGGCCACTACTCCCTTTGCTTGCGCATCGGGCATACATGAGCACGATAGGGTCCACCTATCTTACGGTAGTGCTTTTACCCGTGAGGCCGATTTATCACGGAACCCACAAGCACTATTCAGTTGGCAGTGTGCTCTAAAGAAGAGTCTATCTTCTAGGGAAGATAGTGTCAAGGAGTGTGAAAATACTGTCATAAACCGTGGTGAAACGCTATAAGTCGCTAGAGTTTCAATACTGATGATGTCAACTTTGCTCATCAAGTAGAATTGATACAGCGGAGAGAGGAAAGGAGTTGTAGCTCCGGGGAGATAACGATTGTGACTTTTCTCCCTGGCTGGTCGCCTCGGGTGTGGCAGCATGATAAAATAAAGACATTTAGAGAAAGGATGAGATATGCACGCTTCATCAGAAAGGCAGGTAGCTGGCGATGGCACTGGCATTACCTGCTTCCGTTACAGTCTTAGCGCCGGCAACGTCGGCTAATCTGGGTCCGGGCTTTGATAGCCTGGGACTGGCATTGCAACTCTATAACCGTTTTGAGGTGGAAGAGGGAGGGGATGATCCCCACCTTCCGAGCATCGAGGTGCAGGGAGCATTAGGGGCAAGTTTATCGACAGGACCGGATAATCTCTTTTTTCAATCATTCGCTTTGCTCTTTGATCGTTTGCAAATTCCGCTCCCGCCTGTGCGCATTCGGATGTCAATTGCCATCCCGCCCGGCTGCGGCCTGGGCAGTAGCGCAACGGCTGTGGTGGGAGGGTTGGTCGCGGCAAACGAGTGGATGCGTATGCAGGGACTCGGCTCGGCGTTGCCTAAAGAAGAACTGCTCGGCCCTGCCGTAGAGGCCGAGGCAGGCAACCACCCGGATAATGTAGCGCCCGCGCTACTTGGCGGCCTGGTCGCGACAACGCATCTGGCGGGGAAGATCCATGCCATTAAAACGCCCTTCCCCGACGCGCTCAAAGCCGTCATTTTCACGCCATCGTTCCCGATGGATACCGTTGCAGGGCGAAAATTACTGCCCGCCAGCTATTCTAAAGCAGATGTTACGTTTAATACCGGTCGCGTGGCTTTATTGCTGACCGCGCTCCAGACACGGCGTTATGAGCTGATCGGCGAGGCCATGCAAGACCGACTCCATCAGCCATATCGCCAGGCGCTTTTCCCCGCCATGCCCGATATTATCAAAGCCGCCGTAGACGCTGGCGCTCATGGAGCTTGCCTTTCCGGCGGAGGATCATCGCTGATCGCGCTGGCTAGCGCCAATTTTTCCGTTGTGCTCAACGCCATGCAGCAAACAGCGCTGGCGGCGGGCGTACAGGGAACCGGTATGGTGTTACGAGCAGATCAAAATGGAGCGCGGGTACTGAATACATCGCGCAGTCGCATACGAAAGGAAGAGAGCGCTCGCTATGGCGATCAATTCTACTGGTCTCCAGCCAGGCCAGGGAGCAAACGAGGGCAATAATAACATACAGGGACAGCTTTCATCTGAAGTGCGTGACGCGCTATCGCTCATCTCGCTACGCTGCGTCGAGTGCTTGCGGCTCTATCCTGCGCTGGAGGCCGGGCGAACCCCTCGCTATCGCTGTGACTGTGGCAGCGTGCTCGATGTTGAGATAGCGTTTCAGCTTCCCAGTCGCCGAGCTCAGCAGAGCGGCGATGCCTTTTTTCGTCTCGCGACCGAGCAGGAGCACATGCCCGCAGCAGGCGCGGTATGGCGTCAGATCTTCGATGATCGGGCGTCTACCCCGCCTATCTGGTCCATCAGCACCGATAAGCTCCTGTTTGACTATAGCGGCGTCTGGCGCTATCGCGATCTGATTTTGCCTGCGCCCGAACGGTATATTGTAAGCAGACCAGAAGGCAACACGGGGCTGTATCCGGTCGGTATAGAAAATTGTGGAGCGGGTCGGGCCGGACATCGGCAACTTGGTATTTATGCGGGGCTGGAACGTTTCTTCCTCAAGCACGAGGGCGAAAATCCGACCGGGAGCTTTAAGGATCGTGGTATGACGGTCGGCGTCACAATGGCGCAGATGCTGGGAGCGAAAGCCGTTGCCTGCGCCTCCACCGGCAACACCTCTGCCTCGCTGGCCTCATACGCCGCTCAAGCCGGGATAGAGAGTATCGTCTTTCTGCCGGCTGGCAATGTCGCTGGCGGCAAGCTGGCGCAATCGCTGGCCTATGGTGCGAGAGCCGTCCAGATCGCGGGCGATTTTGACGCTGCCATGAGCCTGGTTGAGCAAGTCTGCAACGAGCAGGGCATTTACCTGCTCAACTCCCTCAACCCCTTCCGTATCGAGGGTCAGAAAGCCATCGGGTTTGAAATATTACAGCAGCTTGATTGGCAGGCCCCCGACTGGCTGGTGCTGCCCGCTGGCAATCTCGGCAATATCTCCGCGATTGGCAAGGCATTCCGCGAGGCGTACCAGCTCTCGCTGATCGGTCATGTGCCGCGTATAGCCGCTATCCAGGCAGGCGGAGCCAACCCCTTCTATCGCAGTTTTATGCAGGATTTTGCCGCATACCGGCCCGTTCAGGCTGATACGATTGCGACTGCGATTAAAATTGGCAACCCTGTCAGCTATCCTCGCGCCCGCCGCGTCATCAAGGCATGTGATGGCGTTGTGGAGGAGGTCAGCGACGAGGAAATTCTCGCCGCCAAAGCCATGATCGACCGCGCTGGCCTCGGCTGCGAACCTGCTTCGGCTGCGACGCTCGCGGGAGTGCGCAAACTTGTTGCCGCCGGTATCATCAAGCGGGACGAACTCGTAGTGGGCGTGCTTACGGGCAACCTGCTCAAGGATAGCAAGACCGGCATCCCGCAGGCGGTCACAGGCGAAGCCATTGAACCAACGCTTGATGCCGTCAGAAGCGTGTTGCTGCAATAATAGCTCCCCATTAGATGGACAGAACGACGTAATTGCGATTAGTTCAAGGAGAGAAGAGAGCGGGCAGGGCAATCCCTCGCGGTCGCCCTGCCCGGGCGGGCTCATGCAGATTCCCTATGCAAATCTGTAATGAACGCGGTCGCAATTGGTGAAGTAATATGTTCATGTGCATGATCCCATCCGGTTGACCGCCCTGCCGTTCCCCCATCAATTGTGGCACCGCCGCAGGGCAACCGCGAGGGATTGCCCCTGGCCATCCATCCTGCCGTACCGACCCGATTGATCGCGTCCGGTTGACCGCCCTGCCGCATCTATCATCGTGCTAATCCCTCGTGGTTGCCCTGGTCCACTCCTAGCAAAAGCTATCTCTTGTGGGTAGCCTGTCTGGCTGGTACAATATGAGTTACGGGTGCAGCAGCGTTTTATGGCGTAAAGAGGGGCTAAGGTGAACAGAAAGATCCAAATGCGTAGACTTATTCCGCCCTGGAATATGCCTTCTGATCCGGTGAAAGCCGTGTTCTGGTTCATGCACTGGCTTTTGAAGGTGCTGGTCCATTTCTTCTGGCTGCCGATCATCGTCATGATCATTATCGAAACATACCTGAACTGGATGGTTGGCGGTGTGGTGAACGGCTTGGTTGGGGGGAGCGTGACGTTGCTGGTCGGGATAGTGATCTGGGCGATCCTCTATGCGCTCTTGCTGATGGTAAACGTGGGCACCAGCGTGTCACAGGTGATTTCAGATGTGAACCGCATGCAGCGAGATGCGCTTCGCCACCGCCCTTTTTCCCCCTTTACCTATGGCGAGGCGGACGAGGGCAAGGTTGTTGAAGGCACCATTACCGACCTGGAGCAGGAGCGGAAGAAGCGCAGGCGCGAGAATCTGCAAGAATAGCGCCTGCTTCCTGGTATCATGCAAAATTATGCTTCCGTCCGCTGCCTGGGAAGCATATTCTCGTGGTTCCGCGTCTGCCACAGCCGTAGCGCCTCGTCGTCGGGTGTGGGTACGTACGAGAGAAGCAGAGTGCCATTGCCCTCAATACGATACTCCCCTAGAGCTGCGGGCAATACCATCGTCTGTCCATTTGAAAGGGTTTCACATTGGCGCAGCTCTTTGCCGTAATGTACCCTGATCTCGGCCCCTAAAGAAGTGAGAATGATGCAACTGGCATTGGTATTGTGAAGCAGAGAACTGGCGATGCTGGCGTGATCCTTGAGAAGGAGTTCGCGCGTCACAAAATAGCGGCATGCGACCAGGCAGCGATCTTCGTATCCCGGGCCACCGGCGAGCGCGACCGGTCTCACTTTTACCCGTGGTGAGACACAGTAATGCGCAACATCCAATGATCGTTCTATATGTAGTTCTCGCGGCTGACCGGAAGCTGTAAGCCGCCCATAGTCATACATGCGATAGGTGATGTCAGAATATTGCTGTAATTCGTACAGCATGACTCCGCTGCCAATGGCGTGAACTGTTCCGGCGGGAACGAAAATAACGTCTCCTGCCTGAACGGTCTCTTCATGCAAGAGTTGATCGAGAGTAACATTGTGGATGGCGGCATGGACTGCTGCACGCGAAGTCGGCGTTTTGAAGCCGTGGATAATTTTGGCTCCGGGCTCGGCGGCCAGAATATACCAGAACTCGGTTTTGCCGAGCTTCCCACCTTCGTGCAGGGCTGCGTAATTATCATCAGGATGGACCTGTACTGAGAGTTGCGCGTTGGCGTCGATAAACTTTGCCAGCAAGGGAAAGCGGGGACCTAAGATTGCGATAACCTGTTCACCCAGGAGCTGGGGACCCATTGCCGTGACCAGATTGCCCAGTGTTTTGCCTGCGTAAGGTCCATTCTGAACAAGCGTATTGATTTCCGTTTCCCATGCCTCCCCTATGGCGATGTCTCCTGGAGGAAGTTGTTTCCACCCGTCCCGTTCTAAGCGGCGTCCTCCCCAGATTGTTTCATGCAATGATGCTTCCAGGCGAATTGGATAAACTTCAGCTCCGCGTTCCTGAGCGGAGCTAGATGCGGGAGCATCGTTGGAATGCGGAATATTGCGAGATTCATATGCCACTATCAAGTTCTCCAACACCCAATATTTTGTTTTTATAGAATAGCGAACTAATTCGCCAGTAAAACGCCCTCGACCTGGCGACGTAGTCTATCGCGCATGGTAATGCCTGCGATGCGGTAAAGCTCGTTTCCGTCTTTGAAGAAGATGAGCGTGGGTACCCCTTCAACTTTCCACTGGTTGGCAAGGCTGCGCTGACTTTCCACATTGACACGGGCAAATGTCATCCGGTCACAATACTCTTTGCTGATCGCCTCGAACTCGGGCTCTTGTATCTGGCATGCTCCACTGCTGTCTGCCGAAAAGTTCACAATGGTGATCCGGGAAGAGTTCAGGACAGTTTCAGGAAAGTTTTCGCTTGTGACTTCAATATAGCTATCTGCCATGCTATCCCCTTGTGCTCTGTAAAAAATTTATTCACTTGTTTTCAAAGTACCACCCTGCCAAAGCGATGTCAAGAAGCACTCTGTTCAGTTGCACGAGTCCCGGCGCCAGTGCTGGTCGCGGGCCGGTGGCACTCGCAACAGTTATGGTCTTATAGCCAGCAGCGCTTCGGCGTCTTCGATGATATAGCGATACCCCTGCTCTGTCAGGAAGAGTTGGCGATTCGCTGAAAACTCCTGGTCACGGGTATCGCGTGTCACGATTGAGTAAAAATATGCCAGACCGCCATCGCTTTTAGGTCGCAGAATACGACCCAGGCGCTGCGCCTCTTCCTGGCGGGAGCCAAATGTGCCTGATACTTGAATGGCGACATTCGCGTCGGGCAGGTCAATCGCGAAATTCGCCACTTTGCTGACCACTAACCGCTTAATCTCGCGGCGACGAAATCGTTCATAGAGCTTTTCGCGCTGCGCTGTCGCTGTGCTGCCCGTAAGCAGTGGAGCATCCAGTTCTTCAGCCAGCGTTTTGAGCTGGTCCAGATACTGCCCAATGATCAGAATCTGATCATCCTGGTGATGGCTCACAAGATGGCGTGTCACAGCAAGCTTGGCCGGAGCTTCGGCGGCGATGCGGTACTTCTCGCGTAGATCGGCCATCGCATAGCTCATCTGGTCGTCCTCGTTCAGCCCAACACGGATCTCGTGACATTCCGCGGTGGCGATCCAGCCCTGCTGCTCCAACTCGCGCCAGGGAACATCGTATTTCTTTGGTCCGATCAGGCTAAAAACATCGGCCTCTTTCCCATCCTCACGCACCAGCGTTGCCGTCAGGCCCAGGCGTCTGCGGGCCTGCAGCTCGGCTGTAATGCGAAAGACGGGAGCAGGCAGCAGGTGTACTTCGTCATAAATAATCAATCCCCAGTCGTAGCTGGTAAAAAGCGAGAAATGGGGAAAATATTCCTGCTCGTCGTCCGTTTTGCCCTTGCGCCGGTACGTAAGTATCTGATAGGTGCTCACAGTAATGGGCGCGATCTCTTTGCGCTCCCCCGTATATTCCGCGACCATCTCCGGCGGCACGTCGGTTTTATCGATGATCTCGCTGATCCACTGGCGCACAGCCACCGTATTGGGGGTCAGGATAAGCGTCGCGCGCTGGATATCGGCCATCGTGACCAGCCCCACAATGGTTTTGCCGGCGCCACATGGCAGCACCACGACTCCACTGCCGCCGCTGGGAGCTCCTCCCGCGTAAAAGGCGGCTGAGGCAGCGTTTTGGTAAGCGCGGGGAGCAAAGGGTATTCCCAGGCGCGTCATGGGATGCAAGCGCATAGGCAGCGGCGAGCCGTCGGTATAGCCTGCCAGATCTTCGGCTGGAAAGCCAATATGGATCAGCGCCTGTTTGATGTGACCGCGGCGCGAGGAATCCACCTCAAGGGTGCAGCGATCTAGCTGGCGTATCAGGTAGGGCTGGGTGCGTTTATGATGCAGGATTTCGACGATCAGCGCGGCGTCGTCTGATTTCAGCAGCAGGTTCCCCTCCTCCTGCACCAGCTTGATGCGCCCGTAGCGGCTGATATATTCGCGCACTTCGCTCACGATGTTGCTGGGGATGGCATACTTGCTGTAGAGCGTAAGCTGGTCCAGAACTTGTTGCGCACTCAGACCCCCCGCCGCCGCGTTCCAGAGGGAGAGCGGGGAGAGACGATAGGTATGAATATGTTCTGGCGATTTCTCCAGCTCGGCAAATTGTGCCAGCGCGTCGCGGGCCTCGGCATGCTGAGGATGATCTACTTCCAGCAAAATGGTACGATCACTTTGCACGATAATCGGGTTACTAGGATTCATGAATTTACACTCCGGGCATCTCCGCCCACGCCCTCACATATTTCATAATAGCCTCGGTAGCGGCTTCTTCGTATCCTCGCATCAAGTGACGCGCCCCAGTGATGACCTTTATTCCCTTCTTGCCTGGTTGTTGTTCAACGAATGGTTCGAGTTTGTAGCGCGGACAAATCTCGTCGAACTCCCCGGTCACAAAAAGCTTTGGGGGTTCAAACTGCCGGGGAAAACCGCTTGCAGTGCGAAACAGAGGGAGACTGATGGCAACGATTGTGCGGATACGTACGTCGAAAGGAGCATACAACAGCGTAACATATGCGCCAAAGGCATGACCGATGATGCATAATTTGCTCGGGTTAGCACCTGCCTGAGCCAATCCTATATCAATCGCTCCTGCCAGGTCGAGCGGTTCCAGGCGCCCATCCGTTTGCTGTCCCTGGCTGCGACCGACCCCCCGGAAATTGAAGCGTACTGCAATCATGCCAGAGGCCGCCAGGCTTTTTGCCAGAGAGACGATGAGGCTATCATTCATATCGCTACTGGCGGGCTGGGGGTGGCAGAGAATAACAATAGGAGCTCGCTCTGTTGAAGCTGGCGTATGCACCACTCCTTCGAGAAGGAAAGAGGGCTGACCTTTACTCTGAAATGTGATCGCTCGCTCAACCTGTGCCGGTGGGGTCATGTTTTCTCTTTCTGCTACCTTTCGGATTATTCCATCGATTCTATATTATCCCAGGAAGGGCTATGCGTCAACTTTCATTTCTCTGGATATATTCCCATCCGATTTCCTGTAGCAAAAGCCACCAAAAGGTCCTGTTTTTGAGAGAATCTGTAACTATTTTGACGAATCTCCCGAAATTGTGTGACAAAACCCTTGCATGTGAGACGAAGAATGTTATACTTAAATATGACATTGTGTACTCTTATTATCATGATGGAGTTGCATGTGTCAAACGGAAGAGATTAATATTCTTTATTTTTTGCGTTCTGGTTCCAGATGAGTTTTTCGGAAGATGGTCTTTGCGGAAGGTAGCGAGCGTTGAGCACAATTCTGGCATACTCTATTTTGTATACTGCCTCGTCTTCTCGGTGCCTTTGCCCGATACATCTCCGGGAACCTCAATTACGCCTGAACATAGCTGCTGGCAACATCCAGTTTCTAGGCTTTGATCTGGATGCCTTTGTTTGCAGGGATGTAACTTGATATCTTCCGCGCTCCAACGCCGCTGGACACTGGTAGGGGCCATCCCTTGCGGTTGCCTGCACGATGGCAAGGGGCAGGGGCCAGCCCAGCCCCTACGGAGATGGCACGGTTCTCTGGGCAGGGGCCAGCCCGGCCCCTACGGAGCGTGGAAATGGAGAATTATGCTACTTTTGTGAACGGGTTGTGCTTGTGGAATACTGAGAGGCGTTGTAATGTTGTATTGGTAGGTTAAGTATGAGGGGCGGAACTAAACGTCTGGGTGACCGTTCCCGGTGGTAGTGTGTTCGATGAAGTATCCTTTGTTGGCATAGTGAATGTAGAGGCAGGAGCAGACATGTCCAGCATTTTAGTCGTTGAGGGTGAGGGATTAATTGCGGAGTTACTTCGAGGTACATTAGGACGTGAAGGGTATCAGGTCGTCATGAGCCTCAACGTCGAAGATGCTGTGCGGTTTATACTGCGCGATATCCCCGAACTGGTAATTATTGATCTGATGGCGCCTGGTGTGGATGGTTACGATCTGATCCGGCGTTTGCGCGATCATCCTAAAAGCATGCATATTCCCATTATCGCTTTAAGCGCCCGCAGTTCAATGATTGATAAGGTGCAGGCTTTCGAGCTGGGAGCTGATAACTATATCACAAAGCCGTACAGTACGGAGGAATTGCTGGCGCATGTACGCAGGCAACTTCGTCGCATCCAACAAACCTCTTTATCTCCCCTGACGCACCTGCCCGGCGGGCTGCAACTTGAGCATGCAATTGAGTATAAAATGAAAAGTGCAACCCCCTGGAGCGTGCTCTATGTAGATCTGGACAACTTCAAGGCGTTCAACGATGTTTATGGCTTTCTGGCTGGCAATAGCATGATCCTTCTCGTCGGGCGTATTTGCCAGCGGGTGGTATATGAGTATGGCAATACTGATGATTTTGTTGGGCACGTTGGCGGCGACGATTTTGTGATCGTCACCACGCCTGACCGCGAGAAGGTGCTCTGCAAGGAGATTCTCGCGCGCTATAAAGAGGAAAGTATCAGCCTCTACTTGAAGGAGGATGTTGATCGCGGCTCGATTAGCGGCGTGGATCGAAAGGGGCGGCCCTATCAGTTCCCCCTGGTGTCTCTGTCCATCGGGATTGTGAGCGAACGCATCAGATGCGCACATAGTATTGCAGAGGTGGGCCTGTTAGCAGCAGAGGCAAAACGCTACGCCAAGCAATCATCAAATAACATCTCTCATCTCTCGCCTCAATGGAGTAAAAAAGACTATCCGCACTCTTTCCACGCTTCATCCGTCAATCGCTATATTCCTCATCTGGGGCATAATCTCCTCTATTTTATCGAGGAAGACGCTTTGGCGGAGTATAAATTATGAGTAGGCAAGAAGACGAGACTGCCCGTCTGGCTAAGAGGGAAAATGCAAAGCGCGTTTTTCGCGAAAGCGGCGTCGCGGAAATGCTGCAAGGGATTAATAAAAACTTATTAAAGGGCCGCGGACGTTTCGAGGAATATGATACGATAGTGTTGTTTAAGTGGGGGACAAGTAGCACGCTGCGCCATATGTGGATTGAGGTGGTGGATGATACGCTCCGTTTTCGCTTCAACGAGCATCGTAAATGTTCCCGGCCCGCTCCCATCTGCGATGGGGAGTATCATACGTTTACCAGTGCGATGTGGCAGGACAGGGCGTTTATGCAGGCGGAGCTGAAGAAGTATTATGATCGCCCGGTAGCTGAATCCTCGTCCGACTAGCGACCAGTCAGCATCACATCAATTCTAGAGGCAGCACATGCATCTTTCCTGCGCTATTGACCATTTTATAAATGGCCTGGTAGCCAGGATGAGCATAAAACTCCTCGCGCTCGCTATCACTTGCCCAGCTAAGGAGATTGAGAAGGATGCCGCTGGAAGCCGAGGATGTATCCTGACTCTCGGTGGGAGTCGCGGGGGTAGTTTTAGGGGGCTCATGCGTACCGCGAGCCAGGAAGGAGAAAGAAAGGGTTGATTGAAGGGACTGCTGTCGCAATCTGCGCAACCATTCTTGTTGAGTTGCATCGGCCTGTGCAGGGCTCAGCGTCGCCAGATGGGCTGCGGCCATCGTTGTTGTCGCCGTTGAGCGGCTATATCCCCAGAGATAATGCATCAGCCATTGCTCAGGAGGAGCGGTCAGCAGGTCGGCGCAGTGTTCCAATAAGAGCTGCCCTGGATTATGGCGTTCCAGCGCCCTCTGCCAGCTCTCTTCATCATCCCAGGTCGTGAGCGCGAGGTAATAGGGAGCTTTGCCTCTTCCACGATAGAAGCGCGATTCGACCATACCAGGCGCATTGCGCACTGCGTCCGCGATCAGGCGGATGCGCGCCAGCACATCAACATCTCTGCTACCCGGCGTATGCGCCAGTGACACAACCAGCAATTCCATAAAACCTCTAAAAATGTCCGCCTTTTCTTGCGTGTGTTTGACGATCTCGTGTCATAATAACATAGGGATAACACTGATGCAATTGCCTTGACGAGGCTAAAGCGGTTGATCGGCTCCGCTATCGGCTCACAGTTTGGTAAGCGCCAGCGTTGCCTCTGGAAAGAGGGCTATATCCTGGAAAAATAGAGTTTTTGGCATTATAGTTTCAATATCCCATATCTAAACATGGAGGTGTGCTATGCAAGAGCCTGAAGTCACCCACAACCGGGTGGAGTGGAGACCGGCGCTCCCTGAAGACGCGGCGATCTGGGTTTCGGTGACGAGGCGGAGCGCGGATCAGATCTTTTTTGAGGAAGAAGATGCTCAAATCGCTCGCTATAAAGAAGAAAGTCCAGAGATGCAGGCGCAGCGTTACCTGCTCTGGCGCGACGATCTGCCAATTGGTCGTCTGCGCTTTTTCTCTTACAACAATACGGCTGAGCTAGATGGGTTGGTGCTGGTGCCGGAAGCCGGGGGGAGCGTGGCGGCGCAGGTGGTCTCGGAGGCGCTGGTACGTGCAGCCGCTCTCGGTGTGCGCCATCTCAAAGCGACCTATCCGGCGGCCTATATCGCTTCTTTCGCTTCCGCCGGTTTTCAGGAGTTGCGCCGCCGGACCGGTATGACCGGCTCTACCAATATCTCTATCCCGCTCTCGCCCTTGCCGGCTTCCCTGCGCATTCGCGAGATGCTGCCCGACGATGGGGAACAGGTGGGGACGCTGTTACAGCGCGCTTACGCTGGCGGACCCGACAATCTCCATTCTGATGTAGCGGAGTGGCGCTCCGAAGTGCGCGCGATCCAGGAGGGCCGTTTCGGTCCCTTTATCCCCGAGAGCTGCTATGTGGTCGAACACAGCCTTGATCGCTATCACCTGGCGGGCGCGATCCTGGTCCATCTTGAGCGAGGCTTTCCGCGCATTCGTCATATGGCCGTCGCTCCGTCGTTCCGCCATGTTGGGCTGGGCCAGTATCTGGCAGTGAAGACGATGCGTCGCTTGCATGCATTGGGCTATCCCACCGTGCTGCTCTATGTGACTCTCGGCATTCCCGCCTTCACGCTGTATCACCGGCTCGGTTTTGTCGAGGCCGGACCGACCTATATTGAAGCGGAACTGCTGCTGACGAGGTAAGACGAAGGATGGAGTCTCCGGGAGAATTTGAGCTGATTGCGCGCCTGACCGGGCAACTGACAACGCGGCCCGATGTGGCGCTGGGGGTGGGCGATGACTGCGCGATTCTTGACCTGCCAGGACCCGACCTGCTGCTCCTGACGTGTGATAGCCAGGTTGAGGGGGTTCACTTTTCCCTTGAGACGGCATCTCCCGAGCAAGTTGGGCGTAAAGCGTTGGCGATCAACCTGAGCGATATTGCCGCGATGGGAGGAGAGCCACGCTATGCGCTAATCTCGCTAATTTTGCCTCGGCAACTCTCTTTTACGCTCCTGGACGGCATCTATGCAGGCTTGCGCCAGGAGGCCGAACGCTACGCCACAGCGATTGTAGGCGGCAACATTTCCGGGGCGGGAAAAGGCGAACAGCTCATCATTGACATCACGCTGGTCGGCGCGGTTGAACGTAATCACGCGCTGGTCCGCAGTGGTGCCAGGGTGGGAGATATCCTCTGTGTTACCGGGACGCTCGGCAACTCTGCCGCTGCCTTCTATACACTGCTGCATGCTGATCAGCACTATTCCCAGGATGCGCTGAACTATGTGTGGAAGCGTCATTTTACCCCTCAACCTCGTATTCCTGAAGGACGTGTCCTCAGCCAGTTCGGGCCGGGCGTTGTCACCGCGATGCTTGATATCAGCGATGGGCTGAGCGGCGATCTGGGGCATATCTGCGAGCGCAGCGGCGTTGGCGCGCGTATCGAGCTGGCCCGCCTGCCACTCTCTCCCCAGATGCGCCTCATCGCCGCCCAGGCGGAACGCGATCCCCTGGAATGGGCTTTGCACGGCGGCGAAGAATACGAACTCCTCTTCACCGTCTCCCCCGACCATCAGCAAGCGGTGAGCCAGGCCGTCCTGACAGCAACAGGCACGCCCGTGACAAAAATCGGCGTGATCCGTCCCGCCGAGGAGGGTATGAGGGTTGTTTCTGCGGAAGGACGGCAAGAGGTGCTGAAGGCGCAGAGTTGGGATCATTTGCGAGGACCTGGCGCATAGTGGTTAGCAGAGGAGCGATGGGAATACCTGTACCTCAGACGGATATTCCCATCTCGAATTATGAGCCTTGCGAGTGAACCACCCTACTCCGGCAGAAGCGTCCCTTCGAGAATAGCTTCGCTTAGATCGACGCCGCTCAGGTCTACTCCACGCAGATCGGCATAGCTGAGATCCGCTCCTGTGAGGGTTGCAGGGCCATAACTGATAGGTTTGGACTGTCTATCATAGCGGATAGGAACGTGACTCGGCTTGCGCCCGTTCAAGTTGGCTCCACTGAGGTTAGCTCTCCTCAAGTTGGCCCCACTCAAATCGGTTCCTTCCAGGCATACCATCCGCAAATCAGCATCCTCCAAGTTGGCTCCTCGCAGGTTGGCTGCCCGCAGGTCTGCATCACCTGGCACGCCTCCATGCGCTGGTGACCATTCAGGAGCAGCTTGGTAAAAAACGGCTTGTCGCAAGTTAGCTCCCCTGAGATTGGCTCGCTCAAGACCCACCCCAATCAAGGAAGCAGCGTGCAAATTAACTCCGCTCAGGTTAACACCGTTGAGGATAGTCATATTTAAGTGAGTATCCGCCATATTTGCCCCTTGCAAGTGCGCTCCGACCAGCAACGCACCATCAAGAATCGTTCCCCGTAGATCGGCTCCGCTCAGATCAGCGTTTTCAAGGCCATTTAAACCCAAATTGGCTTCCCGCAGGTCTGCAGAACGTAAATCAGCTCTATTAAGGCAGGTGTCATAGAGGTAGGCTCCTCGCAAATTAACGTGGCTGAAATTGATCCCAGTATAATCGCCTCCTGACAAATCCTCACCGTGCAAATCTATCTGCACATCAGGATGTTGGGTTCGCCACTGATTCCAGGTGCTTACCAGTTGCTCGAAGGTCTCGGCATCTGGCCTTCGAAAAAGCAGGTCGAGATAGAGCTGTTCAGCCATATGATTTCCTCTCACTCCCATTTCATCGCCGTCTCACTTAATGCTGAGGCCAGTTGAGGATGCGAAGCACGATCAGCTCCTGATCGTAGAACTGATATCCTACTCGAAAAGGCAAGGAAAGGCGTAAGTGAGAGAAGAAGTCACCCTCAATCAATCGTTCAAGCACTTTCCAGATCACTAAGCGAACGTTCCCTTCGAGGTAGTCATCCTCATGATCCAGGCTTTTAGGATATTGCGCACTGTTAAAGAACTCTTCCCACCCGTGAAATGATACGTCTACATAGGAAGCATAAGCGAACAGATCGATACCAGGAGCATAATCGACGATCCTCGGTTGGGTCGAGTAATAGAGGGCGTATTTCCAGGCTTGTTTTTGTTCGAACATCATCTTTCTTGTTGCAATGGCGGATTGTTCATTCTCTTTAGCCATTTGAAGCGCATGATCGAAGGTATCAAAACAAAGCGAGAAGTTCCCCTCAATCGGCATCCAGGCATAAGCAAAGAAGGAACACACTTCAGTGGGGTGTTCAGTTGCAAATTGTAAAATAGCATCTTTTCCTCGTAGGAAAAGCGTTTCCTCAATATCATTCCAATCAGGACGGCTTACCATAATTGTCTCCTCCCTTGTTTCGCTTGAAACTCCCTTGAAGCGTAACCACAGAACTTTTACGGCATTACTGCTGCTTAGCAATCAACTGTCGTCTCACAATCTTTGTGTGGTTGTCTTTAAAAGGCTTGGAGAGTGAAGATTTCACTCTCCAATCAAACCACCGAAAATTTAGGTTATTCCACTAGACAAGACTGCCCTGCTAGAACGCTTGCTAACCCTTGTTGATCAATATCCATGTTCAGGAAATCTATAAGATTGAGCAACGATGTAAAAGCGTTCTCAGGAGTAAGCATACCTGCGTTGTTTAGTCTTGCTAGCTCAGCATCCATTAGACCTCTTACACGGCTGTTATACCGTGAATGAAACCAGTGATACGGTTCTCCATCACTTAGGGCTTCTGGCTGGTTACTTTTATTCCATAAAGGTCTCCCATTGTAAGCTGCATTTTTGTCGAATAGTCCGTCGGTTGCCTGAACCAAACCATGACCCTCCAACGCACAAGGAATCACATGATGAGGATTCTGTCCCGGTTGTAGAGGTCTTCCAGCTTTCGCTAGGTTATCTCTCAACGTTTGATAATCTTTAGGGCCGCATTTATTATGCACCACCCATTGCCCATCACCCACAGTAAAGGTGTGGTCCTGAGCGACCTCAAGATTATACATCACCTTTGTTCCGGGTACCACTTTCCAATCGGTCACGGTTCCAGTGCTACCATCGGCCCGTAGAATGTGCATACCTTTGTGCAGCGATCCGGCGGGGACAAAGCCCTGCTCTTTGGTGAGGAAGGGATGCTCACTGGTCGTATGGAGGACCTCGCTCTTCTGCGTGGTCTTCCCATTGGCCGCGTGTTCTGTGGTGGTAATGGTGAGATCAATCAGATCGTGATCGGTGTTTTTCCAGACGTGCAAGACCGGTTCAGATTCCATTTTGCCGGTTTTGGGATTGTATGCCTGGACTTTGTCTCCCTCATGCAAACTGCCAATGGCTTGCTGACCATGATCGGTTGTCACCGGGGTATCTGACGTGAAACTACAGGCGCCTCCTGGAGCCGTTGGCGGAGGACCTCCTCCAGGTGGTTGGTGTCCGCTCCCACCTGGCTTGGTCGGAGGCGGGTCTTGGGGTGACGTGGTTGTGTGCCCTAGCATCACGGAATTGACCCCGAGGTGCTGATCATTTGCAGCCATCAGTTGGCTGAACCTGTGGAACACGTCCTCATAGCCCGAATCACCAGGCATATATCCCACCCAGAGGATGGAGCCATCGTTCATGACGGTCTCGACTGCTGCTGTAGACGTGCTCTTCGAGGCCAAAGGCGTAGACGGTGATCGTTGTGCCGCTGCTCGTCGTGCTGCGCCGCAGGATGCGGTTGCCACCCTCGTCGTAGACGTACCATTCCTGGCTGCTGGCTCCCGCGTTCCACTGCACCAGGTCATCAAGGGCGTCGTAGGAAAGCGTGGCTGTGCTGCCGTTGTATGTGCGACTGGTGACGTTGCCAAAGGCGTCGTTGCTGCTGGTGTAGACCGCGCCGCTCAGGTTGCTGCAACTGGTCCCCGTTGGGTAGAGCCCGGTCAACTGGTGTGGGTGGTTGCTGTTGCAGTAGAGGTACTGGAAGTTACTGCCTGTGCCGTTGAGCGGCCCCTGCCAGAGTTGGCCCAGATGCGTGTAGGCGTAGCTGGTGCTATAGCTTGCTCCGTTGAGCCCACTGGAAAGGGTGCCACTACCACAGGTGCCATTGCCTGGCGCTGGCTGCGTGCCGGAGTTACCTGCCCAGACCAGTCGGTTCTGCTCATCATAGCAGAAATTCTGGGTTTCGCTGCCGCCGGAGCCGCTTTGCCCCGGAACGGCAGAGAGCGTCGTGCTGATGCTGGCGACGTTGCCCAATGGATCGTAGCTGCGACTCTGGCTAAAGATCGTGCCGCTGGAACCACTGCCACTTTGCCAGGTGGCGCTGGCACTTGCCGGACGCAGATCGCCATCATAGCTGAAGTGATCGTTGGCAAGCTGGGTGCCGGTCGTGGTCTGGAAGTTGATGTCGCTGACATCGCCCTGGGCATCGTAGCCCAACGTTGCCAGGTTGGCGGTTCCCGTCGTGTTGTTCGAGAGGCCCGTGAGCAGGCCGGTCGTGCTATCGTAGGCGTTAGAGAAGGTGTAGCCTGCTTGCCCGCCTACGGTGGTTTGTGTCGTGGTCGGTTGGTTGGCATCGTTGTACGAGAGGTTCATCTGATACGTCGGGAGTGCAGTCGTGACGTTCCAACTGCTGGGGACTCCTAGCTGTAGCGTGCTGCTGGTCAGTCGTCCCCGCTGGTCGTGCTGCGTTTGCTGGGTCGTTGTGGCTGCACTGCCATCAGGATAGTACGTCGTGGCGACGCTCTGGGTGAGCGCCCCGACCGGAAAATCGCTGCTGCCCTGTGTCCCCAATCGGCTCACGTCATAGGTGTTTTGCACGAAGGGATGACTGCCGATGGTGCAGGCGCCTGAGCCGTCGCTGGTGGGAACTGCATCCTGCACGCAGGTGACGCGTCCGAGCATATCGTAGCTGGTGCCGATGGTGCGACTGCCGGACACATCGGTCAGCGCCCGACCGGCGGCATCATAGGTATAGGTGTGCGTCCCTCGATCCGGGTCCGCGACGCTGGTGAGCCGCCCCACGTCGTCGTAGCTCGCCGTGGAGGTGACGCTGGTGACGGTCTGCCCGGTCTGTGGAGTCAGATCCATCGCCTGCACCGAGGTTGGCAGACCAATGGCATTGTACTGCGTGTTCGTGTAACTGGTGACCGTGGCGGTGGTCGCGGCTGCATTGTAGAACTCGTGCTGAATGGCATTGCCCATGCCATCCTGGAACGACTCGCTCATCTGTTGATTGGCGTTGATTGCCAGGACCGAGCTGTAGTAGCAGATGCCGCGGTTGGGGCAGGTGTTTTGGCCGGAAGCGGTATCGATGCCGTAGGCCAGACAGGTCGTCCAGGTGCCGGAGAAGCCGCCCAGATTTTGACAACTGAAGCCAGGCTCCGCGCTTGAGCCTAACAGCGGATCATGGGTGCCCACGACACGACCCAGTTGATCGTAAAAGGTGGCTGTGCCTGCTGGCGTGGCTCCGGTGTCGTCGGTGGCCCCGTTGGGATCGATCCAACTGCTGCCGGCGGCGACGCGGAAGGGCAGGCTGACGAACTTCGAAGGATAGCCATTGTCGTAGACGGTAAAGCTGACCAGGTCATGGCTACTATCGAGCGGGGTGCGCGTTTCGACGGCACGACCCTGCTGATCGTAGAAGGTGCGGGTGATGGCTCCTGGGTACTGTGCTGAGCTGGTATCGATCTCGTAACAGGGCAGCGTGCTGCTTGTCGTGCAGTGCGATACGTCCTGGGATTGCTGGGTGAAGCTGCCAGGCTCTCCCGGGGATTTCGTCTGTACCGTCACGTTGCCGCTGCCATCGTAGCTATAACTGGCGCTGCTGGTTTGCCCATTGGCATCGGTGCTGCTTACCGGCAAGCCGCCCTGGGTGTCATCGTAGCTGGTGCTGCTGCTCTGGGCGATGGCATTGCTCGTGCTGGTCGGTCGCACCCGATAGCTATCGTAGGTGGTGCAGGTGGCATACCAGCGCGTCCCCGACCAGGCGCTGGGGATATAGGCCGGAGTGGTGGAGAGCGCACAGCCATTGTTAGCGGTCACTTTACTGACGACGTTGGCATCCTGGAAGGCGGTGCCGCTGACCACGATCCAGCCCGAGAGGTTGCCCTGCTCAAAATCGGCGTTGGGCAGGCTCGCTCCTGCGATATGCACATCGTCCAGATTGATGTGGCCCCAGGTGCCTGAGGAATTGTCCACCACTTTGAGATAGACCTGCGTACCGATATGAGCAGAGGTGTCCCAGGTGACCCGTTGCAGCGTTTCCGTGCTTGGTCCGGTGGCTCTGAATAGTTCGGCGCCATCAGAAGCGCGAATCAGCGCCACATACAGGTTGTTGATGTCATTGCCCCCGCCGATGAGGAAATTGACCTGCCCATTGCCACCCAGGGTCACGGTTTGCGAGTGCAGCTCGCCCACGAGCCGGTCGCCGCCGATCTGATAGCCCCAGAGGTGATAGGTTCCCTGCTGCCCAAAGGGTTGTCCACTGCCGCCACCATCCAGGGTGCCCTGCGTAGCAGCAAAGGCATCGACCGTAGCGACCATGTTGCCCTGCCCGTCATAGCCGACATAGCTGGTGAGGGCGCTACTGGCCTGATTGCTACAGTCGCTGTGGCTGGTAATGGTCGTGGGCCAGCCTGCTGCCGGAGCCGGCACGCCTGAGGCTCTTCCTTCGTCGTAGGTAATATCCTGGCAGTTCCAGACGTGACCGGAGGCATCATCGACTTCGCTATGCACGGGTTTGCGCACGTTGTAGTAGGTCCAGCCGTTGACCACCTGGTTGTTCGTTTGATAGGTCCACTTCCTGGTGATGGTCGGGGCGTTGCTGCTGCTGATCACCTCCTGCACGAGGTTGTGATAGCCGCCAATGAGCCCGTTAGTCGTGTTATAGTCATCGTAGGTGTAATCGTGCTCGGTCTGCGGCGCATTGCTGTTGCCGGTGCCACTACCCTCATAATCGGTACTGATGCTGGAGAGCAGCACCGCCTCGCAGGGGGTGTAGACGCCGCTGAAGTTGCCGTTGCAGGCATTGTGCTGGCTGGCAGCGCCAGGTTGATTGGCATAATTGTTGACCAGGCGCTGGATCAGCATGCTATCCTGGAGCTGGTTGCCCCAGTAGCTATCTTGCTGGTAGAGCTGACCGCCCAGGTAGTTCTACCAGCAAGATAGGTCTCTGCTTACTCTCAGGATACTGGTGAAGACTGTGAAGACCAGTTGGTAGCTGCTAGTATGTTGATTTAGACCGAAGATTACCAGTGTATGGTCAGCTCTCGTAACTCTTTGATCTTCTTTTCGTTGGGCCAGACGGCATCCATGATTTCATAGGTGAGGTGCGCTTCGGTGTATCGCTGCTCACTTTGTAAACTCACAGCACCATTCATAGCCGCTTTCCAAAACCGTATCGTCTGCTCCATATCTTTGTCTTTTTGCTTCAACGATGAGAGGGCCATAAAATTTAATGTCTCCACTCTTGTGCGTCCTGAAAGTGGCAATTTCGTTGTCAATTGCTGTGGGTCAATTAACTGGTAGAAGGCATCCTGCGCCTTGCCGTGCTCACCGCTAAAATACTGCATTATGCCATAGTTAACGAACATATCCGAGAGCGTATAACCTGTATAGATGTAGTGCGATGGCGTTCCCTGTGAACTGATCAGGAAATACTTTTCCGCCTGTTCAAATATCCTGACGCTGCCCGGCTCACCATTTCTGGCCTGCATGACTGCATATGAGCAGCAGACGCCGCTGGAGAGTATCGGAGGTAATTTAGCTTCATATAGTCTGACCAATGCGTGTGCCTGTGCAGCCGTCTGTACAGCGAGTTTACTCTGCTGGTCATAGTAATACGCCCAGGACTGATAGTCCATCGCGGTTACTTGCAACGTCATATCCTCGGCTGCTTGGGCATAGGTAATAGCGTCCTGGGCGTAAGAGATCGCCTGTTTGAGCCCGACCAGGTGCCAGCCCAACACTGTTTTAAGCAGCGAGCATTGCCCGACCAGCGCAGCAGCATCCTGACGATACTGTGAGGAATGCTCCACGATGCTTTTGAGCGCGGGTATATAAGCTGATGCCGCTTTGAAAGCCCGATGGAGATCCTCTTCGAGGCTACTCTCGGATAGGTGCCAGCACGCTGCCATCCCGGCAGCGCATTGCGTGATGACGTCTGTCGGTTGTCGCACTGGCATGCCAGGACGCAGGCTTGCAATCAATGGGAGAGAGGCAAGACGCAACAGCGCATCTCGCCTAGTCATCATGTCTCCATGCATAGTATCAAATTCCTCCAGGATCGTGGTGACTTGCCTCTGGACGGCTTCAAAACGCTGTGGCACAAAAGCGACGGATTGGAGACGCATTACGAGATCATGTCCGAATAGATCGATAATGAGAGGGTGTGGTGGAGGTTGAACTGCATTGATGGCTTCAAAGCCAAAGCCCAATTCTTCCAGAGAAGCATTGAAAATCTTGCAAAGCTGGTCCAGGTTGTGCCTATAGGGGCGTTGCTCTCCTAATTCCCAACGATTGAACGTATTGATACTTACTCCTACTGCATTGGCTGCCTGTTTGAGCGTCCAATGTTTCTTCTTGCGTGCTTGTGCAAGCCGAGATTTCTCCATATAACTCCCCTTCTCATCAAGTCCACATCTGTACATTCGGGTTTAGAAGTACCATAGCATATACGACTAGCTTTGTCGAGAGCATCAATGCTCGTCGAGTGTGCAATGATTCATCGACGATTTGGTAAAAAAACGATAAAAACGCAAGAAAACGATGAAAATGTTTAAAAGAGATAGATAGATCGTGAAAAAACATCTTTTGTGATAAATGCTGATTCGGTACACTTGCTCGTGGTTCTCTATAGCAGTATCTAGATGATATCCAAGAGGAGGGTCGCTATGACGTATTATTGCCTAAAAATCGAACTGACGACCGAGGTGGTCAACTATCTGAACCGCATCGGCGTCTCGATTGTGCCCGAGAAGATCAACGGGGAGAGCTATCTGCGACTCGATTGCCCAGAAGGGACGCAGGAGGAATATGCCGATATCGTCACGCAGGAAACCATGTACCGGGTGGTGACGCCATCACGAGGGATCTTTTACATCCGCTATTTGCTCAGGCCGAAGCTGCCCAACGGGAAAAGCCAGTGCTTGCTGTATGTGTACGAGTCGGATATGCAACGCTTGGAGGGGAATTCAGATGCACCTCAAGCCCATTAATCTTTCCTTTGTCATGGTGGATATTACGGAGGTAGCCGTGTTAAGGAGGAAGCTGGTCGAACGGACGTACACTCCAGCAATTGCTTCCCACATCTCCGGCATTCTCCAGCAGCTTGCTACCACCAACACGCTCGAACTTGGCGGCATGCCGCTGGTCACGTTAAACGCTGTGCTGAATGATATCGTCGCTGATAGCAGCACGCATGGCGATGACGTGATGATGCTGCAACATCTCCTTCACAAAGTACAAACAGAAGTCACCCATCGATATAACGAAATAGCCCAACAGCACTAAGAGCATAATCTCCCTGATGATGGCAACGTGCGTAACCATCACAAAAGTGCATAAGCCGAATGATGGGGAAGCCTTACCTCGGGGATGGGAACGTGAGGAGGTCACAAGCTCATAGCCGTGCAGAGGTAGTGAAGAGCAACCTCCTTGTCAGAATACAGGGGAGCCATCCTCCTCGGTAGAAATGAAAAATGGGCAAGCGGAATTGATACAGGGAGTTCGGGGGAGGATGGTCGCTGAAGCGGACGCGATCAATCGCGTCGCCACCGAATGTGCGATACTTGTGATATCTGGGGAGGGACGGTAGAGGACAAGGGGAGAGGCTGGAGGGGTGTTGGGGCCTCGCGCTTGCCCTGCGGTGGGAGCTTATTGGTTCGAGAAGGAGCGGAGCGCGTAGGTAATCTGCTGCTCCAGCGTCATGGCCTGGTCCTGGGGGATCTTGGCCATCGCGGCCTGGGCTTCGGCATTGGAGAAGCCAAGACCCAGCAGCGCCTCTAACACCTCGGCCTGTAGCCTGCCTGCGGGCGAGCCGGCAGCGACGCCTGTTGCTGCCATGACCGGTAGTTTTCCCTTTAATTCAAGAATGAGCCGTTGAGCTAGCTTTTTTCCCACGCCTGGAGCCAGGCCCAATCGCTGCAAATCTTCGTCGGCAATGGCTTTGTATAAGGTGGATGCATCCATCACTGAGAGCAGAGCCAGGCCCACTTTGGGGCCAACGCCGCTCACGGCAATCAGTTGTTCGAAGGCGTTACGGTCCTGCTCGGTCGAAAAACCATAGAGGGCGATGCCATCTTCGCGCATATGAAAATGGGTATAGAGCGTGACCTCCATGCCGACCTCGTTCAGGCGCTGGAGCGTCGAGGCGGGAGCGAAAACACGAATGCCGAATCCCCCAACTCGGATGATAGCATGGTCTGTTCGACAGGCTTCAAGCGTACCGTAAATACTGGTGATCATCGCACTCTATAAATCCTCTTTTTTGTTATGCGCAAGAATGCTGACCCGGCTATGCCTATTTTTGCCGGATCTAATAAATAGTTCTTTTTCTCCACAGGCTGATAGGAAATGGCAGCTATCTGTAGCCGGAAAGGCTTCTGACGTAAGGAGCTGTATTGAGATGACAGATTGCCACCGCAGCAGCATCGGTGGCATCGTCAGGGCGGGGGACCGCGGTAAGTTTTAGCAGAATGCGTACCATCTCTCCCACCTGCTCCTTCCCGGCGCTGCCATAGCCCGTCACTGCCTGCTTGACCTGTTTTGGTGTGTATTCCGCGACTGAGAGGCCGCCATTTGCCAGCGCCAGCATTGCCACTCCCCGCGCCTGCCCCACCGTCATCGCTGTACGCGCATTTTTGGCAAAAAACAACTCTTCCATCGCAGCTTCTTGCGGTTTGTGGATAGCAATGAGCTTGCTCAGCCCTTCATAGATCAGTTGCAAACGTTGAGCCAGTGGCATACCTGCTGGTGTGGTAATTACGTCGCATGCCAGCAAACTGAGTTCGCTTCCCCTTGCCATAACCACCGCGTATCCCACAATAGCGGTACCAGGATCAATGCCCAGCGCGATGCGAGGAGTAGGAGATGGCAGTGTATTACTCATCTGTCTCCTCCTCCCTCAACTTCTGCCGCTTATGCATAAGAGGCTGCAATCTCGTCTGAAATATCGGCATTGGAATGAACGTTTTGCACGTCGTCCAGATCCTCAAGCTTGTCGATGAGACGCATGAGCTGGTGAGCGGTTTTTTCATCGCGTAGCTCGACCTTAGTTTTGGGGATCATGCTGGTTTCAGACTTGAGCACTTTATATTTCTTTGCCTCAAGCTCCTGGCGAATCTTCTCGACATCGGATGGATCGGTGTAAATGGTCAAGGTTTCGTCGTCGGGCAAGGGCGTTTCGACATCATCGGCTCCCATGTCGATGGCTTCCAGGGAAAGTTCATCCGGGTCCTTCCCATTTAACTCCACCTCGATGATGCCCTTTGCTTCAAAGAGCCAGTCAACGCATCCGTTCTCACCCATATTGCCGCCGTTGCGGTTGAAGGCGTTGCGCACCTCCGCTACGGTACGGTTGCGGTTCTCCGTCAATGTTTGCACCAGGAGCGCGGTACCACCGGGGCCATACCCTTCGTAGGTAATTTCTTCGAGGTTGTTGCCCTCGCCGCCGCCCATAGCGCGTTTGATGGTACGTTCAATATTGTCCATTGGCATGTTGGCGTCGCGAGCTCGTTGCACAGCCATACGCAAGCGGAAGTTTGCGTTGGGATCGCCACTTCCACCCTCGCGAACCGCCACCACGATTTCGCGCCCCAGCCGGGTAAAGAGCTGCCCCCGGCGTGCATCGTTGACGCCCTTTGCGCGACGAATCTGCGCCCACTTTGAGTGACCTGACATATCGTTGCTCCCCTAGTTTTCAAATGACTATTCTATCGTATATGCCTGAGCATATATGTTGCGTTTGTACTTCCTTGCCGTGTTCCGTAGGGGCAGGGCTTGCCCCTGCCCTGGTCAGCCGTTTCCTTGTACAGGCAACCGCGAGAGATGCCCCAAACAGCGCAACCGGTCATCGTGCAGGGCAACCGCAAGGGATGGCCCCTACGAGCACAACAACAGCGTTGGAACGCGGAAATTATTAAGATGCTTTGAAATAAGCTGCTGGCGGTATTGTAACACGAACAGCTATGGAGAGTCGAGAGGGAAAAACTGAGACCTCCCCGGCCTCAAGGCACGGGGGTTCCTGTTGCTCACCCACCGTTTCCGGTTGTTCCTGAAGGAGCAACCGGCTCTTGATAGGGATAGGCAGGACTTTCGAGCCGACGCGCTCCGGCACGGGCAGCTTTTCGAGAAGCCGACACGCCCATGCTTCGGGGCAAGTGCTGCCCTTCATTCGCACGTTGTTGTAAGCCCTCCATCACGGCTCTCAGGCGCGGCTCCGCACCTTCCCAGGTGTGCTGGTTGACAGAGGGGTGTGTTTGCTGTGGCTCCAGATAAGCCAGCAGAAAAGCCGAATACAGATCACGTTGCACTGGCCCGAATCCACAAGGACAGGTGTGCCACCGCTCAGATCGTGGCTTCATGTGATACTGCCGACATTGATGGCAATACTGACTCAGTTTGGTCTGGTACGCGGACACTTCGCGCAGGGTGCCGCCAGTTTTTGCAACTAGGCGTCTCAAATGCGCTAGAAACATCCCTGGAGCACGAAGTCCGATGCTTCGACCATACTGTTTTTGCCAGGCTTTGAACGAGGTTTTTTCTATCGTGATGGTAGTCCCTCTCTGGGCAATACGATGCGCCAGATGTCCATGCAAGCTCTTGCGATGAGCAGCCAGTTTGCGTTCGGTATTGGCGTGTTGTCGCCTGGTCGCTTTGTACCGCTTGCTCTCTTTCCAGTGCAGGCGACCTTTTTTGATGCGACCTTGCTCATCATAATTGTCGGGATTATTGACTCGTCGTTGTCGGTCCATCTTGCGCTGTAACCGTCGCTTTTTTCTCGTATCAGGTGCCAACTCCTCGCAGAAGGTAACGAGATCGGCTTTTGCCTGCCGTGGCACCATTGCCAGGGTCGATGGGCCAATGTCCAGGCCGATGGTATCCCTTCCCGTCTTTTCATGCTTGGGCTTGATGAATGCATGGCCCTCTAAGACCAATTGCACAGCATAGCGATTACCGTCCTTATCGGCTCCTTGCGCATGTTCCGAAGAAGCTTTGCGGCGAAGCAGGCGCACATACTTGATTTGGTGACGCATGCCATGTTGCACCACCGGATCACGCCAGTCGATGATGGCAGGGATGACCTGCTCATTCCAGACCACAAAGCCACCATCGCCCGCGTTGGGATCGAGCACAAAGCGCATGCCGACATCATTGCGCTTGCCCTCCACGCTATCAATCCCTCGTCCTCTACTGCGAAAGCGCACGCGTTTGGCCTTCCCGATACAGACCCGGTTCGCGGCGTGATAGGCGCGGGTGGCAAGCGTTTGGGCCATCGTGCTATCGATATGATCGGCGATCCACGAGGTACGGGCACGTTTGGCATATTCATGCAGGTCGTATTCTGAGAAGTGATACTGCTTGCGCAAAGCAGAAAACGCCTGAGCGCGTTCCTGCTTGTGTGAACGAGGGATGGCTCGTGCTTTGTTCCATGCCGGATCAGAGCGCATGCATCTGAGCCGCTTCATAGTTTCTCCAAGCAGAGCGTTATACAGACACCGAGCCGCTTCCAGGTGCGCGCGCAATTGGCGCTCCTGGCTCCAATCGACCTGGAGGGGCAATTCGATCAGAAATGTTGGTGTCTTGGCTCGTTTCATCACCTGGCTCCTGCTCCTGACCATGTGAAGGTCGAAGTGTGAGACGCTTTGCTGTCTCGTTTGTCCGCGTCGGTCAGCACGGCTCTGTCCTTCTCTTTGCAAGCATTGCTAGAAGCCACTTCTTTCTGTCTGAGCCGAAAGCGGCAGCGTTTGGGCTAGAATCCAGCCGATGAGAAAGTCAGCATTGGACCGCAGCCGATCTATGTCTAACAGACCTTCTTGAGCTAATTCCACCACATTGTCCTGTAAAAAGTCCACGATATCTTCTTCGGTGACAGGACGGCAAAGGGTATCACCATGAAAATACCAAGACGCTCCATTGTTTATCCCCTGCCGAAAAAGGGCACTATTCACTTGAACAAGAGATCTGTGCCTCAGTTCCGTCGTCATTGTTCCTCCTCGCCGTTTTTGTAACATTGGCAATCACATGAGTGGAGGAGAGCCGGCGTAAACGCTCTCCTCCGCTCATCAGAGGTTAGAGTTGTTCGCGCTTGAGCCAGTTCTCAATGATCTGGTTCACGGCTGCGGGCTGCTCTCGCATCACATAATGGCCCGCATCAGGGACGCTATGGAAGGTTGAGCCTTCAATATGTTTGTGCAGATAGTCGCTATACTTCAAGGGCGTCAGATTGTCATTTATCCCGCAAATAATCAGCGTCGGCAGATGAATTTCATTTAGCCTGTTCATAATATCAAAAACGTTGCAGGCAGCCAGGTCACGGTAGAGGATGGGGGGAGCGGACGCGTTCTGCTCCTGTGTGATCGGTTGAGAGGGAGCGTCGCCATTGTTCGGGGAGCCTGCAAGTTCTGATAGCCGCGAGCGCGCCTGCTGGGGAGCCTGCCGGGCGTCGTTGAGCAGATCGGGATGGACCCTCAGGCGCGCTCCTGTGCCGATCAGGAGCAATCCTCCAAGCTGAGAGCCATATTCCAGCGCCATCGTCAGTGCAACCGCCCCGCCCAGTGAGTGGCCCGCGATAATCGGTTGCTCAAGCTGCAATTCGCCCGTCACAATCTCGTAGGCCGCGTGCGCATAGTCGGGGACCGTCACCTCGATGGGAAAAATATCTGGTCGCTGGCCGTGTCCCGGCAGATCGATAGCGAAAGCGCGCTGTGGCCCGAAATGTTCGGTTTGCAGCCGCCAGATGCGCCCGCTATCGCCGGAGCCGTGAATGAAAACAAGTGGTTTGCTCATAGATTGTCCTTTCACGCAAGATCGCGACAGACTCCTTGCAAAGAGAGGAACTCTGCGATATGCTTGCTCGTGGTATCATGCTGCTGATGTATGCATGATACAACAAAGTGGACCGGGTAACGTACTGAATAGTAGGGGGTGTGTGATTAATCCTGTCAGGAAGGGGGCGCGTCAGGGGCTTGGTCGTCTGGGAGAGCGCCTGGCAGCCGAAAAGCTGGTTGACTGTGGATATCGTATTCTGGAGCGTAACTTTCGCTGCCAACACGGCGAGATCGATATTGTCGCAGAGGATGAGCAAGATCTGGTTTTTGTAGAGGTCAAAACGCGCCGGGGTAATTCCTTTGGTCGGCCCGAGGAGGCGGTAACGGTGCGGAAGCAGCGCAAGATCGTGCAGGTAGCAACCTATTATCTCGACCTGCATGCATGTTTTGAACGGTCCTGGCGCGTCGATGTGGTCGCGGTACAGTTGAGCGCAGGTGGTAAACTGGAAGAGATTCGTCTCTATCAACATGCTTTGACCGCTGAATAATCTTGTCGGGGTTGGTAGGGGCAGAGCCTTGCGCCTGCCCTTCTCAGATAAATGTCTAAGGAGGAGATCATGAGCGATTTTATAGAGTCGGCCAAAAACTTTATGAATTCAGCCGTGAGTCGTACGAGCTGGGAGGCTCAGAAGCAACTGCGCCTGCGTGGCAAGCAGGGCGAGATTGACAAGTTACTAGAGCAGCGTCAGCAATTATTGAATGAGCTATCGATGGTGGCTATGAACTTGTATCAGCAGGGAACCCTGACCGATACGCAGCTCTCGCGCCTGTGTGCGAGCGTCATCGAGCTGGACCATGATGTAAGAACGCGTGAAGGACAATTGCAGGACATCAAAAACGAGGCATATCCGGCGGATCAGTTTAACTCGGCGCCCATGCCCAACTATGCCCCGCCCCCGGTTACTCCTCAACCGGCGCCGGGAGCCGGGCCAGCACCGCAGCCAGGGCCAACCCCCCCACCGGGAGCGCAGCCGCACTGTCCGCATTGTGGCAGCCCGATCCGTTCCAATGCCCTCTACTGTCGTGGGTGCGGGACGAAACTTCGTTGAGATAACAGGACGCCAGTTATGCTATAATATTGCAGTATCCTCATTGCAGTATCCTCAAGCGGATCGAGGTCACTATCAACTCGCGCCGCCCCTTGAGGGAGAGTATAGGCATCACACCTGAAGATGTCAAGTGGAAGCGCATATTAGGAATGGCTGAGAGAACTTTCTTGATGCATTCCAGATCAGATGGGGAAAGAAAAAGAGGTAAAGTGTAGGTAGTGTCACCATATGCATGAAGGAAGTATCGTGACCAGGCATTCGCAGGATGGTACAATCTGTACGCTTGACGTCATCAGTCATAGCTCAGCACAGACGCAGCGTCTGGGGATGCGCCTGGGAGAACTTCTGCGTGGCGGGGAATTATTGCTTCTTGATGGGCAGCTAGGCACAGGCAAAACTACCTTCACTCAGGGATTAGCCACCGGATTAAATATCACAGAGGTCGTCAACAGCCCGACGTTTACGCTTCTCAAGGAATATCCAGCCCGTCGCTCCTCACCTCAGGTCCAGGGGGCACAAGGGAGGCCGGACCACCATCTCGCGCTCTATCATTTTGATTTGTACCGGCTGGATGACCCTGAAGAGATTGTTGATCTTGGATTTGAGGATTACTTTTATGGTTCTGGCGCCTGCGTCGTCGAATGGGCGGAAAAGGCCGATGTCGTCTGGCCGGTCGAGAATATGCGCATTCGGATGAAAATGCTCAGCGAGACCAAGCGTGGCCTGCTCTTTATTGCCACTGGCGAGCGTTATTGTGAGTTGTTACGACAGTTTCAGAAAAACACCTATGCTACTACTAGCTCTTGATACTTCTACCAATCAATCAAGCATCGCCCTATGTTCTGAGGACGAGTTATATAGTGAATATACCTGGCGCTCAGGCAATAACCATAGCGTCGAGCTTTTGCAGTATATTCAACGTATCGTCGCAGAAAATCATATGACCATGCAACAGCTTGACGCGATAGCGGTTGCCACGGGGCCGGGCTCTTTTAATGGGGTCCGCGTCGCGCTCGCCGCGGCGAAAGCGTTCGCATTCTCGTTGCAAAAGCCGCTGGTGGGCATAAGTACACTCGATATTATTGCAGCCCAGCAGCAGCACTGGCGTGGCCCCGTTTGCGCTGTGCTGGAGGCTGGACGTTCAGAACTCTATGCGGCCTGCTATGCCTTCGATGAGCAGCGCGATGAGTGTGGCGAGAGCTGCTATCACATGCAGCAGCTCGGTGATTATCTGCTGGGAGCGCCGAAACAGTTGATAGCTTCTGTACAGGAGCAGGTAGACAGGCGTTTTGGCGTGCCTGGTGAGCGCCAGTTGCCGCCTGTGCTCTTTTGTGGCGAGATCAACGAGGCGTCTCGTCAATCTCTGCATACACATATGCAAGAGAGTGGCGTACTGATCAGCGATGTGCTCTCTACTAGAAGGGCCGCAACCCTGGCGCTCCTGGCGCTGGAACGCTTGCGCGAGGGGAGAAAGGACGATCCTCTGGCGCTTGAACCTTTGTATTTACGACGTCCATCAATCACGACGAGCACGCGCAAACGCCCCCTTCTCGATGGCGCTGCGCAGCAGTCGTCCGGTCATGTTACGACAGAAAGGGGAGAGGGTGCGTTACGTCATTGATCGAATGACGATGTCGGATGTGCCTCGCGTTATCGAAATAGAGCGGCTGGCCTATCCGTCAACCTGGCCTCCCAGCGCTTATCGTAAAGAATTGCAGGATAATCGTTGGGCACACTATATTGTATTGCGCGATAAGCAGATCCAGGGGGAACAACTCGTTGCGCCTCAGGAGCAGGAGAAGCCTCGGCGGCCTCGCCTTTTCCCTCTCTCGCTCTTACCAGGCCGCCCTGCGGTTACTGCTTCATCGCCGGATCTTGCCTCGATGATTGGTTTTGCGGGTTTGTGGTTGATGGTGGACGAGGCGCATATCACGACTATTGCCATCCATCCTGATTATCGGCGCAGGAGCCTGGGGGAGTTTTTGCTGCTGAGTCTGATCGATATTGCCTATACTATTGGGGCCAAGTGGGTCACGCTTGAAGTACGGGTTTCGAACTATACTGCACAGAATCTCTATCGGAAATATGGTTTCCATGAGTCGGGTGTACGCCATCGCTATTATAGCGATAACCAGGAGGACGCTTTGATTATGTGGACAGAAGAGATCAACTCCCCCAGCTATAAGCAAAAATTTCAGGCATTAAAAGCTGAGTTGTTGCAGAAATTGGAGGCGCAATAAATCCTCGTCAGAATCCTCATTGCAGTATCCTCAAGCGGATCGAGATAGCTATGAGCCGTCCTACCGCCTCCTTGAGGGTAGTATAGGCATCACACCCGAAGATGTCAAGTGGAGATGCATTAGGGAGCGGAATTATGCTTGTACTTGGTATCGAAAGTTCTTGCGACGAGACAGGAGCCGCGATTGTCCAGGATGGGCGCTATCTGCGTTCGAATGTTGTGGCTTCGCAGATCGAGATTCATAATCGCTACGGGGGAGTCGTGCCCGAAGTTGCTTCACGGCAACAACTGGCAACGATCATCCCGGTGATTGAGCTTGCCCTGGAAAAGGCCAGTTGCTCATGGGACGAGATCGATGCTGTCTGCGCCACCTATGGTCCAGGGTTGGCGGGATCGCTGCTGGTCGGTCTTACGGCGGGCAAGGCGCTGGCGCTGGCACGCAATCGACCCTTCCTCGGGATCAATCATCTGGAGGCCCACATCTATGCCAACTGGCTGCGCACCGGAGCAACGCCTCAGCTAGAAGATCCCTCCGGCGACTGGCGTTACCAGGAGGGTGATCCTACTTTCCCGCTCATCTGCCTGGTGATCTCGGGGGCGCATAGCGAGCTTGTGCTGGTACGGGATCATGGGCAGTATGAACTGCTCGGACAGACGCGTGATGATGCCGCCGGAGAAGCTTTTGATAAGGTCGCACGTATCCTGGGTCTCGGTTATCCAGGAGGACCGGCCATCCAGAAAACTGCTCAGCAAGCTGAAGAGAGCTTGCTCCAGCAAAATAAACCGGTTGCCCTGGCCCGTAGCGCCTATCGTTTGCCGCGGGCATGGCTGCGTGGCACCTATGATTTCAGCTTCAGCGGCCTCAAAACCGCCATGCTCCACCTTGCCGAAGGAGCGACCGAGCAAGAGACGAAGCAGATCAGCCAGTATACACGCATGGGGGCGCAGGCAGCTCGTCACGGCATGCCCAACGTCGCTTTGCTGGCCGCCAGCTTTCAAGAGGCAATTGTCGATGTGCTGGCGGTAAAGACGCGTATGGCAGCGCAGGAGTATCATGTGAAGCAGGTTGTGCTTGCAGGCGGGGTAGCGGCCAATGTGAATCTGAGAAAGCGCATAGAGCAAGAGCTGGCTCCCCTCAACATTCGGCTCAATTATCCGCCTATAGAATTCTGTACGGATAATGCGGCAATGATTGCAGGTGCGGCGTATTTTCATCTCTGCCTGGGCGAACAGCATGGTTTTGACCTTGATGTTCAGCCTGGCTTGAGTTTACCGTTTAAAAAGTAAGAGGAAACCTGATGGCAGATCGGAAAATCTATGCCCTGGGCATTGACCTGGGGGGAACAAAAACGCTGGCAGCAGTGGTTGATGTGCAGACAGGCGAGGTCATCGCCTCGGCCCGCAAGCGTACACGCGCCGAGCGTGGGCAGGACTTCGTCTCGCAGCGCGTCTCTGAACTGGCGCAGGCGGCCATCAATGCCGCCAATCTGCCTGCCGAGAACGGTCTGGTCGCGGTTGGCGTGGGGGCTGCCGGTCAGGTTGACCGCAAGGCGGCAGTGGTGCTGGATGCGCCCAACCTCGGGGTGCGCAATATGCCGCTGGGCAGCATTCTCAGTAAGCAGCTTGGCAAGCCGGTTGCGCTGGGCAATGATGTGGAGGTAGCCGCCCTGGGCGAATACACTCATGGGGCAGGGAAGGGCTATAGCAACTTTATCTGTATCTTCGTGGGGACCGGTATCGGGTCTGGCATCGTCCAGAATGGCAAAATCTATACGGGATTGACCGGCACCGCGGGCGAGGTTGGTCATATGACCATCCAGGCTGGCGGGCGTCTTTGCGGTTGTGGCAGCCGTGGCTGTCTGGAAGCTTATGCCTCGCGTACGGCTATCACGAAGGCGATCATGGCCGAAATCCATCATGGTCGTCGTTCCGTGCTGGCCGATGATGCCGCGGCCCAGCTAAAAAGCGGCGAAACGGTCATTCGTTCGGGAATCCTTGCCGACGCCATAGAGCGCAAGGACAAGCTGGTAATTGAGGTTGTAGCTGAAGCGGCCAATTACCTGGGATATGGTCTGGCGTCGGTAATGAACTTCTATAATCCTGAGAGCATTATTCTTGGCGGCGGCGTCATTGAAGCGATAGATCTATTATTTGAAACCGCCGTTCATCGCGCCCAGACTGTTGCTCTTTCAGAACCTGCACAAAAAACGCCGATCTTGCGGGCGAAACTTGGTGACTTCTCAGGCGTAGTGGGAGCGGCGTGCCTGGGAGCTCAGGCAGCGGGCTACCGCGTCCTGGCGAGCAAATAGGGCAGCGGCCTCTGGGACTGGAAGGTAGTTAGATAAGAGGAAAAGAAAGCGGGTCGTGGTTATGAGCGAGGAAACGCCTCACATCGAAGTGCGGGCTGTGTATGTCAATGACGCGCCTGCTCTGTATGAACTCGATTACGATTTCGAGACAGATCGTGTTTACACCCTTCGTACACAGGATCACCTCCTGAAAAGTGAGAATGGCGCAAACGGGGAGAGGAAATCGACTTTTGCTTTTGAGCTGATAGAAACGCCGGTCGATCCGCCGATCTACAAGAATTACCGCGAAATCTGGGACACGTTAGCAAAGGTCGAAGCGCGATTGCAGAGTGTAGACGGTGGCTATGTTGCTCTGGCTGATGGGCAGCTTGCGGGCAGTATTTTGTTGCGGGTCGAGGAATGGCGCTCTGTGACCTATGTTGAGGAGTTGATCGTTGGACGCCAGTTTCGTCGCTATGGCATTGGTTCGCTCTTGCTCAGTTGTGCCGCGGATTGGGCGCGCGAGCGCGATTGTTGGGCAATTACGCTGGAGACGCAGAACATCAACTATCCTGCCATTCAATTTTATCTGCGCAACAACCTGGAGGTATGGGGGATCAACTGGCAGTTCTACCCACCTGGCCCGGCAGCTCATGAGGTCGCGATTTTTATGGGCAAGCGCCTCTCTTCATCGTAGGGGCGGGGCTTGCCCCGCCCTGTAGCATTACAGCCGCGAAAATCCGCGGCTTGTTGCATTTCTACGCGATTGCCGGTTCTTCTATTTTGGGGAAGAGCGGCGCGGGCGCAGGGAGTTTTTGTCCTGACGCGACTGCTTCGCTGCGCCAGCGCGCCTCGTCTACGCTCCCCTCGAAGCCCAGGTAGCCATGCAGCTTTTGCGATGAGAAGGGCAGGTAGGGGCAGAAGAGCACCCGCAGGCCGCTCAGCACCTGGAGCATAACGTAGATGGTTGTCGCTGCCCCGGCGCGGTCAACTTTAATCTGCTTCCAGGGAGCCTGTTCGTCCAGGTAGCGATTCGCAGCGCGGGCGACAGCCATAGCGGCGTTCAACCCATCCTTGAAGTGGCAGTGGGCGATATGCTGGCCGACCTGTGCGAAGCCGTGCTCCACCTCGGCCAGAATTTCGCGATCAGCTTCACGTAACGGCAGTGGGTCCGGCACCACGCCATCGAATTTGCTTTGTAAGAAGGTTAGGGTGCGGTGGACCGCATTGCCGTAGGTGGCGACCAGCTCATCGTTGTTGCGCCGGATCATTTCCTCGAAGGTAAAGTCCGCATCGCGCCCTTCGGGTGCGGTGGCCGAGAGATAATAGCGCAGCGCATCGGGGCTGTAGCGATCCAGCACATCGCGCGTCCAGATCACATTGCCGCGGCTACTGGAAGCTTTGGCGCCGCTCATGGTCATAAACTCATTTGCCGGAACGTCGTAGGGCAGGTTCCGGTTGCCGTAGCCAAGCAACATAGCAGGCCAGATAACCGTATGGAAGGGAATATTGTCCTTGCCGATGAAGTAGTAGGCTTTGACCGGAGGCTCAGCCTGCTCTGGCACCCACCAGGTTTTCCACGCTTCCGGCGTTCCCTGCTTTTCGGCCCATTCCACCGAGGCGGAGAAGTAGCCGATCACGGCATCAAACCAGACGTAGATGCGCTTGTCTTCGTAGCCTTCCAGGGGAATGGGGACGCCCCAATCCAGATCGCGTGTAATCGCGCGCGAGCGCAGCCCTTCTTTCAACCAGTTCATGGCGAACGCGTGAGTATTTGAGCGCCAGTGATCCTTCTCATGAGAGAGCCACTCCATCAACGGCTCCTGCAATTTGGGCAGGTCCAGAAAGAAATGGTCGGTCTGGCGCATCTCCAGCTTGCTTGTTTTGCTGCCGCACAGGCGACACTTTGCATCAATGAGATCAATGGGATCGAGGGTATGGCCGCAATGATCGCACTGGTCGCCGCGTGCTGACGGGTAGCCACAGTGGGGGCAGGTGCCCTCAATATAGCGGTCGGGCAAAAAGCGGCGATCTGTGGGGCAGTAAGGGGAGAGCATCGTATCCTTGAAGATATAGCCCTTCTCGTAGAGGGTCAGGAAGAAATCCTGCGTGATGCGGTAGTGGTTGGGCGTGCCCGTCTCCGTGTAGAGGTCCCAGGATATGCCCAGCCGGTTCCAGATTTCGCAGATTTGTTGATGGTAGCGTGCGACGAATTCGCGCGGCGTGAGACCCTGTTGCTCTGATTCTACAAGGATTGGCGTGCCATGTTCATCGCTGCCGGAGACCATCAGGACATGATTGCCTGCCAGGCGGTGAAAGCGTGCAAAGGTGTCGGCTGGCAGGTATGCGCCAGCAATCTGTCCAACGTGCGTGGAACTTTTGGCGTAAGGCCAGGCGACGCAGACAAGAATATGTTCTTCCATAAAGAGGAAATCTCCCGTACAGTAAAAGATTCTGTGTTAATTACCTATATAACGAGCGTAAACGGAACGAGCAATTTGCTCATCATCGGTTCCTTTAATAATGGCGCGCGCGTCGGGGAAAATGGTGAGTTCGTAGCCATCGACAACGAAGCGTAACAGAAACTCGTTGTACTGCACCTGCCCGACCGGTTGCAACCGTTCCGCCAGAGAGGCGAAATCGAGCCTGGTGCCGCGTCTGGCCGTAGCGCTGCGTACCTGGACCGCGTTGCGCCCGCATAAGCTGGTACTGCTGGCGCCGAGAGAATCGAGAAACTCGTAGTGATGTTGTCCGCAGGCGGGGCAATCTGGCTGCCGGGGAAGCTCAATGCGGTCAAAGGTATTTTCCCAGAGGTCCAGCCAGAGCATATCCCGGCTCACTTTCTTGCTCTGCAACAGAATTTTGAGCGCTTCGGTCGAAGCAATGCCGGTAATGGCCCCCACGATCCCATTGAGCACGCCGGCGGTATCACAGGTTGCCGTCGTGCCGGGGAGGGGCATTTCTGGGAAGGCGCAGCGCAGGCATGGCGTATCGCCTGGCAGGATATTCATCGTCACCCCGTAGGAGGCGATCACGCCGCTGTAAATCCAGGGGCGCTGGTGCTTGACGCAGACATCGTTGATCAGATAGCGGGTCTCGAAATTATCGGTGGCGTCCAGCACCAGATCGGTAGCGCGCACCAGCGACTCAATGCCATCGGCATTAATATCTTCAACCAGCGCTTCTACTTTCACCTCGCTATTGACGCGGCGGAGTTTTTCGGCGGCGGCAACCGCTTTGGGCAGGCGGCGTACAATATCTTCCTCATCAAAAAGGATCTGGCGCTGCAAATTATTCAGTTCGATATAATCGCGATCCGCAATCACCAGATGACCAATGCCGGCGCGGCATAAATTATTTGCCAGAACAGTGCCAAGCGCGCCGCAGCCGATGATCGTCACCGAAGCTGCGCCCAGGCGCTCCTGTCCTTCTTTGCCAATCGGCGCAAACAATGTTTGTCGCGAATAGCGGTCGAGCATTATCTCCTCCCTTACTATGCAGATCGGTACGTTTCTGCTATTGTAACATAGATGCGAAAAATCGGATATGTGTTCGTGTACTTACATGAGGAGGGCAATCGAGGGCATGCGCTCCAATGTATCAGCTTGCAGACCGTGCCAGTCCATCAGGTACCATAGAAATAGGACAAATTTTATAGCAGAATCGATCAAGAGGCGCATAGATCTAAATTGTTTTGAATAGCGTAATAGTACGAAAATATGGCCTCAGTTGGCAGGAGCGCGTAACTGTGTTACAATGCGAAAGGTGCAGTAACTTTTCTGGTCCCAGTAACTAGTGCGTTATGTCGAGGCTTACCTGGCCTATGATGAGCGGCAGGGGCGAGTTGTTCTTCACCCGAAGCGGTCTGGTTTTTCTAGGGGGAAGCTAAAGGTACAGGTTTGCTTGCTGGCACCTTTCTTTCTTCCCGCAGACGGCATGCGGGTTTCCAGAAAGGTTTTTCTATGAGCAACGAAAACGCAGTAAAAAAGGTATTAGTAATTGATGACAATCCGACGATTGTAGAACTCATCAAATATGCTGTGAATCTACAGGGAACGTATGATGTCATTGTCGCGTATGATGGGGCACAGGGGTTGGAGCAGGTGTACGCGCAACAGCCCGACTGTGTGATTATCGACGTGAAAATGCCACGAATGGATGGATACCAATTAGTACGTTGTTTGCGTGGCGATGTGCGAACGGCAGATACACCTTTGATAATATTGAGCGCAATGACGCGAGAAGAAGATCAAATGACGGGCTTGCTTTCTGGAGCCGACGAATATCTGACGAAGCCATTTAAGCCAACGGCCTTGAATGAGGCTATCGAGCGGGTATTACGCCTGACGCCGGTGGAGCGCCAACGTCGTATAGATTACCTGGTACAGACCCAAACTGAGCGGGAATAGAGGCTGTGTACAGCAATTCCGATTGTCTGGCACTTGACCCTGCTATAAGATGTACGTAACATACATATGGGGCGACTCTTCCCTTCTATTCTCTGTTTTGAGGAGCATGCCCTGTGTCGCAAACGGCCCAATCGATGCGCGTGGCGCATGAATCACAGGCATTACGTAGATTAAATATCCTTTTTGTGGACAGCGATCCAAATATTCGTGAGCGGATGCAGCAAACGTTAGGTAACATGTTTGCTCTACGGTGTGTTGCATCTATCGCAGAGGCGAAAGAGTATCTGAGCGTGTTTTTACCGGATGTCTTAATCTCTGAAGTGGTGTTGGGTCAAGAAAATGGATTGGATCTGTGTCGTTATGTACGCGATACCGCTTCTTTACGTCATCTCCCTATTATGTTATTGACCTCATTGACCACGCTGCAGGACAAGGTAGCGGGTTTTGAAGCTGGCGCTGACGATTATGTTGTCAAGCCATTCGATGCTCACCACTTGCAGGCCCGCGTTCGGTTATTATATCGTATCAAACGCATTGAACGGCGGACAGGCTTTTAGCTTGTTCCGCCGTTTTACACATTGAGAGTTTCCCCTGTCTGACCCGCTTTACCCCGGGAAGTGGCAGGCAGCGTAATGGTTGCTCTGCTTCTGTTCCAGGGGTGGAATGATCTCGCGGCAGATGGCCTGGGCCTTCCAGCAGCGGGGGTGGAAGTTACAGCCGCTGGGCGGGTTGACAGGGCTGGGCACGTCACCTTCAAGGATGATACGCTTGCGCCGTGACTCGATCTCGGGATTTGGCACCGGGACCGCGGAAAGCAGCGCCTGAGTATAGGGGTGCAGGGGCGTCTCGTATAAGGTCTCGCTTTTTGCCAGCTCGACGATACGTCCGAGATACATTACCGCAACACGATCACTGATGTGTTTGACCACGGAGAGGTTGTGAGCGACGAAGAGATAGGTGAGGCCAAATTTCCCTTGCAGGTCCTGTAAAAGATTGAGCACCTGCGCCTGAATGGACACGTCCAGTGCGGAAACCGGCTCGTCTGCCACGATAAAGGATGGGTGCAAGGCAAGTGCCCGAGCGATACCAATACGCTGGCGCTGGCCGCCACTAAACTCGTGTGCGAAGCGGTTGACGTAGTAGGGATTGAGGCCAACGATATCTAGCAGACGGGCTACCTCGGTGCGGATCTGCTGCGGATTGCCGCGCTTAAAGTTTTCTAGCGGCTCTGCAACGATCTGTCCGACGGTGTAGCGTGGGTCGAGTGAGCCGAAGGGGTCCTGGAAGATCATCTGCATATTGGCGCGCCTGGCTCGTACCTCGCCGGGGGAGAGCCGTGTGAGTTCGACGCCATCTAATTTAACACTACCCGCCGTTGGCTTGATGAGCTGGAGAATGGCGCGTCCGGTGGTTGACTTGCCGCAGCCGCTCTCACCTACCAGCCCGAGTGTTTCGCCACGGCGGACAAATAGATCAACACCATCCACAGCCTTCACCTGCGCCACTGCGCGCCCCAGCAGGCCGCCTTTCACTGGAAAGTGGACCTTGAGCCCTTTGACCTCGACGAGGGTTGTGCCTGCCTGTCTGGCCGTTTCAGTATTTTGTAACATACAAAACCTCTTCTAGTTTGGATAGAAGCAAGCTGCAACCTGCTCGCCGCGACCAACGGGTTTCAATTCCGGGCGCTCCTGACGGCAACGATTCTGCACGCGTGGGCAGCGAGCCGCGTATGGGCATCCGACAGGGACGTTAATGAGATCGGGGGGCTGACCTGCAATGGGGGTAAGCCGTGTGCCTCGTCTCTCATCGAGGCGTGGGATGGATTGAAGGAGTCCGATGGTATAGGGGTGTGCAGGAGTTTCGAAGACCTGCTTGACCGGCGCCGATTCCACCACATGGCCGGCATACATTACATTGACATATTGGCATGTACCGGCAACTACTCCGAGGTCGTGGGTGATCAGCATCACAGCGGTCCCAAACTCCTGGGAGAGTCCTTTCATCAGTTCAAGCACCTGTGCCTGGATCGTCACGTCCAGCGCGGTGGTGGGTTCGTCCGCAATCAAGAGCTGGGGATTGCAGGCCAGAGCTATCGCAATCATCACACGCTGGCGCATGCCGCCGCTAAACTCGTGTGGATAGTTTTTCACACGTCGTTTCGCATCGGGGATGCGTACAAGATCAAGCATCTCGGTGGCACGGCGCCATGCCTGATCGTTGCTTACCTCTTTACGATGGCGTTTCACGGTTTCCGCAATTTGATAGCCCACCGTGAAGACCGGATTGAGGGAGGTCATCGGGTCCTGGAAAATCATAGAGATCTTGCTGCCGCGCAGGTCGGTAAGCTCATCCATATTTTTATCCAGGATGTTTTCGCCGTTGAAATTAATCTCGCCTGCTACAATCTTTCCAGGGGGGGTCGCTACCAGGCGCATGATGGAAAGCGCGGTCACACTTTTGCCGCAGCCGCTCTCTCCCACGATTCCCAGTGTCTGACCAGGCTTAATCGTAAATGAAACATCATCTACGGCCTTCACCACGCCGCCTCTGGTAAAGAAGTAGGTTTTCAGGTTATTGACTTCCAGCAAATTTGCTGTCATAAAGACATCTCCGCTTAACTAGTCTTTAGATCTTGGGTCAAAGGCATCGCGTAGCCCATCGCCAAGAAACGAGAGCGCAATCACAATAAGAGCAAGAATGAGCGAGGGGAGCAATATTTCCCAGGGGTGCGAGTCCAGAACAGCCGTGGCATCTGAAATCATCAGGCCAAGACTGGAACCTGGCGGTTGTACACCCAGGCCAAGAAAGCTTAGACCCGCCTCGCCGACAATCGTACCAGAAATGTCAAGCGTCGCAGCCACCACAATGATGCTAAACAGGTTAGGAATGATGTGGCGTATGATGATCTTGAAATTACTCGTTCCAGCGGTGCGAGCGGCTTCAATGAATTGTTGTTCTTTCAATTGAAGCGTCTGTCCACGAGCGAGACGAGCCATAAAAGGCCAGCTTGCTATCGTGAGTGCTAATGAAACGAGGAGCAGGCGAGCATCGCCATTAGCCCCGATAATTGGGATGCGGCTAAACACAATGTCTGCCTGACTGCCGAAGATGCCTGTAAGCAGGATGGCGAAGAGCAGGCCAGGGAATGCGAACATCACATCGGTGAAGCGTGCCAGAAACTGGTCGATGATGCCCCCAAAGTAGCCTGCCAGGATACCAAAAGTCAGCCCCAGTACGACATTGAAGACTTCAACCGTAATTGCAACAATCAGAGAGATCAGCATGCCGTTCATTAAGCGAGCCAGCAGGTCGCGTCCGATGCTATCTGTGCCCAACCAGTACATAGCTGAGGGTCCCTGGTCTTGTTGCGTAAGCTCTTGGTGGAAGGGGTCATGATAGACCTGCGGACCTAACGTGCCATTAACGTCGCTATGGTAGAGGCCCCCAATATGAGTATAGATGGGCGGACCGATGATCGGGATGATGATGAAGAACAAAATAACCACGATACTTACCATTGCACGCTTATCACGGCGTAATCGACGCAGCGAATCTTGCAAGGGGGTTGGCGCTTTTTGGGCTGTTGTCGTCGTATCTGTGGTCTCACCCTCGGCCAGAACTTCAGCTTCAGGGATCGTTTCAGCCGCAACTGGCTGGCTGGCGGTGGCGCGCAATTCAGCTTCTAGTGATGTTATAGTGGTATCAGGAACGATTACATCAGGTTTGGTGTCTTTCGTGTCCATCGCGCTTTTTGCCCCCTATTGAGTTTTGATGCGTGGATCGACAACGGTATACAGGATGTCCGAAATGAGGTTTCCTATCACCACTGCGACCGCTCCTAGAATGGTAGTTGCCATGATAACAGGGTAGTCTCGATCTGTGATTGCTGTTAGCGCGGTTGAACCAATACCGGGGATGTTGAAGATGTTTTCGATGAAGAAAACACCGGTGACGAGGATGCCGATGGATAGGCCGAAGACAGTTATGAGCGGGATCATCGCGTTGCGGAACGCGTGCCGGTAGATGACTGCTTTTTCACGCAGCCCCTTCGCGCGCGCTGTGCGCACATAATCCTGGTTTAGTACTTCCATCATGCTGGTACGGGCCAGGCGGGCGATGCCTGCGAAGCCAAGAGCTGCAAAAGTTAAGATAGGTACCAGCTTGAACTGGATGTCATCCCAGGTGTAATGCCAGGGAATGCCCCAGTTGGAAACGGGCCAGTTGCCGCCTGTCATTTTATCCAATTGCACGACAAAAACCTGGAAAACAACAGCAAGGACGAAGGTTGGAACGGCATAGAGAAAAAGGGAGCCTCCCATAATGGTGGTATCAATCCAGGTATTGGCTTTCAGCGCCGAAACGATACCTACCGGAACGCCTAATAATACGGTGATTATCAAACCCCAGAGACCTAGCTCCGCTGAAGCAGGAACCCCATCCTTGAGGATATCCCAGACGGCGCGTCCCTGGTAATGGAAGGAAAGACCAAAGTCCAGGTGAGCCAGACCAACCAGAAAGTTGTAATACTGCTGATACCACGGGAGGTCTAGTCCATACTGGTGTTTGAGCTGCGCGTAAAGCACCGGGTTGAAGTGTAAACCGAGCATTGCCTTAATTGGGTCACCAGGAGCGTTGTATCCCAGGATGAAGGTGATAAAAGTAACGCAGAGGACCACGAAGATGAGCCCGATAAAGCGCTTAACGAGAAATTGAACCATATTGTACCCCTTACTCCCTTTTGCGAGAGGTGCATTGGCCTCCTGCTCCTTTGCAGGGTTGCTTACTATGAGCTTGATAACTTTGCTGATACAAACGAATGAGCCATTCGTGATCTGTAAAATAGCCCCTTCATCGATAGCATGAATGCCAACACAGTGTTTAGCAGTTGCTCTAGCACAATAAGCTTACTCTCTAGACTGCCAGCCGACGTTACTAGCCGCCTTGCCATTCTACCGTCTGACAATGCTCAGGCCGGCTGCGCTCAAAACTTGCAGCAAGGCAGGCTAACTTCACTCAGATCATCGATAGGAAGTGTCTAGCTTCGCTCGGGCGGTCTGTAATGAATAGCTTGCGCTTATTGTATGAGAGGTCATCGCTTATGTCAAGGTAAAAAATCTCATCTAATCATAGAAGAGGGTGAGATAGCGGCTTTTCAGTTGCTATCTCACCCTGGCTGCATAGGAAACTTATCACACAAAGATTGTTTCCTATGCAGCAAACTCCCTTATTGGAAGCTGGTGGTATCAGCGCACGGTGTCTGCGTTGAAATGAAGATTGAGCCCCAGTCGTCCGGCGGGGTCAACTGCTGCGCATTATCAACGACTCCAGCTACGCAGGGTTTGCGTACGATGGTTGCGTTGACCTGGTACATTGGCAGCCATGCAACGTCATTCACCAGTTGCTGTTCCGCCTGGTTGTACTGTTGCATACGCGATGCCTGATCAGGATTGACATCAGCCTGTTTCATCAGATCCTGGGTGGCTGCCTGCTGGGCGGCATCGGCGCTGTTATTCTGGCCAAAGTTCGAGTTGTTGTTAGCAGCTCCTTTGGCGAACTGGAGGGAAAGCCAGTCCTGCGGATCAGGATAGTCAGCAATCCAGCCGATGGACCACATCTGAAGCCCTTTGGGGTTGTTGGTGGCGGCGGGAATATCGTTCAGCAGCACGTTGAAGTCTACTGTCTCGATCTTCACCGACACTCCCAGCGTGTTTTGCCACATCTGCTGCACGGCCTGGAACTCGTGGCTGGCGTCAGCAGAGCCGCCGGTCGCTACCGTGAAGGTGATGGGGGGCAAGGTTGAAAGCGTATAGCCAGCTTCCTGCATGCCCTGGGTGAACAACGTTTTGGCCTGTGTCGGATCTCCTTTGGTTCCTTTGACTCCCAGAGGTCCCGTCAAGGCTGCATCGTAGCCTGGCATGCCTGCGGGTACGATATGATTGGTCGCCGTTACAGTATCTTTATAGACGCTGTGTGCGATGGCATCCTTATCAATCGCGAGGGCGAACGCCTGGCGGATCTTGAGGTTGTTGAACGGAGGGGTCAGGAAGTTCATGGCATAGTAGCTGATCCACAGGTTGGGAATCAGGTGGAACTGGCCGTTGGGCAGAGCTTTGGCTGCTGCAAGGTCTGCCGAAGGAACGCCAGAGCCGTCAACCTGACCGACCTGGTACGCTTTGTAGGTGGTGTCCGCTTGCTTGTAGAAAGGCATGACAACCTTTTTCAGCAAGGGTTTGGGACCGTAGTAGTTCGGATTGGGAACGAAATCGATTTCTTTGCCATGAATATACTGAGAAACCGTCCAGGGGCCATCGCCGCCGCCCTCGGTGAGGTGGTCGGTGAATTTGTCATTCCCATACTTATCGATCAGCTTCTTCTCGACCACATAGGAGCAGGAGTAGCTCAATGCGTCGAGGAAGTATGCTGCTTTGGCATTGGTGATGATTGAGATGGTCTGGGGATCGGGGGTGAGCAGGCTATCACCTATCAACGTCTTGACTTTCCCTGCGAGTCGCTGGTCGGAATCTTTAACGAGGTTTAAGTAAGCCGGTGAAGTGATCGACTTGAGGGCGGGATCAAGAGCGCGGTCGATGCTATAAGCGACGTCTGCCGAGGTTAAAGGTGTGCCATCGCTAAATTTCAGGCCGTCCTTGAGTTTGAATGTCCAGGTCAGGCCATCGGCTCCCAGGCTGTGAGACGCTGCCAGTTGGTCTTTGATCTGGAGCTTGTCATCAAGCTGCACCAGGCCGGTGTAGACCATGTCGATGGCTGTGATGGAGGGGGCGTCGGTAGATAGTCCCGGATCAAAGGTTTTGATATCGGCGATGCCTGATAGTGGCGAAATAAGAATCTGCTTATCGGCTGTGGCTTTAGTTACTGTAGGGCCCTGGTTGGTAGTTCCTCCGCAGGCTACCATCAACATTGCTATAAGCATGAGGAATGTTGGCAGAAACCCTCTTTTCATTATTTTGCCAAGTTGCATTCGTGGCTTCTCCTTAGTGAATGCTATGCAACGATACGTACGTTATGCCTTTTTGATGGATACGAACAATGTGTTCGCAGAGTCGTGGTGGTAGACTTTTTTGCAGACTCCTCCTTTCTCACCAACGCACAACCTTGTTGGAAAAGGACAGGATAATACTATTCATGCCAGCTTTGCTATTGGCACAAGATGCGATCCACGAGAGATCGCGCGTTAGCTTTGGCGCATCATACCCATCAATCACGAGCATCATATCCCGCTTAAACGCGTGGAGCCCATGAAATCAATATTATGAGGGCAGTACCTGCTTTATAAGGGTAGAACCTTAAAAGAAAGTACATCGTCAAAAAACTAACTCATTGTTAACTACGTTAGATATCTGAAAAATCTCTCACATGAGGAAAAATTGGTTGGCTACCCTTTTTCCTGGACGCGATAGATGTTGGCCCAATCATCGGGCGGAATCGTTCCCTGCGGGTTGTCAACAACCCCCACGATATTGGGCGTGCGCAGAAAATCCTCCGTCACCTGGCCTATTGGCAACCAGGCGACATCGTTGACCAGTTGTTGCTCCGCTTTCTGGTAACTCTGCATGCGAGCATCATTTTGCGTGGTGGCGTCGGCGGCGTCCAGTTGTTGCTGGACCAGTTGCTGTTGTGCCGCGGTATTACCCAGATTCTGCCCGTAATTCATGTTGTTGTTAGGCACGCCTTTGGCGAACTGGAGGGAAAGCCAGTCCTGCGGATCAGGATATTCTCCCACCCAGGCCAGACCCCATAGTTGCAGGCCGTCGCGGTTGTTGGTCGTTGCCGTTACTTTGTCAAGCAGCGTATTATAGTCAACCGGATCAGGCGTAACCGTGATGTTGAGCACTTTTTGCCACATCTGTATGATCGCCCTGACTTCTTGATCCAGATTGTTAACGCCCGATGCATATGTTAGTGTGATGGGGGGGATCTGTGCCGTGCTGGTCCAACCTTCGTCCTGTAGCCCCTGGCGCAAGAGTTCCTGCGCCAGGCGTGGGTTGCCAGAGAGCCCTTGCGTGCCATCAGGGCCTGTGAGATTGGGATTATACCCGTTCATACCCGCAGGAACGATGTGATTGGTGGGGATGATCGTTCCATGCCAGACGTTTTTGGCGATGGCGTTCTTATCGATAGCTAGCGCAAACGCTTGCCGTATATGCACGCTATCGAACGGTTTTGCCAGGTAATTCATGGTGTAGTAATTGATCCACAGTTGAGGTATCTGGAAAAAGTCATTGCGCTTCTTGCTCGCCTCGAAGGTGGAGACCGGTACGCCTGTCACGTCTACTTTATTGTTGAGGTATGCCTGGTACGCCTCATCTGCTGAACGATAAAAAGGGAAGATGACTCTGCGTAATTGTGGTTTAGGTCCATAATAATTGGCATTGGGCACAAAGTTGATTGCCACCCCATGCGTGTATTGAGCGACTTTAAATGGCCCCGCCCCGCCTCCGCCGGTCAAATAGTCAGTAAATTTTGCTCCGTACTGGGTGATCAGACTTTTCTCAACCACGTAAGAGCAAGGGTAGGTGAGCATCGCGGGAAAGTACGCAGCCTTTTTTCTGGTAATGATGACGACAGTTTGCGCGTCAGGAGTCTGAATACTGTCGTTGATGAGGGTGGTGATGCGGCCAGCCAGCAACTGGTCGGCGTCTTTGATCAGGCTCAAATAGAGCGGAGCAACTGTGGATTGTGTCGCCGGTTGCAGCGCGCGGTCGATGCTGTAAGCCACATCGGCGGCCTGAAGCGGCGTCCCATCGCTAAATTTCAGCCCCGGTTTGAGATGAAAGGTCCAGGTCACGCCGTCGGCGCTCAGATCCCAGCGCTGGGCTAGCTGGGGATGGAGCTGCATGTGGTCGTCTACTTGCACCAGCCCCGTGAAAATCATCTGGATGGCGCTGATGGATGCGCTATCATGGGCAAGCGCGGGGTCAAGTGTATCGAAATCCGCAATGCCCACCTGGGGAACCGTGTAGACCTGCTTATCGGCTGGCGCTTTTACCAGATCTTTCTGCCCTCCAAAGATGTTGCAAGCGGTAAGAAGCAACAGGGAGAGGAGACAGAGCATTGGCGGAAGAAGCCTTATGAGATATTTCTTCTGCTGGGAAAGCATAAAAACTACTCCTTGAAAAATTATATTCATTACAGTTTTTTCAGAATATGGAATGAATGAAAAAGGAACAGAACGGCAGAGTAACGAAGCAGGATAGTGCTATGAAAACGAGAACCGCGTTCTGGCTATGCTGCTCCGTTGCCTCTGCTGAATAAAGGACCTGTTGTGCAACGTTGAGTATTTTATAAGCGTGCGACCAGATCATGGGGTTTCCCATAAGCGGCGGCGCGCAGCGCGACCTGTAATAGCCCTTCGATGTTGGTGCTGGCGAGCGTCGCGGGCCACGCCAGAAACTCTTCGCTCGCCGCCTGGACGATTTGTAGCGTGTGCCCCTGGTCCGCGGTGGCATCGCTAGAGCTTGCCGCCATCGCGATGGTGCCGAAAATTGCTCGCTCATCCTGCCTGGCCGCCTGGTAGCGGCGAATGGAGGTAAGAGCCGCGGCCAGATCGTGTTCCTTCAGCTGAGCGAGCAGCGCCTCTAGTTGGGATATACCGATCAGCCCTCCTCCGGCAACTCTGTGGGCTGTCGGGGCAGATTTTGGCTGTGTTGCTCGTTCCTGTCCCGCGATATCTTTGTAGAGCGCGTTAACGTAAGCGGCAGAGGTGAAGAGGAGTGTTAGCACCTCCACATCCTGCACTTGCTGGAATACCAGGCGTATGGCCGCGGAGAAGAGTAGCCCATGCGCTGCGCGCACAAACAAATCGCGGTCATCATCGCCAACCATATGGATCAAATCAGCCGCTGCTAGCGCGATCACCGAGCCAACAGCTTTGCGGGAAGCCCCACCTTTGATCAGCGCATCGTAGACTCCCTGGCAGACCTGTGCCGTGTCTGCGTTACTCAAAACCAGAGCGCGCAAGGGGAGTGCATTTTCGTCTTTAGGGGCTCCCAGGCGTGTACGAATGCTCTCCAGACTATGCGCCGGGTCTTCTGCGAATGTGCGTACCGTTTTGACCCATGCAGGCTCATCGCTATCTGGTCGCAGGGGAAGATGGGGAGAGAGCCAGTGGATGATATTGGGAGCACGATCTCCCCACTCCACAGCGTCTAGCGCCTGGAAGCCTCTCACGGCAAAAATCAAGGGATGTCCGGCATTCTGGAAGGTCGTGGCAATACCTTCGTAAGCGCGTACCTGCATGGTGCGGTAGTCTGCCCCTGTTCCGTAGAGTCCCAGCAGGAGTCGCTCGGCTAACACGGCATCATTATTATACACGGCCTGATGCATCATCTCGTTCATGGTTTTGCCTTCCGGCAGGCCACTGGGATAGAACGGTTGTGGATACTGTGGCTGAGCGGTGCGGCCCAGGCGAACGGCGGGCGCGGCGAGGAGCAATGCCTGAGCAAAGAGGGGCAGGGCGCGTTCATGTACCGCTGCCTCGCTTTCCAGTGGGTGGGGGATTCTTTGAATGTAGCGTGCCAGCATGGCCGCGGCGGCCAGTGTCGTTACGATATGTCCATCGGCATCGCCATGAGCCGCAATCATCGCGATCCGCCCTAAAAGCACGTCAGGAGCTTCCCCCTGTTGTAAATGCTCGCGTGCCGCCGCGATAATCTGCTCCTCATTGCCAGAGGCCACTCTATCGATAAGTGTTGAGAGGTCAACTCCCATTTCTATTGCTGCCATAAATACACTCCTGGTAAAAAATACAGATGTATGATGAAAAAGCCTGGTATTGCAGATAGCCAACGCGGGACGCGACCAATCGGGTCCCGACGAAGCTCGGACTATCTGCAATGGAGAGCGGGCTACTCCTGTAATTCACGAATAGCCCGCTCGATGCCGGGGATTTCCGCGTATTCCTCGTCAAGTAATTTATAAGCCCGGCTAAGATATAATTCAGCCAGCCTGGCGCTATGTTGTGCAGAGCCAACGGCGGCTGCGACTATCTCAGAGCCGCGATACTTTTCCGGTAACTGGTTTGCGATGCGCTGCAGACGTCGCCTGGTTTCTTGCAAAAGCGTGGTATCGTGTCCTTCCAGAGCGTAGCGAGCCGTGCCTACCAGTTTTCCCAATTCTGCCAGTTTCTGCCGGTCTGACATTGTTTGTAGCAGCAGCTCCTCGGCATCCAGATCGTCCAACGGGATAGATTCCCTGAGCTCGGGCATTTCTGCCGAAGTTATCGGGCTGGCCGCTTCCATATACGTTGCGTACAGTTGCGCATACTCCTGGCAGCTCATGGTTGCCATTTGCATCCGTGATACTTCATCCCGTGAGGAGACAGAGCCCAGATCACAAAGATCATCCCCGCGACGCTCCGCCAGCATCTCCAATTGCGCCATGCTGATCCCTTCTTCTAGCATGGGAGGAATGGGCATACCGGTGACGCTGGAGGCTTCGCGTAGCTCCTCTGCGGGGATTTGCGCCGCGAATAGTGGTGGAAGATACTTCGCCAGCGACATGGGGATTGGTGGTACAACGCAGTAGGTAGAATAGACAACGCGTGGGTCGCTGGAACTGCGAGCAAAAAAGATCGCGTGCCCCTTTGGCGCTTGTGGGTTGCCGCGTAAGAAAGTCATGCCCATAACGAAGTGTCCCTCCGATGTATCTTGCAACGTTCCGCGCTACAGGGCAACCGGTAGCTCCGTGGCTCCCCGATTCATTGTGGGAGATCGCGGGAGACCGTGGAAGTTGCCCCTATAGAGCGCGAAAGCGATGTAAAGGGGTCATACAATATGCAAGATTGTATTGGCCCGACCACATTTCTCTCTTCCAGATATCTATGTCTGCTGCATTCGCAGGATGACTGCTCAATCGTAGCCCCTCTATTTTCTCACGAGGGGCGTTGTTTTACAATCCTTTACGGATCTGTCCCAGCCGTTTCACCAGATTTTTGTTGTTACGCAGCTCCTCCTCGGATAACTCGTCTCCGCTGATAGGGATGGTCTCTTCGTATTCCTGGAGGAACTGTTTCAGCTCTCTGGCTCCGGCAATGCGAACGTATGCTTGCAGACGAGCGCGAGCCTGCTCGTCTTCTCCGGCGCGGATATCGGTAATAGCTGTTTCCGCGTAAAGCTGGACATACTGACGCAGGAACATGGCCCATTGTTGTGGTGAACGAAGGCTTTGCATGACCCGTTCGACCTGAGCGATGGCTTTGGCCTGCTCATCTCTTGCCTGCGGCAAATCGCCACGCAGCAAGAAGATCCGGGCGCGAGCAGAACGGGTGTCAGCGACCCCGAGCGGCCTGCGCTGCTGGTGATAGAGCTTGAGCGCCTGCTCAAAATCGGCCAGCGCCTCATCCTGCGCATCTTTCGCGCTGTAAGCCAGCCCACGCGTCAGCATGGCATCGGCCAGCCCGATCATATCGCTGCTCTGGTTAAAACGTGTGATCGCGGCATCACAATTTTCAATGGCCTCGTCCCACTGGTCCTGTCCAATATGGACCTGGGCCACGCCCAGTACGGATTCACCATCTCCGCTTGTGCTCTCAACCAACTGAAAGCGCCGCCCGGCCTCTAGAAAGGTGGCGAGGGCTGGCTCCAGCGCCTTACGGGCCAGGCGAGCCTGGGCCATGCCTAATAACGCTTTTGCTTCCGCCCGGGGTTCTTGTTGCGCCTCGGCCTGGTTGTGGGCCATGCGAAATTGCTCCTCCGCGCGGGCGAAATCTCCCTGAGCGAGCAGCAACTGGCCCTGGGTGACAGTCACCAGAGGCGTCGCCTGCATTGCCAGGGAATTGTCGGCAATCGTCGCGGTCGCAGCGGCGAGATGGTCCTCGGCCTCTTTGAGATCGCCGCTTAAAATGGCAAGGCGAGCCAGTTGCACCTCCGCCTCTGCGATTTTTGCTGCTGCCGCTCCCGTCGTCTCACCCAGCCGTGCGATCAACTCGCGTACATCATTGGCGATACTTTTCGCCTGGCCGATTTGTCCATGTTGCCGGTAGGTATCGCTCAAACTGAGCAATGCTCTCTCCTCAACCTGAATGTTCTGTAGTTTTTGAGCCTGCTGGCGACCCTCGTTCAGCGTCTGCACGGCGCGTTCGAGAAAGCCACGCTGATACTGGATAGCTCCCAGCCCCACTGTAGTCTCGGCCTGACCGAGCTGAAAGGCAATGGCCTTATAGGTGCGCAAAGCCCGTTCCATCGTTGAGTTGGCGTAGGCAAGTTGTCCGCGGCGTAGATTGATCTCGCCCAGGAGGCGGTTCGCATTGGCTGTACCTAGCGCGTTGCTCTGAGCCGTATAGAGCTGGAGCGCCGCCTGTGCTCCGATCAATGCCTGGTCAATACTGCCTTGCAGGAAGCTGATCTCAGCCAGCCCGAGATTGGCATCAGCCTGCCCTAGCTCGTACTCAATCACCTGCGAGGAGGTCAACGCCTCGGACAGGAGTTTTGTAGCCTCATCAAAGCGTTCCTGATCGGTGTAGATATGGCTCAGGCCGATCTGGGCATCCACCATGCCGAAACGATCTCCGGTGGTCTGGTAGATCTCCAGAGCGCGGCGATAAGCGGTCTCGGCTTCAGCGAACTGGCGAGCGAGGCGTTGTATATCCGCAAGGCTGCGGCTGGCATCGGCCTCGTGCGTGCTATCGTTGCTCGTGTTGAAGTAGCGGATGGCGTCTTGATAATGTTCTGCGGCATAGCGCGTCTGGCCGCGTTGCAGCTCAACGTGGCCCAGCGCCAGTTCGGCGTTGCCGGAACCCTGCGTATCGTGGTAGGTCTGATATAGCTGCCGGGCTTCCTGGTAAAGGTCCTGGGCGCGATCAAGGTGGGCCAGTTGTCGCTCGACGTGTCCCATTGCTAGCAGGCTGGCCGCCTCGTTCAAGGGACGTCCCGCATCGCGGTAGAGCCGTCTGGCTCGCTGGTAGCTATTGATAGCTTTTTCGAGCGCATTGCATTGCCGCTGGATATCTGCGATCATAGAGCGGCAGTCGCCGGCGCGTTTGAAATCGCCCATCAAGCGGAAGTGTATTTCCGCATCGCCGAACGCTTCTTCGGCCTTATCCAGTTTGCCATCATTATATGCGTCAAAAGCCTGTTGCAGCCGTTGTTGCGCCTGCCTGGCCTGGTTTTCATTTTCCTGGATTGTCATGGCCTCATTATCCTCAAACCTCATCTATTCCTGAGTGGAAGCGCAGTCAATGATCATGCCTCTGTCCACATTGTAGTGCGTTAGCCTTAGAAAGTCAAAAAAGCTTGCCTGTGACGGTTGTGGCAGCTCTTTACTGATGTTGCTGGACCTCTGCAAAAGAGGTACTGTTGGGATGGGTAAAGAGAGAAAATAGTCTCGCAGGTCGCAAGATGATATAATGGCGGAGGGTCAGGCCACCTTGCATTGCGAAGATTCATGACGGTGATGTACGTTCTTATTGAGGTATTCGAAAGGTAATGTATTTATGGCGAACGAAGAAACTCTGGCGCGGGTTGATCTTTTTTCAGCGTTAGATAAGAAGGAGTTGCAGATCCTGGCGAACAGCTGTCAGGAGCGCTCATATAGCGCGGGGGCGACGATTATGGCGCAGGGCGATACGGGGGTGGGGCTCTATGTGATAAAGAGCGGCAAAGTTCGTATTGTTCAGGCAAGCAGCCCGGGCCGAGCGGAAGAAGTGATAGGTGCCGCCGGTCCGGGCGAAGTGCTGGGAGAGATGGCTTTGTTGGATGACCTCCCGCGCTCGGCCAGCGTCGTGGCGGTGGATGATGTGACGGCGCTTGTACTGCCGGTCTGGGAGTTCCGCACTGCGCTGCGTAAGCACCCGGAGATCCCCTTGAAGCTGCTAGGAACATTGAGCAGGCGGTTACGCAAAGCGGAGGCGCGTCAGCACGATTAGCCTGGCTCTTTTGGCAAAGCGAAAAGCGAGGCAGGAAAGCAGGCGTTTTCTTGCCTCGACGCAGCGAAAGCAACATATTAATATTCGTCGTGGTTTATTTGACGCGTATCGGCAATAGCTGGTTTCTCGCGCAGCAGTTTTTGTATTTCCTCGAACATCGTCTCCACATCTCTAAAAGAGCGGTAAACGCTGGCAAAGCGGATGTAGGCGATCTGATCCATGTGTTGTAAGTGCTCCATTACCAGTTCGCCGATCACGCTGCTGGGTATCTCCTGCTTGCCGAGTTGGTAAAGCTCTTGCTCAATCTCTTCCACCGCGTTCTCGATTTGCTCGGCGGGGAGAGGCCGTTTTTCGCAGGCTTTACGAATGCCGACCGAGAGTTTGTGCCGGTCATACGCTTCGCGGCGCTGGTCGCGCTTAATAACCATGAGGGGAGATTTCTCGACCCGCTCATAGGTGCTAAAACGGCCTTTGCATTGCTCGCATTCGCGCCGTCGATGAACAGCGTCACCTATATCACGAGAGTCCTTGACTCGTGACTCTGTTCCTCCACAATATGGACATTTCATATCTGTGCTCCCAAGCCTGGTGGAGTATGCGATAGGAACATTCTATCACACTGATGTAGCTGTGGAAGCCGGATAAAAATGTCAGAGCAGCGCGGGCGAGGCGACGAAATCGTCCAGGATCGCCCCCGGGGCCGTGCCCTTCTCCTTCTTTTCGGGAGTTGGCATCGGTTGTCCCTGCATGCTGGGGTGTATTTTCCCAACATAGCCCGAACGTAAGCGTGAGCCCTCACGCCAGTATGCATACCAATAGGGGCCGTGCCCCTGCGTGTTACGACAGGTACTGCACGACGGCTTCCCACATTTACGGTATTGCAGTTGATAGGTGACATGTTGATCGTTAGGGATTTCTGTCATGTACCACTTACCCTTCCACAAATCAATAAAATTGAACTTGTTCCTGGTTTCTACTACTATCATACCATCAAATCATGAACATTGTATGAATTTGTCACGTTCAAAGATGAAACATCGTTCATTATATGGTGGTATGTCCTGAAAACACACTTCTTAGGATAACATGTTCTTCATCAAATGAAAAGTCCTACGCTGAAAAGCATGCACGCGGGGTAGCAGAATAGTTTGTGCCAGGCGGGGTTGTGAGGAAGAAAAATGCTTTCCAGGTACTATTAGGTGTTAAAGTAGGCTTAACAAATTCCCATGACAATGTCACAGCATGTTAGCGCGTTCGACGAATCCTTCCGGTTTTGCCGTTGTGCGGTGGTATAATAAGGGGTAGAACTACCCGACGCAGATCGTCTATTCCATTTGTTATATGTGTTGTTGGAAGGAAAGAAGGCAAACGATGCAGATTATTATCAAGGGTAGACAGATGCCGATTACGCCACAATTGCGTCAAAGAATTGAGCGCAAGGTCCACCGGCTCTCTCGTTTTGTCGATGAGGAGACGCGTGTGGAAGTAACTGTGACCGAAGAGCATACGCGTAGCGCGCATGATCGTTTTTCGGTGCAGTTAGCCCTTGCAGGTATCGCCAGTCCTATTCGTAGTGAAGTAAGCGCCTTGAATGCAAGCACAGCCCTCGACCTGGTGCTTGACAAAGTGATTGCGCAGTTGGGCCGTCAGAAAGGGAAGCAGACGACGGTGCGGCGGCAAAACGCGGTCGTCAAGGTGCTGGCGCTCTCGCGTGTGGGTACACTTTCTCCCATTGACGAGGGTAACGAAGCGGATCAACATGTTGATGCGGCGGTTGATGAGCAGTGCAACGAGGAGATATGGTCGCGTATTATGGAGATTCGCCGCCTGCCCACCAGACCAATGAACGATCAAGAGGTGATTGCACAGATGGAAAGGAGCGGAGCTTCCTTCTTCCCCTTCTTTAATGAAGAGACGAACAGTGTGAATGTCATGTATCGGTTGGATGGGGGAGGGTATGGTTTGCTGGTGCCCGCTGTAGAGATGCAATAGGAACTTCCATTATGTTCCTGGTTGGGTAGTAGGGTTTGTTGAGCAAGAGGGGTTCGCAAGGCAACTGCTTTGCGAGCCCCTCTCAGCGCGTTACGCATTATAGCCTCGTAACGAGAGAGTGATTTCGAATTCCCAGGGTTGAGGCGGTTGCGTCTCAAATTGACCGAGCGGGTCTGCCGCGCGGATCGTCAGAGTGCGTGCGTCGGCGGAGGGAAGCGGTCGGAAACGCGCATTTCCCTGATAGACTGCGTTATTGGGGCCGCTTGCCAGTTCTGGGCGTGCCAGGATCATGCCGCCGCGATCTCCCGTCCATTGCGTCCCTATATTGTCTTTCAGAAAGAAGATGATCCGTGGAACAAAAGCGAAACCTGGGGTAAAGGGTGGTCTGATCCACAGATAGGTGAGCTCAAAGTGAGCCTGGTAGTAGAGCATCTGATGCAGGATCAGGGTCATGCCCTGTTGTTTCTGCTCTAATTCCAGCGTTACGGTTCGTGATGGTTCGCTTTGGGTTGTACCCTTGCCCGACTCCTGCTCTAGAAGCTGTGGGGCAGCGATGACCACCGGTGGGCGTGCAGCAAGCTCCAGAGCCTTTGTTGAAAAAGGCGTCGGGTCACGCAATATTTCGTTACAGAGCTGTAAGCAGTCATCACAAATGTAGGCTGCCCCGGGCCCTGCTACCATGCGTCGAACTTCTGATGAGTGGCGACCGCAGAAAGAGCAGCGAGCCATTGACCGATCAAAACTCATAATCTCTCTTCCTTAGAGGTTGAACCATTAGATTAGCCTTTTTGGGTGCGCAAAACAACTGCGGCTTCACTATATAATCCTAGACGTTCGAGTAGGGAGGCATGGGCCTCCCATTCTAATGCATCTTCTAATGGGGGGAGCGTGATTACGGCTGCTTCAGCAGTCGTTGCCTGCGCTACCTGTCCATCCATAGTCGTAGGAGTATGGGTGTTCCCATTATACACCTCTGGCTCCTGAGTTGTAAGCAAATGATTACCATATTTGCGCCGCAGGGCCAGATTGATGAGATAGTCGGCGAAATGCGGGTTTTTTGGCAAGAGAGAGCCATGCAGGTAGGTGCCATAGGCGTTGCGGTAGACCGCGCCTTCCGTGTGGTCCTCCGAATTATTGCCATGTCCTTTCAGCACTGTGCCTAATGGTTGGGCCGTGCCAAGATAGGTACGTCCGCCATGATTTTCAAAACCGACCAGCGTTTTACCTCCCCAGCGAATGGCAATATCTCCAATGCAGCGAGGGGTGTTCGGGCCTTTATGGATGGTCCAGGCATCGAATACGCCGAGGCCGCGCATATCTGGTCCCTCTGCTGGACGATAATACTGGGCCAGCAACTGGTAGCCGCCACAGACTGCCAGAACAGGCATATCGTCTTCAATGGCGGCCCATAGCCCTATCCCCTTGATCTCATACAGATCTTGCGCCACCGGGGCCTGCTCCTTATCCTGGCCGCCGCCAATGAATAACATATCATATTCATCGGGTGCCAGGGCGTCGCCAACTCCTAAGCCGATCACGCGCATCTCAATGTTACGAAGCTGGCAGCGGCGGCGTAGCGTTAAAATGTTGCCACGATCACCATACAGATTGAGCTGGTCTGGATACAAATGTCCAAGCGTTAACGTGAGAGCGGACTGGGCAAATCCCTGCGTCATGCGTCCCTTCCTTCCCAGTAGCGGGCTGTCAGTCCCCGCTGCTCTAACTCACGATGTATTTCTAATAGTCCTGTATACGTTGGTACAATAAAAAGGGTTTCTCCTGCGGGAACCTGTTGCAAAGCAACATCCAGCGCGTTCTTCAGACCATAGACACGCGGCGTCTGGCTTTCAACCGGATGTACAGGTTGTGCTTTTGCCACCTCCTTCCCCCGGCGATGTCCCCGCTGGATGGGCGCGGCTTCACCTTTTTGCGCCCGCAAAGAGAGGGGAGGCACAATGCATAATGTCTTTTGATCTACTCCCGCGTATTTCAGGCGCAGGCCCAGATCGAGCGCGCGCGTGCCCGCAACCACCAGCGTTTCCGTCTGACCGACGACGCGTTCAAAATCTACATCCCAGATCCAGGAAATATCCCGACCGTCAGCAGTATTATCATTTAAGACGAAGAGTACATGCCGCGGAGTACCATCACTAAACAGCGTGCGTAGCACTTCGTTGAAGCCTGTAGGGTTTTTAGCGAGCAGCAAACGCAGCGTTCGCCCCTCGGCCTGCACGCGTTCTCCGCGCCCAAAGACGGGTTTTGACTGCTCGATGCCTGTGATAATGGGAGCCCAATCAACCCCTAGTGCCAGCGTGGCGGTAATGGCGGCCAGGGCATTATAGATATTGTAGAACCCCGGCAATGGGATCGCTATTTCTCGCTGCCGCGTTGCCGCGACGACCTGGATACGGAGCCGATCAAAATTATCCTGCTGCACATGGGTTACGCGTACATCAGGTTGGGGTCGCTTTATGCCACAGTTAGCGCAAGCATAATGTCCCATATGGCTATAAAAGCGGATATCGTAGCTATATTCGCTGCCGCATTGTGGACAGGAACGGCTATCAATTGTCTGGTGCCCCCCGGCGGAGTTCTTCTGGGCTAGAAGATCAAGGGAGATGTCGTCGATGCCATAGTAGAGTACTTTCCCAGAAAAAGCAGAGCCGAGCTGCGCGGTCGCGGGATCATCCGCGTTAAGCACCAGTGTGGCTCCAGCGGGGAGAAGCGTCACTGCTCGCTGCCAATGGGAGATGACGCTATCGACCTCACCATAGCGGTCCAACTGGTCGCGAAATAAATTGTTGAAAACCAGCACCCGTGGAGTCGTTGCCTGAACAATGCCGGGGAGCGCGGCTTCGTCGGCCTCAAAGATGGCGATGGCCTTACCTGAATAGCGCAGGTGGCCGCTGGGGCGCGTGCGAATGACCAGAGAGCTGGCGATCCCACGTATCAAGTTTGAACCTTCGCGATTGTGCCATACGCGCAGGCCGCCGTCGCGCAAAATAGCGGCGATGAAGCTGCTGGTCGTTGTTTTCCCATTGGTGCCGGTGATGACCACATTGCCGTACTCTAGCTGTCCCGCCAGGTATGCAACGATGCCGGGGTAGACGCGCTGAGCAACTACTCCAACAATGCTGGTACCGCCGCCCAGCCCCAGGCGGCGGCTAATCGCTCCTCCTGCCCTGCCTGCTATCACCGCCAGCGCGGCCCGTGGCGAGAAGCGCCGACGGTTTGAACGGCGCTTCTTGCTGATAGCCAGCTTGCCGCCAGGAATCTGGGCATGATCCATCTGGCGCGCTCGTTTGGGGCCGGGATCTGTTTTCGAGATCGGCTCAGATGGTTTATTTCTTCGCATGCTTTTTCCCTCCGCTCAGCGCTTCTGCCTCTATCCTTTATATAGTAGTTTGCATGCAGCATAGCATGCAAGCTCAATGGGGTCAAGAGAGATGATCAATCTATCACTTTTTATCATTCTTCCTCTCGAAGGATAATCTGGCTATCGTCATGACCCCCTTGCCAATCTGTGATATGCTGCTAAAGAAATTTTTCTGTGCTCAGATTGGTTTACGTAGAAGATAGTGTTTTAAATTAGGTAGCCACTTGTCAACCTGTGCTATTCTATCTTGAGAGACGAATACTCATGCATAAGCGGGTCCTTTGAAGTTCATTAAGGTCAGGTCATAAGGGAAAATCGATGGCAAAGAAACTTGTAATTGTAGAATCACCGGCCAAAGCGAAGACAATCGAAAAATTTTTAGGGCGTGACTACACCGTGCTTGCCTCAATGGGTCACATTATTGATTTGCCCAAAAAAGGGTTGGGTGTGAATACGCGCAAAGACTTCACACCACAGTACGAGGTGATTGAGAAAAAAGATAAGCTCATTAATGAACTAAAAGCGGCATCCAGGCGAGCTGACGAGGTATTCCTGGCCCCTGACCCTGATCGCGAAGGCGAATTTATTGCCTGGTCGCTCAAAAATGTTTTGGAACTACAAAATCCCCACCGCGCCGTGTTCCATGAAATTACCAAGCGGGCTGTACAGGACGCGATTAAACAGCCGCGCCAGATCAATGAGGATCTTTTTAATGCGCAACAGGCGCGCCGCGTGCTGGACCGTCTTGTTGGCTATAAAATCAGTCCATTGCTCTGGCGGCGCGTGCAATCGGGCACCAGCGCCGGGCGCGTGCAATCTGTGGCGTTACGTCTGATTTGTGACCGCGAAGCCGAGATTCGCGCTTTTGTGCCCGAAGAATACTGGAGCATCACCGCGACGCTGAGCAAACACCGGCAGTCCGAACTCTTTGAAGCTATGTTGATCTCTCGTTTGAGTGACATTGCCGCGCTGAACAGCGAAGAAGCGAGAATGGATGGGGAGGAAGTAGCCGCAGCTTCCGCAGAAAATGGGCGTAATACCAGTGGGACCAACGGCGCAAAGGCTGGCAGGACTGGTAAGGGCCGCATAAAGGTCTCTTCTAAAGAAGAAGCTGACGCTATTCTGAGCGATTTGCAGGGGGCGACCTACAGTGTCCTGAAATACGAGCGGCGGGAGCAGAAACGTCAGCCATACCTGCCCTATACCACCAGCACCATGCAGCAGGACGCCTCGGCCCGTCTCTACTTCAAGCCAAAGAGAACGATGAGCCTGGCGCAGCAGCTCTATGAAGGTATCGAACTGGGAGAACGTGGGCAACAGGGACTGATTACCTATATGCGTACCGACTCTACCCGTATCTCCGAAGAGGCGCAGAAAAGCGTAAAAGCCTATATTGAAGGCGAGTTTGGGCAGAACTATGTTGGCCCGGGACGCACGGGTAAGGCGAAGGCGACGACCCAGGATGCCCACGAAGCGATTCGTCCGACCGACGTAACGCTTACTCCCCAGAGCGTCAAAGTGTACCTGACGCCAGATCAGTTCAAACTGTACAATCTGATCTGGCGACGTTTCGTGGCAAGCTTCATGGCTCCGGCGATATTCGATACCGTACGGGTGGACATTGTGGCGAAACAATATGTGTTCCGCGCCACCGGCTCCAACCTCAAATTTCCCGGTTTCTATGCCGTCTGGCCTCGTGAGGAGGATGAGAAGCTGCTGCCGGTGCTGGAGGTGAACGAGCAGCTTGACCTGCATAAGCTCAAACCGGAACAACATTTCACCCAGCCGCCTCCACGCTTCACCGAGGCGAGCCTGATTAAAGAGTTAGAGGAGCAGGGGATCGGGCGTCCCAGCACCTATGTGCCAATTATCAGTACGATTCAGGAGCGGGGCTATGTCGATCAGGAGCAGCGGCGCTTTGTACCGACCTGGCTGGGCGAGACCGTCAACGAAGTCATGAATAAGCACTTCCCCGACATCGTCGATACAGGCTTCACAGCGGAAATGGAGCGCAAGCTGGATGATGTCGAGGAGGGACGCCGCTCCTGGACAGAGTTCCTACGCAACTTCTATGGCGATTTTAAGACGACGATGGAAAAGGCTGAGGCGGAGATGGACCGCGTGCCTTTGCCGGAGATGGACGAGCAATGCCCCGACTGCGGACGCAATCTGGTCATCAGAAGCGGTCGCTTTGGGCGCTTTATCTCATGCTCCGGTTTTCCTGAGTGTCGCTATCGCCGCTCCTTCGTCAACAAAACGGGCGCACTCTGCCCTGTCTGTGGCGGCGATCTGGTAGAGCGTAAAACCAAGCAGAAGAAACGCGTCTTCTATGGTTGTAGCAATTATCCGACCTGCAATTTTGCCATCTGGGAACGCCCGGTCCCCGAACTCTGTCCCAATTGCAACGGACTGATGGTCGTTGCCAAAGCGGGGCAGGACCCTGTTTGCTATCAAGAAGTGATAGTCGCGCAACGGGGAGCTGGAGAGCAGCCGCAGCAAAACGGAGAAAAGAAAACGACCCGTCGGGCGGCAACCACCAGTCGAAAGAAAGCGGCAGGCGAAGATACTGCTAGAGGTGAAGGCGAAACGGCAACAAAAGTGCCAGCGCGGAAGCGGTCAACACGCGCGGTAGCGACTAAAACGACGAAACGCGCCATCGCGGCCAAGAAAGCACCCGCTCGGCGTGGCTCGACAGCGGCCAAAGCGAAAGCTGCTCAAGAAGATGCGGTTGCCGAAAAAAAGCTTGCGACAAGAAGCCGGACAAAAGCGGCGAAGTAACCTGTATAAGCAGGGATGCGCTGGGTGTGGTATAATCGTGAGGAGGCAGGGAAGCAGTGCCGGTAAAAATAATGAACTTGAATACAGCGTGTACGGCGACGAAACAGGGAACCCTGCTATCGTTAGAAAATGGTATGAGCGTAACCCTTACATATGCCGTGGTCTCTATAACAAGGCCGATCGTAGGGACTTTTGGGGAGCTATCAACATGTTACCTCTAAAAGACGAAACCATTTTTAAGTTACTTAGAGGAGAGATCAAGGATACAGACTTGGACCCGCAAAAGGACATCCTTCCATTTGACGAGCCAGGGGTATATAATTTTTGTGCTCGACATGAATAGGCCAAATCCTTCACGCATTGTGCAAATATTTCAGTACTGTGTGAAATCACGAACGGAAGACCACGAATAATCTTAGAACAAAAGGAAACAAACATGAGTGCAGAACTAAAACATCTACGAGACCGGCTAGCAGTACAAGAACGATTAACAACGTCGCTTTCTGGCAGCGTTGAAGAGATAGCAAACCAATTACAGGAAATTACGGCTACAATGGCAACCAGGGAAGATATCAAACAGCTTTCAGCAAGCGTTGATGACCGTTTCAAACAGCTTTCAGCAAGCGTTGATGACCGTTTCAAACAGCTTTCAGCAAGCGTTGATGACCGTTTCAAACAGCTTTCAACAAGCGTTGATGACCGTTTCAAACAGCTTTCAACAAGCGTTGATCAGCGATTTGATCATGTGTACGGAGAACTGGCTGATATTAAATCTGACACTACAGAGATTAGAAACATTCTTGCAACGCTTGTAGAAAGACTCAATAAGCCAAGTTAGCCTGTGGGCAAAAATGACACGTCCGGCTGTTACCCAACATGAGACATATTAACTATGCCTCATTATTGTTGCATCAAATGACATCAGTTTTGACATCAATCAGATTTACAACGGTTTACAATGGTACGCCTATACACACAAGATATGTGTTCACTTTCTAACCGTTGTGCTGCATGTTCTCTGCTGTGGTATAATCAAAAGATAATTCACCACCCTCCCAATCGAGGTATCTTAATACGTTCCGCGCTCCAACGCCGCTAGCGCGTCTAGCTTCGCTCAGGAGCGCGGAATCGAGGTCAATTCTGCAATTATTGGAGGATTACATGCCGCATGCAGTGACGCTAATTCCCGGAGACGGAACGGGGCCAGAAATTACCGTGGCAACCCGCCGTGTCCTTGAAGCGACTGGGGTCCAGTTCGAGTGGGATGTGCGCCAGGCGGGAGCGGAAATGCTGGAGAAACACGGAACGGTTCTTCCAGAAGATGTGATTGAGTCGATAAAGCGTACAAAGGTGGGGCTGAAGGGACCGGTTACGACGCCTGTCGGCAAGGGACAGCGAAGCGCGAATGTTTCTTTACGGAAAAAGCTTGATCTGTATGCCAATATTCGACCCGCTAAAACCTACCAGGGGCTACGCTCTCGCTACGAGAATATCGATCTGGTCATTGTACGTGAAAACACGGAAGACCTCTACGCTGGCATCGAGTTCCAGCGAGGCACCGCTGAACATGAAGAGATTCTGGAGGTGATCGCTCGTCATACCGGCCACCATCTCGACCCGAACTGTGCGTTAAGCATCAAGTATATTTCCGTAGCTGCCAGCCGTCGCATTGTCAAATTCGCTTTTGAGTATGCTCGCGCCAATAATCGACGCAAGGTGACTGCCGTCCATAAAGCTAACATTATGCGCCTGTCGGACGGCCTCTTTCTTGCCACGGCTCACGAGGTTGCTAAAGAATATCCTGATATTCAATATGAAGATCGCATCGTAGACAATATGTGTATGCAGTTGGTGCAGAAGCCTGAACTTTATGACGTACTCGTGTTGCCCAACCTCTATGGCGATATCATCTCCGACCTGTCGGCTGGCCTGATAGGCGGCCTGGGCGTTGCTCCTGGCGCCAATATCGGTAGCCTGTACGCCGTCTTTGAGCCTGTTCACGGCAGCGCGCCGAAGTATGCCGGACAGAATAAGGTCAACCCGATGGCGATGATGTTTTCGGGGGTGATGATGCTGCGCCACCTGTGCGAACGCGAGGCCGCCACTCGCCTGGAGAAAGCTCTTACGCAAGTGATCGCCGAAGGGAAAAATGTGACCTACGATCTGAAAATGCGTCCCGACGATCCGACTGCCGTTGGCACCTCACAGGTTGCCGATGCCGTTATCGAGAAAATGCAGCACCTGACCCCGTAGGGGCAAGCCTTGCGTTTGCCCAGGCAGCTCAGGCAGCCATTGACCCGACGGAGGGCAGAGGCTTGCCCCTGCCCCCTCAGGGTTCATTTTACAATTACGGTACCCATCATATATGGGTGAACGGTACAGTGGTATGCGAATGTGCCCGCGTTCGCGAAGGTCGCCGAGAAACTCTGTCTCTGGCCGATCAACCCCGAACTGGCAAAGCCGCCACTACTGGTTACTGTATGGGAGGCGTCGGAGCCATTCACCCAGACAACCTGCGATCCTTTAGGGATAGTGATGGCGGCAGGTGAAAAAGCATACCGTCCATTGTTTTCAACAATACTCACCCGAACGACCTGCGTCGAGGCTGACTGCCTGCTTGCTGCGCCCGCAGATCCACTGCCACACGCCACAAGCAATAACGTTACTACCACTGTCAGCGCGAGTGCGGCCCAGAGAACCTGTGGGCGCTTGATAAGTTGAGCCATTCCTCAAAAACTCCTTTCCACTACAACTTTCCGTAACCGCTTTATTTGTGTACCGGACACACAGAAGATACGCTGGCGAGTTACTATTATTTTACTGCTATTAAAGTGGAGATTGTAGCATGGCTTGTGGCGAATGCTGCGAAGGTCTCAGCAGCGCAGGGGTGAGACGGTCAGTCGTTGAAGTTCGCAAGGGAAGGATTATATTAACCAGCTCGCTTTACAAGCTGGTTAAGTTTCTTCATTATAGAACTGCAATGGCGCATTTTTGGCGCTATCGGTCGCTCGTCTATGAATTGCCCATTAGCCTGTTAGCTTTGCTAATCAGGCGGAAGGTTGAGGGATTAAGGTCCAGATCGGCGACCTCTGCAAAAGAGAACCAGCGTAAATCTTTCGCCTCTGAATGTAGGCATCTTACCTGGTCAGGCGATCCGGTATAAAATGCATAGCGAAAGTCTAAGTGATAGTGCTGGGGCCTGTTTTGCCCGGCGGGAATAATATGGGCATCAACATCCAGCAGTGTAGGATATCCCACATCAGGGAAGAAGCGCAGGTCGGGAAGGCCAGATTCTTCTACGGCCTCGCGTAGGGCAATATGTGCAGGGTCAAGTTCAGACTCTCCGTGCCCTCCCATTTGAAGCCAGCGCAGGAGTTTCTTGTGATGCATGAGAAGAAACTTTTTATTGGTGGTATCTAGAATTAAGCCTGAGCCGGTAATATGTCCCACTTCACAACTTTGAAACCAGAGGTTTGGGTATTCCCTCAGCATTTTCTTAATGAGCGTGACAGAGTCTTGCTCTTCATCATCTTCGCACTGATGTTTTTCCAATACTTGCAGCAGCAGCGAAGTAGGCTGGTGCAGGACATATTGAGAGAGCTCAGAAACTAAATCTCTCAGCAACTCTATTTTCTGTTCATTAGAACGCTCTTGCCACATTGGAAAAGCTGTGTGATAGGAAGCCATACATTCTCTCTCCATTAGACTGCTCAAACATACCTGAGGCATGATCCCATCATGCCTCAGATATGTTACTACCTATTCTGCCAGTATTCTAGCCCTTTTTTTACAATATCGTAAATGAATGTATCGTCGGGCGTGCGATTCTCGCGCAGGATCTCGATTTCGTCCAGGGAAATCCAGCGAAACTCGCTATGTTTCGACCATTCGAGTCGTGGCTCATCCAGGTTGCCTGTGACTTCTACAAGCAGGTCAAATTCCCGCTTAGCCTGTCCGCCAGCAGCCCAGTCAAATTGCTCCAAAACAGCGATGATATTCGCAATTTGCCAGCCTGTTTCCTCGTCTGCTTCCCGGCATAAGCATTGATAGAGAGTCTCTCCTGGCTCAACATGCCCTCCTACAATATCCCAACAGCCAGGAAACAACTGGCGATCTAAAGAGCGTTTCTGGACGAACGCCCTGCCCTGAGGATCGATAATGACAGCGCCAACGACGCATTCTCGGCCCTCAATTTCGGCTGCCCTCTGCCACGTTTGAAACTCAAGCGGGTCGGGCGGTTCTGATCTCATTGCCTTACGTCCCTTTGCCAGTTCTATTGCAGCGATGCAGGTGCCAGTAAGCTCTCAGGACAGTTGAGTACGACATCACATACCTTTTGGATGCCCTGAATATACTGATGAACGATGAACTGGTCGTCAGGAAATGCCCACATAGGCAGCTTCAAAGCTCTATGGTAGAAGCTATCGGCGCAAGGGAATGCTTCTTTTTGCGTAAAAGGCGTTTTGTAGAGCCGTGGCAATGCAATGTGGGGTTTGGTGAATAGCGGTAGGTTGTAAATCGGACCGGTTGAGCCAGGCCGGTCTACTTCGGTGAGACCTTCTGCGAGTAATGCCCGGTGAAAGACATCCAACGGAATATCATTGGCTCTATCTTCGTCATACTGCATCATAAACGCATACCAGCTTGGCTGTTTCTCAGAGAAGCGAGGCATTTTCAAAAACGGGTAGGGCGCTAACGCTTCGCTAAACTGTTGAGCATAGTCTTGCTTTTGTTGACGCCACTCGTCTAGATGCCCAAATTGCTGCAAAGCAATGGCAATAGCAAGCGGATGAGCTCGTAACTTTAAACCATATCCGGTCAACGCGAACTCGAACAGGTCGCTGTCCCTGGGGATCTCCTGCTTGCAGCGGTTATTATAATGGCCCTGGAGGAGCGCTCGATGATACAGCGTTGCGTCGTCCGTCAGTATGATCCCGCCTTCTCCGCCGGTAATGATTTTTTGCCCCTGAAGGCTCCACGCCGCTGCTTGACCGAATGTACCTACCTTCTTCCCTTTATAAAGAGCGCCGTGGGCATGCGAACAATCCTCCAGGAGGATCAGCCCATGTTGCTCACATATTTGCACAATGGCGTCCATGTCGCAAGGGAGCCCCCACATATGTGTGACGACAACCGCTTTGGTACGCGGGGTAATATGAGCCACAATCTCGTCTGGATTAATGTTGCCATCTTGGTTGCAATCGCAGAATATGGGAATAGCTCCAGTGTGCAGCAGAGGGGATACTGTCGCAAAAAACGTATATGCCGGTACAATCACCTCATCGCCAGGCTGCAATGCGAGGCCCTCGTACATGCCATAAATGGCACTTGTGCCTGAGTTCTCAACTAATGCGTAACGCCTGCCATGATAGTCGGCAAATGCCTGTTCAAAACGCGCGAAAATGCCAGATCGGTCGTAAATTGAGAGGCTTTCGTGCAGTTGTTTAAGCACAGATGCCTCTAGTTCGGGCGTGATGCGAGGCCAGGTATAGTGTCCTTCCTTCGTGGTTATGACCGGTGTGCCCCCCAGGAGGGCCAGAGTAGTGTTCATGTTAGAGTGCTCCTTTAACAAGTAGTTTTGTTGATAAGTGTTCGGAATAGAGGTGAGGCGAACAGGAACGACCGAGCTGGTCAGACTTGTAAGCAGCCTCAATGATTGCCATATGCGCCAGGTGTTCGTGAGCAGTAGGCGGCTGTCCTGAACGAAACTGTTGAATTTGCAACGCGAAGCTTTCAAATTGGGCAATAGCAGAAGAAAGCCAGCGGCCATGCCGTTCGAGGTGCTCAATCTCCTGGCCCTGGCAGTCTAAGCGTTGGATGGATCCGCGCTTGATTTTGATAATGCCCTGAGTACCGTAAATGGTCAGACTCTCTTGCTTTTGCGGATAGACACGAGAAATGACAAAGGTCCCAATGGTTTTCTCCTCTTCAGAATAGCCTTCCAGATGATAATCGAACAGGAGGTGAGCTGTATCCTCAACATCATACCTCTGTCCGGGACGATTGCCGCGTGAGAGGCGCGCTGTCACAGAAGAGGGAGTGCCAAAATACCACACCAGCAGGTCAATAAAGTGGTATCCCATATCTATGAGAGCGCCACCGCCGGCATCTGATTTGGTGGCGCGCCAACCCTGATCAAGGGAGGCAATGTTCATGGTGTAGTATCCCTCAATGGAAAAGATTTTGCCGATGTGCCGCTTGATCTGATGATATGCCTGAAAGATAGGGTCAAATCGGCGCTGCATAGTTACTCCAATATATATATGATGCTTCTCGATAAGCTCTTGCAGGTGCCTTGCCTCATGCATATTCATGGCAAACGGTTTTTCTTTGATAACATGAATACCTTGCGCGGCTACGAGCGAGATCGCACTCAGATAGGCGCTATGGGGCAAAGCCATCAAAGCCACATCTATTGTCTGGTGAGATAATAACTCCTCTACAGAGGAAAATCCGGGTACTGCGTATTGATGGGCAATCTGATCGAGCCTCTCGCGATTAATATCAACCACCGCTGAAAGTTGATAGTGTTCACTCAGTGCTAAGATCGGTAGGTGATCTTCGGTAGCTTGCTTTCCCAAACCGATTACGGCAACCTTCAAGACCATCAGGATATCTTTCCTCTCTAATAAAAGGTCTACTAAGCCAAAAGTGCTACAGCGTTTGCTGTTGGATAAGATGTTTTCTCTGCGACACGAAGAAGTTTGTTAGAAAACATCTTCAGATTCCATGATGAAGCGAACAAGCCTTTTAGCTTTTTTATGGATTGTTGCCAGTTCAGCGGGATCATCTATCTCATGTACTAAGATGTTCACTGCAAAAAATTCCTTATCCTGAACATCTATCAGGTCTCCTGGCTTACAAGAGCAGATGACCTCTTTGACGCCAGGCAATACCGTAACTTCTTCCAGGCCATCGATCTGTACAAGCCGTCCGCTTGCTGGCGGGAAAACTGTAAGCGTTGTTACCTGACCGTTCAAAGTGGGCGGTGTGGGGACTGGACGTGGCTGGCCCGTCTGGAGGGCAAGAATTTCATTGGTTAAATCAATGCCCCGCGCCTGTTGAACAGCCTGTACCAGAATCTGGCCTGCTGCTCGACCAGCATTAATTTCGACCAGCATAGGCCCTCTGTCGGTGTCGATGATTTCGACATGGGCGCTGGCATGGGTTATATGAGTAGCTGTTAAGCAGCACTCAACGTAGCGCCAGATCTCCTCTTCTCGTTGTGTACTTAACCCGATAGGGGGCGTGGTGAAGCCGCATTCGAGAAACCCTTTTTCTTCGACGAGAAACTTATGAAACAGAGCAATGCGATGATACTGACCGTCACGAATAATGAATTCGGCGGAATACTCTGTGCCCTTCATGTACTGTTCTACTAAAAAGTTGGTGCGAGGGGAGAGGGTCATGATCTCTCCCTGCGGGCCAGTGACCTGGATAGGCTGATCATAGTTCCCTGAGAATCCTCGATCTATTCTTTGTACCAGCTCCCGATAGGCTGTACGGAGGGCGGCTTTGTCCTCGACCTTACGTACAAGATGGCTAGCCATGCCATTCACCGGTTTGATAATCGCTGGAAAGCCAACGCTCTCCTCTACGCGGTCTGCCTCATTTTCTGAGCGCATCAGGTAGAAGCCTGGCGTGGGAATGCCTTGCTGAGCTAAGGCCAGTCTCGTGGCATATTTGTTGCGTGCAGTCTCTAAGCCTGGTAGGGATGGATGAGGTCGGTCGAGCAGTGCTGCTGCTCGGGCCACATATAACAGAATCGCATCAAAGCAGGAGAATAAACCTGCAATAGGCCGTTCTCTAGCACATTGAATAGCCGTTGCAACGAGTTTTTCTGGTTGATAGAGGGTCTCTAGCGCAACAAACTCAATCTCATCATAGATAGATCTCCACGCTTCTATTTTGCTCTGCGGAGCTGGACCTGTTATGAGCAGAGGTATTCTCCCTGTGTCACGAATGGCCCGCCCATAGGGGGTTACTCCGCCCAGTCCCTGCGATGACACCACGATAACTACCTGTTGCCGGTCATCAGTCATTGTTATACTCCTGATCTCTTATAAAGTTACATATGCAAGTTTTATCCTGTCATTCATCCCACTTTTTAGTAGTCCTGAACGGCAGCTAGAAGTTGCTGTAGACGAGCATGAATTTTTGGGTCCTGCGAAGCGATCAAACGTGACATCCCCGGTATATATGCCTCTCCCTGAAAATCGGTCACGTTTCTCCCTGCTTCCTGGGCGATAAACATCCCTGCGAGTTGATCTTCTTGCTCTGAATCCATGCTGATTAAGGCGTCAAGGCGACCGTCGGCAAGCAGGCACCAATCGAGAGCAGGGGTCCAGTTGGTGAAAACGCGTCCAAAGCTTTTTTGAATGGCAGGTAGTACGCTGGTAGCAGCCTTAGGAGCGGCGTGGCCCTGAATGTAAGCCACAGTCGTATATGGTCGGGCAGGAGGCTGGCCGACAAGAGCAAACTCATTACGGTATGCGCCTTCGCCACGCTGGGCGTGCCAGAGGATGTCAGCGATTGGCTGATATACCACACCCAGTTCTACCGTATCTTTGTGCCGCAGTGCGATAGAGATGGCGAAATGTGGTATGCCTGTGACAAAATTATGGGTGCCATCTAATGGATCGATGACCCAGGTATATGCAGCGTCGGTGTGGCTACTCCCATATTCCTCTGAAATGACTCCTATTTTCGCGTCCGCTCTCGGCAAGATCGCCAGGATGGTTTCCTCGGCAGCGAGGTCAGCCTCCGTCAGGAAATCCGTTCCTGCCTTCTCTTGAATGGCAAGCTCCCGACTAAAGTAGTGACGTAAAATAGCTCCACCGGCGTATGCTGCCCGGCAAGCTATATGTAACATATCCTTCATCATACCCTCCGATGTTTCATTTCTATCTAAAGATCTATGGAGGTTTTTCTAGGCTCCCCTACGGGCTCCCGAAAGAATTTTCAGAGGTGTCGAACGCTGGGAAAAACGTATCTATATCTACCGTGCCTGCGTCCAGGCCGAAAAAGCGATCCATCTGAGCCTGGTCGTCTTGAAGAGAGCGCAGAAACTGTGCTATGGGACCTTGTGGGACTTGAAGTTGTGCCATTGCGACTGCTCTTCTGTAGATGGGCATGATGCGTTTATCGCGCCTGCGCTGATGCTGACGCAAAGACTCTTCCAGGCTCTCTTCGCCTGTCAGGCCACGCCAGACCGCTTCAGCTACCGATGCAGCGTCATGGAAGGCGTCGCTAATGCCCTGAGCTGTCACCGAATCTTTATGGCAGCTTGCATCCCCAACCAGAATCCAGCCCTTGCCCCAGGGCTGCCGCAAAAAGTTAGGCTGATACGCCGTCCCACGGAAACGCTCAACTCTCTCGCCTGAAAGAACCATATCCGCAACTCTGGGGATAGCCTGGAGAGATAGCATAAAGTTTTTCTCTATATTTTCTCGAAAGCATGTAAATTCATGTAAGCGTCGCTGGACCACAACGATCACCAGGTTGTCATTTGTTGGGACCATTGCCATTGCGCAGCCATCGCGTACAAAGAGCTCGGCGTGTGATAGGGATATTCCTTGCCAATAAGAATAGTAGGAAAAAGTCAGGCTGGGGATGGCATGATACATCGCGCTGCCAACGAGGCGAGCGATGCGCGAGTTCATGCCATCAGCGCCGATAATGAGCCTTGCGCGTTCGGATATTTGTCCCCCCGTTGCTGTTCGCCCTCGTATGCCTACTATCTGGTCATGCTCCTGCAATAGTTCCAGTACTGTCGCGCCCTCAAGCCATTCGACACCCGCGCGAATGGCCTCCTCTAAAAGAATCAGGTCCAGTACAATGCGGCGGCAGCAGAGCGTCTCACTGATCGTCTCTGCCGGTGGAGGGCTTCCTGCGAGCATAAAAGAGCCAAAATCGAGCGACACTCTCCGAAACGGAGGACAGCCACTGGCTCGCACGCGCTCAAGAAGTCCCCAGCGTTCAAGGTAAGCTAGCCCGGATAGCTGTAGCGTATGCGTGGAAAGAGTATCGCTGGGAAAGTGAGCCCGGTCTAATAATAGGACTCGCAGCCCGCGACGTGCTAGCAAGAGGGCTGTTGTGGAGCCAGCACACCGAGAGCCGACAACGATAACATCATAATAGCGGTTACGCATATGTTCGACCTCTTTAAGTAATTCCCGCTTCATAGAGAATCTTTGCTATATTCGCCAATGACCTGCCTGGCATGGGCGAATCTTTCTGCTATCGAGCCGCGCAGTGTCACATAGGGAAGTTGAAATTCCTGTAATAATTCGAGTGTTTTGACATCCAATGCCTGTTGAAACTGTAGATCTTGTTCACGAACGCCATCACCCTCCAGAGGGAACTCAATAGGGATATAGAAAAAGAAAGAGTAGTGTTTCCCCAGGATACATGCCGTCGCGTTGCCCAGAGTATTCACAAGCAGCTCATCTTGCTTATTCTGCGTTCGTTGAACGAGCAAACTGCTATGCGTGACAACGTCAAAGAGCGTTCTATCCGCAATATAGCTCTGCAATCGATGCTCAAGATCGAACTGGGCAAACCACATAGCCGCCTGAGCTAACAATGTGGTTGCCAATCCAAGTGTAAAGCCCAACGATTGAACTGTACGGGCCACCTCCTCGATCAATGGCAAGTTCAATTCTTGCGCGAGGGCTCTGGCTAAAGTACTTTTGCCCACTCCCTGAGCTCCTGTAATGCCGACACGTATGCCTGGTTGAATGGTATCGGGCGGTTGTCGCATCTGGCTCCAGTTCGTTCTGTTAAAAGGAGAGTTAGCTTCGTCCTGTAGAAGGTGCATCAATCTTTTCCTTGCAACATGCGACCGGTAGAAACGGCCTCCACAAGCTGAGCGGAAGCGTTCCTATCCTGGGCACTACGAGCTTGTATAAACATAGGACAAACAACATGGACTAACTTTCCAGCTTGAAGACTATAGATTTTTAGGTAATACCAATGGGGCTGCACGGATGGGGGGATCGGTAATATGAACGAGACAGGATTGCCTTCCGCAAAACCGCATTCCAGGCTTGTTGAGAAACCAAATTTGCTTCCTGAATGAATGCTGGCTCCCAGCCAGCCGTAGGCCCCAGCAATGCTTCCCTGGACCTGTTCATCTGAGATATGCCATGTAACTTGAGGAAGAGAGACGTGCTCATCCCCAGGATAGTCAGCAACAACGCCGCAGCGGGGGCAGTGTTGTGCGATCCGGCAAAAAAGGAAAGGTGATGCGAAACGCACCAGATAACTTTTTTGCTGACACATCGGACAGATCTCTTCCTGAATATGCGTCGTTGTGCATTTGGTGCGGTAGGCATCAAGCAATTGAAAGCCGTGGAAGGTGCGCTCCAGAATATGGCGTAACATCAGGCTCTCTAGCTGTTGCATGGCCTGTTGCAAGCGTCTGAGTCGATCATGCAATTGTTTGGCCGCCCTTCCGCCCTCAACAAATGCCGCCTCTGCTACTAGATTGCTTGCGCCCTGTAATAGCGTGCGGATCTGTGCAAACTGGCCGGCTACAACATGCAGCGAAAAGCCGAAAAATTCTAGCTGCTCGTATCGTCTACAGGTTAACATGGCCTCTTGCAGAGCAGCCAGTTGCTCGTCAATGGGCGGCAGCGTGGCTGTCGTTGGCTTTGGAGTTGACTCTACTCTCATCCCCACCTCAATCGGCCCGATCCGTTCGGGCGTTCGCTGGAGTTCGGGAACTAGAATGGGATATCTATGGCGAGGATCTCCCCAGAGCGCAAAGGCCGGAATTTTGATACCACAACTAACATGGTGGTCATTCAAATGTCTGACCATCTCTCCAATCGTTTTTCGACCCATGTGCGCATGGAGGAAAAGCAGCTCCTCACGGAAGCCAGCCTTAATCATCGGGCTACCAATCACATTGACGCAGCCGCTCTCGACAAGCCGATATACCATACTGCTCTGAGCGGCAAAAACATCTGAGCCTAGCTTAAAAGTAGTGCAGCCATTCAGTACCACGACGTCAGCCTGCAACCTGCCGATATCTACAGGCGTCGAATCCGAGCGATAACACCTTCCAGTCGTGTAGCAGGCTGGCAAACGGTCATTTTGATGCTCCATTGGGACTCTGCCTGCATATTTGCTACACAGGAAACTATCGATGGTATACATGTGATTTTCGCGCGCGTGGGCTAAAAGAGAGATCAATGTTGGTCGCTCTCCATCCTCCTGCCAGGCGAGGAGCGCGCTGCCCTTTGCCGCCGATCCAGAAGCGTACCAGAAATCGGGCTCCTCAATAGAGATCGTGCGCTCATCGCAATAATTGAGAATGGCGTGTCGCGGGGCCTCAGGAATCTGTGGGGCGCGCGGAAGCAACAGGGAGAGTTTGGTAGGATGGGAAAAAAAGCCCAGCATAGTTCCCGTCGTCTGTGCGGCCAGGAGCATATCTACTACCGTATGGCTATGTAATCGTGAGCCAGAGGCGACGATCATTGCATATGCATTTTTTTCGAGATAGTGTTCTATTGGCTTTCCGGGAGCGAGAATAGCGACAGTTGCTTTTTCCACCATCTGCGACACTTCCAGCGCTTCCCGATCATCAGGAAAAGCAAGACACAATAGTTCCTGTTCCAGCATAAACCGTTATCATACCTCCTTGTGCAGGCATTGGGGCTTTCATGTAAGCGACCTTCTCCGCCTACCTATCAATGGGGCTAGCTCTTATCAGATGTCCCGAATAATGTGTATCCTAATAGGTGGCGGCTACTCAAGAGCAGCGTTGCAAGACTGAATGTGATACATATCCCGGCGACGGTGAACAGTCCTTTTTCCAAAGAAAGATTCTGCATAAACGATACAACCGGTACAACCGCAGAGGTTAGGATCGAAAGTAGTAAGTAACGGACTCCGGCTATTCTGCCTTGAATTGACCTATCTGTACGATGTTGTAAACCACTGGTAAATGCCGTGATGGAAAATGTGTTGCAACAGCCAATCAAGAACATAAACAGTATGGCAATATAGGATATATGGATCAAGGAAAGTGAAAGAAACAATATACTTTGACCGGTTAAACCGAACACGGTGGTAGTGCGTGTGCCCAGCTTGCTGATTACTTGCGCTGTGATCAGTCCAGCTAGAATTGATCCTGCCGCGAAGCCGCCATCAAGAGCCGAGAGCCAGTAGGTGTTGCCTGAATACCACACAGCAACGATAGGCACCAGCAGGAGATTAACGCATGAAACAGCGATATAGTCTGCACAGCAGAGGACAACATGGCAGCTTAATGCCAGATTTGATCGCAGTAACTGTAGTATTTCTTTCCAGTCATGAAGGAAGCCCTCTATGCCTTTACTCTGAGACGCCTTCCGTTCTTGATCAATCATAGGAATGCTTGCCATCCAGATTGCCAGCCCTGAGAGCAGATATGACACGCCGTCAAGGCCCAACGCAAAGCCGCTGCCAAAGCGTTGAAGAATGATGCCAACCAGCGCAACGCCCATAAGCTGTCCAGATTGGAGCAGGCTTCCGCAGTAAGCATTGTATTTCACGAGTGCAGGGCCAGGCGCTACCAAAGGGCCAACAACAAATGTGGCAGAGCGATAAAAAGGACGAAGAGCATTGATCAGGATGATGGAGCCGAAAACACACCAGTAGACATACGGCGTGTTGAGCATAAGACTGGCAGCGCAAACTCCCACGCCCCGCAGCAGGTCACAGTATACGGCCACCTTCTTGGGATCTCCCCGATCTACAATAGAGCCGGCAAAAACTTGTACAAGAAAGGTAACGACATACTGTAGAATGATAGAGGCTCCAAAGGCCGCGGCTGATCCTGTCTTCACATACAGTAACATGCTGACGGTCAATGTGTTCATGCCGTTGCCAATGTTACTAACCAGTACAGAAGCAAGAATCCAGCGCGCCGGCAGGGGAATTCGCTGACTTGCAGGAATTCCGCGCATTTTTCGAGTTAACCACAACATGATACTACAAACCTGAACTTTTGAATTGCACTTTTAGCACGATCAATGGCCTCATCAGCAGTATTACCTATCCCAATGGCATAGGCTGAGCGCGAAAAAGAATCACGCGTATCGCCAAGGGTCATACCAGGCTCTTTGAGGAGCTGAACATCAAGAACTCCTGGCATGTTCTGGGCTTCCTTCGCTCCTTCTATACGCTCAAGGGTACCTGCCGCTCGTGGGGATGCATACCAGATCGCGGCAAACTTATCGGCATGAGATGCCGGGGGAAGCTGTGCTAATACATGTTCTCCAAGAGCCTGTCGCGCGCATAGTTCCATCACGTCGATGCCACTCACCAGTTTGAAAAGATCAGGAATAGAGTCTCCGCCTAGCCTCGTATGCGTTTCCACCACACGCAAGCCCTGCTCCGTCAGCATAATTTCTGTATGGGAAGCTCCATCGCTGATGCCCAGAGTAGTAAGGACCTGTGAGACGAAATCATTAATCTCAATTTGGGTAGCCTGGTCTAATGGCATGGGAACGCAGTGACCTTGTTCTACGAAATGAGTGCTATCCTTGTACTTTTGAGTCACGCAGAAAATTCGATGCTGTCCCTGTTCTGATAAAGCTTCTACGCTCAATTCAACGCCGTCTATATACTGCTCTACATACATGTCGGTATGCGCGCCGCTACTACCAAACCAATCAATGGCGGCAGGGATATCGTCCACGTTACGGATCAGTGAAACGCCTGTGCTGGCCCAGCCATCAACGGGTTTAAGGATCAGGGGATAACCATGCTGTTTTCCGAAAAGAGCTATTTCGCTTGCCGCTTTTACCCGTCTACCTTCTGTCGGATCTATATTAGCAAGCCGCAGTTTTCTTCTCATCTTATCTTTTTGCCGCACAGACTCAACAGTTTCGGGCAGATGAAATGGCAACCCTAACCTTTGAGCGATAAGGGCCGCTTTATCTTGTTGCATTTCATGAAAAGCGCATACTGCATGAATAGGATCGATGCGATGGATTGCTAAAGCAATTTCAATCCATTCTTCTATCGTTGCCCCTGGTGACACGCCAATGATTCTATAATGATCTTCAATAAAATCAGCTTTTACTCTTTCTCTGTCTACCATTAAAGAAACTCTGGCGTCTAATCTTTTTAACCAGGTATGCACCTGACGCATACGATCACAAGCTAGAATATGCATTGTCATGTTCTTCCCTTTCTAGTACTTGTTTATCATCGTGAGCACCATTACGTTTTTCGCCCATGATAAAAACAGAAAGTACTTTTTGCCGTAGAAACGCATGTTTAAACATATTACTATTGTTGCCTATATTTATAGTACATTTGTTCTCACTTCTGGAGGCGTGTCAGGAGCAATTACTCCTAAATCAACGTTGGTACCTCTCAAGTTTTTGTGTTTACCGAGTCGTGTATGCGGCGATTTTAACTGTAAGCTTTGAGCTGACAATCGCTCATGAGGTCTTTTTGTCCTGGAAAGGACTGCTGCTCGACATAATGGTGAGGAGCTATAGTCACTGCTACTGAGCGTACCCAGCACACAGTTTCTTGGTCGTACAAAACGCATGTTATGCTTCGCAAAGGCGAAAAACGAGAAGATGATCTCCGTTGTTGATGATTACTTTTGTCTGTCAACTCGTATGCTGCTATGTTTGCCAACTTTTCAGTTCTAACTCTGATCTACATTTTTTCCGTTGGTACTTGAAATATCTAACTATAGATAGCGTATCTTTAAATGAATCGTTCTCATTCAGATACTCTACCCTTCGCTTATAGCGGTGTTGATAAGAGACGTCGCTAGTATAGCATATGAATGCTATAAAAAAAAGTATCATATAATCCATATTTTAGTCCATTTAATCCATTTTGCAGCTTCTATAGGAATATGGAGGAAGGGTTTGCTGTGAATATGGAGAAGAATCCGAGGATACATTTAATCGAAGAATACAAACGGCCAATGCGCATCCGACCAGCTTTATGGCCCCGGTTCAACAAGCGTTATAATACCAGAGAGAAGTTTGTTCGAGTCGAGCGCCAGACCAGACAGCCTGCTTATGCAGCATGAATGTCCCTCGTGGCTCTATCCTGTAACTATGGGAGCGACCACCATCTGGGAACGTTGGGACAGTATGTTGCCGGATGGCTCGATCAATCCGGGAAAGATGACCTCGTTTAATCACTACGCCTTTGGGGCTGTGGCTGATTGGTTACATCGCGTGGTCGCGGGTCTGGCGCCAGCCGAGCCGGGATATCGCCGCTTCACTATCCAGCCGCACCCCGGCGGAAATCTCACGCACGCACGCGCAACGCTTTACACTCCCTATGGGTTGGCCGAGTCGCGCTGGGTGATTGCACAGGGAGAAATCACCCTCAACGTGATTATTCCTCCCAATACGACGGCCAGTGTGGCGCTGCCGGGAGACGGAGGAAAAGCAGTAGCAATTGGCTCAGGAACTTACTCCTGGTCCTACCCCTATGTGCTATCGGCAACACCACCAGCCCTCACCTGACAGCGCCTAAGAGCCGCTTGTTCGCGGCTTCGTTTTGCGCCACTTATGGCGCGCTTGAATATAGCGTACGGTGCCCGAGCGAGCGCGCATCATCAGAGACGATGTGCGTGCACCCCAGCCAAAATACTGGACGCCATCAAGGAGTTCGCCGCTGGTAATACCGGTAGCGGCAAAGGAGACATCATGCCCCTTGATCAGGTCGTCAGTGCGAAATATCTGATCAAGATCGACCCCATCCGCTTTCAACTTATCGCGTTCTTGTTCGTTGCGGGGCCAGATCTTGCACTGGATCTCTCCCCCGATGCACTTAATGGCTGCGGCGGCCAGCACAGCTTCAGTTGCTCCGCCGGTTCCCATCAGCACGTCAATGCCTTTATAATCTTCCATTGCGGCTTGAATGGCGGCGGAGACATCGCCATCGGTGATCAAGCGGATACGGGCGCCGGTCTCGCGGATCTGCCTGATCAACTCCTGGTGGCGAGGACGATCCAGCACAACCACAGCCAGATCGTCTATGCGAGCCTCGCGTGCGCGGGCGATACGCTCCAGATTGACTGCTACAGGAGCATTGATATCAACCACGTCTTTCATGGCGGGGCCGACCGCTATCTTCTCCATGTAGAATACCCCCGGCGGGGCCGAATACATGGTGCCGCGCTCGGCGGTAGCGACCACGGCCAGCGCACCAGGGAGACCGAAGGCCAGCAGGCGTGTACCCTCCACAGGATCGACGGCCACATCAATTTCGGGAGGCGTGCCATTGCCAACATGTTCACCGATATAGAGCATCGGAGCCTCATCCTTCTCCCCTTCACCGATTACCACAACTCCACTCATGTCAACGCCGTCAAGGGCGTGACGCATGGCATCAACCGCAGCCTGGTCGGCCATTTCTTTATTGCCCTTCCCCATCCATCGTCCAGCACTTAATGCAGCGGCTTCGGTCACACGGATAAGCTCCATTGCCAGGTTGCGCTCTTTCGTACCGGATTGTTCAAAGCGTTCTTCTGCCATAGCACAAGGTTCCTCCCTGGTTTGTTATATCGTGATAGAGCGGGGCTGGGTCCGGCAATGTTCCGCGATCATAATTGCGCGCACTTTCTCCACCGCCTCACTGAGATGTCCCTGTCGGTTTTCTACTGTATAATCATAGTGTATTTGCTGGGCCAATTCCCTCCGCGAATCGGCCAGGCGGCGTTGTAATTGAGCCTCCGTCTCGGTCTGGCGGTTCGTCAGCCGCTCAACCAGTTCTTCGGCTGAGCCGGGCACTAGAAAGATGAAGATCGCTCCTGGCACTTTCTTCCGCACCGTTTCAGCGCCCTGCACGTCAATTTTCAAGAGCACATCGCGCCCGTTATTCAGGTGGTCTTTAATCTGTTGTATAGGCTGTCCGTACCAGTTTCCGTGGACATTGGCGTACTCCAGCAGTTCGTCCTGGGCAACCATGCGATCAAACGTTTCCTGGCTCACAAAATAATAAGGGTTGCCTTCGCTCTCGCCGGGCCGGGGAGGGCGCGCAGTCACGGACGCGACAACATGGAAATCCATCCCCTGCTCTTTGAGGGCTTTGATAACGCTATCCTTTCCAGTGCCAGAGGGCGCGGAAAGCACAAAAAGCAGTCCTTGCTTGAGCGAATGCTGTGTTAAAGTAAGGTGTGATGCGGATGTCATGGTATCAAGCTGCATTCTTTTCTTCCTGATCTTACTCAAATGTCAAGAGGGGTTGATGTACGAATGGACAACTCTTTGTTATACTGTACATCAATGTTTATACCAGTGACAAAGCGTTGTGTTCCTACACACATGGGTAAGTAAATGCTCATATTGATATTGTACAACAGGATTAGTGAAGACGGAAGTTGCAGGCTTTTCCCAAAGATAGAAATAAGGATAAGAGAGAACATATGCATGTAGATGCTATCACGCTGGCGGCAGTGGCTGATGAATGGCGCCTTTTGCTGGCGAATGCCCGTATTGACACAATTATTCAGCCAACCGAGTATGCGATTGCGCTCCAATGTTACGCTCCTGCCGCTCAGGGCCAGGGCGGCCAGAATCGCTGGCTCTATCTCTCGGCGCATCCGCAGTTGGCGCGGGCGCATCTAACCGCGCTCAAGCCTGCTAAAATTGCAAGTGAGCCTCCCGCTTTTGTGATGCTGCTGCGTAAATATCTGGAGGGGGCGCGGATCGAAACCGTCGTGCAGCCTCGCTGGGAGCGCGTGCTGGAGATCATCGCCGGGTATCGCAGCGGCGAGAACGATGAACGCGTGCGCTTTCGTCTGATCATCGAGATTATGGGCCGCGTCAGCAATATTATGCTGTGCAACGAAGATAGTATGATCCTGGGCGCGCTCAAACGTGTTGGCGCGGAAGTGAATCGCTATCGTGTGATTGCCAGTGGCGTCGCTTATACGCCGCCTCCGCCACAGCAGCGCGAGGTGGCAGGTAAGCTTCTGCCGCGCCTTGAGCCCACCAGCGTGACCGCCGCTCAGCTTTCGATCTGTGCCGCTGAAGAGCGCATGGCAAGCCTTGAACCCGCAGCAGCGCCGGCGAAGAAGTCCAGGCGCGCGACAGAACAGCCGAAGCTCTGGCAGTTGCTCACCAGGAATCTGCTCGGCTGTAGCCCTTTGCTTGCCCACGAGCTGGTCTATCGTGCCACTGAAAACGCTGAGATGGCTGTCGAGCAGGCGAATGAGGCGGTGTGGGAGGAGCTGGCATGGAATATTCGCGACCTGACGGCGCTTTACGATACTCATCGCTGGCAACCTCAGCTTATTGAGCGAAGCGGCGAGGAAGGCGGTCAGGTGGTGCCGCTCGCCTTTGCTCCTTACGTGTTGGAGCAATACGCGCAGCAGCCGCATGTGAAGGTGCGCAACTCTCCTTCGATTAATGTGCTGCTGGATGAGTTTTATGCGCGTGCCGAGTGGCATGGTGCGGTGGAGAGCCTGCGCGCGCCCATTCGTAAAGTATTGCAGACGCAGCGTGAACGCTGTAAACGTAAGGCGGAGCTTTTGCAACAGGAGATGCAGGCGTCCGAAGAGGCGGCGCGTTATCGTCTCCAGGCCGATTTACTGCTGGCGCACCAGCACGAGATTGTGCAAAAACAGAGCAGCATCGATCTGCCAAATATCTTTGAAGGCGGCGACCCGGCAATGGTCACGATCCCGCTGGACCCGCGTTTTGATGCTGTCGGTAATGCCAATCGCCTTTTTCACAAATATCACAAGTTGCGTCGGGCGCTGTCGCTTGTACCGGGGCAAATCGAGCAAAATGCGGTGGAGCTGGCAACGATTGAACAGTTCTTAGCCGATCTGATGCTAGCAGAAAATCCTGCCGAGCTGGTACTGGTCAAGGCGGAGGTGCAGACGGCTGGCTATATGCGCGGCAAGCCCATCCAGGAGAGCAAGAAAGCACAAAAGGCGCAAAAAAAGGGCAAGGGGAAGGGGGGCAAGCAGGCGAAGGGCAAGCCGGTAGCTCCTGGCGGTGGCGTGCCGCTGCATGTGCAGAGTCGTGATGGTTTTACGATCCTGATAGGGAAGAACAGCAGGCAGAATGAGGAAGTGACCTTTCACCAGGCGACCGGCAGTGATATCTGGCTGCACGCGCGTGGCGTTGCAGGTGCGCATGTGATCATCAAGTCTGCCGGACGGGAAATTTCTCGCAGCGCCATCGAGCAGGCGGCGAAACTTGCGGCCTATTATAGCGAAGGACGGGGCAGTACCAATCTGCCGGTCGATTACACCTTGCAGCGCCATGTGCGTCATATGAAGGGCGGCGGCCCGGGCATGGTCATTTATGAGCGCGAGCGCACAATCTATGTGCAGCCGGAGGGACCGGCAGAATGATCAGGGCATTACTGACCATTCTGCCCCTCGTGATTTTTTTCAGGGGCAATTTCCGGCCACGCGTAGACTTGCGTAATGGTGCGTAACAATTCCTGTTGCAGCGGCCATCCGTTGTCTGAATTGGTCATGAGGACGTACCCCTGTCCTCCCTGTTGCAAGGAGACCCAGCAACCGGTAAAGCCGGCGTTGTCGCCCGGGTGTCCGAAGCGAGCGCCAGGCCCTGCGCCTTGCACGAAAACTCCTAACCCCATATCTCCGCGCGCATCTCCGTGGCTTTGTGGCATGAGCAACTCTTTTACCATCTGTGTTGAAAGAAGCCGATGGGGCTTCTCTGCCCGCGCGTGTTGCAGTTCCAGGGCGAACTGTGCCAGGTCAGCGGGCGTCGTCCATAGCCCGGCAGCGGCCATCTCTGGATAGACGTACCAGTTACCGGCCACAGGCTTGCCACTTTTGCGATGCCCTGACGCTGCCATCTTTGCCTGGGCAGCGGGCAGTGGCTGCTCATACGTGCTGTGTGTCATGCCAAGCGGCTCCAGCACCAGTTCTTGCATCAGGGTTGGAAAGGGTTGTTGCATCACATCAATCAGCAATTGCTGGAGGATACAATATCCCCCTCCAGCATACTGAAATCGCTCCCCAGGAGGGGCAACGACGCAGATTTCAGGCGTATTGCTGGGCTGCTCGCCATTTAAAATCTCATGCAGCGTTGGAATATCCTGCTCACGGTGATAGCCCGCGAACCAGGTCGAGGCGGCCTGCTTCGACTAAGCAAAGCCGCAGGTCCACTCCAGATGGTAATCGTTGATAATCGCGAGGCTTACCCCGGGAATGGTGTAATCCACCATGCGCTCGTAAAGCGAACGGGGGCGACCATCCCTGGTCATCATGACGGCAGTTTCAATGCGCCCTTTCTTCTCTTGCATGAGCTGATCCGCGGGCGTGATGGATTCCGACATGGTGGTATCTCCTCTACAGCGATGATCTTTGATGTGCTGCGATTATGCCATAAAAAGCGGCTAAAACCGATCCTGAATGATTGAGATGGTAGTACCAATGTCAGCGTTCGCGAGAGGAGCCGATGCCCATCTCTTCGCGGTACTTCGTCACGGTGCGGCGGGCCAGGGGCGTGCCTTGCATCGTCAGGAGGCGAGCCAGGTCCTCGTCGCTGAGGCGGTGGCGCGGCTCCTCATTCTGGATCAGTTCGCGGATGATATCCTTAATGCCCAGGGAGCTATCGAAAAAGTCGGAGAATGGGATCAGGCGGCCATTGGGCAGCAGCGCGTATTTGTTCGCGGTGGCGCGGCTGACCGTGCCTTCATCCAGACTCAGCCGCGCGGCGACCTCGGCGCGGGTCAGCGGGCGCAGGTAGCGAATGCCTTTCTCCAGGAACTCGCGCTGATAATCTACCACCAGCTCGGCGACCCGTTTCAACGTGCGCCAGCGGCGATGAATGCAATCAACGAAAAATCTGGCGCGGTCGCCATGTTGATGGATATAACGCTGCACCTCATGCCCGCCAAACTCCGGCTGCTGCTGTTCCGTTGGGATGGCATAGCTTATTTCGACCTGGAAATGATAGCGTTTCTCCTCGATCAGCTCTACCTCAAAGCCCGCGTTCCCTTTGCGGATGATGACATCGGGTCGAATATAAGTGATGCCATTGCTGATAGAGGAATAGTATGTATCGTCTCTGTAGGTATGGGCTGGGAAAGGATGGAGCTTGCTGCGGATATAGGCGCTGGCCTGGCGTATCTCCTCCTCCGTGACCTTGAGCTGGCGAGCTATCTCATGGAACTGGTTGCGTCCCAGCAGATCAAGGTAGCGATCAACAAGGATGTAGGAGAGGGGCGGAGGCGTCTCCAGCTCGCTCAACGCTCCTAACTGAATGAGCAGGCATTCACGCAAATTGCGAGCGCCGATGCCAAGCGGCTCCAGCGTTTGCAGTTGGAGCAAGACGTAATCAACTCGCTTGACCGGAACCTGGAGGTGATCGGCGATTTCCTGCGTGCTGATTTCGAGATAGCCACGTTCATTAAGATTGCCAACTAATTGCTCAGCAATCAGGGCGTCATCAGGAGCGACCAGCGCCTCCAGTTGCTGGAGCAAGCTCTCTGCCAGCGTTTCACCGTTGGGGATACGCGATAAGGGATCGTATTCATCGTCATTGTCAGCTTCTGCGAAACCGTAATTATCGCTATCGTAGAGCGTCTGTTGATAAGACCACTGAGATTGAGGAGCTAGATAGTCGTCGTGCGACTGAGTTTCGCTCTCGCTGGCAGCCTGAGAAAGCGGAGCCAGCGGCGTGGTCGGCATGGAGTGGCCGCAATTGGCGCAGGCCGAGCTATACATGGGTGCGCCACAGTAAAGACAAACCCGCTGCTCTATCACATCAAGAGTAGGATTCTCCATCTGTTCCTGATTGATCGCTCGATCCAGTTCATCAGAAGAAAGGTGCAAAATGGTGCTTGAAGTGATAAGTTTAGCGCTGACGCGTAGCACCTGTTCTGGTCTTGGTCTCGGCTCTAACCGCATAAATTCCCCCTACCTGCCCCTTGCTGATGGTTTTAAATCCATCCCCGGCTGACTAACGCGCTATATGCTGCTTCCTGCTCTGCTGCTTGTTTGTTACGACCATGACCCTGGCCGACTACTGTGTCGCCCAGCAAAACCTCAACGGTGAATTCCCGATTGTGCGATGGCCCTTCCTGGCTGGCGATGCGATATGAAGGCGTGATGCCTTCACGGGCCTGCGCCAGCTCCTGAAAGAGGGATTTATTATCCTTAAACAGGCGTTTGCTAACAATGTTATGAGCGATAGGCTCCAGGCGTGGGATAAGAAACTGTTGAGTTGTGCTCAGCCCCTGATCAAGGTAAATCGCGCCTAGAATAGCTTCGAAGGCAGAGGCAAGCACACGCTGACCGCCGCCGCTGTGCTGCTCACCTTTCCCCATACGTAAAAATTGGCCGAGATTGATTTCCCGGGCGAACATTGCCAGCGTCTCTGTGCGCACCAGGATAGCCCGCACATCTGTCAGCTCTCCCTCGGTTAAGTGAGGGAAGGTGCGGTAAAGGAAGTCCGCGCTGATTAACGCCAGCACCGAATCGCCCAGGAATTCCAGACGCTCGTTGGAACTCTGCCCCTCACCGGCGCTTTCGTAAATAAACGAGCGATGGGTTAGCGCCATACTGAGCAGCTTTTTATCCTGAAAATGTACCTTGAGAATCTCTTCTAACTGTTCGTACATTAAAATACCTCTAGCAATACATGAGCCTCATCCTGCACTCGCTCCGTTACCACACCAATGCGCCAGAAGGTGACATCCGGCGCTATCTCAGCAAGTCGCGGCCATACTGCTGGATCGATGGCTGCGAACAGCCCTCCTGATGTCTGCGGGTCCCATAGTATGGCGCGTTGCTCTATATCTAACCGGTCGCTGATATGTACATGGGGAGTGAGGTAATCCTCGTTGCGATGAGCTCCCCCGGGAATACAGCCTAATGTCGCATAGCGCTGAACGCCTGGTAGTAGCGGCAATGCCTGGTAATCAAAGCGCATGCTGGTAAGGCTCTGGGACGCCATCTCCCAGGCATGGCCGAGCAGGCCAAAGCCGGTAATATCTGTGACCGCGTGTACCCCTGAGCCTGACTGTACCAGGGCTTCGCTGGCACGGCGATTAAGCTGCATCATGGACCGGATGGCGGCTTGTAGATCGTTTTCCTCAACCTGGTCACGTTTGTGCGCGGTTGTGATTAACCCGGTACCCAGCGGTTTGCTGATAATGAGCAGGTCGCCGGGCTGGGCGCCGCCTTTAGTCAGGATATGTGCGGGATGGACCATGCCGGTAACGGAGAGACCGTACTTTGGCTCTCGATCCGTCACAGTATGGCCGCCAGCGATAACGCCCCCGGCCCGGGCTATGGTATCCATGCCTCCCCGTAATATTTCGCTCAGCAGGTCCGCGGCCAGGTTATCGGGCCAGGCCACCAGATTGATTGCCATCAGCACCTGTCCCCCCATCGCATACACATCGCTCAGCGCATTTGCTGCGGCAATAGCCCCAAAAGCGTAAGGGTCATCCACCACAGGCGGGAAAAAGTCCGCTGTGCTAATTACTGCCTGCTGCTCATTGACACGATAGACGGCAGCATCATCGATAGCATCCAGCCCGACCAGCAAATTGGATGGCGTGGATGCATAACCTTTTAATAGACGCAGAACCTGCGCCAGGGCATCGGGACCCATTTTCGATGCTCAACCTGCGCAACTGGCGAGCGATGTTAAGCGTATCTGTCGGCCTGTGCTCATGCCAATCAATCCTTTTATCTTTGTGCAAACTTCCGTGGTCATTGTAGCGCGTTTTGGGTCAGGGCGCAACGCTGAGCATATGACCCTCAGGGCTATTTACTTCTCTGAAGAAGAGGGGGTCAAGGGGCTGTGCCCCTTGCGGGGCGCGGGGTGTCCCCGCTCATTCTTCTCCGCCCTCGCCCCCGAAGGGGGCAAAAAAAGAAGAATTAAATAGCCCTGTATGACCCTGAAAGATGCTAGACTGTTCTCTGGAGATGTGATACTCTTAATCAGGATGGATTTGAGGAAGACAGGCAATCGCGGGTCGCAAGATCCGAGGAAAGTCCGAACTCCACAGAGCGGAATGCTGGATAACGTCCAGTGGGGGCGACCCCGAGGAGAGTGCAACAGAAACATACCGCCCGCCTCCTCTTAAGAAAGCGGGCAAGGGTGAAATGGTGAGGTAAGAGCTCACCAGCAACCAGGTGACTGGTTGGCTGGGCAAACCCCATTCGGAGCAAGACCGAGCAGAAGGGATAGCATACTTACCGTGGTAAGTATGCTAGCAGGTTGCTCGCCTGTCAACCTTCGGGTTGGTCGCTTGAGGCGTCGGGTAACTGGCGTCCTGGATAGATGATTGCCACCCATGCCATCGAGAGGTGGCATGGAGACAGAATTCGGCTTACGGCTTGCTCAACTCCATCGCGCAAGATGAAGTTAAAAGAGACAGAAGACCTCATATCTTCTGCCTCTTTTATCTATATTTTTAAAGAATAGGAGCGTGTCTATTACCTGCTCAAGCGATCATGCTCGATCAGCCAGCGGATAAAATTGAGACGACGGCTTTCTTCTACCATCTCGCGGTATTCAATTTCCTCGGTGACGTGGTCCCTCATATAGATCAATCTCATGGCTTCAATTTCGCTAAAGCCCATTGAGAGCAAATCTTGAAGGCCGGTATTTTCGGTTGTATATGATTGTTCTGACATGATGACGCTCCCTTATATAAATGGAACGAACTACGGGACAGAGCCGTCAAGACCTTACTGGCTTACGATACAACAAACCTGAGCGGACGCGATCAATCGGGTCTCTCCGGGCGTGGTACATCTGCCCCTTACGAAGCTCAGATCTGCTGTAGTGAAGGCTTGCTTGATACATATACGGATCAAAGCATCTCACTAGATACAACATCTTTTTCTCCCCGCCTATTTCGGTGAAGACGACTGCATCGGTTCCTCTGGGTGGTAATAGTCCTCCATCCCTACGTATACTACTACGTTCGTGGGGGAGATTTTTGGGTGAAATGTCCGGGCCACCGAGAAACGGATACAGGAATCAACATTCATAAGTTAGGGGACTGTATCGTCGTACCCGCGAGGAAAACTGCTTGAGGTTGACGACCTTTGAAGATATACTAACACAGTCGTCAATGGGGGTCTATTGAATAGCCAGAATTTCCTATAGCCACTGTAGCGATTCCCATCTGAAAAATCTTCAGGCTGCGTTCCGTTGTGTCACTGAGCAGAGGCGCGGCGTGTTGCATGGCGTAATCCAGTGACATCGGACCAGCAGGGAGCGCGGCAACGGCGGAGACGCCCAGCTTGTACACGGCCTGGTACCCTTCTCCGAGGCTGCCTGCGAGCGCAAGGACAGGGAGGCGGTAGCGTCCTGCCAGTTCTGCCACGGCGCCAACGCTTTTGCCATAAGCTGTTTGCTCATCGATCTGTCCCTCCGCCGTAATAACCAGGTGTGCCGTACGAATTTGCTCCTCAAGATGAACCGCCTCCAGCACAATCTGCGCTCCCGGTCGCAATGTGGCATGGACGAAAGCCAGCAGGCCAGCTCCCAGGCCGCCGGCAGCTCCTGAGCCGGGAATTGCGGCGACGGTGCGCCCCAGGTCTCGCTCAATGATCTGCGCGTAATGGGCCAGAGCTGCATCTAAGGCGACGATCATCTCTGGAGTCGCGCCTTTCTGTGGACCGTAAATTGCGGTTGCGCCCTTTGGGCCACAAAGAGGGTTGGTGACATCGCAGGCCACGTCGAAGACGCATTCGGCCAGGCGCGGATCGATATGTGCGGTTGAGATCGTGGCGAGCCTGCTGAGGGCGGCTCCGCCAGGTTCAACGGCCTGTCCTGCGCCGTCTGTCAGCGTTGCCCCGAGGGCCTGAGCCATGCCCGCGCCGCCGTCATTCGTCGCGCTGCCGCCGATTCCGAGGATGAAGCGCCGGTAGCCGTGGTCCAGCGCTGCGCGGATCAATTCGCCCACGCCATAGGTGGTGGTAATACGCGGGTCGCGCTGTGCTGGAGGAACCAGCGGCAGACCTGCGCATGCCGCCATCTCGATAGCTGCTGTACGTCCGTCGCCCAGCAGTCCAAAGAACGCCTCGACCGGCTGGCCCAATGGACCCGTTACCACCTGTCGTACGATGTTTCCCCCGGTTGCCTCGACCAGCGCCTGGACCGTTCCCTCACCCCCATCGGCAACCGGAACGATAGCGATATCTGCGTCGGGATAGACGGCGCGCACGCCCTCTGCGATAGCCCGTCCCGCCTCCGCCGCTGTCAGGCTCCCCTTGAGCGATTGGGGTGCAATCACAATACGCATGGCCGTAAACCTTTCACCATCGGTTGCTGCATAAGTCATTAGCTTTTTTGATTATTGTATATCATATAGGGCGGCATCGTTGGGGTTTCTACTGAAGATTGGATCTTTTTCTTCTCGTTTGCATCCTCTCCCGACCTGCACTATAGTTCCAAAAAATGTGGACGTCTCTGGACACCACATCGTTTGTTTGATTTAGACGGTTATCGCTAACCGCAAGGGCTGAACTACATAGGCCGCTATTCCCTCTGCCTTGAAGGCATCAGGCTTACGTTTGCGCAAAATGTTATAGCTCCCATTGACATCGGCGCAGATCTTGCGCCCGTCTTTGGCACGATACAGGCGGTTTCTCCGCCCCATGCGCTTGCCGCTAAAGGTGTGCTCGGTCTCATCATCAGGTCGGTACGTTGGAATGGGGTCCAGGTCCAGAAAGCTGGCTTTGCTGGTATAACTCTCTTCCTGGAGTTCCACTTGGATGCCAACAAGCGAGGCTTTGTACGTGAGCATCTCAATCAATCTCGCGTGGGGAATATTCACAAAGTTCTGATTGTTACGCCGCCCGTTGTTCACCTCTTGCTTCCAGAGCGGATTTTTGCCGATGATGAGGGTCCCTGCCCCTTCTTTGACCATCAGGTCGATGATGGCTTTGCTGGCAGCATGCAAGTAGTGGTCTACCTGCCGGTTGCGCTTGTTCGTAATGCGCTGCATCTGTTTAGTAACACGGTCTCGCTCTGCTTTAGGTAAGCAGAGCTTTAACTCTTTCATGCGTTTGTTGTACCATTGATTTCTGGCTTTGAGCGTGCGACCGTTAACCAGGCGAGGGACAAAGCCCTCTCGGTTTGCTGTTATCGCCGCTAAGTTCGTCACCCCAAGATCAATGGCGATGCAGAACGAGGGGTCAAGGTGGGCTTGGACAGGGTCTTTGCTATAAATGACTTCCACCACGTAATAACCGTTGCGAGGAACGATACGCACTTGATCAATCGTCTTCGGGTCCTGCTGCGTTTTGACCTCAATGGGGAGCATGGAGGGCTTGATGATACCATGTCGTAAGGCGCTCTTGCCTCGACTTTTGTGCAAGGTTTGCTCGCCACTGATGGCCTGAAGGGTATAAATCAAGACATTCCGTCCCTCGGTTTTGTGCTTGTACTTGGGCAGCCGTGGTCGTCCGGTGAATTTCGATGAGTCTTCCTTGTATGCCTCCAACGCCTCAAAAAACGATGTCCAGACGTCGTCAAGTTGCCGTAGCACCTGCTGGCTCACTTTTGCCGGTAACGCCTTGTACGCTTCATGCGGCTGCATGCGCTTGTCCATCTTGCTATAGTTGAGATAGACGCCCTCATGGATGAAGGCTTGCCGTATCTCATAGAGCGCCGCATTGTAGAGGTTCTTCGACTGGAAAGCGGCAGCATCAATCACCGCAAAACGGGGGTCATCGCGCCCGATGATGTGCTGTTCTGTCAGTTGCATACTGCCGCCCTCCTTGCTTGCGCTGTGTTCCTACTGAACATGCCCAACGAGCGCCAGGCGTTGCGCTTGCTCATAGCTGTTGCCTTGCTCACAGCAGCAGTGCACCCGCGCTCGATACGCTTTCACCGCACGATCATGCAGGGGGCGAGGGTGATACGGCTCGGAACGGGGCCACGTTGCCGGACGAGGCTGGGTGAGCAGAGGAAGTAAAAAACAGGGATGCGCCATCCCCACAGCAGCCAGGGTATGATCTGTCTCCGCCAAACGAGTCAGGTCCCGCACCAGCCATCCGACCTGCCAGGGGAGGAAGTCCGGTCCGACCGCATCAGTCAGCAGGTCGCGATACAGGCGCGTGTCCGTCAGGCACATATAGATATGGTTCACCAAGCGAGGAACGTTCATGGTCCATGCTTCTTCCTCTGCGCTGGCTTCTTCGCTCAGATAATTGGACGCAGATGCGCCATGGCAAGCGGGGTCATCCAGGATGCAACGTGGCACCGCAACCGGAACGAGCAGCGGACAGACCTCACCATCTGGAAGAGGGACCTCGATGCGGGTGATCTGCTCGGGAGCAAGAGGACCAACGGCATACGAGCACGTTGAAGCGGTGTGATCGTGGGACAGCGTGCAAGGAAGAGATGTGAGGGGAAAAAGCGTCCTCGTGGGAGTTGGGACCTGCAATTGATCTAACATGCTGATGCGCCTCCTTTGCGCTGCTTGACATCGGACTCTCATGCAGGTATCATCCCCACTTGAGAGTCTAGGTTGGACTTTACTAGTTGGACTCTCATCGCTAGCTAGATATTCACAGTATCTAGCTAGCTTCCTATTGTTGAGGAGAATAGAAGTTAAGAGTGTGGAGTTTTACTATGCCGGATGGTTTATCGCTCATATGGCCCTGGAATCCAGGGGCAATTATATTGCTACTAGTTTTGTGCCTGCTCTATTTGCTGGGTTTGAGGCGGGTTCGCCTGCACTATCCACAAGGAGAGACGGTGAAGATGCGTCAAATAGTATGTTTCTTCTCGGCTATCGTGATTGCTGCGCTGGTGCTATTGACGCCTATTGATACGATTGGCAGCACTCAGCTCTTTGTTGTTCATATGTTTCAGCTCGTCGTTCTGACCACACTTTGCACGCCGTTGCTTATTTTTGGGTGTCCTGAAGCACTGCTGCAACCTCTTGTTGCATTGCCTGTTGTTCGCAATGTTGTCAGAATTTTTACGCAGCCGCTGGTGGCCTCGATCCTTTTCAATGCGACGTTCCTGCTCTGGCACTCACCCAGGTTCTATGACGCTACCATCGGCAACGCCTCCCTCTACCATGCTCAGGTGCTGACGATTTTCGTGCTCTCGTGGCTAAACTGGTGGCCGCTCATCGGTTCCGTCAAGCAGTTGCGCCACATGAGCTATCCTCTACAGATGCTCTACGCGTTTTTTGATGGGCAGCCGGTTGATATCTTTGCCTTCATCCTGGTGTTTAGTGGCGTGGCGATCTACTCGCATTACGCCATCCCTCCTCAACTGGGCCTCTCTGCCTTTGCTGACCAGGCTGCCGGTGGCGCGCTCCTGTTAACCCCTGGGCTGGTTGACCTGGTGGTGATGTCGCCTCTCTTCTTCCGCTGGCTGGGGCAGATTGAACAGCGGACGCGCCTGGCCGATGAGCATAGGCAGGAGGAAGAGATAGAGCTTGTGCATTTAGAGAAGCAAGAACTCTAGCAAGCTTGCAGGATAAGCGTAGACATTATTAGCAAACTTTTCCATGTTTTTCCACTTTTGCCCTTCAATATGATATAGTATGCATATGTTGCGGAGTGTCACCGGAAGAGCAGAAAGGGTCATCAACATGGAAAAGGCTGCCAATAGCTATATCATCAATGTGGAAAGTGGCGCGGAGATGGCGCGCCTGATCGACCAGGATAAGTTTGTTACAAAATGTATGGGAGGGCTTTTTCCCGAAATTCCTGATCTTGCGAAGGTGGGCAGTACCCTGGATGTTGCGTGTGGGCCGGGGGGCTGGGCGCAAGAACTGGCGTATACGTATCCCGACATGCGGGTCGTAGGTATTGATATCAGTCAGCGCATGATTGAGTATGCGAAGGCCCTGTCGCAGGTTCAGGGATTAGATAACGCGGAATTTCGCGTGATGGATCTGCTACAGCCGCTCGACTTTCCTGACGCGTCCTTTGATCTGATCAATGCACGCTTTCTCGTTGGTTTTGTCCATGCGGACGGCTGGGTTCCCCTGATGAAGGAGCTGATGCGCATCTTGCGACCTGGAGGAACTATTCGATTTACAGATTCCGACGGTCGATTGATCACGAGCTCTCCGGCGTTCGAGAAGCTCATGGATCTGCTGATGCAGGCGTTTTATCTCGACGGACGAAACTTGAGCGGAAGCCCTTCGCATGTTGGCCTTACGCCTTTGTTGGGACGTTTCTTGCGAGAGGTGGGGTGTCAGAACGTTCAGGAAAAGGTCCATTTACTGAACTACTCAGCCGGAATGGAGGCGTATACCGGCGTTTGTGAAGATGTGAGAGTTGGTTTCAAGCTGGTACAGCCCTTTCTCGTGAAAATGAAGGTCGCCGAGCAGGAAGAAGTGGAGCAGCTTTACGAGCAGACACTGGCGGAATGGCTCTCTGAGGATTTTCGCGGCCTGTGGTATTTTCTGTCGGCCTGGGGGCAGAAGCCTGTCTGAACATCAAAACTGCATAATGCTGCTTACGGGCGATTCCAGGTACAGGGAAGACGCAGAGCCTCTTTCAACCGTTGTTCGTATAGGGACCGTGGAATCTCTGTGACCCCGAGCGATGCCAGGTGCGGAGTAATAAACTGTGTGTCATGCAGTATATAGCCCTGTGCCTTCAAATGATTGACCAGCGCCACAAGGCAGACCTTCGAGGCGTTGGTAGCATGGGAAAACATACTTTCTCCCATGAAGGCTCCGCCCAGCGCCACGCCGTATAAGCCTCCAACCAGCTTATCACCTTGCCATGCCTCGACGCTATGCGCGATTCCAATGTGATGCAGGTAGCAGTATGTTTTGATAAACTCCTCATTGATCCAGGTCTCTTCCCTCTGCGCGCAGGAATGCATGACCATCTCAAACGCGGTATCCATACGGGTCTGATAAAGGTTTTTGCGCAGAAAGGCACGCAGGGAACGCGAAATGTGCAGATGATCGTGCTCCAGGATAGCGCGCGGATCGGGAGCATACCAGCTGATACGGCCTCTCCGGTCGGCCATTGGGAAAATCCCCTGCTGGTATGCTCGGATAAGCAATGCTGGATTGAGTGGTTCCGGTAGTCGTCCAGGCATTGGCTCTTATCCTCGTACAAACCAGTGCAGGTACCTGGCTATTTTCGGGTTTACGCCCTCGATCATTGCCACATCTGCCGTACTCAACGGCTTGAGCCAGGTGAGTAGCCAGAAGCACAGCAGCAGGAAAACCACCCCCGAGACCCCCAGGACCGCTGCTTGCAGCAGACGATTCGCTGGGTGCCAGAACAAGATAAAGATGCCAGGTAACGCCGCTAAGATCAAAGCCAGTAAAAATCTGCTGGTAAAGATCAATAATTCTTTCGGATAGTGCCGTGGCAGATCGCGTAGCACGAATACGAGCATCAAGACGCCCGTCAGGGTTTTAGCGATGCCGTCGGAGAGCAGCGCACCGGCGGGACCTAAGAGCGGAACGAGCACAACGCCGGTCGCTATCAAGCAGAGAATAGCAGGCCACTGGCTCAGCACCACCAGTCTCGGCTTCCCCATGACGTAGAGCGTTGATTGATGGATGGTGGTGCCAATGATACGCACAAGCAGGTTAAAAAACAGGAAAATCGCCAGCAGCGGCCCCACCGGGTCGTAATTGCTTCCATAGAGGACATGTGTGATGGCCTGCGCGTTGAAGAGGCTGAAGACCAATCCTGGTGCGGCTAAAAGTGTCTCCACTTTAATTAATGCCTGCCAGGAGCGAGCCAGACGTTCGTGGTTATGCCCGACGAAGGCAGCAGCCAGCGCTGCCCCTCCGACGCCGCTAAAGCCGGCAACCAGCAGGAAGTTAGCAGAATCCGCCAGTTGGAACGCAAGGTTAAAGTAGCCGATACCTGTCAGAGAGATAGCGAAAACGCCCAGCAGGATAAACGAGATTTGCTTCAGCAGCGCGCCCGTTGCCAGATTAGCCAGCCACGCCGAAAGGCCAAGCTGGATGACCGGTTTCAACGGCTGCTTGTATTCTGCGCCACGCGTGAAAATGAAGGGGGCCAGCCAGAGGGCGAACGCGGCTGTGACAAGCAGCGAAGTGAGCGCCAGCATCCAGAAGACGCCGTTGACGCCCCAGCCCAGTTTTAATACGACGAATCCCAGCGCCAGCACGAGGGCCTGAATGGCGCTGCCAACATAAAAAACGAAGCGCATGCGCATCAGGGCCGCGTAGACGGCATTGAGCAAATTGCCAATCGCGCTTCCCAGGACGTAGACCGCGATGGGGATGGTATTTGCCAGCACCTGGGGGCTGCGTAAGCCTGCCGCCGTCTGGGCTGCTCCTGGGATGGGTAAAAGCTGAATAAGTGCGGCAGTTACGGGCAGACCGAAGATCATAATGATCATACAGGGGACGAGAGTAGCGAGGCGTAAAGCCAGCAGTCGTCTGGTAAGCTGCGCCGCGGAAGCACGCCCGTATTCGGAGAAGATGCGCGGAATGTAGGTCGTTGTCGCATCTTCCAGACCGAAAGCAATCACGTAGAGGATGGTATTGAAGGCCGTCAGTCCCACGGTAAAGATGCCGTACTGGGTTGTGGTGACATTGTGGGTGATGATCAGAGTGAGAATGAACCACGAAATAAAGAACCATAACCCGTAAGCCTGGTTGTATAGATAGCTATGGGGAGTTCGCTTGAGCAGGTGTTGTGCCTCCTGCTCACCACGCACTTCCGTTTCTGGTAAGACATTAGATAGCATCGTAGAGTCCATTTTACCTTATTTTGAATAAATTGCGAGCTAACCAGCCAATACCTCCTAGAGCTGCGAACAGTTCTAGCGTACTGACGTTAGCGGTTACATGATCGGTAGAAACGAGGTAGAACGCGCCCACCTTAAAGGTCGCTGCGACCACGAATAGCCCCAACCCGAACCAGGCGGGCAGTGTGGCATATAGCAGAGCTCGCTGCCAGCTCCGGCAAAGGAAGCCTATAGCCGTGGGAAGCAAGTAGAGCAATGCCGTAATTACCGGCGCGATGGTTGGAGGAAAGGGTCCATCTAACGTCGTTGATGCCGAAGGCGGCAGGATACGCGCCCATAATTGAGCTGGTACGAGGGCCATAACAATGAGAATAGTTTCAATGATAAGAAGGCCAATAGTCAATCGATCCCAATATTTCCCTGGGATTTGTTGTGCGATGCCTGATTGCATTATCGTTTCCTCTTGATGACCTACTGTTGTGGAATGGGCAGTAAGCCCATTGCATATTTCATTAGTAAAATTCGTCGTACAGAATCATCAATGCGTTGCTGGCTAATGGCTCCGGAAGCGATAGCTTGCTTGATACCTTCGATCATGGTGGTAAGCTCGCTCGGGCTGCGTGCTCCCATCAGCAGATCGGCTCCTGCTTCAACTGCCAGCGCGGCAGCCTGTGAAGGCGTATAATAGTCTGTTACCCCTTGCATGGTTAAACTGTCGGTCATAATAACGCCCTGGAAACCAAGTTCATCCCGGAGAATTCCCTGAACAATCTTGCTGGATAATGACGATGGTACCGTATTGTCCAGGGCAGTAACGATCTCGTGCGTGACCATAATGGCGTGGACATTGCCTTGCCGGATTAAGTTGCGATATGGCGCCCAGTCAATCTGCTCCAGACCGCTCCTGGAGCGCGTCAGACGCGGAACCCCTATATGTGGATCGCCGCTAACGTCGCCGAGGCCGGGGAAATGTTTCAATGTGCCAATGACCTGTCCGCTCTGTTGCAGCCCTTGCAGATACGCCGCGGCCATTTTTGTTACCAGCGCGGGATCTTTGCCATAGGTACGCATATAGAGCTGTGGATTGAACACGCTGGTGACATCGACGACGGGAGCAAGATTGAGGTTGATCCCATAAGAACTGAGGTCTTGCGCATCCTGGAGACCGGCAGCTCTGGCCCTGGCCGGGTCATTGGTGGCTCCAATAGTTGAGGCCGCGGGCCTCGGCCCATCGAGATTAAGCAGGCGGTCTACCTGTCCCCCCTCCTGGTCGATGGCTATCGCCAGAGGAATAGTTCTTCCCTGCTGCATCTGTTGATCAAGATTCTTCAACTGCATTTTGTTAAGGATATTATTATTGGAATAGTACAGTAGCACGGCTCCAACGTTATATTGAGCCAGCATGGTATTGAGAGCAGGTGAGTAGTCCGGGCCGGTGAACTGCACCATCATCATTTGTCCTAGTTTTTGGTCAAGCGTCATATTATGGACGATCAGGTCAATATATTGCTGGGGAGTGAGCGCTTGCTTTTTAGTGCCCGGCGTAGCATTACCTTGAAGCTGTTTGTTCACGTTTTTTAACAGGTCAGGCGTAGCGTTGCTAACGGGTCCGCCAAGCACCGAGGCCCATCCCTGCGAGCCCGAAAATAGCTCTGGGCCGACATTGAGGGCATGTAGGAGTAAGATGCACAGCAGGCTGATCAGCAACAGCGCCTGTTTTGTTGGCATCACGGTTGCCTGCGGCAATTTGGGGAGAGGTAAAGTGGGCGTCTCAGGTAGCGTGCGTTCGGCAACGCGAACAGCGACGGCCTTCTGGATATCAACAGCTTCTCGTACACTCCCTAAAATTTGTTGTGTATCAATCGTTCTCAGAGTGTTTTTATGCAAAGATAGCTGCTCTCTTCTCGTAGAGATACTGAGAGCGGTCGCTGCTCTCTCTTTTGCCATGCTTCTGGTTGTGACGGTATCGATGGCCTCAATAGCTATGCGCTGTGGCGGGGAGCCGTTCTGATGGTCCAACTTAGGAGGAAAGACCTGATCAGTAATGGGATCAGCATGATCAGAGCTTGCCTGCTGAATGTTGCTCTGTGGGCCGTTAGAGCTATCTGTAATATTGGGTATTGCCTCCGTTTCCTTATCTGTCACTACATCTCCAGGCGGCTGCAGCGCAACAATATCCGTGGCTGGTGGAGGCGCTTTCTCCAGAGTACCCGTTTTGCTCTTTGCTCTGGGGACAGGCAGCTTTTGCGTGTCTTCCTGTTCATCGTCGGGGCGCGGTTGCTCTTGCGGTGAGCGGGGAGTGGCTGGCTCCATGATAGACCCCTTTCATTAATAGAAGAGAAAAACTCTTTTGCTTTAGTATAGAAGTACATAAAATAGTAAGACCCATCATTGATACGTATGATACACGAATGTTGTAACGTAGATCCCATATAGATGAGTACATACCAGTTTATAACATGGGTATGCGTTATGGGAATAGCTAAAAGAGGCTATAGGCGCTATGTGCTATACGCCTCTTTTTTTCCTTTTCCTATCGGCCATCAGATGAAGTTTGCTATGATTGGCGTATAAGTAAATAGTACTACAAATTACGACTGTTCATGAATCAATGAGAATGGTTGTCTTTTCATAGAGGATCGTGTATGCTGCGTATGAAAACTGAGCCGTATATATTTTGCAAGGAGCGTAATCCATGACCAGAGCAACCGACTTCACACCTGACGAAAGCGAACTCCTGTTTACCGTTCCTTTTGTTGTGGCAGGAACCTCCCTGGCTGTGATCCAGGTCAGCGCGCTCAAAGCTGTTAAAACAGCACTCTCATTTTATCTGATTGTGCGCGATACCAGCAGACAATTCTCTGAGAGCGAGCTGATCTCGACAATTTTTGCTCTCAAAGGCGAAAATCATGCGGGACATAATGAGCTGATCGAGCGGCACGAGGGCAACAGTAAAGAGGATGCGATTGCGGTCAGGAATCAGATGTGCGAGCAGGCCATCAGCATCTTGAACGAGAAATGCCAGCCTCAAGAGGTTGAAGAGTACAAACGCTGGCTCCTGCAAATCGCCAGTGAAGTGGTGCATAAAGCGCATTCCACTGGTTTCCTGGGCCTGGGTAAAGCGCGTGCCGAAGCCGACATTGCCCTGGCGCTTCAGGATTTTGCTCAGGTCTTGCAGGTTGCCCAATAATCAGAGCTATCAAACAAAAAGGGATGAGGAAGTATATTGATCAAAGCCGCACTTTTTGATGTCGATGGGGTTCTGGTAGATGGCGAGCCGTTCAGCAGGCATCTGGCCCGAGATTATGGCATTTCAACCGAGAAAACCGCCGCCTTCTTCAAAGGTCGTTTTCTGGAATGCCTGGTAGGCAGGGCCGATTTGAAGGAAGAGCTTATCCTGCCTCTACATCAATGGGGGTGGCAGGACTCCGTCGATGCGTTTGTCGATTACTGGTTTCGCTGTGAGCATAACGTAAATGGGCCGCTTGTCCATGCCGTTCAGCAATTGCGCCGTCAGGGCGTGCGCTGCTATCTGGCGACAAACCAGGAAAAGTACCGTACCGCCTACATTCTTGAACACATGGGGCAGGCCGAGAACTTTGATGGCATGTTCTCTTCAGCGTATGTTGGGTTTATGAAGCACGAAACAACCTTTTTTAAATATGTTTTAAATAAGCTTGACGGTATAGAGGCCGAAACGATCATATTCTGGGATGACACCCCCAGCAATATAGTCGTAGCGAAGGAAGTTGGGCTCCAGGCAGAACTTTATCGCGATTTTGCAGACTTTGAAGAGAAAATGAGACGCTATCTCGGAGCTTTGTAGTTGCGTATCTCAGAGAGAAATGGTATCTGCCAGGTTGTTATCTATTGCGTTACATGAACCATGCTTCTTATAGCCATCTATGAGAGCGACGCGCGTCGTTGCGTTGCCAGGTGTGTATAGTAGCTGTGGTTCGCGAGCGTCCATAGCATCTGAAAAAAAGCCGGGTCCTTTCTTTCGAGCTGTTTGAGCAGGATTTGCTGCTTCTCCAGGTTGGCTTTACGGAAACAACCGCCGGCTGCTGCGTTTAAATCGCGCAGCACTGTCCGTAGACGCTGTTGATTAAGCATGAGAGGGTTTTCGCTTGCAGTGTTGGGTAACAGGTGACCCAGGAAAACATCAATTAAATGGAGGCTTGAGGGGGCGGGAAAGTGATCATCAGAGGGAATAAGAAGGTCAATGATCGTATCCAGTTGCGCCCGCTCTTCATAACTGAATTCAATCGTACGCTGCCGTAATGGCAATTCGGGCCGAATCATTTCGTGCATAGCTCTCCTTCTAGAAATGGTGGGCGACCCTTTCTATCTCCCCTAATAGTATCATATGCCCCGTCGATAATTCAACCATCCTCGCGTGGTTGTGTAATTAAGCCTGTGTTTTTTGTATTTGACGCCTTCTTGACTATCTATTGCCATGTTCAACTCTCATAGCGTGCAGCTATGCTTACAGTATCACAGGTACTTTTGGAGAACGGAATAGTTGGAGCACATACAAAACGAGAAATCGGGTGAGAAAACATCCGTGGAGAGGTGAACAATCATGTCACAGAATAAGCTGCAATGGCAGCCACCGATGCCAAAAATCATTGCGCAACGCTTACAGGAACGCTATTCTCAGGTTGATTCGAAGCTAATAGAGGAAGTTGCCATAGTCAAATCCCTCCTGCTGGATATTGAGTATGGAAAAGAGATCCTGATCGGCTTACAAAAAAACCTGGGAGAAAAATTACTGTGCCCTGACTTCCTGGACGCCTTTTTGACGAAAGTCGAACTGGAACTGGGATTTGAGAAACGAACGCCTGTCGATCACGGTCTGACGGTAGAGGAATTTCAAAAACTGCTGGACAGCAAACAACACATGCTGGACGCGGGAGCCAACGCGGATCATGGCCCCCATACTCATCGTTTGCAATGGTACATCCTTTATACTGCTTTTGAGCAGAAGAAATTTGAGACCAAGCCGGCCGAACTCTTCAAAAAGCTGGCATCGAAGGAATTTATAGATACGCTCAATCAGAATCGTACGATCTGGGATGACATCTTCGATTACGATGATCCTGCGGGAATGATTATTGGGGTCCAGGAACAAGGCCCTGAAGCCCGACCGTATGCCCGCTTTAGCTCACCGGAGTTCCTGCTGGCGTATCTGGTCTCGCCATCATTCCCAAAGGGCGTGCTGCAAAAAGAACTCAGGCTGATCCAGCTCAGACAAAAAAAGTTGGGGAAATTGAGCATTCTGAATATCAAAGATGAGTTGTGCGAGGCCATCATAAGCTCCATGAAAAGCAAAGAGTTAATAAGTATGATGAGCATGGAAGAGGAGCCCAAAGATAATGTAGGCCAGGAAAAGCTAGAAGAGGGGTTCAAAAGTAACATAAAATGGGAAAAGCTAAAGGAGGAATTGTCCAAGAAGACCCTCCAGGAGCTCGACCAGGAATACGCACAATACGATAAAATCTTTCAAAAAGAGCTGGAAGAAATTCTCAATTAACCAGAGTTCGTGGGCGAACATTTAGCTATACAAACGCCTTTTATATGTTTTGTGCAAAGTCTTATCACCTGCCTGTTTGACGTTCAAGCAAGCCATTTGTTTGATCATCCTCTCAGCCAGCCTTCTTCATCAAGGGGCTGGCTGAGTACCGCCGAGAATGCGGGCAAGTTCGTCTTTGGGCAAAGGCGTGGTCAGGTGAGAAGGTACATGCTGCGGTAGAGGCGTGCCGATGACTTTGACGGCGGCAATCGCGGCCCTGGCAAGCTGAAGCGGATCGCCGATCCCTCTGAAGTGGATGAAGAAGACCATTGGCTGTAAGTCAAAAAAATGTTGATGAAAAGCCTGAAAGACGAGGCCGCCCGCAAAGAGCTTGTCAATGAACGGATTAGCCTCGTGAGGGAGCACAGGGAAGTCTCCATTGAGAAGCGCCTTGCCGTTGCCAAGCGGCTGAAAGAAAAACTCGCCGTTGAGCTCCCAGGCAGGCTTGAACGGGATGCCGTGGGGGCCGATGACGTGGAGATCGTTGCGATCCAGTTCGATGGTCAACACACCATTCATCACGGTTGCATTGTTCGTCTCCATGATTTGCTCGATTGCTTGCACAGGAAGGCTGGTGCCGCTAATGCCAGCTGCGTGTAGAAGTGATGGGGGAGCGTTGATTTCCAGGGAAGCTATGCCAGCTAACCCGGCCCCGGCGAAGAGCATTTCTCGGCGCGTCAAATAATGATGCTGATTGTTCTCATTCTCATTCATAATTATGTTGCTTTTGCCTTTCATTTTTTGATGCATGTTTCCTTGAGAACGGTATTTACCTGTACCGTAGGGGTAAAGACAACATTCTCGTAACATACAATCGTCCGGCGAGGACACATCGGTACTATGTCCTCACCACAGAAAGGGGCAGCTAGAACACAATTGTTTTGTTCTCATAGACCAGCACCCGGTCTTCCGTGTGCAGCCGCACGGCCTCGGCAAGGACGCGGCGTTCCACATCGCGCCCTTTGCGGACCAGATCTTCGACGCTATCGCGATGATCGCAGTGGATCACGTCCTGCGCGATAATTGGTCCCTCATCCAGGCTGTCCGTCACATAATGAGCGGTTGCTCCGATCAGCTTGACGCCGCGCTCGAAGGCTTGCTGGTAAGGATTGGCGCCGATGAAGGCGGGGAGGAAGCTATGGTGAATATTGATGATCTGTTCAGGATATTCCGCTACGAAAAAGGGCTCCAAAATCTGCATATAGCGGGCCAGCACCAGAAAATCGACTTTGCCCTGGATGAACTCGAGGATGCGCGTTTGATCCGCCTGGCGCGTTTCACGCTGACTGGGAAAGTGGTAGAAGGGGATATCGTACATTCGCGCCAGTGGTTCCGCATCCGGGTGATTGCTGATAATGAAGGGGATCTCCATTGCCAGTTCCCCGCTCTTCCAGCGCCAGAGCAGGTCGGTCAGGCAGTGATCGAGCCTGGACACAAAAATCCCTGCACGCTTGCGCTGCCGCGAATAATACAGAACCCATTGCATGTGGAAGCGTTCGGCAATGGGGCGAAATTGCTCGGCGATCTCTGATTGACTCAGAGGAAAGCCGTCTTCGGAGATGCTAATGCGCATAAAAAACGTCGATGCTTGTCTATTGGTTGAATATTGGTCTGATTGAACAATATTGCCGTGATGCTCGAAAATAAATTGTGAAACGGCTGCGACGATGCCGGGCTGGTCAGGGCAGGAAATCAGGAGCGTAATGGTCTGTTTCTGCATGGGCACGTCTGGCACTTACCACCTTTCACTATTTTTTGTTGTGGGGAGCGCGCCTTACGCTCCGGCAGTTGAAAGGACCTGCCTGAGGGCAGGGCGCGCTCCCCATGATGTATACTATGCCCCCAGCATTGTTCTGTCAATATATTACCAACATCAGCTGCTCAACAGCCGCAGTGAAAGAACGGCAGCATCTATGCGCTTCCAAGCATTGCGGAGAAACGCCGCACGCAGCGGTCACAGATGAACGTGCTCAGCGTATCACTTTGCGCGATCCTCTTCTCTGGCGAGAAGAGGTGAGTGACCAGTGAACCGCTGCGACCGCAGAAGGAGCAATTTTGACTGGCGGTGGCAGGAATCAGTGCATTCCGTGCCTGCAAAAGGCTGATGCCCAGCGAGCGCAGCAGACCCGCGCCGATCCCTTCGCCTTCGTTCATCAGGCCGAGCAGCAGATGCGTCGGGCGTATCCCCTTCTCTCCCAGGTTCCTCATCTCGTCTCCTGCCAGAACGATTACCTGTTGAGCGCGATGCGTGAGCAGCTTCTCCGTTGCCACCTCCGCGACTGGCGGTGCTTGAAGTGACAACTGACCCTGCTGTGCCTGACGGTCGAAGATAAAGGTGATGCCGGCATGAATGCGCTCAGGAGTGATGCCCAGCGGCGTGAGAAACGAGGCAATGCTGCCCTCGCTCGCCAGTCCCCACAACAGATGTTCGGTACCAATAAACCAGTGTTTCAAGTTAAGCATCTCTTCTCGGGCCAGATCAAATACCCGCCGGCTCTCCGGTGCCAATAATTTAATAGCTGAATCGAATGGCGTTTCCTGTTCTTGCATCCTGTCTCCGTTCCTTTCCATTGTTTCAAGTTGAGCTGCTCTCCTCAGGGCGCGCAATTGCAGCACGCGTATATGGCTTGCGCTGGTGCCCATAGCCTCGGCGATCTCAGAGGCACTGTACCCCTGGAGATAGCGCAGGGTCAGAATGTTGCGATCACGCTCTGGTAGCAAACTGAGAAGGTGCTGCACGCGCATCTCAGCTTGCTGGCTGGCAAGTTCCGTGCTATCAAAGGCGCGAAGCTGCATCACAAGATTATCAAGCGAGCGCGTCTCGTATTGACTTTGCATCTGCCAGTGGTCAACGATGGTTGTGCGAGCCGTTGCATAGAGCCAGCCGCGCGCACTTTCAGAGCTCTGATCCTCCCTGAGCCAGCGCAGCGCCTTGAGGAAGACCATGCTGGTCAGGTCCTCGGCTAAAGCGAGATCGTTCACTCTGCTGTAGATCGAGCGCTGGAGATCCGCTGCATACAAGCGGTAAATCTCCGCCAGCCAGTTCAGCCGCTCCTGTCTGCGTGAGTGCTCTGATGGCTCCATAACGCTTGCCATAATTCCTTTCTGAGGCTCTTGATTTTTCATTGTGGTATACAGGGAAGCGTTACAGGCCAGCATTGAGTAAGATAGTCCGATGAATAAGGCTGGTAACGCGACCAAAAATAATGCATAATGCAATCAGTCAAGCTTCGTAGATTATTTTTCTAGCTTACAGCATGCGACCATATCCGCCCATCAGGCAAGGAGGCATAGATGACTGCCACAAAGATCAGCTATAGAACCTGTCCGCTCTGCGAGGCTACCTGCGGCCTGGAGATTGTGACGAGGGGGCGCGAGGTGCTTTCCATTCGTGGCGATGAGCAGGATGTGCTCAGCCACGGCTATATCTGCCCCAAAGCGTACAGCCTCAAAGAATTGGATGCCGACCCTGATCGCATCCGCGAACCAATGATCCGGCGAGGCGACCAGTGGCAGATGGTAAGCTGGGACGAGGCTTTTGCTGAGATTGAACGGGGCTTTCTGCCAGTCATTCAGCAGCATGGTCGCAATGCGCTGGCGCTATATATCGGCAATCCTAATGCTCACAATCTCGCGGGCATATTCTATTTGCCAGCCCTCCTGCGTATGGCGGGAACGCAAAATATCTACTCGGCCTCGACGGTTGACCAGATGCCCAAGCAGGTTTCATCGGCGCTGATGTTTGGCACCGGGCTGACTATTCCTATTCCCGATATAGATCGAACCGATTACCTGTTGCTGCTCGGCGCGAATCCGCTCGTTTCGAATGGCAGCTTGATGACCGCCCCTGATATGCGCGGGCGGCTGCGGCGTTTGCATCAGCGTGGCGGCAAAGTTGTGGTCATCGACCCATATCGTACACGGACCGCCCAGGAAGCTGACGAGCACCATTTTATTCGTCCCGGCTGCGATGCTCATCTGCTCTTCGCAATGGTACACACGCTTTTCGCGGAAGGATTGGTCAATGCCGGACACCTTGCGGAGCATATCACCGGTCTTGAAGAGGTACGCGAACTGGCCCGGCATTTTACTCCCGAAACGGTTGCGCCTGTCTGCGGCATTGCTCCTGAGCACATTCGCCGGCTCGCTCGTGAGCTTGCGCGTGCGTCCCATGCTATCGTCTATGGGCGTATCGGTACCTGCACCCAGGAGTTTGGCACGCTGACAAGCTGGCTGGTCGATGTACTCAATATCCTGACCGGCAATCTTGACCGTGAAGGTGGCGTGATGTTCCCTAAGGGAGCGGCAGGAGCTCGTAATGCCAGCGGCGTGCCGGGCAAGGGACGTGGTACTCGTTTTGGGCGCTGGCATAGCCGTGTGCGGGGGCTGCCGGAATTCTTTAGTGAGCTGCCTGCTGTCTGTCTGGCCGAAGAGATCGAAACTCCAGGAGATGGGCAGGTGAAGGCCATGATCACGGTTGGCGGCAATCCCGCGTTGAGCACGCCCAACGGTCATCGGCTCCAGCAAGCTCTTGGTATGCTGGAATTCATGGTTAGTGTGGATATCTATCTCAACGAAACGACGCGCCACGCCAATGTAATTCTCCCTGCGCCCTCTCCGCTTGCGCGTTCTCACTTCGATGCCACCTTCTACCAGCTCTCCATTCGCAACTTTGTGAACTACTCTCCCGCTATCTTCGAACGTGAAGCGGGGATGCCGGATGAATGGGAGGTGCTGCTGCGGCTGGCAGGCATCCTGGCGGGTCAGGGAGCCTGCACTGATCTGAATATTCTCGATGAAATGATGGTCATGCAATTGATTCAGCGCGATGTAGCAACGCCCGGAACCTCGATTGAGGGGCGTGAACCATCCGAGATCCTCGCCGCTCTGGAGCCGAGGCGTGGCCCGGAGCGTATCATCGATTACCTGCTGCGTAGCGGTCCCTATGGGGACGGTTTTGGCGCACAAAGCGCAGGTCTGGATCTGGCAACGCTGGAAGCGCACCCCCATGGCATTGATCTTGGTCCCCTCCAGCCGCGCATTCCAGAGGCGTTGCGTACTGTATCGGGCAAAATCGAGCTTGCGCCGCCACCAATCACTGCCGACGTAGAACGCCTGCGGGCCTCGCTTGAACAGGCAAATAGCAGTAATGGGCGGCTGCTGCTGATCGGGCGGCGCGATTTGCATTCCAACAACTCGTGGATGCATAATCTACGCGTTTTGACTAAAGGCAAAAATCGCTGCACGCTGCACATCCATCCAGACGATGCCTCCCGCCTGCAATTGGAGAATGGCGAGTGTGCCTGCATCTCTTCACAGGCTGGCACGGTTGAGGTGCCGGTAGAAGTAACTGCCGCTATTATGCCCGGCGTCGTCAGCCTTCCGCACGGCTGGGGCCATAATCAGCCCGGCGCGCGTATGCAGGTTGCCGCCGCCCATGCCGGTGTCAGCGCGAATATGCTAACCGATGAGAGCCGGATCGATCCGCTATCAGGCAATGCTATATTGAACGGAGTAGCTGTAACGGTACAGAGGGTCGCAGCACTCCCTGCATATTCATAGAGGGGAAAGGAAATCGTATGGACTGTCGGGTTGGTTGCGGAGCCTGTTGTATTGCTCCATCGATTTCATCCCCGATTCCCGGCATGCCGCAGGGAAAGCCCGCCGGAGTGCGCTGCGTTCAACTGACGGCAGACAATCGCTGCCGGCTCTTCGGTAAGCCGGAGCGCCCGGCAGTATGTAACGCCTTACGCCCTTCTGAAGACATGTGCGGGCGTTCGCGACGGCAGGCGCTCATCCGGCTTGCATTGCTTGAACGAGCGACGGCTCCGTGACCATCACCTATATTTCTGTCCTCCAATTAAGAGATCTTTTTTCATTTTTCGCCACTAGTTATGTAGATATACTTCTAGATGAGAAGTATATACATGCAAGAGGCGAGCGATGAAGTGCTTGCCCTCGTGCTCAGCCTATTGTCGCTTAAAAGCAGGCAACAGGCTGAGTGAGGGCATCCATCAAATCATCAAGGGAATTGGCCCCATATGAGGCGTCCAGAGAGCGCGGGCCAGTTCGTGACTATCGACGTCGATGCCGTATGGCGCGAAGTACTGGCAGGTGCGTTCGACATCGCGCGTGAGCAGCGAGAATACGTCCGAGTTGTGATACGGGTCAACGGCCTGAGCGAAATCGATCAGCGTCACCGCTCCCTGCCAGTACAGGATGTTGTACGCAGAAAGATCGCCGTGGATGCGGCCATGCACCAGGGCCAGCTCAATATTATCGATGATGCAGTCGAAAAGTGGCTGCACCTCCTCGTCCTCAAGGGTCACGTCGCTTAACCTGGGAGCTGGCTCTCCCAACGCGCCGATATACTCCATGAGCACCGCATTGCCGATATGGGCGAAGGGTTGAGGAACTTTCGCTCCGTGAGCGTAGAGCAGACGTTGCGTCTGATACTCGTAGTCGATCCACGAGGCGACCTGCGCCGCTCGTCCCCTCTCGGTCTTGCGCGTGGCGGCGCTGCCACGGCGCGAGTTGCCATGTTCCGCCTGCCCCTGCTCATCGCGCTGGACGCGGCTATAGCGATAGACAGCGTCGTTACGCAGACTGCGGAACATACGCGGACGATAAATTTTCGCAGCCAGGTATTCCACGCCCGTGTCGGGATGGGCCGCACAACAAAAAACGGTGGCCTCCTTGCCGCTGTGAGCTTCGTGCAGCACATCGGTGATTAAGTTCTGGTCGTAAAATGGTGTCAGCGACGAGAGAATCCAGGGGGCGTCACGCCTGGAGGCAAGCATCGAGGGGTTGAACGCGGGCTTTGCCGGCTTTTTCTCCTCGTATGATTGCTCACGTAGCCAGCGCTGCACCTCGGAGCTGCTTTCGTAGCTGGCCTTCTTCTCCGGTTTCTCCTGGGGATTAGAGCGAACGCGCGCTCGCTCTCGTGCGCTCGGTTTCATCTTGACAAACGTAACGGTCTCGTCTTCGGGGTCATACTCGAAATGTTTCTTCAACACGAATGCTCCTTGATATCTATCTGCTTGTATTGTTGTCTCAATCTTGAATTCCTCTGCCACCGGGCGGCGACAATCGACATAGACGCCTCCTTTCTTCGCATGCGATCAGCATTGATTTACGCGGTTAATCGATAAGGGTATTCCTGTAAGCCTGATCTGGACAAAGGGTATAAAGCGAGCTAATAGCAGGTATTACAGGCGTGCAGCCATACAAAAATGGTGTATGAGTGCGGGGGGAGCATCTCCAGTGGTGGTGAAACGGGCTTCACAGGGAAGAAGCGTGCCGGAGGTCGTGGGCAACAAGAGGTGATACGAGCAAGGGTGAATACTCGCGCGCAAGCAAAAAGTTTATTGATCGCGCATGGATGCCATGCTAACAAACTTGCTTACAGCAATTATCCTCTGTGCTCTATCAGACCCTCGGACAGGCCAGTTCCACGCGACGTGGAGATAGCAGCAACGAAGACAATCTGCATAAAAACACCTCCATAAAAATGTGGTATGGATGAAGAGTACCATACCATCATGGGTCGAGTCAACCATCGTGGAAGCAGGATACTTACCCTATCCTGCTTCCTGTTTGTTGTATTGCGTATTCCCGGAGCAGCACCAAGCTAGGGGTGCGAATGCGACTGGCCGGTGACGGAGACCGAGACACTCAGGGAGAGATTCGGCAGCGTGATACTGCTCGCCGAAAGAAATGGCGAGTCAATCGAGACATTCGTCAGCGTTGCCGAGTCCGCTGCTTGCTGGACGACATCTATACCTTGATTTACATCGCTGAGCTGGAAATTCGTGAGGGTGGCTGAATCAGCTCCCTGGTTAATGATATCCGTCACCAGGTTTGACGCCGTCGCAGGGCCACCTGAGCCGCCACCAGAAGTGATGGTCACGGTAACGACGACATTCGATCCAAACGGGATCGTTTTCGTAATGGTCTGGTTGGTGATGGTAGCAGTTGTCAGCGTGTTGACGGCTACGGCCTGCCCATTGAAGATACTGGGCGTGATCTGGAAGCCAGTGCCAGTTATGGTTGTCGCCTTGATGTTGAATGTACCGGGCAGCGTTGCTGCTATCCCGATTGCGCCGTTAGCAACTAAAGCGCCGAGAATAGTCAAAAGCGAGAACGATACTAAGAGGGTGAGTGAGTAAACGAGACGGCGTGTTTTGCCAACCAGGGGTGCTTGCTCGACCTCTGGTTCCTGATCTGGACTCGAAGTCGCTGCGTTTTCGTCTTCCATGAGATATCTTCCTCTCTTGGTTTAATCTTTCAACTGCGGTTTTCGCTGAGCGGCTTTTCTACGTTTGCCAGACTTTTTGCTTCTCGTAGGCAAGGGACGGGCATTTGCTTGCCAGGCGATTCCCTGAGCGCTGCCCAGGATGCCAATGATCATGCCAATTCCAAACCCCCCAAAGCTACCTGTGATCAGAGAGACGATGGAAAGAACAATACCAATTAGCCCTGTGATGAGTGCGTGGGCTGGCGCAAAGAGTTGAGCCAACGCCATGACCAGCATCAAGCCACCGACCAATAATGCTATCGGGACTGCGCTGCCGGGAAAAAACGCCGTGTTCAGCAGCGCCAGGGGCCCTGCCAGCATGAGCAGACTCGCGAGCAGCATCAAGATCGATCCCCAGAAAGGACGTCGCAGTCGCCACAGGCGGAAAGAGGCCCCTCCCGCTCGCAGGCGAGAGGGCAAGTCTGGCCGCCTTTGAGCGTGTGACAGCTCCAATTTTTCCGTGATCTCTTGCGAGGCTGGGTTGGTTTCATCAACAGTGGCGTTGACGCTCTCAGATAGGGGCGCGAACTCGTTCATCCCCGCTTCCTGGGAATCAGTCATGGTCGTTTCTCCTCCTCCCCTCCGCCGAGCTGGCTTTTGGCGGAAAGGACGTCGTCTGACAGTCCCCCTGATTTAAGAGAGATAGCAAAGGCCCTGCAAAATATGACTGACTGTCAGTTATGATTTAACTATACTGAGAAGATACCTGTTTGTCAAGATGAGAGTATTTGTTTGTCTGTTTCTCGTGCTATAGCTACTGCGCCTTGCGATGTTATTCACTTGCATAATGAGAGTTTTCTCAGTTATCGCAATTTTACCTCATTATCCCTTGAAAAGACACAAAATGTATGGTATGATGGTGAAGAACAAAATTGACTGACAGTCAGTCATCAATTGGAGATGAAAAGACGATGTGACGTCGAGCACACGATCTTCTCCAGGAAGCCAGGTAGCCAGTCCACCGTATGAGGTCTCTGTAGCGTAACCGATGTGTTTATGTTCAGAGAGCAAAGAGCCTCTCACCATTTTCAAAGGAGATTTCTATGCGGCACACCACCAAGGAAGCCATCAGTATGACCCGTAGACTGGTCCCCCGTATGTTCAGGGTTCTAGCCATTGCGATACCTCTCTGTCTGGTTCTCGGCTGGAGTTTCAGCGTGCCAGCCTCTGCTCACCAGGCCCGACCGACCATCGCTGCGAGTTGCACCGTCAGCCAGACCTGGACGCTCGATGCGCCGGCAGGAGGTGTCACTGTCTACTCGAACCAATCCCCTTTTCCCGGTCCGGGTCCATCAAACAATGATGCCAACGTCACAGTTACGCTTGATGCCAGTAACAATGTATGCGGCTTCACATTGAATGCCTCTTTCACGGTCACTGATCCACATACTCATAACACCGTCACGGTTTCCGCTGTCACACCGTGTAACAACCCCACTTTTGGGGCATACAATCCCACAACTGGCGCGCTCACGTTAAATGGCACCCTGACACTCAATAATGTGCCGCTCTTTCAGGGGCCGCAGACGACAAAATGTGCCAGCCTGACCACCGAGGGCTCGGTCACTACCAACGGCGGGGTAGTGCTTACAGGCAGTCGTGTAAGTCCCCCCTCGGGCGGCAACGTTACCCTTGTGGGCCAAACGACTTTTGGCAGCGGCTTTTTCGTAGTGACTACCTGGACGCAGTTTACCGGCACATTCACGCGCAAGAGCTAGCTGCGGCTGCTTAGCCAGAAGCCAACAGTTCTGTGTCGCCGCTCGTCGAACACTGAGCGCTTCATAGTCAATGCCGGAGTTCGTCTCTGTGTGGGAGAGAACGGACGCTGGCATTTGACAACTTTTTTTATGTTCTCATATACTTTTCTAGAGATGTTACATCGTGATACATCAGGTGAAGGTATCATATCTCTCACCAGCATCGTTTTCAGGTTTTGCTTCGGGCTCAACTTCCACATTCGAGCACTTTAGCAAGAAATGGGTCAACCGCATATGGGAAAAAGCGTCCAGAACATGTCAAGCAAACATGCAAAAATGCAAGCTCGCCGCACGGAACTTTTGAGAGCTGCCCGCGAAGTCCTGGCTGAGAAAGGCTTTGAGGCCACGACTATCTCCGAAATTGTTGCCCGCGCCGGGGTAGCTCAGGGCACGTTTTATCTTTACTTCCCCTCTAAAATCTCACTTGTGGTAACCCTGGCTGCTGAAATGCAGACAAGCATTGAACAGGCTTTGCGTACCGCCCATGCCGAGGCGAGAAGCCTGGGCGAGATGATAGATCGTAGCGTCCAGGCGGCCTTTGATATTATGGGCCAGTACCGCGATATCCTGGCGCTCGTTCATTCCGGCATATGCTGGATTGAGGCCGAAGAGGCGCGTTCGCATATCTTCTCACCCTATCACGCTCTGATCGCCGAGATGATTCATCGCGCGCAGGAAGTCGGGATCGTCAACCCCAGCATCAATGCGCAGGTCACCGCGGTTTTCATCGTCGGCGTGATTTACTATTCCGCCGATCAGTGCTACGTGTATCACTCTGCTATTCCCCCAGAAGTGTATATCGCGGAAGCCTCTCGCTTCATCCGTCAGGCCCTGGGCGTCTCTTAATCGTTCCCAATAACCAGAACGTACCCTCCCTTGACAAAATGCTTTTCTATCAGTATAGTGTTAAACAAAGTGACTGATAGTCAGTCACTCTTACAGAATTTATTGCACGTTTTCTCACTTTTTGATCGATACTCCGGCAAAGTGAGATGATATGTATTTAATAAAGGGGGCTGCATGACGACCGAAGCCAGCGAACAGAACGGTTTTATCGATATCGATTCCGAGACAGGCACACCGGTTGAACGGGATCGCCTCTATCGGCTCTGGGAGGAAAATAACTGGAGTGCGAAGGACCTCGACTTCAGCCAGGACGCTCAAGACTGGCAAGAGCGACATACTGAGCAGCAACAGCGCGCCATTTTGTGGAACTGCGCCATGTTTCTCGATGGCGAGGAGTCCGTCACTGTCACCCTTGCCCCATTTTTGAACGCTGCGCCACGCTACGAAGACCGCATCTACCTGGCGACCCAGATTGCCGATGAGGCGCGTCATCATGTCTTCTTTGATCGCTTCCTGCGGGAGGTTTGTCATATTGGTCAGGATTATCGCAGCACGCTCTCTGTGACCCACCCGTATCTGCCCTGGGGCTATAAGCAGGTTTTTACAGAACTGGACCGTGTCTCTGATCGCTTGCGCCTCAAGCCTGACTCTCTGCCGCTACTGGCTCAGGGCGTCGCGATTTACCATCTGGTCGTCGAGGGGATGTTAGCGCATACCGGACAGCATTACTTGCGCGACTATGCCAGCAGAACAGGTCTCTTTCCCGGTTTCAAAGAGGGGATTAACATGGTCGCCCGCGATGAGTCGCGTCATATTGCCTTTGGTATGCAACTGCTGCGTGAACTTGTCACCAGCGATGCTGCTTGCAGGGCAGCCGCAATCGAAATGCTCGATCTCGTGCTGCCCTGGGCTGCCGGCGTTTTCATGCCGCCTGCGTGTGACTGGAACTATGTTACTTGCCTGGGCTGCTCTCCTCAGGAGGTGTTCGCCTTTGGCCTGCGTTCCATCGAAACCAAGCTGCGTCGAGCCGGTATAGAACCATCAGAGGTCAAGGCGCTGGTAAAGATTGGTTATGCAGATCCACCAATGGAGCAGGCTGACCGCCTTGTCAGCATGATCGAGGGTCACATTATTGGTACTGACGAGGAGCCATGCGTCAACGAGAAGTCTATGGATGCGCTCTTCGTCAGCATGGCCTGTGTAGCGGATTGGACGCGGGCGCGACATCCACGCACTCCCTGCGCGATCCAGTGGGTTTTCGACGAAGCTGGGCCTCGCTACCTGGAACTGCGCCCCGGCGAAACACCACAGGTGGGCACTGGCAAGTGTGCGCAGGCGCGACTGACTCTGCATTGTAGCGCTGCCGATTGGATTCGCATTGTTACGGGTCAGCTCAATCAACAGCGCGCCCTGTTCACGCGTCGGCTGCGTCCATCGGGTGATATGAAACTATTGCTTCGGCTTCCGCATATCCTCCCAGCCTGAGGATTGCTCCATTGCCTCTCCATTCTGCAAACGACTCTACTCGGGAGAATGAAGAGGCAATGGAAGATGCTGGTATCTCTGACATCACCATGAACGGTGTAATGGTAGCATGGAATGTGCCAGGATACCAGCACCTAACAAAAAAACCTGCCCGCTACCGTTTAGAGCCGAAGCGCCGCATATGCTCCTGCTCTTTCTGCAAAGCTCCGGCTGGAAATGGCTTTTCGCCGCCGATGGTACGCGCGTCGAGGGTAAGCTGCGCTGCCTCTTCCATGATGATAATCAGTTGCGCGGTCGCCAGCGCATCGCTACTGAACGCCAGCAGGCCATGATTTGCCAGCAGCACAGCGGGAACGGTGGGATGTTTTTGCAGCTGCTCCACAATATACGTCACCGCCTCCTCCGATCCGCGCGGCGCCCAATTTGCTACCGGAATATCCTCGGTAATGCCAAAGCGCAGGAACGCTTCGTATACACAGGGCAACGGCTGATGGGCGAGCGCAAAGCTAGTGGTGCGGGGCGAATGGGTATGAATGACGGCATTGACATCGCTGCGAACGCGATAGACGCACGAATGCATGCCCACAATCTCGCGGCTGGTCGCATCAATCGCGCCTTCCACCACCTCGCCATCGAAGGTGACGACCACGAGCTGTTCGGGCGTCAGGTGTGTCAGATGGCTAACGGACGTCAGCAGCATAAGATCGGTTCCAGGCAAGCGCGCGCTCATATTGCCATGCCCGCTATGAGACATTACGCCCGCCTGTCCGAGCCGTCGCGCTGCCTGCACAAGCTGTTCCCGCAATGCGCTGTAGCTGAGATTTGTCATTATTCTCTCCTGAAAAATACTGATTGTACCTGCATACTAACTGTACTCTTTCTTGCCAGTTTTTACCATAGCCGTTCCTTTGGATTTGCTTCTAAATGTATACCATCCCTCATTTTCTGGTCCAAAAACCTCGGTCAGTACTTCCCAAACCATCTTAAATGCCAGGCGGTCACGTTCCTGATCTTCGATAATATCTGGTAGCCTCTCTTTAATACATCCTCCAATCCTTCCCCAGGGTGTGCCACGAGCCACATCCGCTCGGAAGTTAGCATCACTACGTAGAGACTCTATCACCTGGCGTTTATATACAGCCATTGCGTCAATGATTTGAATTTCTGGATGGTTGCCATCCTCAAGGGCCTCTTCTGCTGTTGGTATATTGTCAATGGCTTCGAAACTGGCAGCCAGCGCCTGTTGGTATTCCGCCTTGAGGTCCTGAGCGAAAGTTTTTGCGGCTGGCAGGTTGTAATGGGGATCGCGCACGGTATAGAGCTGTTCGAACGAAAGGGTGCGGATCGGAACGGGATAGGGTTTGCCTCCCACTGAGCTCCAGAAAACGCCCTGCCCCGGAATCGGTTCGTTGAGAAGAACGCTGAGGATGTCTCCGCTGAAGTGCGCGTTGGCGCGTTGCAGCGTTGTGAGATCGGCGGCAGAAAGCAGATGGAAGATGAACCAGTTGTCACCCTGACTGAGGATATCGACGGGAATGCTGCCAGGTTGCTGAGTGATCAGCAGAGAGCCCAGGTCGTATTTGCGTCCTTCTTTCACCCAGGCAATGTAAGGTTCGGCGGCGCTGGAGCGTTCGTTAAGCACCGATTGCGCTTCCTCTACTACCGCGATGGTGGGGATCGTTTTAGGCTCGGCCTGCGTGAACTCCTCCTGGTTGCGATCAAAAATTCGCCGGAGAATCAGGCCGGAGAGGATCAGCGATTGCGAGCCACGCATGCGCGAAACATCAATAATGCAAAGTTTGCCCTGCGAGAGCGATCTGAAGAGCATGTCTATGAGCTGGCTGCTTTTGTCGTGCAACGTACTCACGATAGAGGCCATATTGCCACGCGCGGCTAATGCCTCGACCTCCTGTTTATTAGCCTCCAGGCCGATAATCTTGCCAATTTCGTCCAGCGATGCCTGATTTCCATCGTGGTCGATTAAGTTCACCAATCTCTCCCAGCCATCCTGATTCAACCCTTTGAGCTTACGCACATTTTGCTGCTCCTGCCTCTCGGGGCCAAGCGCGATGGCGATGACATCAGCCGGGCGAAAGCGCCTGATATCCAGTTTGATATCGCCCGCGACGAAGGAGCTATAGAAATCGCCAGGCCCCTTACGAGAGGTGAAGACGACAAGCTTATCCTGAAGTTCGGGGACGTCGCAGAGTCCGGGGCGGTCTTTATCATCCGGCCAGAAATATTCGCCATCTGGATCGAAAATAATGGTACCGACCGGAACTTTTTTCCCTTTGCGCTTGGTAACGGTAGGCGTCTCTTTATAAAGGGTGCTGAAAAGCAGTTTATTGAGGTTTGATTTCCCAAAGCCCGCGCGGGCGAAAATGAAAGAGCGTCGCGAAACCAGGCTCTCTACCGGGAAGCGGACAAGGATTTCAGGCGCTTTAAGCTGCATCCATTCTTCTTTCACCAGCCCATCATTCTTGCCAGGAGTGTGATCGTCCTGGGCGTAGATGTATTCCCCCAGCGCGAAATGCCCAATTACGGCCCCGTCGATATTATGTCCCACGATCTCGCGTAAAATCTCGCCAGAAGGAAAGGCTACGGGGCTGCCAACATGCGGCAATCGGCGGTGGGATGCGATGAATTGTAGCTGCTCGCCAGCTCCCTTACGCAGCACGCCAAGCACGCGAATATTCACCCGGTACTTGAGATAGTCTTCGCGCAGATCGTCGGGAATCTGACGATTCTCGCGCAAGGCCCGGATGTTAAATTCCTCGCCATAGCCGGAAGCCAGTTTGCCTTCTGACGAAAAGGGGCTCATGTCCACTTTTGGGGCTCACGGCTCGCTTCCTTCTTTTGGAATCGGGCTTGAAAGTCTTGCGGAATGGGAGGCTGTCAGCGGTGTTGAAGAAGGAGCAACTCGCTTGAGCTGCTGATCGACATACTGCACAAACGATGAGCCAAAAGATTGCTTGACACAACTCCAATGATAGGCAAAACCGTTCTCAAGGATGAACTGGTCAAGGCCAGTCCTCCATGAGGAATAGTCCGCGTCATCAAATTGCTTCTCGCTCCAGTGATGATAGGTTTCCGCATAGATATTTAATGTATACATGAACAGCCTTTGATATCGCCACAACTGGACCTCACTGAGAGCCTCAGGGGTTTTTGTTCCCTGAAGCCAGAGCTCCGCGAGGTGTTCATCTTGGGCAAGCTGTAATTGCCAGGGACCTGCTCGTTCTGTTTGTCTCTGCGAATTCGCCGTTCGCGTGAGTCGTACAGCTTCTCGGAGTTGATACCAAATGAAGCCGAGAGAAACAGCAACGAAAATCGTTTGGACAATCGTAGCGATGCCTACCCAATCGTTGAGCGTCATGACTCATTCCTCTCTTGTATCTGCATGAGAAGTATCTGCATGAAAAAGAGCATAACCAGTCTTAAATGTATAGACGTAAGAAAGTGATCCCAGCAAAATATGGAACTTCTCAGCTTCGTTACAGCGCATGAAGCACACGTTTGCGCAGGAGAGGGAAACCTGCTCGGCCATAGCCTTGCCTTTTGATCAGTTTCAGCTTGGTGACATGACCTTCCACCATCCCGTTATTGATCGACCAGGTGAGCCCAGCTTTTACAGCTTCTTTATCTTTCTCTATCCCAGAAGCGAACGACCGAAGTTCTGGGAGATTGCTCTCGGCCACTTGAGCGAGCCAGGCATCTAAGCGTTCTCCCTCACGCTGGTGAACCATTTTCAGGAAGTCTTGAACGAGATCATACGCTTTTTTGAGGGAGATGCTCGCCTGACAGAAGGCTGCAAGGTCCTCCTGTTCCACTTCATCCAGGACTTTAGGAGGACGAACAAACAACCAGACGGCGGTGTTGGCAGAGAACTTCTTGAGACGATGAAGAGGAACTTCTGCCTTGACTTCTGCCAGTTTGAGGGTTTTCAGGTAGCGATAGACACTCCGATCTGATCCGCTGTAGCCTTGCTCCTTGATTTCTTTCCAGAGGGTGAGACCATTGTGCTCGCCTTCTTGCCACCGCTTGAGGACATAGGGGGCAAATGAGTCAAAGGAGCTCTGTTTTTTGCGTCGTTTCCTGGCTTCTGGAAAGGTTCCTTGCTTGAGCCAGTCTCGAACGGTTCGATCAGAGAGGCCAACCAGCTTGGCAATCTTCTGCGACCCCATTCCTTGCTCATGCAACGCGACGACTTGTTGGTAGCGTGCATAGCGTCCAGACCGTCGCGCCAGTCGAGCTTTCTCGACATGGGCTGGTTCTAGAGGTCGCCATTCTTCGATGGAGATTACCGACTTCGTGGGAGCATCGACGTGGACGTCTTTTGCTTTGAGCTCCTCCAGAAGCTTTGCATGGTAGCGCGCTAAGAGCAGTTGCGTGGCTTCTGTTAAATTTTTCACCACATGAAAACGGTCCGCACACTGGGTGGCCTGGGGCGCGCCAAGAGAAGCTGCCTTGGCATATTCGCTGCCACGATCTCGGCTCACGACGGTAATGTCTGGATGCTGTCTCATCCAAGCTGCCGAGGTTTCTGCCTGACGATCAGGTAAGAGATCGACCACTCGTCTGCTCTCAAGATTCACGAGGATGGTGCCGAAGCGGTAGCCGCGCCGAAATGAGAAATCGTCTATGCCTAAAAAGAGCACCGAGCCTGTCAAGCTATCTGGCAGAGCCATAATGCGGCGTAGGATGGCCTGACGAGAAGTCTGTAACCCCAAGCGAGCTGCAAGCCTGGCGCCCCCTTCCCCGCAGGTGGAGAGCCCAATGGAGGTAATTTGCTGACAGAAGCGGATAGTGGTTCTTGCCCACGGTTCCACAAAGTCTGGGAGCCGTTCGGCAAAGACTTTTCGCTCGCAGTACGAATTGCGACAGGAGAATTTGCGAACGGTCAGGAGCAGTCGGACACGCCGACCTGCACAAGGCACATCACGTAAGGTCCGCTGATAATGACAGTGGAGAGACGTGGATGGCTGAGTACACAGGGGACAACACGACGTGGGAGTCGCCGTCGCAACTGCAATGACCAACTCGTTTTCGCTGGTCTGGATCTGTTCAATGCGCATCCCTTCGGGCAAAGCAAGCAGACAAGCCCCTTCCATCACACCCTCACTTATGGCTAAACAACACGCTTTGCATACATTCCTCTAGAAGAGACTCTATCATTGTCTGTCAATCTATCGTGTATACAGGGCAAGCGAGGACTAAGCCCCTGAAGTGGCCAAGAGCCGAGAGAATCTGTAACGAGAGGTAGGAGGGTGAGCGGATTTCCGCCCCCCCCGTTTTGTTGATGACTGTTCAAATCGAGGCTACGATCAATTTCGCGCTACGGTAACGTGTTCAGGTGCGGTCGCACGGTGCCGGAGAAGTTGTTGCCGTTGGAGGCGTCCCAGTTGATCGACCACGTCATCGCGCCGCGGATGCCAGGCCAGGTGGTCGGCGGCTTGAAGGTGCCGCAGTTATTGCCGGTCGCCAGACAATCAAGTGCGGCATTGACGACCGATGGATCGACGACGCCACCGCCCGCCGCCGAACTTGACGCGGGCAGGCCGATGCCAACCTGATCGGGGCGCAGGCCGTTTTCTAGCTGAATGCAGGCCAGGGCCGTGATGAAGTTCTCGGTTCCCTCGGCGTAGACCTGGCTATCGCAGCCAAGCATGGTGCCGGAGTTGTAGTACTGCATGTTGACGATGGTAAGAATGTTTTTGATGTTCAGGGCAAGCTGGAAGTAGCCGTCGCCGGTCGATTGCATGTCGATGGTCTGTGGGGCGAGCGTGATAATCAGGCTGGAGCCCGCTTTAGCCGATAGCTGCTGGAGCGCGCTGGTCATCGCCGATGGATTGATGCCGTTCTCCAGATCGATATCGACGCCGTCAAAGCCGAAGCTTGTCATCAGCCCGAAGACGCTGTTGGCGAAGTTGGTCGCGCTGGTCGAGTCGGAAACGCTAATGGTGCCGTTCTGACCGCCGACGGAGATGATGACTTTCTTGCCGCGCGAGTGCATCGTAGCAATGTCGCTCTTGAACTGCGCATCGGTATAGCCACCGAGCGCGGATGAGAGGCCAGAGTCTACACTGAACGTCACTGCGCCCGCGTTGTTCGGATCGGCATTGGCGAAGGCGACGGCGACGATGTCGAAGTTGGAGTTGACATCGGTCAGCCGCAGCGGCGTCGCCCCGTTGGTAAAGTCCTGCCAGTAGCCAGTCAGCAGGTGTTTGGGCAGTCCCCCGCCGCATGATGGGCATGGCGTGGGTGTGGGCATCGGGGTGGCAGTTGGCTGAGGCGTGGGCGTCGGTGGAGTATTGGTCGGTGTGGGCGTGGGGGTATTGGTGGGCACAGGGGTCGGTGTGCTTGAGCCTGCCGGACCGCTCAAAACGATATCATCAACATCGACGCTACCCTGCGCGTACCAACCATGCACAAAGATGGTAATGCTGGTCGCCGAGGCAGCTGTGGTGAATGGGACTGTGAGCTGAGTATAACTCGTGCTGGTGGTCCAGGTGCTGCTGCCGTTAAGGACGCCAATGTAGGCAAAGGGGCCGTTAAGGAAGCCACTGAGCGTATAGGCGGTGTTGGGCTGGACGCTAATCGTTTGTGTACACTGACCTGTGGTCGAACTGGTGGGATTCATTTGCAGAGCAAACGATCCGCTATGGACCGGACTGCTTACGACCGCATCCCCGGCATCACAACTCCAGCTACTGAGATTCCCGGTCTCAAAACCTGCATTGCTGACCAGATTGCTGGTGGCAAGGGCGTTTGAGGTCCGATTAGAAAGAAAAATTGTACCAAGACTTCCAATGATCAATATCATGGTGATAGCGGTAAGCATGAGAAGACGCGAAGAACGCAGCATGGTAGCTCTCCTTGCAGCCATGTGCTCAACCATCCCGACAAGGGCGTGGCTGATCTATGCTATGGCACAATAGCATACGATATACGGTATTGACGAAATCACCTCTATCTATCGGTCGGACTCGTAACGAGCGGTTCTAGACATAATCATAGAGGATCGTGGTATTATTGTCAAGATGTCTATACCACTAAATGCAGGAAAAAGTTGCAATCATGAGGAAAATAGCGTATTACCGCCCTTGCCAGTTCGGTTTGCGCTTCTCCAGATAGGCCCGCACTCCTTCGGCGAAATCCGCGCTACCGTAGATGCGTGCCACTACGGCGTCGAAATCGATAGCCTCTGCCGCCGCGTTCAGCCGCTTTTGCGCTTCTTTCGTGGCCCAGATTGTGAGGGGAGCGAGCGAGCTGATTTGTTGGGCAACTTCGGTTACGCGGGTCATGAGCTGCTCTTCATCGACTATCGCGGTCAGAAAGCCACATTGCGCGGCGTCAGCGGCGGTGAGTAAGCGTCCGGTGAAAAGCATTTCTTTGGTACGCATTGCGCCAAAAGCATTGACAAGATGCTGGTAGTTTTTATGTGTGATGCAGTTGCCCAGCGTGCGCGCTATCGGGACGCCGAAGCGAGCGGCAGGAGTGGCGTAACGCAGATCGCAAGCTGTGGCAATGACAATGCCAGCGCCGACAGCATACCCGTGAATTGCTGCGATGGTTGGCTTAGTGATAGTGTAGAGGCGCTCGACGATGGCTTCCATCGTATGCTCGTAAGCAACGCCGTCTTCGCCGGTAAAGCCTTGAAATTGCTGAATATCGGTCCCGGCTGCGAACGCCTTGCCCTCTCCACGGATAATGAGGGCACGAACGGTATCGTCGGCTTCGAGCTTCTCAAGATGTTTTTCCATCTGCTGATACATCGTCCATGTGAGTGCGTTGAGCGCGGTGGGACGAGATAAGGTAAGGATGGCTATCTGGCCGTTTTGTTCGAGCAGCACGGCTCCTGCATCGGCGTTTTCGGTTGACATTCAGTTCCCCCGCTTTGTATAGTTTTATCTGATCTGGATAGAACTATTTTAGAGTATCATATATGGCGAGATGACAGTCCAGACATACGTATCTATCAGGGAAAGAGAGCAGAGTATGCCAGCCGCACTCGCGGGCATCCGTGTGTTAGATTTGACGCAAATCATGGCCGGGCCGTTTTGTGCCATGCTCCTGGCCGATCTGGGGGCTGAAGTGATCAAAATCGAGAATCCTCGTGGCGGAGACGATTCGCGGCGCATGGCCCCGCCTTATTATAACGGCGAGTCGGCGGCCTTTATCGCGATGAACCGCAACAAGTACGGGATCGCCATTGATATTCGCACGCCAGCCGGCAAAGAGATGCTCTGGCGCTTGATCGCGACGGCGGATGTGCTGGTCGAGAATTTCCGTCCAGGCACGATGGAGCGGCTTGGCTTCGGCTTTGAGGCGGTGCATGCCAGGCATCCCGCGCTGGTCTACTGCTCTATCTCCGGCTTTGGGCATACGGGTCCGTATAGCGAGCGCGGCGGCTTCGACCTGGTGGCGCAGGCCATGAGCGGCGTACTCTCGGTCACCGGCTCTGCTGAAGAACCGGCCAAAGTAGGTGTGCCTATCAGCGATCTTAACGCGGGACTGTATGCCAGCCATGCTATCCTGGCGGCTCTGCTCTCGCGCACCCGTACAGGAGAAGGGCAATATATTGATACCTCGCTCTTCGAAGCCGCGCTGGCCTATACTATCTGGGAATCGAACGAATACTGGGCCACCGGAACGGCTCCGCAGCGTCTGGGTACGGCTCACCGCTTATCGGCCCCCTATCAGGTGTTTGCGACCGCCGATGGCTGGATTGCGATTGGTGCGGCCAATCAGCGCAACTGGGAGCTGCTGGTCAGGGCGCTGGATCGCGTTGACCTGCTACAACAGCCACAGTTTGCCACCAACGCCGACCGCATGGCTAATCTGGCCGAACTTGTGGAGACGCTCACGGCAACCCTGAAGACGCGCGCAACGAGCGCATGGTTGGGGATACTGGAGGAAGCTGGCGTTCCCTGTGGGCCGGTTTTGACGCTTGACCAGGTCTATCAGCATCCACAGGTGCAGGCGCGCGCGATGGATATCGAGGTCGAGCATCCCATCGCGGGTCGCATCCATGCCATCGGCTTTCCCGTCAAGTACTCCAGCACGCCTCCGCAACTCTACCGCCCCGCTCCTGTGTTGGGGCAGCATACCACCATGATACTGGAGTCGCTCGGCTATACGCCTGAACAATGCCGCCAATTTGAGGCTGATGGCAGCATACTCGATCCGCATATGGAGCGTCCTGATGCGCAAGAGGATAGGCAACAATGATTATGGGCAATTTTATTTTTCCAGAGCTACGCTTCTGGGCGCTGGCTACTGCCTGGTGCGCAGCCATACTAATTTTCGGCGTGATTGGGTGTTTGATTATGAGCAATGTTCGTCATAGCGTTAAGGGATGGCAAACTGTTGCGCTTTTGCTTATCCTGGCTGTAGGGGGCTGGTCGTTAATGGTCGCTTTCAATGGGTATCAGCAATGGCTCGACATCGTTCATCATGCGCCAGCGCATGGACTCGGTTTCTATGCTCGTATCATTAATCAGTCTTATATAGTGGACGTCCAGCGGTGTCAAATCCAGTTTGCTTTTACAGCCCTGCCGTTACTCTGGATAGGTTGGCATTTACTCAACCTTTTCAAGCAGAGAGCTGTCCCCTCTTTAGGTTTGTAGGTTAAAAGATGTCAGCACAATGCCCACAATGCGGCGCTCTCCTTCCGGCGGAGAGCACCTGTCAAATGCTTATGGCAAACTGGTGAAACAATGGGCGCGGGCCACGTTGCAACAGATGGCCTCGTGGCCTCTCTAAAATGTCTTTATTCGCTTGTAAAGCGTGGCTTGCGCTTCTCCAGGAAGGCGGTCACGGCCTCTTTATGCTCGGCTGTGCCATGCGCCATCGCCTGCATGCCTGCCGACATCTCAAGCAATGCCTCCAGCTTGATTTGCGTCGCTTCACGGAACAGGCTCTTGGTCATGCGCAGAGCGTAGCCGGGGTTGACAGCGATCCGCTGAGCGAGGTCATGAGCTGCTGCAAGCAATTGCTCATCGGGTACGACCTTTGAGACCAATCCGCAGGTCAGGGCCTCGGTTGCGTTGATGGGGTCGCCGGTAAAGGCCATCTCATAGGCTTTAGAAAGTCCCACGATGCGCGGCAAGAACCAGGCTCCGCCGTCGCCCGGGATGATGCCGAGCTTGACGAAACTCTCCGCAAAAAACGCGCCCTCGCTGGCGATGCGAATATCGCACATACAGGCAAGATCGCAGCCCGCGCCCACGGCGGCTCCGTTCACGGCTGCGATGATGGGAACCTCAAGGGCGAAGAGGGCGCGCGGGATGCGCTGAATGCCGTTGAGATACCAGGTGCGTATCTCCACCGGAGAAAGGGTGGCGAGGTCGCCAATTTTCTTGAGATTGCCGCCCGATGAGAATGATTTACCTGCGCCCGTGAGGATGACGGCGCGCACACGCTGGTCTTTGTTGATGCGTTCAATGATGCTGATAAAATGTTCGATCATGTCGCTGTCAGAAATAGCGTTGCGGGTCTCCGGCCTGTTGAGCGTCACCACGACGATAGGGCCTTCCTGTTCATAAAGGATCGGATCGCTCATGCTCTCTCCCTATAATTTTTTTATCTGCCATATATTTTCGCACATCTGCCACTATCATCGGAGAGCAGGGAGGTCCTGGTGTAAGAGGCGGCTGGTAATGCTGGCTGAGAGGAGCACTCCTGGTATGCCTGCGCCTGGATGGGTACCGGCTCCCACGAAATAGAGCCCCCCAATCTGGCCCGAACGATTGTGTGGGCGGAAATAGGCGGACTGGAGCAGCGTTGGCTCAATGGAGAAGGCAGCTCCCAGGTAGCTGCGCAACTCGGTGGCGAAATCTGGCGGCGTGAAAGTATGCTCGGTTACAATGCTTGCTGATAGACCCTCCAATCCGGCGTGTTGCTCTAAAAAATGAATGATTTTGTTGCGAAATGCTCTTGTCTCCTTTGTCCAGTCAACGCCATGTGCCAGGTTAGGAACGGGGGCGAGAATATACAGGCTTTCTCCACCGGGAGGGGCCATTGATGGGTCTGTGCGCGTGGGCGTATGCAGGTAGAGCGCCAGATCATCCGGCAATCCCGGACCGTCGAAAATTTCCTGGACAAGCTTCTTATAGTCATCAGGCATGATGATAGTGTGATGGCGGAGCCGAGGATATTGCCGGTTCAATCCCAGGTAGAGCAGAAAACAGCTCATGGAGTAACGATAACGCTTCATTTGCTTACATGTGTTTGTAATATCATGAGAGGGTGGCAGGAGTTTAAGATAGGTGGATGCAACATCGCTATTAGCAACGATAGCATCGCTCTGGAGTACTGTTCCATCTTCCAGCAATACGCCTGTTGCTCGCTTTTCTTGGAGCAGAATCTGTTCCACGGCATTGCCACAGCGAATTTCGCCTCCCAGATCGCGCAGAAGCTTTTCCATCGCCGTAACGAGGGTATACATCCCCCCTGGTGTGTAATGTACTCCTCCCAGGCGTTCAAGGTATGGTACCACGCTGTAGATGGCGCTGGCGCGGAACGGGTTGCCGCCGATGAAGAGCGGATGGAAGGAGAAGACCATGCGCAGTTGCGGGTTGTGAAAATAGCGCGAAACGTAGCTATAGACGCTGCGCTGCGCTCCCAGGCGTACCAGTTCAGGAGCAACACGCAAGAAGCTATTGAGTGTGAGAAAGGGCTGTTCTGCCAGGTCAACGAAGGCGCATCGATAAATACGCTCCGTTGCCGCGAGAAATGCGCGGTAGGCCGCGACATCATGTGGCTCAAATTTGGCGATCTCGGCTTCATCCTGCGTGGCGGAACCCCAGTAGTCAAAATAGCGTCCATCCTGGAAACAGATGCGATAGAACGGGTTGAGACGTAGAAGTTGAACGTCATCGTGCAGGTTGCGTCCGGCAGCGCGCCAGAGATCTTCCAGCAAATGGGACGCGGTAATCAGGCTTGGTCCCATATCAAAGGTAAAACCGTCGGCCTTGAGCTGGTAGGCGCGACCTCCCAGGCGTGCGCGCGCTTCCACCAGCGCCACAGCATGACCTGCTGCCTGGAGGCGAATCGCGGCAGCCAGTCCCCCAAAGCCTCCGCCAATCACGATAATCCTGTTCTGACGTTGACGTATGGCAGGTGTAGCAGTATGGGTAAAGACCTGTGTCATAATGGAGAACCCCCTTTTATCATAGAAGAATCTGTAACAGCCGAGCCCTGATAGGAGAGCGCCCTCACACGTTCCTCGATAGCGAGGAGTAATTGTTCGGCATGGGCAAATTCGTGCCGGAAATATGCATGACCGAAACGCAGTGTGGCATGCCAGCGCCCACGCGGACGCGTATAGATCAGGCCAGCCGGGACAATCGCCACTTGCGTTCGCCCGTCCCTTTCTGCCATTGTTACTAAGCGTGCAAGACCCGGGCGAAATGGCAGGAATGTATCAATATCGGTTTTTGGCGTTGGAGCCGGATCAATATTAGGATAAGCTTCTGGAAAAATCACCAGTGCCTCTCCATTGCGGAGCAAACGAACGGAATCCCTGACAGCGCGGCGTAAATAAGAACCGTGCTCGTCTGCTGTATAAGCGCTATTTTCGCTGCCATCCTGCTCGCGTAGCCGTTCATCTCTTAATACAATCGGCCAATTTGCCATGTGGCATGCCGGCTCCATGAAACGGCGCACGAAGGGTTGTTTGACCCAATCGAGCGCAACAAGAATATGGATTGGTCGTGGTATAGCATGGAGCAGGATAGCGCCATCATAAAAATGGTGGACATGACGTGCCGCGATCAGTACGGGGCCTTTCTCTGGCAGGTGTTGCAGGCCCTCTATGGTGAAATCAACATTGCGCTTGACAATAATTCTGCTCAACAGGCGCATTGTCAGCCATGACATTACCTCGCTGGTGGGTTTGCTGCCCGTAGGAGTATCGCGGGGAGGAGCTTTTTCGCGCAGCAAAAGGGCCAGCGAAGCCGGTAGCAGGCCGAAAATTACGGCCATGAGCGAAGGAATCCAGAGACCGACGCCCAGATTCAGTCCGATGGCAAACATAATATTGGCGGCATAGACGCCAAAGGGGAGCCAGACGGTGAGTTGGCGTGTCTCCAGATCGGTTCGCCAGAGCAGGCGGCTCACGCTCATATAGATCAGGCCGTTGCACGTCCAGCCGACCAGGTTGCGAACGGGCATGCCGAAGTAAGGGCCAACATCATGCCAGATCCAGAAATGCACCGGCAGGTATTTGCTAGCCATCGCCGGATCAAGCGCGAGATCCCAGGCCGTCAGAAAATAGGCTCCCAGCACCAGCGCCCAGAGCGTATGGTGGCGGAGCCGTAGCTTTCTCACGATCACAGTAGCGAGAATATAGGCGGTAAAACCCATATAGAACCAGGAGAGCGGGATAGAATAGGGAACAAGCCCGGCGACTTTGAAGCCCAGGAAGCTGGTATAGGAATAGGCTCCGAAGGGGAAACCCGTGCTGGTGCCAAGCAATTCCATCCCTAGAGAGATAATTGTGGAGGCGGCAAAGAAGATCAGGGTCTTTCCAGATCCAATAAAAAGCAGGCCGAAGAGCAGCATGGTGGCTGCTCCAAAAAGGATATGCAGCGAGCCAGCGTAGGTAATGCCAAACTGAAAGACCTGTCCCGCTAAGGGGCTGCCGCTCCATAGCTCTGGATGTGGCAGGGCGATTAGAAGGCCCGCCAGACCAAATGCGAGGGCGGCGAGATGGCAGATGAAAAGAGCTTTGACCACTTTCACGATAAGCCTCCACGGATGAACGTGCGACCTCGCCAGGTGTGGCGGCGGCGTAAGGCGCTGATCCCGAGTTGAATAGCAACCGGCAGATCGCATAACGGTGAAAACCAGTAAGACCAGGGCCGCCGCTGGTAGGCACGAGTGGTACCAACGAGAACTCCCAGTCGCATCATTACCAGGACCCCATTGAGAAACCTGGCAACCCTGAAAGGAGATTTGCTTAACGACAGCAGCAGGAGTAGCGGCAGCGGTAGTGCCTGTACCAGCAAAATTTCCAGCCAACCAGGCAATGTATTGCTGCCTGAGAACTGATCGTGCATTGGCAGAGAGCGCGTCCAGTTGCGCCAGGCATCGCGCCAGTTTTCGTACATTTTCGTCGTTACCAGCTCGCCCGCTTCATAAAAACCGATGGTATAGCCCGCAGAGACGAGAGCCCGCGCAACCGTAATGTCTTCGCAGACCGAATCGCGTGCAATGGTAAAACCGCCAGACTTCTCCAGCACATCGCGCCGCAAAAGAAAGCACTGACCGTTGGCCTGCACTGCGTTTATCTTGCGTATCGCATTTCCTGGAATGCCGAAACGATAGACCAGGGTGGTCAGGAGCGAAGGATGGAGCAAGCCTTGCGCGCTATCTTCAACCTTTTGCAATGTCGCGATGCTCAGAGCCGCAAGGCTCCGTTTTCTGGCCTGCATCACCAGCGTCTCTGCCAATGCCGCTGCGGGCTGTACATCGGCATCGATAGTCAGAATCCAGTCGCAGTCGGGGTTGACCGCGTCCAGTCCTTTTTGTAGTCCCCAGACTTTTCCGTTCCAGGCAGGAGCGATAGGGGAGGCATCTATCAGGCGGATGCGAGGATCGCGCTGCCCATAGAGCCTGACCAGATCTTGCGTGCCATCGGTTGAACCGCCATCCACGACCAGAATTTCGGCCACTGTGATGCCTTGAGCGATTAACCCTTCCAGACAAGGAGCAAGACGCTTATATTCATTGAGAACAGGAACGATGATAGCAACGCGGTCTGCCGCTAAAGCCTCTCTATCTATCCTGACTGGCTGAATGCGCTCCCCTCCAGTTGTGTAAAGCAGACGTTTAAACACTCGTATGCCCAGTATGGCCTGGGCTATGGTGAGGATCAAGAAGAGATAATTCCTTTTCAAACAACACCTCCATCTCTGAAGTCGTCCATATCTCCCGGCTCCTCCAGAGCCGATCAAGCATCAAGGCTGTGCTTGCCTCGTAGATTTTCTCCCCAAAGCTGGTTGTTGCGCGTGAGTGGAGAACATCATACTGATTGCGCTCAATCACTATCAGAATACGCCGGTACAGTCGAGCTGCTATCAGGATGGGCAGACGACAGTCAGGAGGAAGCAGCCAGATCCCGGGCATAGCGGTTTTATAATAGTAATGCGTACGTTTCACCTGAAAACGCAGCAAAGAGCGAAAATGATCATCTGGCTTTTGGCGCGCCTCATAAAGTTTAAGCAGATGGGTACGCGGGCAGCCGAAGCTTTCTAGTTCATTCCTGGGCAGGTAAACACGGTTGGCGACCAGGTCCTCGCCGACATCGCGCAGAATATTAGTGAGCTGCATTGCAATCCCCAGGTTTTTAGCTGCCGTCAATGCCGGGGCAGAACGGACACCTAAAACATAAGCCATTGCCAGTCCCACTGTTCCAGCAACCTGATAGCAATAGCGGTAGAGCTCTGAGAAATCCGGTACCTCCTGCGCTTCTAGATCCGCAATCAGCCCATTGAGGAAGTCAAGAAAAATGGGAGTAGGAACGGGATGCTTGCTTAGCATCCAATGAAGAGCACTGCCTAGCCGCTCGCGTGGAGCGGGAAAAGCGCACTTGCTGATAAACCAGCTTTTCCAAGCTTCCAGTTCTGCACGTACGTCTTCAACTTGTCTGCCTGGTACGGGCTCATCGACCAGATCGTCCAGGGTGCGAAAGAAAGCATAGAGGAGTACTACAGCATGGCGCAGTTCCGGCGGTAAAAAGCGTGCGGCGAAATGGAATGTTTTGCCGTGTGTTGCCAATAGTTCCTCATCGATTTTGCTTGTGGTCATAGCTATTTGTGGAAAAGGGAGCATAATCTTGTCTGAAATATGCTCCCTCTTGCCAGAATTGTTGAGCTTTAACGTACACATATTGAACCTATCACTACTCCTCGACTGTACCATAAAAGGCGAGCCAATAGATCGAACGCCACTGTCTGAGAAGGTGAAGTATCGCCGCGTGCCGATGCAGGACTCCTCACCTTCCACTATATCGGATGCTACGCAGCGCAATTCTGGGTAATTACGGTAAGTTCTCCCGTTCAGGTAGCGCAACCATCAGTGAGTGCTGGATACTCTTTTTGATTGAAGGGTGATGTGGTGGGGGAGCGGTAGAACAGGTGGGGAATGGTCAGAGACCAGTCCATTTTATGTCAAGGCTCTTGCTAAAAAAGACCATATTATGTATAATTCCGTTGTTGAGCAAAAAAAGCAACATTTCTCCGCAGTCCCATATGGCGTATAGCAACTAATATTTACGAATGAGCCATCAAATAAATAATTCTATGACTTACCGGCTATTTTGCCCGTTAAGGAAGCAAATAACAGTTATGATTAACATCTATTCATCAGGAGAAAAGCTATGAGCGATGAATTCAAGGTTGTTATTCATGAGATGCGTTATATCTCACACCTGATCTCTTCTGAAACTGATACCCTGAAAAAGCAGACGGACACGCAGATTGGCAGGGTCGATGAGACCTGTAAAAGTCTGCCGCCGGTCGTCTACAATCTGGCAGCTCCGGGTTTCCTCGTCATCAAGGCGTTCCTCGGTCGCTCCACCGAGATACGCGACCGCATCAGCACTATTCTCAACCAGACAGCCGACATGGCAGAAAAAACCGATCAACAAATTGCCGGGCTCTTCGACTGAGCCGATCCCCTGTAGAGCAATTTGAGCACAAAAAATCGCGAGAAGGAGCAGCTAAACATGACGGTTAGCCTATCGAACCCGATAGATGTTTTTGCGAATGCCATTGCTCAGCCATTAGAGGACGCGGCCAGGGAGTGGAGAGAGCTGGCAAAAATGCATGAAACGGGCAATGATCATCTGCGCCAGCAGGGAGGCGCGCTCGCGTCAACCCTGGGCGGAGATATCGTCCAGCCCTTTACGGATATGATTTCCAAGCAATATAAATTCACCTATGGCATCACCCAGGGCATTAACGAAATTGCCGGTTTTTACGACAAGGGTGCGGAAATTGTGCGGGACGCGGCCCGCATTGTGGATTCGATCATTGGACCCTATTTTGAGGTCATAAAATGGGTGCTTGATCGCATCACGCCGGATATTGTCGTGAGGCATGGCGAAGACGCGATCCATGCCGTCTTTGACGACCTGCGCAACACGTTGAACCGCATGACCCACGACGCGGGCAGCTTCTTTGGCGACCTTTTCCATCTGAACTTCGGAGCTGCTTTACACGATGCCACCGACGAAGTGAAAGCCATCGCTCATCTCACCGGCGATGCTATAGCGATGCTTGCCGATATAGAGCCGATCCTCTGCCAGTGGGCTACGCAGATTATGGATGGCGTCAACTGGTGCTTCAACGAGGTCAACAGCCTGACCCTGAAGCTGGAAGATTGGGTGCTGGGCATCTCTGATATCGCCTCCGAAGCAGCCATCCTCAGCGACCCCAATGCCCTGCCGCAGGAAAAATGGCTGGCCGGTGGCATGCTGGTGGTCAATGTCGCGCTCGACGTCATGATGTTCATCCCCGGATTGCAAGAAGCCATCTTCGGCAAGATTGCGGAGAAGCTGGGCATCAAGTTTCTAACGAAATGGCTCGTTACCAAGATCTCCGAAAGTATCGTCGGCAAGCTGATCCAGGATTTCATCGAAAAATTGATGACAAAGTTTGCCGAATCGGCTGTCCAGCGAGCTCTTGAGCGCAAACTGACCCAGACCGTCTTCAAGAATATCGAGGGCGATATCACGAAAAAGCTGCAAGATGCTATTCAACTAATCATCGAGCAGTATCTGGCGGGCAGCATTAGCAAAGCCGAGGCGCGAGCTCAGATTGATGCTCTAAAGGCTCTGGCTGACAGGTTTGGGCCAGATGAACTGGTGGCCCTTTTCAAACGTTTTAGCGCCGAAGATCTGGTCAAAATCGCCCGGCATAACATCACTCTGGACGATATTACCAAGCTCATCGCGGATAGCAACAAGAAATTTCCTCTTTCTGATACTAATACCGTAAATGCTCTCATCGGTCCTGATGGCACGGTTGTTGATATTGCTGGCAAAGGCACTCAGGGAGCGGATATTCTTTTCCGCGATAGTAGCGGCAAAGTTGTCTTGAGCCGTGAAGTTAAGTGTATTGTGGGAAAATCGCAAGGCTCTTTTAATGACTATGTGCTCCACGCAGGGCTGGACCAGGTGCAGGCTGGTGCTACGAAAGAGATACTGATTCAGCTTCCTGCTGGAACCACCGCGGAGGATGCTTTGTCAAGGATCGCTAGAATGCGCGGGGGAGATCAGGTGAAGCGGTTAACAGCGGATGAGGTGAGTAAGTTGCAACATGTAAATATCACCATTGTTGATCCATCCGGGAACGTACTTTTCAGCGGGCCGGTGCTTCCATAGGAGCTGAAGCTTGTTGCTGTGATGTATATAATATAGCAATGGTCACATGTGCATCGCCGGGCTGAAGAGGAGAACAGGATATGAGTCTTTACGCAAATTTTGCATGCATAGATTGTAAAGTAAAACTCTGGCTGGGCAAAGCCATTTTCCGTGAAGATGATACTGTCGATTACTTTAAAATCGGTAACGAGGAAGATCCGCCCAATTCCCAGCGTCCAGAGTTAAACCGGACCATCTGGAAAATGTTTGCCGACCATGCTGGACACCATCTGCGGGTGGTAGTCGAAGGCAGTCCTGATGAAGAACTGCTTGATGATGACGATTTTGTAGAAATTGGTGGTCACGGCTCTTCTATTAGCTTCGACCAGTACCTCAAAGATTGGCATGGCTGATCCGCTGACCTGTGGCGCGCGCTACCTGCGCCAGCCGACGCTTGTATTCCACGCCCTGGAGCGGATGGAAATGCTTGAGCCCGAGCTTATGCGCGGGGTCTGTTGCGATCTGCCGTCCTATGCCCTGGTGTATGTGGAGCAGTACCGGGGCGATGTACCGCGCCTGGAACGCGAGCGAGAGTTTCTATGCGCGGCCCTGGTGCAAGCGCGGCAGCAGGACCGCCATACCGATGTGCTGCGGCTGGCTGAAGGGCTATCCTACCTGGTCGGACGCCTCGATAACGCTGCCGACGCTGATCGCATCCTGCTCTGGGGCATTGAGGCCGCCTGTCAACTCCGAGACAGGCGGCGACAGGCGTGTTTGCTCAACCGCCGCGGCAATCTGCTCTTCTCGCATGGTCAGAGGAGAGAGGGGCGACGGATCTGGTGGGAGAGCCTGGATATGGCTCGGGGCCAGGTTGTATCAGAATATCTCTGGGAGATATTCTATAGTTTTGTGCATATTGCTGATATTTTAGGCGATTACTGCACAGCACAATATTTCTCTGAGATGGTTCTGCAAGCTGATCAGGTGGATGATCTCGATAGCGCCGCTGTGGTGATTTTCATCAGGGGGTTTCATGCTCGCCTCGCGTATAATTTACAGCAGGCATACACCGACTATCAAACCTGCTTGCGCTACTTATCTCGTCCTGAACCTGGAGTGGCTCTTTCTCCCGAAAGGCAACTTTTTATGATGGTTGTCCAGGCGGAACTGGCACGCGTGCAGGGAGACTTTCCCCGTTCTCATGAATATAGCGAGAGCGCGCTTGCCCTTGCGCGGCTCTTCAGTGACATATATGCCATTGTCGATCTATTAATGGATCAGGGGGCCTTCGCCTATCAGCAAAAGAAGTTCTCCGAGATGGAAGCGATACTCGCTGAACTGCAAACTATCGCGCAGCAGACGAACGCGCCGCTTTTTCACACGCGTACCAACATGCTACAGCGCCTGCTTGAGGACGCGGTGCCGAACCAACGGCCTGCCAATGCTTTGCAAATCCACCGGCGCTCGTCACCCCCTCCTACTATATCTCTAAGCGACCGCGAATTGGAAGTGCTCCATCTGGTTGCCGCTGGCCTTAGTAACAACGAGATTGCCGCTCGTCTCGTGGTGACGACAAGCACTGTCAAAAAACACCTTGAGCATATCTACGACCGACTCAATGTCTCCAGCCGCACCCACGCAGTAGCGCGAGGGCGCGAACTCAATTTGCTACCCTAAAATCGCCGATTTTTTGAGAGAATTCGTCTTTTGGCGAATGACAACCCATCTGTCGTCTGCTACTCTGCCCTCGTTACCATACTTATAGTTGCTTACTTACTAATAAAGAGGTTACATGATGGCAGACTGGTTCTCTACTCCTCTCTCCCGGCAGCTTCGTTACGGCATCTATGTAATATTTTGTATCTTGCTCGTTCTGCTTGCCGCGTGCTCTTCCTCTGGCTCTGCGAGCACTGGTAGCACGCCCACACCGAAACCTACGCCATCGCCCATCCCTACGCCGAACGTCCCGGCGGTCTCCAAAGTGCTCACAACCTATAAAGGGCATTCGGGTCCCGTTATTAGCGCCCAATGGTCCCCGGATGGCACGCGCATTGCCTCATGTGGCAATGATGGCACTGTACAGGTCTGGACGGCCAGCGATGGCAAGACCATCTGGAATACCTCTATCGACCGCTATGCTTTTGCTCTTGCCTGGTCGCCCGATGGGAAAAAGCTTGTTGGGGGTGGGAGTAGCAGCTCGCTTTTTGTGCTGGATGCGGCCAACGGGCATCAATTGGCTACGTATCAGGGCCAGGGCGCTTTTATTGAGGGGCTGGCGTGGTCGCCCAATGGACAGTTCATCGCTTCAGGTAGTCAGGATGATACGGTGATGGTCTGGGATGTGACCACTGGCAAATCGACGCTAACTTATAAGGGGCATTCAGACGCGGTTGCCCATGTCGCCTGGTCGCCCGATGGCACAAAAATTGCCTCCGCCAGCCATGATGGGACGGTGCAGGTCTGGAATGCGAAAGATGGACATCTGCTGCTGACGTACAAAGATCATAACGCTCCGGTGTGGCAGGTTGCCTGGTCACCTGATGGCACAAAAATTGCCTCGGGAACCGGCTCGGCTGGCGCGAGTGGTCCCGTGACCGATAACAACGCGGCGAAAGTCTGGAACGCCGCCACGGGACAGACGTTGCTGAGCATACCGGCTGCCAGCGGTCAGGTCTACGCGCTGGCCTGGTCGCACGATGGCAAGCGTATCGCTTCGGGCGATGGTCAAAATGTCTATGTCTGGGACGCTGCAAGCGGAAAAATGGCGCTGTCATACAAAGGCCATACCGGTGATGTCTTTATGCTAGCATGGTCGCCTGACGATAAGTACATCGCCTCAGCCAGCACCGATGGCACTGTGCAGGTCTGGCAGCCGCAGCTATGAATTAACCACTTTTCTGTAAAAGCTCATACAGAAGGCAAGGATGCAAGGGCATTTCGCAGACGCGCAGATGAAATGGCGCAAGCGCATCGTCAATGGCGGAGGCGAAGAGGGCTGGCACCGGGATAACGCCCGCCTCGCCCGCCCCTTTGACTCCTAGCGGATTGAGCGGCGAAGGCGTCTCTATGTGGTCAATCGCGATAGCAGGGATCTCGGCTGCGGTCGGAATAAGATAATCCATAAAGGTGGCGCTCAGTGGCTGGCCCTCCTCGTCATACACCAGCCGTTCAAAGAAGGAGCCGCCGATGCCCTGCGCCACGCCTCCGCGAATCTGTCCCTCAACCACCATCGGATTGATCAGTCGTCCGCAGTCATGGACGGCTGCGTATTTTAGAAATGTGACCTGCCCGGTATGTGAGTCCACTTCGATGATCGCGCCGTGAACGCCGCTGGCGAAGCTGGCGTGCGGCGGGCTGTAAAAGCCGTCAGCTTCCAGCCCGGGGCCGCCGCGCTCTTGAGGTAAAGCGGGACCGGGACGTGCTGCCGCGAGATCCATCGCCGCCAGCTTGCGCGCATTTTCGCCATGGGTGTAGCGCAGAGGATTGGCTTTGATCGCCATCTGTCCCAGTGTTAAGGCGCGGTGAGGCGCGTCCTTAACGAAGACGTTGCCATTGGCAAGCTCAATGTCCTGCGGCGCGGCTTCAAACAGTTCGGCGGCAAGCGCGATAATCTTTTCACGCACCTTAACTGCCGCGAGATGCATGGCCGAGCCTGCCACGGTCGCGGCCCGGCTGGCAAAAGTACCAACGCCCCAGTGGAACGCCTGAGTATCGCCCGTTGTGACCATGACCTCTTGTGGCGTAATGCCAAGCTGATCGGCTATAATCTGGGCAAACACCGTCTGATGCGCCTGCCCCTGCGTTGTCACTCCAGTTGCAGCAAAGACGCGACCATCCGCCTCAACGCGAATATGCGCTCCCTCGTATGGTCCAATCGATGTGCCCTCGACATAATAGCCGACGCCGATCCCCAGGTAACGCCCTTGCTTCCTGGCTTCGGCCTGTCTGGCAGAGAAATTGTCGTAATCTAACAATGCCTTGAGTTTATCAAGGGCTGCCTGGTAGTTGCCGCTGTCGTATCTCGTCGGCCCGCCATCCTGATAGACCAGCCCGACATCCCAGGGAAACTCATCGGGCCGGATAAAGTTGCGGGAGCGCACTTCCAGGCGATCAAGCTGCAACTCGCGCGCAATGCCATCCATGATGCGTTCCATCACAAAGACCGCGTGAGGCCGACCCGCGCCGCGATAGGGGCTGACGGGCACCTTATTGGTATAGAGCACGGTGCATGCGCTGGCGTAATGTTTGATCCGGTATGGCCCTGGCAAGGAGCAGGCGGTGATGATGGGGACGATGATCCCATAGGGAGTATAAGCGCCCGTGTCGTGGAGGAAGACGTCACGCACTGCCAGCAACATGCCTGCGTCGTCAAAAGCGTATGTGACCTCGTGAATCTGGCCGCGCTCCTGGTTGGTGGCAATAAAGTTCTCGCGTCGATCCTCGATCCACTTGACGGGTCGGCCTGAGCGGATGGCGGCAAATGGCACCAGGATTTCTTCAGGATAGAAAAGCATAATCTTGGGGCCGAAGCCGCCGCCAATGTCGGGCGCGATCACCCGGACCTTATGCTCTGGAAGGTGAAAGATCGCGGCCAGCCCGTTGCGGATAGCGATTGGTCCCTGGGTTGAGATCCAGCAGGTGAGCATCTCTTCGTAGCGATCCCAGCGGGCGACGATGCCCCGGCACTCCATAGGCATGGCCGCGCCTCGCTCCATCCTCAACGTCTCGCGTACAACATGGGGCGCGTTGGCGATTACCTCATCAGGTTCTCCCACTGTTTGGACAAGCTGAGCCGCAACGTTGCCAGGGACATCGTCATGAACCAGCGCAGCCTCTGATGCAGAGGCTGCTTCCAGACTGTGGGCAACGGGAAGGGGCTCATACTCGACATCAATCAGTTCCAGAGCGTCTTCGGCGATATAGCGGCTCTCCGCCACCACGAAGGCGACGGCTTCTCCAACGTAGCGTACGTCTTTAAGCGCAAGGGGAAGCTGCGTACGCGGATGCGTCAGGGCTTGATGGGGAATCAGGAGCGGCGAAGGCTCCAGCACGTCACCCAGGTCTTCAGCCGTCAGCACCAGATGGACTCCCGGCAGGTTACGCGCGGCGCTGGCGTCAATACGTACAATCTTTGCGCGGGCGTAGGGACTGCGCAATACCGCCGCGTGGAGCATCTCCGGCAGATCAATGTCATCGACATAGGTGCCCTGCCCGCGTAGCAGGCGTGGATCTTCGTTGCGCTGAACCGATGCGCCAAACCAGCGTGTTGCCATAGCTATTGCCCCTCCCGCTTTTGCTCGCTCAGGTATTTAGCCGCACATTTGACCGCCTCCACAATATTCTGGTAGCCAGTGCAGCGACAGAGATTGCCGGAGAGTTCGTGGCGAATCTCTTCTTCCGTTGGCTCTGGCTTATCGCGCAGCATCGCATGGACCGACAAAATAATGCCAGGAGTGCAGAAGCCACATTGCAGACCATGTTGCTCACGAAATGCCTGCTGGATCGGGTGCAGCGGTTCTTGAGGACCGGCCAGCCCTTCGATAGTGGTGAGCGTCCTGCCATCGACCTGTACCGCAAGCAGCAGGCACGAGCGCACCGCCTCGCCATCGAGCAGAATAGTGCAGCATCCGCAGACGCCGTGCTCGCACCCAACGTGGGTGCCGGTCAGGTGCAGCTCGTGACGTAGAAAGTCCGAAAGCAGTAAGCGTACAGGTACCTGTCGTTCATACTGGCGACCGTTGATTGTGACCGTGATAGTGGATGTTTCAAATAGTTCTGGTATAGATACAGGCTTTTCCATAGGTTACGCCCCTTTTTCCGTACGGGTACAGCTCCGCCAGGCGGCTTGCAGAGCGCGTTTCGTGAGCTCCATTGTCAGAGCGCGGCGGTAATCGGCAGTGGCATGGATGTCGCTGACCTCATCATCGACGAGTTGGGCCGCGGCAGAAGCAGACTCATTGAGCGCCTTATCATCAAGCGACGTGCCGGAGAGGAGCTTCTCGACGGTGGATGCTCGTACGGGCGTGCTGGAGATGCCGAGATAGCTTATCTGGGCGGATAGGCAACGACCATCGGGCGCGGGAGCCAGCACTGCAACCATTCCCGCGAGGGCGTAGTCGCCGGAACGACGAGCGAACTCCGTAAAGGCCCGGCCAGCGTGCGAAGGCAGCCAGGGGAAACGCACCTCTGTCACTAGCTCATCGGGCTCCAGGGCTGTTGTGAGGTAGCCTTGAAAAAAATCTCCCGCTTTGATGACGCGCTGCCCTCTCGTGCTGGTTGCTACTACCTCGCCATTCAGGCAGGTGAGCAGCGTGGGCAGCTCCGCGGCGGGATCGGCGTGAGCGATACTGCCGGCAATCGTGCCGCGATTGCGGATCTGCGTATGGCCGATATGCCGTATCGTCTCGATGACGAGCGGGTGGCGCTGCTGCACTACCGTTGACCGCTCGACCTGGCGCTGGCGTGCGAGCGCGCCAAGCGCCAGGTAGTCCTCTCGGGCCGTGATATAGTCGAGTGCTGCGACGCGATTGATATCTATCAGGTAAGCCGGAGTTGCCAGGCGCATATTTAAGAGCGGCATCAGGCTCTGACCGCCCGCGAGCACTTTAGCATCCGGGCCGTGGCGTCCCAACAACTCCAGCGCCTCTTGCAACGTTGAAGGTGCGCCATACTGAAAACGCGGTGGTTTCATGCGACTGCTTTCTAATGTGCCAGTATTTTTGCGATTGAAGCGGCGCACGCCAACAGATACTCGTCGCTCATCATCGCGCCAACGCACTGGAAACCCTGGGGCAGCCCGTTAGCGGCTCGTCCGGCAGGAACGGTAATTGCCGGTAAGCCCGTGTACGTCCAGGGAAGGTTCATCAGCGGACTTCCGGTAGATTCCAACCCCTCGGGAGCTGGACCCGTGGTAGCGGGGCAGACCCAGAGGTTAATACTATTTTGTCTCATACCTAATTCTAACTCGTCGCGTAGCATTGCTCGCCCTGCACGCGCGGCTGCATGTTCTTCCTTTGTTACCGTCTGCCCTTCGCGTAACGCCGCCGCCGTACGAGGCCGGTAGAGCGATTCGTATTGCGCGAACCATGTGTGATGCACCTGTGCCATTTCGGCGAAGACCATGCGCGTGTGGCTGCGGTTGATCTCCTCGATATTGCTCAAGGTTTTTACGCGCCGCACCGTGTATCCAGCTTTTTGCAGCAAGGCAAGCTGCTCCTCAAATGCGGCGATAGCTTCCTCAGATGCCTGGGCGAGGTAAGGTCCCTCCGGCACGCCAAGTATGGGCAACGTCTCAACCTTGACCTCGTGCCACTCGCTGCACAGCAGTGGGGCGGCGAAGGCAATGCCCGGCACATCCTGCGCGAAATAGCCAACGTGTTCAACCGAAGCGGCGCATTTAATCAGTCCCTCGGTAGAAATGCGGCCATAGCTCGGTTTGAAGCCCACAATGCCGCAATAGGCGGCAGGGCGGATAGTCGAGCCGATAACCTGAGTGCCCAGCGCCAGAGGGCAATAGCCAGCCGCCACAGCGGCAACCGAGCCGCTACTCGACCCACCCGGAGTATGGGCGAGATTGTGCGGGTTGTGGGTGGGACCGGGCTCAAAATAGGCGAACTCGGTCGTGACCGTTTTGCCGAGGATAAGCGCCCCGGCTGCTCGTAACATGCTGATGCAGGGTGCCTCGGGGCCGGTAAATAACTCGGGGGACAACTGTGAGCCTGCTTGAGTGGGAAAACCATCGACGCGAAAGGTATCTTTTACCCCGATGAGAACGCCGTAAAGCGAGGGACGATCAGCAGCTCTGGAAAAGCGCGCTTGCAGGGCCGCTGCATCTTTTTTCAGCCGCGCCCGCCGCTCCGGTTCGGGGAGGAGCGCATGCACCAGGGAATCGCTCGTCTCAATACGGTTGCATGTCTCATCGATATAATCAAGCAGGTCAAGTTGACCGCTACGGAGTGCTGTGGCTATTGCAACGAGTGGTGCCGGGAAAATCAAGTGGTCGTCTCCTCTCTGCCTCCCACGATGGAATCGGGGAGCTACATATTATGCAACAACACCGAAAGCTGCATTTTATCACCCTTGAGGGCTGATGTACAGTCAAAATGTTGCCATATTCTGTGATCCGCAAAACTTGCTCATAATATACAATAGCATTGATGCTACATAAAAGACTACCTACAGACTACCTACATCAATGTAGTGAAGGAAAGGGAGCAATATGCAATCAATTGACCTGAGCAATATGCGCGTAATAGATCTTTCCCAGAATTGGGATATGCACACGCCGGGGTTTGCCACCTATGAGGGACCAACCATCAAGTGGATCAAGCGCGTTGCCTTTGATAAAGTGGGCGGGCAGCATATCGCGTCCACGCTCCACGTTGGGACGCACCTGGATGCGCCCCTGCACTTTATTACCAACGGTCAGGATATTGGCAGCATACCGCTGGACAAGCTCGTGGGGCCGGGCGTGGTGGTGGATCTGGAGGCGTTGGGCGTTGGCGATTACGATATTTACACCTCCGCACACTTTGAAGCGTGGGAGCGTAAGGTCGGCCAGCGCATCCAGCCCGGCGATATCGTCGTGGTCCATACCGGCTACCATAAATATTACCCAAGCAACTGGTATGGCGAGTCGCAGCCCGACGAGACGCGCTACTTTATCAAGCATCCCGGACCAACGCGCGAGTTCGTGAGCTGGGTGCTGGAGCGCAAAATCTCCTGGTTTGCCATCGATGCAGGCTCGATGGATCATCCGATGAATACCGTCATTCGTAAAGTGCGCCCGGACTTGGCGGCTAAATGCGCTCAGAAACTGGGAAAGCCGCTTGAAGAAATCTGGCCCGAGGAGGATTTGCAGCTCATGCACTACGACATGTTCCCGCACGGCGTTTTCCATGTTGAGAATGCTGGCGGGATGATCGATGAAGTGCTGGACCAGCGCGTCTGGATCGGCTGCTTTCCCTGGAAATTCAATGGCGGCGAGGCCGCATTTTGTCGGCTGGTTGCCTTTGTTGGTAATCAGGACTGAGCTTGCTTCAAGGGAGCGGTGAAATACTGCTCCCCTGCATGCTATAGCGACCGGATAATGGGCCGCGTTATTAAGAGATAGAGCGAGTAGCCGCCGACCAGAATGGCGCTGATGATTACCGTCAGGGGGCCACCGATCAGGCCGATTAACGCCCCTGCTGGAAAATCGCCGAGGGGGCGCAGGCCCATGATAAAGAGCGTATTCAGGCTCATCACGCGTCCTCGCATCTGCGGCGGCACGCGTATCTGCATCAGCGTAATCGTGGTTGCCCCGACGCCGTTTTGAGCAATGCCTAAAACGAGCAGGGCGACAATCGAAAACCAGAGATCCTGGCTGAGCGCGAAGGCCAGCAAGGAGGCCGTCCATAGCAGAAACGAGATCAGCAGCAGACTTCCCTTGTGCTTAAAATCGCCTAGTGAGGCCACGATCAGGGCTCCAAGAATAATGCCCAGGCCGGAGGCGGAAAAAAGTAATCCAAGCTGAAAAGGTTGCAGGTGCAGTGTTTGCACCGCGAAAACAGGGAGAATGAGCGAGGTTGAAGGTCCGAAGAAGAGCAAAGCCCCGTAACCGGAAAGTACCCAGGGCAAAGCCGGATCTTGTCTCACGGCCTTTAATGATGCCAGGATAGAAGCGAGCATCGGCCCGCGTTTCTCCATACTCTGCGCTGCGGCTTCTTGTGGGATGCGCATCAGATAGAGCACAAACAGCACGCCTAAAAAGCTGATCCCGTTCAACAGGAAATTCCCCGCGTACCCGATCAAAGGGCTGGCGATATGCAAGTTTTTGCCAAGATATTCAAATACGCCGATCATGATGCCACCCAGTGCGGGGCCGATAAAGGCCGAGCCATTGAAGACGATTGACTGCAATGAGATCGCATTCATCAAATCTTCTCTCGGGACGAGAACGGGCACCAGCGAAGAGCGCGTAGGCTGGTCGAAGCTCAGAATAGACCCGGAGCAAAATGCCAGTACCACAATCATCCAGACCTGGATCCCCCCTGTAATGGTCAGTATGCCCAGCAGGAAAGCCAGCAGCATTTGCAGCGTCTGCGTGAACAATAAAAAGCGGCGTTTGTCGGCGCGATCAGCCACGCTGCCACCAATGAGCGCGAACAGAAAGAAGGAGAGCGCCTGCGCCAGGGAAACGACGCCGAGTGCGAGCGCAGAGTTATGGGTAATCTTTAACACCAATAAGCTCTGTGCCACAATTTGCGTCCATGTGCCAACCGCAGAGACAATCAAACTGATCCAGAGGAGACGATAGTTGCGGTGGCGTAGCGCCTTAAACGTCTGTACCCCTTTACGTCGGGGTACAGAGAGTTCTGATCGGTGGGTGACGGGTGGTGTTGCCATAAATACTCTGTTCCTGCCTCTGTTATCTCAAGCGTTTTCTTGGCATTTATTATGCCATAGAAAACGGCGATCTGCCAGAAATATTTATATTGATCCATAACACTGGCTTTTCCGCGATTTTCAGGATGTAAAAGTGTATGCTTTGATGCCTCCCTGTTGCATAGAGGGGGAAAATATTGATAGGAGAGCAGATTAATTTTGTGAGCGCAAAGGAAAAAGTGGGATGGTTGAACAGTCTAAGGCTTTGGAAGGGTTGCGAGCCTTCTCGATGAGCAGGATTTGCTTATGGCTAGTAAGGACAATAAGTTTTGGCGGCGTGGGTTTGCTCATAGTGGGGATAGCGATACAATTTGTGACGCCTGGAGCGCCTCGTCATCTACAACTGGTGCAGGATGTCGCACTGCCAACCATTGTGATTCCTCCCGCAGGCCAGCGTCTACCTCAGGCCATTCGCTCAGATCGCTTTGATTTTCAGGCGCTCGATCCCCAGACTGGATTGCTTTTCATCGCTCATCCTGGTCCGAGTGCTGCCAAGCTGGCTATCTTGCAGGAATTGCTTCCGGCAAACACGCAGTTCAAAACCACGGTCGTAGTATTTAATACCAGAACTAACCAGTACGTAGGGAGCCTTGCTATCCCATTTGTGCATGGAATAACCGTGGCTTCCGCTTTGCACCGGGTCTATGCGGCTGATGCCGATGAGAGCAAGATCTATGTGATTGATGAAAGTACCTGTAAAACTCGTGCTGTATCCGGCCAGGATGCATGTCGCGTGGTTGCTCAGATTAAAGCCACTCAGACTCCCGATGGCCTGGAGTATGATCCTGCCCTTCAGGAAGTATTCGTGGCTGAGCCAGGGGACAAAACTCCGCCAGAGGGTGTAGAAGATGTGATTGATGCGCAAACAAATAAGATTATCCAGACGGTCCATTTAGGGACGGATGTGGGTCATACACGCTATGATCCCGTTTCACATCGTATTTTCGTCATTGCAGTGACCGATAAAAATAGTGAGCTTGTAGCCATTGAGCCATCGACAGGTAGGGTTGGCCCTCACACCATCTTGCCTGCCGCGTGTAACAATGCTCATGGGCTGATCCTTGACTCTCAACAGCAGGTTGCATTTGCTGCCTGCGTTGATTCGCAGAATCTGGTAATGATCGATATGCGTGCTATGAAAGTGATAGGAGATGTAACAAACCTGCAAGAAGTGGGCGTGAAGCCGGATATTCTGGCTATTGATCATGGCTACCACCTGCTCTATGTTGCCAGCTCAACCTCAATAAGCATATTTGACGAGAGAGAGGCCGCAAATGGCATATTGCACAAAGTAGGAGATTTTATCATCAGTAGCTCCTCCTCTCATACTATTGCCGTTGATGATACAACTCACAATATTTTTATTGCTTTAACGGATGTAGGAGGCAGGCCCATAATGCGCGTCGAACGCTATAATCCATAGATCTGGGAGGATCATTTTTAGAGCGTTTTGTAATGCAGAACAGCGTTTGGAGCAATGTAGACCTTATCGCCGTTGGAGAAAACGAGACGTTCAACGCGATTGCCTTGATAGACGAGGCCGTTCATGCTATCGGCATCTTCAATGAGCCATCTGCCATTCTCTAAGCGTATTTTTGCATGCAGGCGGGAGACACGTCGGTGAAGTATCTGGACATCGTTACTTGCCAGACGTCCAACAGTTATAACTGGCTTATTCAATACTTGCTCGCCGATTAGTTTCCCTTCCAGTTCTATCAGGATGCGGGGGGGCCGAGATAAGTGCAGGCTCTGATCTCGGCTGGTACCGGTTGGTGTGACTACGAGGGGAGAGACCAGAGAAGGGCTGGACGTGCCCGTGTTTTTTGCAAAGGCCGAGCGGATAATCGATTTCTCGTCGATACGCTCTATGTTGTAGCGATTTTGCTCCTCCAGTAAACCTGCGAAAACGCCCCCTCGAAGTTTCAACTCCTTAAAGCTTCCCTGCTCGGCGATTCGACCATCCTTGAGCACAATAATTTCGTCAACATTGCCCAGTGTACTGAGGCGATGAGAAATGATCAATACGGTACGCCCCAGCACCAGTTTATCCAGTGCATGCATGACCTCCGCCTCTGACTCGACATCGAGCGCGGCGGTTGGCTCATCGAGAATAAGAATGGGGGCGTCGCGCAGGATAGCGCGGGCAATAGCCAGGCGCTGGCGTTGCCCGCCGGAGATATCCTTGCCCTGCTCGCGCACTGTGCGATTGTAGCCGCCCAACTGGTTCAAGATGGTGTCATGAACATTGGCTTTCTTCGCGGCCTCGATAATCTCTTCCATACTTGCTCCAGGCCGCCCGATCTCGATATTCTCGCGGATCGTCCCCTCGAACAACACTGAATCTTGTAGCACCATACTGATATTCTGACGCAAGACCCTGAGCGGGTAGAGGCGATTATCAATGCCATCGATCTTTACCGTCCCCTGCTGAATTTCATAGAAGCGGGGAATGAGCTTGACCAGCGTAGTCTTTCCACCTCCAGAAAGCCCAACCAGCGCCACCTTCCGCCCGGCAGGTATATGCAGATTGATATCTTGCAGCACCAGATGATCTTTCGTATAGCCAAAATGCACCTGCTCAAACTGGATATCCCCGCGCAGTTTCTGCGGACCATTGTAGGGGATTGCCTGGTCGATAACTTCAGGAGCCTGGTCGAATACTTCTTGAATGCGTTCGGCCCCTGATGAGGCGCTGCTGGCAAGATTCGTCAATTTCGAAAGATCGCGCATGGGTTGATAGAACATCTTCAGATACGTCAGGAATAAAATCAGCGTTCCAATATCAACTCCGCTTGTCGCATCAATAGCGATGCCGCCGAAAAAGTGGAAAATATTGCCCGCTGCCACATATCCTCCTACGCCAACAATCACCGCGGTGCCCAGAGCGACGAGGATAGCGACAAGTGGCGTGAACTGGGCCTGGAGTCCGCCAGCGCGCAAGCCTGCCGCACGATTCTTGTCAACATACTTGCCGAAACGCGCGCCTTCGCGTTCTTCGCGGGTAAAAACCTTAATAACGGTTAACGCGTTGATGTCCTCCGTCGCAACATCCGCAACCTGCCCCGTCGCTTTGGCTGCCGTTTTGGCGGCAGCTTTAATGCTTTTTGTGTAGGTCAGAACGATCATAAAAAGTGCGGGGGTGATGGCAATCGAGAGCAGCGTGTAGGCGGGGCTGATGGTGTACATAATGATAGCGACGCCCACCAGCGTAAGAATGCTGGAGAGCAGGTCAACCAGCCCGTCTATCATGAGCTTCTCGATGTCGGTGATATTGCCGGTCACGCGCTGAACAAGATCACCCTTTTTATGCTTACCGTGCCAGTCGAGCGAGAGGCGTTGCAGATGGTCAAAGAGCTGGTTGCGCAGGCGCGCAGACAGGTTTTGCGCGATATAGGCGGCAATGTAGCGGGCAAAATATGTCAGGACTGCGCTTAACACGCTAAAGATGACAAGCATCAAGGTCGAGAAGATAATCACCCCGATCACGCTATGGTGGGTTGTCTTGGGAGGAGCGGGCAAGTTGAAGAACAAAAACTTCTGCGTGGTTGTTGAGACCGGGCAGGGTGAGGTGGGAGGCTGCTTGGGTTGAGTTTGCCCAGGAGGAGGCTGTAGTGTGAGATCGAATGTGGGAGTGTCAAAATAGCTCAGCATTCCATCGAGAAATGGAAATATGCAGGTGGGATCTGAGCCAGGGTTGTTGATCTTGCTGGGAATAAATTTCAGGGGCATAGCGGCAAAAATGTCTGAGCCCACCTGCATAATGGTCAGCAAGATCGCAATCACAACCAGGATACGATATCCTTTAAGGTTACGGTATAAGAAGCGTGAAAGCATCGTCCCCTTCCTCTCATCACTTATCCTCCAGGCATTGTGTAATTTCGTTGAGCATCGCCGACAATTCCCTCGGTCGCGGACTGTTGAGGCGGTTGACGCGACGAGTCGCGATTTTGAAGATGAGGGCCGCCTCGTAGAGCGGAGTGCGCTCCAGAATACCTGCCACGACTTCAGGCGCAACTCCTCGCTCCACCATCTCCTGTTGATAGCTATTGCGAAAAATGCTGGCCGCTTCCTCGAACCACTGGCGCATCCCTGGGCGTTGATACCAGAGGGCGCTGGGGCGCAGGTAGGCGAGAAAGTAGCCAGCATCCAGAGCGGGATCTGCCAGGCAGAACCCATCAAAATCCACGACATAGACGCGATGGCTATGAAAAAGGAGCTGGCTAGCTTTAAAACCGCCATGCGCGGGGCGGTAGAGATCAGGCTGTACGCGTTCCAGCCGCGACGCCAACTGCTGCACGCTTGCCTGTATTTGTGCGGCCTGCGCCTGATTATGTTCTATCAGCAGTTGCGCACGTTCCCGGGCGCGCCTGGCCTCTTTCGCGCCTGTACGCGGCCCTTTCACAACAGGATGAACGCTACTCGTATGGAGGCGAGCAAGCGCCTGGGCTGCAAGACGCAGCTCCTCATCTGGCGGGATAATCTGTATAGCTGTTCCCCCGCGACCCAGCGTTACCTGTGGCTGCAATGCCTGCGTGCCCGTGCGCAATCTATTCCATCGGTCATCCTGATCATCTGGTCGGCTCTCAGCATCGCTTACCTGCACAGCCTCGTTAAATGTCAACCCGAGAGCATCCATTATGCCAAGTGGTTCTGGCAAGAAGGGAATCGCCCCTGCCTGCTTTTGTTCTTCGTAGAGCCGGTGTTGTAACCCTTGAATGTCGTGAGCCTGTTCAGAATTATTGTACACCTTCCCAAAAATGGTCAATGTTTTTTGTTTGCTTCCAGCTTCATCCCCAGCTTGCTCCAGTTGTAGATGGTAGCGGATCACGCAGCGATTGCCCGGCTTGTAACGTACCGGCTCTGCGCTTGCTTTTACGAGACGAAGGGCCATATCACCAGTTTGTTGAGCGGCGGCAAGCTGTAGGGCTGCGAAGAGGGGACTCTGAGGGCTGGTATCGCAACATGCAGGCAACGCAGGCAAACCGTTATCGGCAGGAAAATGTTGTACCGCGAGCCCTAAATCCGTCAGGTGCAGGACGCCGGAAGGCAATATTGTCAGCGGGGCTTGTTCAGCTTGAGCCGCGCTAAAGCGAATATGCACTCCATCCATCGCTTGCTCATCAATCGTCAGGCTCACCGTATGATCAGGGTTATTGATACGCCCTTTACGAGCTGAATGCTTTTCATCAACCGTATAGATGACGGCAAGCCCGCGCTCCGCTTTGCGCCGCAGGTAACGCACGAATAGCCCCAACGGCCCCTGAGCCTGTGGCAGCAGAGGGCGGTGCGCTCGTTCAAAAATCTGAGTAAGCGTCGCCGGAAGATCGGTAAGAGCTAGAGCTGGCTGCCTGGAAAGAGAGATATCGCTCATGCTATTATTTTCCCTTCTTTGCCTAAGCTTTCTACCAGGCTTACCAGGGCGTCGTCGGCGCCCTGCACGCCGCGAAAGCCCGGGAATGAGTTAACATCGACGATGACCGGGCCAGAGGCGGTCATCAGCAGATCAACCCCGTAAAGCCGCAGATGAAACGCTTTGCCAATCTCCAGCGTAATGCGCCTCCAATCCGCTGGCAGTTCATCTGTTGCCAATGGGAAATCTTCTTTAGATGCGCCTGGTTCGAGCGGCGTGCGGCGGCGTGCGGCGAATATTGCCTGATCAATCACCCAGAGTTTGATATCCCAGCCATCGCTCTGCGAAAACTCCTGAAGGATAACCGGCTCTTCGTCCCATTGAGGTGATAGCGCATGGAGGTCTTCAATAGCATGTATTTTGCCCACCAGATCGCCGCGGTGGCTGTAGCGGCTTTTAATGATCATTGGAAACGACAGGGCGGAGAGCGCGTCTTGCTGCCTGAGCAGATCACGCAGGCTGGAAAAATCTTGCGTGCGCGGCCAGGGGAGGAGGGCTTCTTCCAGGTATTGCGTCATCAGAACGCGATCCTGGCAAGCAACCGACGCCGCCCAGCTATTGACGACGAGCGCTCCCTGCTCTTCCAGATAATGGGCCACCTCCAGCGCCTGTAGTGCGTGCGATTTTAGCAGGTAAAGATCGGCCAGAGGCTGGCTCTTCTCCTGCGCAATGGCCTGTATGCCTGTCAGCGTACGTACATCGAGCAAACGAGTAGTGTGCTTATGGCTCAATTTTTGTAATGCGACTGCGATAACCGGATGATGTGGAGTTTCTGGATTGTCCATAATAAGACATATATGCATAAAGAATCCCCTTCCTACCTTTAATGCTGAGAATGAACCAGTTGTAGCAGTGAGCCATCAGACGTGCTAGAGGCAACTTGCGCAACTTGCTCGGCTTTTGCCTGCCGGCGGCTCTCGGCACGTCTGAAGCGAGCGACACGCTTGCGCTCAGCTTTTTTGGCGGCGTGCAGGATATATTCCGCAATGCGTATGACCGCCCGGGGCACGCCGCCGAAGCTGGGGAAATCGTTGATATCCAGGATCGCCAGGCCCTGCGGCGTCTCGACAACATCAATACCATAGATATCGAGGCCAAAGATTTTGCCGGTATCCAGAGCTAATTTGCGTAATTCGCGCGTTAGCGGGATAAACTCTTCCTGTACATTGCCGTGGAGCGGCGATTTTTTAGCAATAGCAGCATAGACCTCCCTGCCGGTGACATAGACTTTAATGTCAAAGCCTGCATTTTCGGCATAACGCTGCGCCAGAAAAAAGCTATCGTTTGCTTCTGCTATTTCCAGAGCGGTAAGATCGGCGGGCGTATTGATGCGATAGATGCCCCGGCAAGAGCTGCCATTGCTGGGTTTAACGACCAGGGGATAGTTCTCTGGTGGAATCTGTTTGAGTAGTCTGGGGTGGGCCACGAAGTACGTTGGGGGAATAGGCATACCATGCGCGTGCGCGAATGCCACTGCGACCGCTTTATCGCGCACGAGGCGGATAGCGCGCGGATTATTGATCGTCGGAATACCCATCGCCTCTGCCGCTTCCAGGATGCTAAGCCCTGGCCCATCTGCCACCGTCTTGAGGACATAGGCATCGTAGCCTTGCTGGAGCATATCAGTTAAGCAGGTAGCAGAATAGCCGGGCTCCAGCACATCGACGGTGTGCCCCCATTGCTGTAGCTGATAGGCAACGACCATTGGCATAGGATCATGCCGGTATTCTTCCTCAATGATGAAGCAGAAGCGCATGGGAACCGCTCTCCTTGTGTTAGTAAGCGTGGCCGGTCTATTTCTTAATAGAAATTTAACACAAAAGCTATCAAAAAACTGTTGTTTTATTCACATCCTGCGTATGCAATCCAACCTGAACTCGAGTGTTAAGCTCATGTTAAAAGACTATAGCATATCTCAGCTAAAGAGGAAAGAGGGCATTTAAGCCCTCTTCAAAATGCCAGTTTGCTCTATTTGAAGGCATATTACTCATCAGAAGAAAAGTGTAAGAGGCGGGACCACCAGTTCGGGCGTGTGGTGGAAGCCTGGAGCGAGCCGAGTGAGACCAGTGATTGCACTCGTCCAGACGATGAGGGGACGTTATGCTCGTGAGTGGAGCTGGCGAAAGACTCGCTATGCAGCGTTGTGGTCTCTTGTTCTTCTCCTCCCTTTCCATCGAGAACAAAGGCGGAAGACTTGCGAGAAGACCACGCCTCGATCTCTCTATCCTGAGTCTCTTCGCGGCGCACGGGTTCGTGCGGGTTAGGAAGATCGGCGGGCGGCAGGTTTCCCGAAAGGATCGGCTGCTGCCGTAAAATCTGGTCTTTGCGAATGGGCTGGGTTTCGTGCTTCTCCAGGGCCAGTCGATTATCGACCTCCGCCAGCAGGCGCGCGATCTCCGGGCGCAAAACGCGGTTACGCTCCGGTATGCGCGTCCATTGCGCCAGCGCGGCAGGATAGTAGCCGGCGCGATAACAGTAGAGACCTAACATAGAGCGTGCATCAAAGATGTTCATGCGCTGCCACAATGCGATATTTTCGGCAGGCGTCTCAATCACATCTTCGCTGGCCTCGATGATCTCAACCAGGTGGTAGAGCTGCAAACCCATCAATTTATAGGGATAGCCGTAGTACAGCGCCAACCTGCGGCGACGCGTGCGCTCGGGTGGATGCTCCCCGACGAAATAGTTTTTAGACCAGGAGCCACTGGACCAGATGATGCCTGCCAGGATCAGGACGAGAATACGCCCTAAGTAGCGTTCCCAGGTGAATGGAGCGAGAGTGATCAGCACGCCTAACGCTGCGAAGCAGGCACCCAGCGCCCAGGCGCCATAGACCAGGCGGCGACGGTCCCATCCTAACAGGTCAAAATGATGGTGCAGGGGCGTCGCCAGGAATGGCAGTGGAAACTCGGTATGGGGAACGAACTCTTTGCTATTAGCGAAACGCAATAACTGTAAGTGTTTGCGGAAGAAGCGCGTCATCAAACGGGCCGATATCAGTGCCGAAAGCCCTTCCAGGACGAAGGCGCCCCCAACCATGAGTAACAGCAGCTCGTTGCGTGAGAAAATCGCCACCATCGCCAGCAATCCCCCCAGGCCCAGCGAGCCGCTATCCCCCATATAAATCTTTGCTCTGCGCCGTGCTTTCCCGCGTCGAGCCGCCCAGGAAGAGGGCCAGTTCCACGGCAGGAAGCCAAGCACACTGGCGGCGCAAAGGAGGGCCAGCACCTCCAGCACGATTCCTCCTGAATGTTGCGGGTCGATAATACCCATAATGATAATGCCGAGCGCCAGCGCCGTGCTAAAAACCAGGCCGCCAGCCAGACCATCCAGCCCATCGCTAAAATCGACAGAAAGTGATGTCATGCTCCCGATAATGCCGGTCATGAGCATCAGGAAAATCAACCAGCCATAGTGGGCGACGGGGCCAGCATTCAAGAAGAGCTGGCAGGTGAGCGCATCGGGATGTTTGGCATTGACGCATGCAGGCGTGTTGAACAGGGTCGTCAGGAATGGCAGGTCCTTCCAGGGGCTATACGCCTCCTGTCCGCTATTGGGGAGAAGAAAGAAGTAGAGAACGGCTGCCGTGATTGAGACCAGAAAGACTCCGCTGAATTTGGCACGCTCTGATAGCCCTTCATTGCTAAAAACCTTATTCCAGTCGTCAATAAAGCCCACCAGCGTATAGCCAAAGGTCGTGCCCAGGCCAATCAAAAGCAGCGTCCACTGATCGTAATTGAGGTGAAGAACGTATCCTGCTCCAATACCCGTGCCGATAATGGCTAAAGCCATAGCTGGACCCCCGACCAGGGGCAACTCTATCGTCTTAATCTCGCGTCCGCCCGCGGGAAGGTCAGGGCGATGCGTGCCTGGTTTATGCTCACCGCTACGAAATTTGGGAAACAGCGCTTTAGCGACACCACTCAAAATGAAACTTATTGCAGCACAGATCAGAAAAAAAGCTAATAATAACCAGATTGCATTCATATACACTCCCAGGATGAGTTGATGGCCTTAACGCTCACTCGTTCAAACGCGATAGTAGCATAGACAGTAACGTATATGTTCTCCTGATAGGAGAGGGGTACCCACTTTACCTATATGTCTTTTGCTATCCATAATTTTGCAATAACTCCCGTGCCACTCTGCGATCATCCCAGGGTAGCTTTTCTCGCCCAATAATAATGCTTTGCTCGTGCCCTTTCCCCGCGAGTAGCACGGTGTCGCCGTTTTGCGCGTGAGCGAAGGCCGCCGCAATCGCCTGGGTGCGGTCCGCAATACAGAGAAAATCTTGCCCCTGGCGTTTGCCAACAGCTTCAGCGCCAGCAGCAATATCGCGCAAGATCCCTTCGCGGTCCTCCTCTCGCGGATCTTCATCGGTAATCACAAAGAAATCAGCCATCTGAGCGGCAACACGCCCCATTGCCGGGCGTTTCTGAATATCGCGCTCACCCGCTGAACCAAAGACGATCAGCAATTTTCCTGGCGTTACCGGACGTAGCGTCGCCAGCACTTTCTCCAGGCTATCGGGCGTATGGGCATAATCGACAATCACCGCGAACGGCTGCCCGGCGTCAATATGCTCCATGCGCCCCGTGACGCCTGTAACCGTGGCAAGCCCCTGCACAATGGCCGCTATTGGCACTCCCTGGCTGTATGCTGTGGCGATAGCGGCCAGGCAATTGCTCACGTTGAAACGGCCTACCAGTCGCGTTTCGATCAGGCAGGCGGTATCTGGAAGTATGACGCGAAAACGGGTGCCGGACGCGTTCAGCTCTAGCTCTGTCGCGCGAACGGCGGCTGGCGTGTCGATGCCATAGTCGAGGATGGGAACGCGGCAATAGGGTTTGAGCACTTCGTAGCTCACATCATCGCGATTGAGGATAGCCACAGGATGGCTGCCGACGCCTTTATCGCGCTCTGGATCGAGCATCTCGAAGAGGCGCGCCTTCGCTCGTCGATAGGCATCGATGGTTTTATGAAAGTCCAGGTGTTCGTGGGTAATGTTCGTGACAACGCCCACGTCGAAAAGGCAGCCATGCACGCGCCGCAGCTCCAGCCCGTGGGAGGTGGACTCGATGACGGCGTGGGTGACCTGCTCATCGACCAGTTGCCGCAGAAATTGTTGTATCTCCAGTGCCTCAAGCGTGCTCTGGCGCGTGGCATTTTCCCATTCCTGCCCACTGATCTTAAAGTTTGCCGTCGTCATCAGGCCGTTGCGCCATCCGGCGGCGTCGAGCAATTTGCTAATGAGATTGCTGGTCGTTGTTTTGCCATCGGTGCCGGTGACGCCGATAGTGCAGAGCTGGCGGGCGGGATAGCCATAAAAAGCGCATGAGAGATTGGCGAGGGCGGTACGGACATCTGGCACTTCAACATAGGGCAGCGGTATATCCTGGGCATCCTGGAGCGGTTCGCCGATGGCTGTAATAGCGCCTCGACGCGCTGCATCATGGAGAAAAAGGCGTCCATCGGTGTGGACCCCAGGTACCGCGATGAATACTCCCCCGGCCTCAACTTTACGCGAGTCATATGCCAGGTTGACAATGTCGCTAGCGATATTCAAGCTGTCATTGTGCCAGATGCGTATTGGCGATTGCTCTAGCGCCGCCAGTAATGATTGTAGTTGCATAGAGTTTTTACCAGCATAAAGAGATTATGAATTGTGATAGAACACTAATAATAGATGGTACGCGTACGGTGATACGGGCGCATCTCTCCTGCATTCTGGCCTGTCAGCCAAAGCCGCAGATCGACCTCGGATGCCGTCATAGTGCGACCCCGTTGCAGCATGGCGCGCCGCAATAGTTCACAGGCCCAGATCGTCGCCGCTCGTATTGCTACTTCTTCCTCACTTCCTGCTATTAGTATCTCCTGGTTGTCAATACGCTCAGCCAGCGTCGTCCGGTATTCCAGCACATTATAATGACGCAGGACCTGCGGGAGCTTGTAATCGGCAAAGGCAGTAAGCTGATCCATATCGCTAAATGCTCCCCATTGCTTCCCCTGGAAGGCGCTATGCAGGTCGGCAACGCAAATCTGGGCGCGTTTAAAGAAACGCACGGTTCGGTTACGATAGGATGTGACATCATAAAACGAAGGAAAGTCCTGTGCTAACAACAGGACAAGCTTTACGGCGCTTCCTTCGGCCTTTTTAATTGCATGAGTGAATTGCCCATCGTAGCGTTCCAGGAGGACGCGTCCCACTTCCTGCGCGTTTGCCACCCGCTTTTGCAACAGTGGGATGGTCTGCGAGCCGCGAAAAATGTGCGCCATCGTCTCGCTGGAGATAGTACTAAGGTAGTGAGCATCCCATAGGGGCAGCCCTTCTTCAATCGCGCGCGTCAGCGCCGCCGCCTCGGCCCAGTAGCCGTTAAGGACCTCGCCTTTATACTCAATCGTCCATCGTGGCTGGTTTTTTTCGGCCCAGAAGCAAAAATTAAGGGCATCGAGCAGCAGGACCCAGTTCACGCTGCGCTCGGTGCCGTCATAAAAATGGTATTGCTCATACCATGCCGATGGGGGAGGGGCGAGCCCGGCCTTTTCCTCCTGTATCCATACATCACAAAGATGATCGAGCTGGTTCCTGTTAATCCAGACGTCCTCTCCCTGCTCGACCACCGCTCGCGTACTGCTGAGTATGCCCAGCGGATCGTGGCTGGGCAAAGAAAGCAGCTCTTCCTCTTCAATGTCGAATGAACTCAGGTTATCGGCCATCGGCGGTAAATTATGCCTCCCTCGTAGTCCTTGCTTCGATTCTACAAGCAATGGTGACTTTCGTCAATCGTGGAGAAAAAAATTTGCTGCCATACCCGACTTTCTTAGGGGATACGTCATGTTACTGAATGCATATCGTGGGTATATGCAAGAACGAGAACAGCATCTAGCAGGAGATTAGGTATGACAACATTGCGCCGTACGTCTACCAGCATCACTCCACGTCAGTTGGAAGTCCTCGCCTTCCTCGCTCGCCGTGAGCACTGGTCTGTCGGTGAAGTTGCCTCTGCTCTGGGGGTGAGCTCGGCAGCAGCGACAAAAGCTATCGCTCGCCTTGAGCGCAAAAGCCTTGTAACGCGTACCGTGGATATGATGGATCGGCGTTGCGTGAATGTACGCCTTACTCGGGCAGGAATCGAAGCGGTTCGTCAAGTGGCAAGACCTGTATAGATAAATAGCGATATTTTGATATACAGGTTCGCGTTACAGCAAAGTCGTGTCGTGCTATTTCGTACGTAAGATGGTCGTCAAAAGCAGGAAAACATTTCACCGTTGCAGGTTCAGGCTATGAAGCTTCCTTAACGTAGCCTCTGTCCTTTGCATACTGCCAGAGCGATTTTTGAAGTTGCCGTCGCGCGCGCGAAATACGACTCATGACTGTGCCAATGGGAATTTGTAGCGCATCAGCGATCTCCTTGTAGGAGAGTCCCTCAATATCGGCGAGGATGACTGCCATGCGAAAGTTGGGGGGGAGATCGCTCAGTGCTTTATAGACATCCTCATCCAGGTATTGGGCCAGCACCTCCTCTTCAGCTCCCTGCGAAAGCTCCTGTCCACTGAGGTCCCTAATTTGATTATAGAGGTAAAACTCCTCCCCCTCCGGCAGTGAGACCGTGCTGGGGTGGGACGCCTGTTTGCGGTAGCGATTGATCGCTGATGTATTCAGGATACGGAAAAGCCAGGCGCGCAAATTCGTGCCAGGCTGGTAGGTATGGGCAAAGCGAAAAGCTTTGAGCATCGTCTCCTGCACGAGATCCTCGGCCTCCTGCGGATTATTCGTCATGCGTAAGGCTGTGCGGTAGAGGCTATCGAGTTGGGCCAGCACACCTGCTTCAAAATCTTCGGGCGGAGCGCCAGACGTAGTTGGCGTAGATGTGTTTTCGGACTCTGAATGCTGCGATTCTAGTTCTTCGGATATCGATGGTGATACGGATCTATTCTCAAAATGTGGCTGTTCCGACATTAAATACTCCTCGTTGCAAAGTCCCCGCCTGATTCAAGGTGTTCTCATCTCAGTATTGTAGCACGTTTTAAAAAATATGGAAATTGCAGTCGCACATCTTTCCAGGGCTATTTAATTCTTCTTTTTTGCCCCCTTCGGGGGCGAGGGAGGAGAAGAATGAGTGGGGACACCCCGCGCCCCGCAAGGGGCTGTGCCCCTTGACCCCCTCTTCTTCAGAGAAGTAAATAGCCCTGCACATCTTTTATTCCCTGCCCAGATCCCCCCTTCTCACATCCAGCCGGGCCGCGAGCGGAGAGAACCATATAGCTCATCGGAGCGAACCAGGCTTATCCAGAACTCATATTGCTTAATATTTCAGCAGCTCTCCCAGGCCCTCCATACCTCTGAAAGGCGCTTTGAAGGGATTTGGATGCCAGAGCTATCTGAGAATCCGTGAGTACTTTTTGTAGCGCTTCCTTCAAATTGTCCGATGTAACCTCATCAGGTGGTAAACAAAGGGCTACTCCTGCCTGTTCGCAACGTTCGGAGAGATCGAATTGCTCACCGCCCGTAGGTATTAAGAGACTCGGAAGCCCATGGGTAATCGCTCCGAGTACCGCCGTTGTCGTTCCACTTGCCACGACAGCCTGTGCATGTTTCAGCACAACCCCCTGTGGAACGTGGTCGCATATAAAAAAATTTCCTGGAGCATCCGGCGCCTTGCTTCTCATCCGACCAACCGAGACGGCAACTCTGATTGGCCAGTCCTTGAGTGCGTCTAGCAGAGCAGGTAGGAAACTGGGATACTTGAAGGCAGAACCATGCTGGACATAGAGGATTGGCTCACGAGAGGCAAGAGCTTCAGCCACCCATGCTTCTAATTCTGGATCACATTGAGGAGGTTCCCAGAGGCAGGAACCGACGAGATGGACCTTGTCAGGAAGTTCCTCTACATGATTTTGCAGTTCAGGAACACTCTGTAAGAGAAAAAGATCACCTAACCATGGTGTCTTTGCGAAAGGAGCGTCAATTGTCGGTAGTTTCAATTGTTGGCGAAGGTGGTTGTAGTGCTTCATCGTTTCTTGTTGACGCCAGATACGACGTCGGGCGCTTTCTGAGCGAGGTGCTTCCGTAAAATCACTGGCGAAAGGCCAGAGGTATGCAGCAAAACCGATAATTGCTACCGGCAGCGAGAACAGCTCCCCGGCGATCAGCGTTCCAAGTGTAAGGGGGTGACCTACCAGTACATTAGGAGCAAAACGGTCGAGCGCGTATTTGATATGTTTAATCTGTATAGCTACCGAGATGAGATGTGCCCACTGTGGCAATTGAAAACTCTGGTCATCTTGCTTCCCATAGGGAATGCGTTCAAGTCCTGCCTGAGCAATTGTTTCACGGAACGCAGGACCCGTGACCAGCGCAACCTCGTGGCCTTGCCTTTGCAACACTTGAGCAATACCAATGGCAGGATAGACAAATCCGTGACTTGCAAGAGGACAGAAGAGAAATCGCATACGCTGCAAAGAGCAAAGGTTCTGATTATTGGAGGGCAGAACCGGTGCCCTGCTCCTTTCTTAAAAATCGGAAAGGTTTTTCGCTCTAACTGCTTTTCGATACCTTCGTACATTTTATCGATTATTTTGTCGATCTGTCCAGCTTCCAGGGGTAAATCAGCAGAGCTTTTGCGTCTTCCCGCCATGTCCCTCGTGTCTACTACGCTCGCCGCCATCCCTCTTCCCTTGCGAGCAGGGCAAAGCCCCGCGAGCATAACGGGAGCAACAGGAAAACGCAAAAGCCCTGGTAAATCAGATTGCTGTGTGACTCATATGTAACGTGGCTGATCAAGCAAACGGAAGCTGTGGGGTTGAGAGACGTCCATGCCTTTTGGAACCATATCACTAGAGATTGGGAATGAAAATCCCTCTAGAATATGTTAGAATCAACAGGAAATAGTGGCGAGCTCACGTAGGAGAAGGTTTCTATGGACTGTATAAACTGTTTTGAAGCAACGGCTCGTCTGCATCTCTATATAGATCGGGAACTGAGCGTAGAAGAAGTTGCTATTGTGCAGCAGCATCTTGCCGACTGTGCGGATTGTGGGCACCGCTTTCATTTTGATATGAAGCTGAAGCGGTTGCTGCACGAACGCTGCGCGATTGAGCGTGCGCCCGCCCATTTGCGCGAAGCCGTGATGCGTATTGCCCGCACGCCTCGGGGAGAGCGAGTCGAGATCGATCCCGAACTTGTTACTGGAGATTCAGGCAGATCTGGAAAAGCGTGAAGAAGTAATTTAAGCGCCAAGTGTATGTAATAGGGCCAGTTTTAATTGAGCCAGGGCCAGCAGTTCTCCAATGGCAAGGATGACTGCCAGGCTGAAGAATGGCAGCAATTCCCGGTGGCGTGCAAAGGTTTCGTCGCGTTTACTTATCGCAATAATAAAAATCAGGTTGATGCTACTTACTGCTGTGAGCAAGCCTGCGGTGCTGAGCAGGGCCAGTGGGTAAAGCACGTAGATGCTCTGTGAAGCGGTGGCAAAAAAGCAAATAAGCAGGGCCGGGAGAAAAGGCAAGAGCGCTTTCCACGAGGCAAGGTTGCGCTGCTCGTTATATTGGTGCCAGAGCTGGCGGTTCAATATCGGGAGCGTGAAGATTCCCATTGCCAGTCCAGTAATCAGCCCGGTACCCAGGCGAAGCAGGTTGTGTGGCTGGTACAGATGCGGCAGACCCAGATCGAGCAGAAACGAGTTGAAACCGTCAACGGCCAGCGCGGCAACGCCGATAGCGAGAACAATCACCATCGGCCACGGCGGCAGTTGTTGCGCGCGGCTGCGCCCGGTTGCATACAGCATGATCAGCGTTACTATGAACCCGAGGTAAATGCCGGTGTTGCGCGCGCACAGCGGTAAGCGTTCCCCTCCCGGATAGAAGGAGTGCGCAGGGATCTGGGCGCAGATCCCGCTATCAAGCCAGCGCAAACGATCAAGCAGAGACGCCCCTGGAAGAAACACGAGTGCAGCAAGCAAGCCCAAGTAGAGCAATGCCCTTGTGGCAACGAGCCAGAGCGGCATCGTCAATATTTTCGTGGAACTTGTTTGCTGTTGCATTGATATGTTTCCTCACTGTAGGGGCGAGCCCCGTCCCTACACGCCGACCCCCAGATTAAAAAATTGGTTGAAATAGACTAAGAGATTGAAGAAAACTATTACCCCCAGGACAACCATCAGCACCCCTGTCCCAATCTCGATTTTGCCCAGGTGAGGCTTGAGCCATTGCAAAATGCGGCTGAATTGATCTATCCCCAGCCCGAGCAACAGGAACGGTACGCCTAGCCCCAGCGAGTATGCCAGCAAGAGCAGCACGCCCGTGCGCAGGGTCGCGGCGCTGGCGGCCATGACCAGGATTGAGCCAAGAATAGGGCCGATGCAGGGGGTCCACGCGATGCCAAAAATAATTCCGATCAGCAGCGATGCCGGGTAACCAGGCCGCGCCGGGTGAAAATCGAAACGCTTGTATGTATACAGAAATGGCAGCTTGAAAATTCCCGTCAGGTGCAAGCCAATTAGCACCAGCAACACCCCGCCCGCCTGTCGCAGCACTACCAGATGTTCGCGCAAGAAACTTCCCAGTGTGCTGGCAGTCGCTCCCAGAGCGATAAAGGCCAGGCTAAAGCCAAAAACAAACGTTGCCGCGTGGAGAAAAGTAAAAAGACGCCTGGAAGGCGTTTTGTGGTCAGCGGGCGATTGATAAACGCTCGGCCCTACCAGTTGCGCCAGGTAAATTGGTACCAGCGGCAACACACAGGGCGAGAGAAAAGACGCCAGACCGGCTATAAAAGCAATTCCTATGCTTAGTTGGGACGCAACCATGATGATACCCATCTCTGGATTGATAAAATCGCTTCTTCGTTCCCATTATAAGGGCTTAAAGGGAACTATGCAACTTTCTGGTGGTCTCTCTTGTGACTGATTTTTGCCATTTTCTCAGTAAAGCCCGCGCTTCTCTGGCTAAAGGCGGCGCGTCATAATCGCTTGCCAGTGTATCGTATGCCAGTTCTGTCAGCACATAGGCCACGATGGCGTCTTCAGCAGTGGCTATGTGTGCAAGCGTATGGAGAGCGGTCAGGGCTACATATTCATCGGGATCGAGCAAGGCCAGGATCAGGTCGGGGATAGCCCAGCGCGCCTCTATTTGTCCGCAAACATAAGCAACACATGCCCGCACTCCGCTATCGCTATCGTTAGCCAGCAGCTGCGGAAGTTGCGCCTGCACCGCGGTCAGGCCAGTTGCCTGGCTGCCGAGCATCGCCAGCAGTTCAAGCGCGCACTGGCGTACCCAGGCGCTCTCATCGAGCAACAATTGTAACACTGAGCCGTCGAGAATAATACTGCGACCGATATCATGCCATGCCTGTTGCATCCCTCGTTTGCGTGCCTGCCATAGCAGATGGCCCAGCGAGTCCAGGGCTGTGACGCGTACCTCTTCCCGCCCTTGTGAGAGCGCCAGCAAAAGCCAGCGTATGACGATGATACGTATGGGGGAGCGCAGAACGCCATGAAGTAGCCGCAGTCCCTCAATAACTTCGATATATGCCGGGTGTTCCTCGTTGAGCATAATACTGCCAAATACGGCCATCACGTATTCCCCTCCACATGCCGCCAGCGTGTAACTGGCCTGACGCCTCAGTTCGCGTATATCAGCTTTAAGCAAGGGTAGGATGCGTGCCGGGAGCGCCTGTTGCAGCATTTGATGGCGTAGAGCGGTATGGTGAGCCAGCTCTTCCAGAGCCAGGAGAGCCGCAATGCTGCTGTGCGGCTGTGCCTCGTTCAGCATTGCGCTCAGAGGTGGCAAAAGAGAAGGGAGCGCAATCTTGCCAATCGCTTGCGCGGCATAGTTGATGAGCTCTGGCTCTGCGCTCTGAAGCAAAGCGAGAAAATGTAACGCAAGCACCTCGCGTTGAGAGGTGGTAAGGTCTACCGGTAGTGCGGTTGCTACGACGAACGCAGCGGCCTGGCGGACCTCTCGCGGGACAGGTGGGTCCATCAACTGGAGGAGCATCCATAGTCCCGCCTCTTCTCCACTGTTGAGTAACGCGTACGAGGCGGCGAGGCGTACCGGGAACGCTTCGTTTTCATGCTGGTGAGCGTGTAGCATGGCAATGGACTCCGTTTGTAGAGCGGCGCGGTTGGCTCGCGTTGCCAGAGCCATAGCGGCGGCATAGCGGACCGTCGTCCAACGCGTGGTCAGCCCTTGCCGGAAAAGCGCCTCGTAGTCATCGTGGCTCAAAAGTTCGGCGGCCTCTATCACGCTGATCCAGAGAACCGGACCGGGTGGTTGGTGGAGCGATGGGTGTCGCAGCAGTTCATCGGGGCGTAGATGTCCCTTCCGGCAAAAATAGAGCAGCAGATGGCTACAATATTTGTACTGAGGGGGCCACGCGGGCCAGGGCGGCGTGATAATCTCGGGGTAGCTACTCAGGGTAGTTAACACCTGTGGCAGGAGCGAAAGCCCTTGCCTGGCTAAGCGGCGGGTGGCGCGTATCCGCAAGTCTTGATCGGTTTCGGGGCCAAGTAAGAGGGTCAGAGCCACGCAGATACGTTCTCGTTGAGTATGGCGCAAGAGAGATTTCCTTTGTTTGCTAGCGTAGGATCGATTGTTCCTGATGTCTTATTCTATCAGAATGTATCATCTATAGCCATGAATATTTCTACGACTGAATGATAATCTATCTTTGTTATATCATCCTATGCCAAATAAGCAAACAGGCGAAACAGAGGTGGCTGTACCTTTTTCCTTCATCGGGAAGGTTGGTGTATGAGCGTAGTACTGAGAGATGAACAAGGAAAAGCGGCGTTACTGCTTGTTGAGAGCAGAACGCCAAAGGTACTTGTAATGCAGCGGCAATCCTAATGGGGCGACTTTTTGAGCAATTTTTGTAGCTGGCTCCAGAGCCCACGCTTAGCTGGCGGGTGAGGATAAGGCGCCTCTACCTGAATCTCTTTCTCTCTTCTTGCCGGTTTCTCCTTAAAATCTGGCGTTGGCTTTGGTGAATTTATTGGACTATTGGCGATCTGAGCCTGGCCCATTCGCGCCTCCTGCGAAAGGATCATCTGGGAAGGGTATGTGCGCGCCGCTGATGGCTGGATATCGGGCTCGTTTGTTGGCGGTTGCGTCTGCTCCAGATCGATATCCTGGCGTGGCGGGGGTTGTGTCTGTTCCAGATCGATGTCCTGGAAAGATGGGCGTTGCGCTTGTGGCCGTTTAGGGAGTTGCGCAACTCTGCGATCTCGCCCATTCTGTGCTGGCGTGGTGGAAGAGGGTTGCAGGTGCAGTGTGCGCAAAAGCTGTGCCATCAGCCCTGCACTCTCATATCGCTGCTCGCAGTCTCGTGATAGCGCGGTGAGGATAATCTCTTCCAGTTGAGGCACGATAGCCGGATTGATGGCTCTGGGTGGTTGTAGTCTGCCACGGACGATAGCCTGGGTTAATTCAGGCATCGAACGTCCTGTGAAGGGCCGCTTGCCTGTAACCATCTCGTAGAGGACGACGCCCAGAGCATAAATATCGCTGCGGTTATCCAGCGTCTGGCCCCAGACTTGCTCCGGTGAGGCATAATAAATGCTGCCAACCAGCGTTTTAGCTACCGTGATCCTCTGATGTCCGGTGGCGCGTGCCAGGCCAAAATCCATCACTTTGATCTTGCCCCAGCGGTTCAACATCAGGTTTTCCGGCTTAATGTCGCGGTGGATGACGTGACGCTCTCGATAGGCGGCATCGAGCGCATCGGCAATTTGCGTGGCGTATTCGGCTGCCAGGTATTGTGGAATGGTCCCATCAAGGTGCAGCAGGTTTGCCAGCGTTGGCCCCTGGACATATTCCATCACAAAGTAAAGCAGCTTGTTTTGTTGCCCCGCGTCGTAAATTTGCACAATATTGGGATGGTTCAGTCCGGCAATAATTTGTGCTTCGCGAATAAAGCGGGCCACATAGGAAGAGTCGCGCGCCAGCATTTGTGGGAGTACCTTGATAGCAACTTCGCGCCCCAATGCTATTTGCTTCCCTCGATATACCACCCCCATCGAGCCTCGTCCAATCTCTTCATCTAATTGATACCCGCCCAGATTTTGCCCTGCCAGCTCATTCATATCGCGTTCGCCCTCAATCTCGGTGTAGTTATTGTGGTTGAGATGGTGTACAAGTATCTCTTTGAGTATTAAACGTGGGAACTATACCTATATAGTGTACAACTTACAAAAGCACTTGTCTCGCGAAGTAGCCAGAAGGTCCGCTTTTGCGCTCGCATGCTTATTAAAAAATTACATCTCTGCCGTGCAAAATTCCCGCGGACACAAAGAATCACTCGCCATCAACGTTGATGGCAAGTGATGTGTGTAGCTCAATTAGGTCGTATCAATCGAGATAATCTTTGAGAATGCGACTCGCCTGAGGGTGACGCAGCTTGCGGATCGCGCGCTCTTCGATCTGCCGTACACGTTCGCGTGTGACTTTGAGCTTCTTCCCTACTTCTTCCAACGTGTGATCGTGATCGTCAAGCAAGCCGAAGCGCAATTCGATCACCTGGCGCTCGCGCAGGGTAAGTTGCCCTAAAACTTTACGAATTTCTTCACGCAAAAGCTGCTGATCCGTGATTTCGGTTGGCCCTCGCTCGTGCATATCCTCAATGATATCGCCAAGAGTGTTCTCTTCCTCTTCGGAAAGAGGAGCGTCAAGCGAGAAAACCTTCTCGGCCCAGATTAATAGCTCACTGACGCGATCTGCGGTCATCCCCAGCCGCTCGCCAATGCTCTCAGGGGTGGGTTCGCGACCCAATTCCTGGTAGAGCTGGCGGGTAGTCCGTTTGACGCGCATCACCTCTTCCATAATGTAGACGGGCAGGCGTACAACGCGAGTCCCTTCCAGGATAGCGCGCGTGATGGCTTGCTTGATCCACCAGGTAGCGTAGGTTGAGAAGCGGAAGCCCTTTCTGTAGTCGAATTTGGTGACTGCTCGAATCAGGCCAATATTCCCCTCCCCGATGAGGTCCTCCAGAGAGAGGCCCTGGCCGACGTATTTTTTGGCAATACTGACGACGAGTCGCAAATTGGCTTCAATCAGATGGTTGCGTGCATCCCTATCGCCCTGCTCTGCGCGTGCGGCAAGGCGAGACTCGCTCGCTGCAGAGAGCAGAGGGATACGTGAAATCTCCCTGAGATAGAGTCGTAGACTGTCGCTCTGCGCCAGGCTACCCAGATCTGTATCCTGCATGGTTTCGCGTTCTGTCTCGACCACCTTATCACGGTCGCGTTCTGCATTAAACATCACATTTCGTTCCAAGTGCTTGCTCTCTTCTTCTGCAACGTGTACGTAAGATCAGTTCGGTCTTGGTTATTGTATCATACGTATGGGCTATTGCAAGCAACAGTTTTTGTCATTATACCGAATCGCTTTTTATAAAATTTTGTTGTTGTCGTTTTGTTATTAGAGGGCTATAACCCGCTGACACATCGCGACGTAGATATGTTGTGTATGGCGATGTATCTATCTGTACCATTAGCGATAGTAGCTGTATAATAAGATACAATATTTTTCCAGGGAATTATGGAATAGAAAAAGAAGGAACTCTCTCGGCTATGAGCTTACCATCAGCGCTGGCTCCAGGAACCACGATTGGCAATCATTACATTGTTGGTAATCTTATCAACCGTGGAGGCTTTGGAGCTGTTTATCGGGGGGTCGATACTAGCGAGGGGGGCCGCCCCTGCGCTATTAAAGAAACGTACGACGTGACGCCAGCCGCACGCCGCCAGGCGCTGATGGAGGCCAGCGTACTGTTCACGATCAGAAGTAAGCACTTGCCTGAGATTTATGACGCTCTGGAGGCAAATGGGCGTTTTTATCTCATTATGCAGTTAATCGAGGGGCAGAATCTCCTGGAGTTGTTGCGCTCGCGCGTCCCCGGAGGCATTGTGGGGGAGCAAGAACCGTACCGGCAGGCAAAAAGTCCCTGTAGCGAGCAGGAGGTGCTCTCCTGGCTCCTGCCAATTATCGATGTGCTGCAAGAACTGCATAGTCGCAACCCTCCGGTGTTGCATCGCGATATCAAGCCTGGCAATATTATCCTGACCCCCCAATATACCTCGGTGCTGGTCGATTTTGGCCTCACCAAGCTGTATGATCCTGTCAGCAGCACGCAGACGATAGTAAAGGCGGTTTCGGAAGGGTTTAGCCCTATAGAGCAGTATTTGGGGAAGACGAGCCCACAGTCGGATATCTATGCGATGGCCGCAACTATGTATTTGCTGTTGACAAACCGGCTGCCACCCGCGGCTATCTCGCGCGCGAGCCATGACGATTTGCTTCCTCCGCGCCAGATCGTTCCTGCTATTTCACCAAAGATGGAACGTGTGTTGCTCAAGGGGCTGGCAGTAAACGCGGACCAGCGTTTTCAGAGTATGAGTGAATTTGCGCAGGCGCTGCGCAATCCAGCGTTTACGGCTTTTGCCGATCCCACCATCGCCGTTGCGCCTGTGGGAGGCAATGGACATGTTCAGACAACGCGCTCTGCCTCACCTCCCTCTCAACGCTCCGCTCCGCCGCCCCCGCCGGCTCACAGCTATCCGGCAGTTCCACAATCTCCCAGAGGAGGCTACAGCCCGCCTTCGCCCGTCTACCCCGTCCCACAGGGATACGTAATGGTGCCGCAATCGGCTTTCACGGCGGCGCGACCTTTGCCAACGCCCTTTGGGCAGGGCTGCCTCTGGGGACTGGTCCAGGGGGTACTATCGGGACTGATGGTAGCACTTATGCCAAAGCAGGAATATTTCTTTCTGGCTATTGTGATGGGCTTCCTGTTTTACATGCTTGCAGGCTTTACTGCCACCCGCAGGGGCGGCGGATCGCTGCGCGGCGCCTGGGCAGGATACTGGGCCGGCATTATCAGCACAGTCATGTTCTGGATTGTGCTCTTTATCACCATTACGATTCGCGTCGCCCAGTTTATGCAGGCCCAAAGGAGACCTGCAACCGAGCTTGGCAGAATCTGGCGCTCTTTTTTGCCAGATATCCTCAAGCAGCCTCCCGCGACCACTCAAGGCCAGTCTCCCTGGTCAGGTCTGCTCATCCTGATCCTGGGAGGGCTCTTGCTTGCCTTCATTCTTGGCTGGATTGGAGGCATGTTCGGCTCGTCGCAATATAAAGCAAACATGCAGAAGAAACAGGTGGCGGTCAAACCTTGACCCCTGTGGTACTATCAACCTGCAATATCTTCTATCACAGCAAAAAAGGTGGACGACATAGTTGACTACTCAACAATCTAATCAGGCAACTCCTCCTACGACCACTCCTGTTGAGGAAACATTATCGGTGGCAGCGATTGCTCGCGTGCTTGCTCCCGAGCTGAGCATTAGCAGCGATCAGATTGCTCGTACGATTGCTTTGCTTGACGAGGGCAATACCATCCCATTTATTGCACGTTACCGCAAAGAGGTAACCGGCACCCTGGACGAGGTGCAGATTCAAGCAATTGCCGATAGAATGGCGGCGGTACGTGCATTGCATGAGCGTAAGAACGATGTGCGCCGGCTGATCGACACGCAGGGCAAGCTCACGCCGGAACTGGCAGGCGCAATTGAGGCTGCGACCACCTTGCAAGAAGTCGAGGATCTCTATCTGCCCTATCGCCCCAAACGCAAGACGCGCGCCAGCGTAGCTCGCGAGAAAGGGCTGGCGCCGCTGGCAGACATCATTGTGCAGCAGCTCGAATTGTCGGGTGATAAAGAAGCGATCCTTGAGGAGTATGCCCGTCCCTTTCTTGATGCGGAAAAAGGGGTTGATACCAGCCTGGAAGCGTACTCCGGGGCCTGTGATATCGTGGCTGAGATCATTGCCGAGGACGCTAATGTGCGTGGCAGCGTGCGCTCGTCATTTTTCAAAAATTCAGTGGTCAGCGCCAGGCTGGCCGATCCCGAAAAAATTGCTGAGAAGGACCCGGACGGCACGTACCGGCTCTACTACGAATTTAATGAGAGTGTGACGCGGCTGGTGCCTCATCGCATCCTGGCCCTCAATCGGGCGGAGCGAGAAGAGGTGATTCGTCTCAGCGTCGATCTGCCCTATGAGCAGGCCCAGCCGGAGCTGACGCAGCATTACCCAGTCAAAGCAACCTCGCCCTTTGCAACGCTGCTCTCCGATGCTATGGAGGATGGCTACAAACGCTTGCTCGCGCCCGCGATGGAGCGCGAAGTGCGGGTCGAACTGACGAAGCAGGCGGAGGAGCACGCGATCAACATTTTCGCGGCGAACCTGCGCAACCTCCTTTTGCAGCCGCCGTTGCGCAACAGGAAAGTGCTCGGCATCGACCCCGGCTATCGCACCGGCTGTAAAGTGACGGTGGTCGATGAAAATGGCAAGTATATCACTTCCGATACTATCTATCTGCACCAGCCCGACAAAGCGAATCAGACCCTGCGCAAGCTGCTGACGCAATACAACATCAGCGTGATTGCGATTGGTAACGGGACCGCCTCGCGCGAAACGGAGCAGTTGGTGGCCGCTTTGCTGCGCGAGCTTGAGCATGATGAGAAGCAGCCGATGCAGATTGGCTATGTGATCGTCAATGAGGCCGGTGCGTCTGTTTATTCGGCTTCCGAAGCGGCGCGCGAAGAGTTTCCCACGTTGGATGCAACGCAGCGCGGCACGATTTCGATTGCGCGCCGCCTGCAAGATCCTCTGGCGGAACTGGTCAAGATCGATCCCAAAGCGGTCGGTGTGGGGCTGTACCAGCACGATGTGGACCAGAAAGAGCTGGCGGCGATGCTGGATCGTGTGGTGGTTTCCTGCGTCAACTTCGCGGGCGTCGAGGTGAATGCTGCTTCTGCTGCCTTGCTGAAGCATGTATCGGGGATCAACACGCGCGTGGCCAATGCGATTGTCAAGTATCGTGAGGAGCATGGCGCGTTTAAGTCGCGGGAGGAGCTGCGCAAGGTCTCCGGCTTTGGTCCGGCGACTTTTTTGCAGGCGGCAGGCTTTCTCAAGATTGCGAACGGGGTCGAGCCGCTGGACAATACCTTCATCCATCCCGAAAGCTATAAGGCGGCTCAAGCTCTGCTGGAGATGATCCCGGACGATGAGGGCAAGCCTGCGAAGCCGGCTGAGCGAGTCGCACAGTTCCGGCAATTTATCAAATTGCAGAGCAGCCTGGGACGCTCGAAGCGCAATCGCTCTCGCGACGGGCAAAGCGATAGCGAGCAGGCTTCCTGGGCCGAGATCGCGGCAAAAGTTGGCGTTGGGTTGCCCACCCTGAATGACATTCTGGAGAATCTGGAAAAGCCCGGCCTGGACCCGCGAGACGCGCTGCCAGCTCCTATTTTGCGCCACGACGTATTAAAAATGGAAGATCTCCAGAAGGGCATGATTTTGCAGGGGACGGTGCGTAACGTCGTGGACTTCGGGGCCTTCGTCGATATCGGCGTCAAACAGGATGGCCTGGTTCACATCTCTGAGATGGCTGACCGCTATGTCAAAGATCCCCTGAGCATTGTCGCCGTCGGCCAGGTGGTACAGGTGCGCGTGCTGGAGGTGGACCTGCAACGCAAACGCGTGCAACTGAGCATGCGCGGGATACAGCAATAAGTAAAAAAAGATGGGACGGTTCGTTCAGCCGTCCCATCTTTTTTACGAGAGCGTTATCGCTTTTGCTCTTTCTTCCTGCTTCTGAAGCAGGTATTGCTCGGCGTGGCCCAGGGCCGTGAATGAGAAGATGAGTGGAATCAAAAACGTCAACAGACCAATCACCGCATAGACCAGCACCACATTCTTCGTTAGCTCAATAGCCAGTCCTCCCAGCAGCGATCCTAACGGAGATGCTGACCAGGCCAGCACTCTGGCGATGCTCATAATGCGTCCCAGCATATGGTTGGGGACGATAGCCTGTCGCAGGCTGGCGGTATTGATGTTGAAGAGGGTTCCCACGCCGGATATCAGCGCCCAGCACACCAGTGCTAACCAGTACCAATGCATAAAAGCCAGGACTATTGTCAGCAAGCCATCCAGCATGAGTGCGCTCAGAGCAACTTTACTGAAGGGGAAATGCTTACGCAAAGGACCTGCCGCTAAGGCTAAAACGACGATGCCAATGCTGCCCGCCGAGAAGAGCAGACTGACCTGGGTATCATTGGCCTGAAGCCGTTCTTTGGCGAAGAGGACAAGCTGAGCTCCGGTTGTCGTGGCAACAAAGTTCACCAGCGCCATCATCAATGAAATGTTACGCAGCACGGGATGCTTGATCACGTAGCGCAGCCCTTCAATGACATCGTGCCCGATGCTTTTCTTCTCTCCGTTTGTGCTTGAACTGGCATTGAAGCTTTTTTTGATCAATCCTAACGTCAGAGCCGAGATCAAAAATGAACCAGCATCAAATGTCATCAATCCTGAAATTGGCATAACTGCCACCAGGGCGCCCGCCAGGAGCGGCCCAATCACGCTGGCTGCCGAATAGCTGGCCTGGATGTGCCCGTTCGCGGTAACCAGATCATCCTGATTGACCAGAGCCGGAATAGCGGCAAACTGCCCTGATTCAAAGCAAATGGTCAACGTAGAGTGGATAAAGCCAATCCCGTAAATCCACCATACAGTAAGGGCGCCAAACTTTGCTATCAAGGGGATTAAGGCAATGACCAGGGCGCGAGCGAGATCGGTCAGGATCATCATCCGTTTGCGCTCCACCCGGTCCGTCCATGCTCCCAACAGCAGGCCAAAAAGTAGGTATGGGAGGAACTCGGCGGCAGTCGTAATGCCCAGATTAAGGGCGGAACCGGTGAGCTTGTATACTAACAGTGGGAGGGCAAACAACGTAATCGAGCTGCCAAGATTAGAGATGGTCTGCCCTGTCCAATATTTCCAGAAATCGCTGTTAAGCGTCGAAGGCACTTGCATTTGTGGGCTATTGATTTGCATGTATGGCTCCTACTATGATTTATAGCTTTTTCTGATCATTGGTTTGGAGATAGGATGGCGCTTTAAATAAAGCTGTATATAGGCTATACATCTGACCGTCGGGCGCGGGGGTCTCCTGCAGAAAATCGTCAACCAGCGCTTGCAGACGCTCCATATAGATTTTGGCCCGTTCAGGTGAGAGACGCATATGAGGGAGGCCAGAGGTAAGCACGGCGTCCTCTCCCTCGGTCTCCATTGCCTCCGCCATTTCAGTGCGGGCATCTGTCATAATTTTGAGGCTCGTTGGCGTGTTACCTGTGACTTCGGATGGAAAATCAAGCATGAAAATGCGGGCGGTGCGTGTATAGTATTTGGCTACAATGCCATGCACCATACGTCGCGCAACAACCTGGGCCAGCCCGCTGGCCTCCAGCACTTGCAGGTGATGCCCGATGGTCCCAGGCGACGCTTTTAGCCGCTCGGCAATCTGTTTAGCTGTATACGGTTGATGCTGGATGAGATTGAGAATGCGCCATCGCAGCGGATCGCCCATCGCTTTGAATTGCTGGACCGTATTGACCTGGAGCCGCATCGGTAACTCAGGCATGACGACCGGTGCCTCTTCGGGCAGCACGGCATCACTTGCGGATTCGGGAGGTGTAGCCATTGTTTAGCGTCCCTTTCTGCCATCTGGATTTTATAGATCGTGCTATATTTTTAGTATGTGCTATTGAAACTGAACATGAGAGTAATGTAGCATATACTTATGGGCATGTCAATAGCGATGGTGAGAAGATACTCGCCTCCTCGTATCCATCGAGTTCTTACCACAGCAGCTTGCTACTGGCATGTCTTTGAAATGCAGTTGCGAACGCCGCGACCTCGCAGCCAGCCCAGATCGAAGGAGGTTTTCGAAGTGCGATTATCAGGAAAAACATCATATAATAAGCTCTAGCGTATTTTCCTTGACGTTTTAGTGTATGATGCGTATACAGATCTTCCAGAGATGCGGCGGGAGCCAGGGGCCAGCTCGACCCGTTTGCGGGTGCTGAAATGAGCGTTGTTTTGAGTGATTGGATAGCCCTGTAACAGAGAGGAATTGTTTGTGGGAAAAGCACAATATAGTTTTGAGCGATATTTGAACGTCCGTGCAGCCTATGGAGCGAGTTTTTCTCCTGATGGGCAGATATTAAGTTTTCTGACCGATATCACAGGGGTCGCGGAAGTGTGGAGCGTGCCTGTGATATCCCAGGAGACAGCGCAAGCCGCGCGGCCTTCCTGGCCCTCCCAGCTTACCTTTCGCGGAGAGCGCATTGCTGGCGCGACCTTTTCTCCCAAAGAGCAGACATTACTGGCGACCGGTGATGTCGGCGGCAACGAACTGACTCAGCTCTATACGCTCAGCGCCGATGGTTCAGCGTTTGAGGCGCTGACTTCACGGCCCGAAGTGATGTATCTTTTCGGCGATTGGTCTCCTGATGGGAAGCGCATCACATACAGCAGCAATGAGCGCGATTCACGCTACTTTGATGTATACGAGCGAGACATGGAGAGCGGGGCGGTGAAACTATTGCTGCAACAGGATGGTACAAATTACGCTCGTAGCTATTCTCCTGATGGGCAACAGGTGCTGGTGGCTCATCAGGTATCAAATATCTGCAATCAGTTGATCCTGGTAGATAGGGTGACAGGCGAGCAGCGTAACTTGACTCCTGAAGCGGGTGAAGGCCCGGCGCTGCATCAAATGGCAGCCTGGTCGGCGGACCAGCGTGGGCTGTACCTGGTCAGTAACCGTGGCCGCCAGTTTCTCTCGCTGGCGTATCTTAATCTGGCGACCACGGAACTGACCTTCTTGAGTGATACCCCCTGGGATGTGGAGTTGTTGGCGGTGACGCAGGATGGACGTTTTCTGGCGACAGCAGTGAACGAGGATGGATATTCACGCCTGGAGCTTTTTGACGTCTCCAACGGTTGGGAGGCGCGTCAGGAACTTATGGGGCCGACTCTGCCCGGCGGTGTTGTTTATGAGATAACCTGGTCGCTTGATGGCACAAAACTGGCGGTGGTATTTGCCAGCGCCATCGATACCAGAGATATCTGGGTCTGGGATATGCATGCAGCCAATGTGCAGCGTGCCACGCAAAGCTCGCTGGGCGGTATTCGTCGTGAGACACTGGCGACCCCATCGCTGGTGCATTATCCCACGTTCGATGGTCGGGAAATTCCGGGCTTTCTTTATCTGCCCGCCGGGCAGCCGCCCGCATTGCCTGTGGTGATAATTGTCCACGGCGGCCCGGAAAGTCAGGCCCGCCCGGTCTTCGATCCTGTCTCTCAATACCTGGTGGCATCCGGCTATGGAGTTTTCATTCCCAATGTACGTGGTAGCACCGGCTACGGCTACGAATACCAGAGCCTGGACGATGTACGCAAGCGCATGGATTCGGTGGCGGATTTGCAATATGCGGCCTTCTGGTTAGGCAAAAGCGGCATTGCCGATCCGCGCCGTATCGCGGTGATGGGGGGAAGTTATGGAGGATTCATGGTATTATCGGCCATTACCACCTATCCCGATCTCTGGGCGGCGGCAGTGGATATCGTAGGGATTGCCAACTTTGTCACCTTCCTGGAGAATACCGGGCCGTGGCGGCGCAAACTGCGTGAAGCTGAATATGGCAGCCTGGAAAATGATCGCGAATTTCTGGAACGGATATCGCCAATTCGCTCGGTAGATCGCATCACCGCTCCACTCTTCGTTATTCACGGGGCAAACGATCCGCGCGTGCCTGTAGGCGAGGCGGAGCAGATTGTGAGCGCTCTACGTTCAAGAAACGTCCCTGTTGAGTATCTGCGTTTTGAGGATGAGGGACATGGGCTGGTCAAGCGTAATAATCGGCTGGTTGCCTACCCCGCGATTGCCGACTTCCTTGAGCAATACCTGGGTTAACAGGCTATCTTCGGGCGTGCTGTAGGGGCGGGACTAGGCCCGCCCTGGCTGTCCCAGCGCTAGGATGACGTAGGGATGAGGTCTGCCTCGCCCAGGTATATCCAGATCGTTACTATCCTGCATCAAAGATTGTGTAGTACGTTTGAGGAAAAGGCCATAGTTTGTGACCGCGCTGTAAAGAGGCTTTCGTAGGTTTATCAGGTGGTAAACGGAGCTATTGCCATTGGAGAATTGCAGGAACCGACTATGCTGAACCGATTTCGCAATCGAACAGAAGCGGGACAACTGCTCGCGTCCAGCTTGATGACCTATACTCATCGTACAGATGTCCTGGTGCTGGCGTTGCCGCGAGGAGGCGTCCCGGTCGCCTTTGAGATCGCGAAAGCCCTTCAGGTGCCGCTAGATGTGCTGGTTGTGCGTAAACTGGGGGTGCCTGGCGAGGAAGAACTGGCGATGGGCGCTATCGCCAGCGGCGGCGTACTGGTGCTGAATGAGCGTGTTGTGCAATCAATGGGTATCGCGCGCGAGGATATTGCCCGAACAGCCACATTTGAACGCAAAATTTTGCAGCAACGTGAGCAACTCTACCGGGGAAATCGTCCCCTCTACAATGTGAAAGACCGCACAGTGATTCTTGTTGATGACGGGATCGCGACCGGAGCAACCATGCATGCTGCTGTCTCTGTTTTGAAACAGCAGCAATGCGCTCATATTGTGGTTGCCACCCCCGTTGCTGCCGCTCAGACATGCGATGAACTGGAGAAAGAGGTGGACAGCGTTGTATGTCTCCTGAAACCGGAGCTATTCCTGGCAGTTGGCTACTGGTACGAGCAATTTGAGCCAACGAGCGACGACGAGGTACGCCGTTTGCTCGAACAGGCCGCCACGATAGCTCCTTCGCAGAGTGACCCTTCCGCTTAAAATATCTTATAGCCTGCGTCGCCGCAATTGTTCGATCAGCAAGGGTAGTAAGACATGCACGTCGCCCATGACTCCAAGATCGGAATGCTTGAAAATCGCTGCCCGCTTGTTCTTATTGATGGAGAGAACATACCCGGCTTTGCGGATGCCGGCGATATGTTCTGCTGCCCCTCGAACGCCCAGCGCGATATAGAGCTGCGGAGCAACGGCGCGCCCTGTCAGGCCGATCTGTTTCTGTTTGGGTAGCCATCCTTTGTCGGTGACGTTCCTGGTGGCCCCTATCGCCGCCCCCAGCAGTTCCGCCAACTGGTATACGGACTGATACTGATCTGGCTCTCCCATACCCATGCCGACGCCAATGATGGTGCGAGCCGATTCCAGTTCGGCCACGCCCGTATCATGCTGCTCGCGGCCCACGATACGCGCTCGAATCTGTCCACCGATGTCACTCTTGATTGTTACCTGTTCTATCGTTGGTACGCGGCTGAAGTCAGGGGTAATCGCGCTGAGCATCCCAGGGCGCAGTGTTGCCATAGCGGGCGTTGTGTTGGAGAGGATGGATGAAAGAATGCTTCCCCCGAAAGCCGGCTTATATTGCACCAGGCGCTGCTGCTCGTCGATCCCAAGATCAATGCAGTCGCCGGTCAGACCAAGATTGAGCCGGGCGGCTATGCGTGGAGCGAGGTCGCGCCCTTCTGCCGTCGAGCCCATCAGCACAACGGCGGGCTGATAGCGTTGAATAAGCTCAGCCATCACTGCTGTATAACCGTCCGTCGTATAATGCTCCAGAGTCGCGTCCTCGACGATGTAGACGCGCTCGGCTCCATAAGCTGCGAGTGTGGCGGCATGGGTGGTAACGCCTGGAGCGCCGATCAGCACTGCTGCCAGCTCGCCCTGTAATGTTGCCGCCAGTTCGCTGCTTTTCCCCAGCAGTTCAAAGGTAATGCGGCGTAGAGCGCGCGGGCCGTAGCTGCTGCGTTCCGCGATCACCCAGAGAGCTTTGCCTGGCAAAGGCTCGTTTTGCCGCCGTAATGGCGCAGACGAGGCGGTATGATCAGCTCTCGCTGTATCTTGCAGCAGTCCGTGCGCCTCAAGATCTGCAATCAACAGCTCTATGGCCTTCTCAGGATCGTTTTCCGCGATAACGCGGCCTTCGCGGGCGTATGGATCGGCGCTCACCTCTGCAACCCAGGTTGGCGAGCCTGGCTGCCCCAGGAGATGAGGCTCGACCTGTAGCTCGGCGGCGCTGATTACCTGGATGCGGTCTCCGGCCTGTTCGCTGGCGGCACGAATGGCGTGCTCATCGGGCCAGATGCCTTCATTGAGCTTTTCAACAGTGGTGAGCAGCGCAGGCAATGGGATGATTAATGTCTCATTCCCCTCATCGGTTTCGCGCGTCACAATGGCCTCGCGTGTGCCGTTGTGCCGCTGAAGATCGATTCTTTGCACCGCGCTTACCTGAGGCAGATCGAGCATCTCCGCGATCTCTGGTCCCACCTGTGCCGTCTCAGCATCAATGCTATGGCGACCGCACAATATCAGATCGCATCCAGCCTGATTCTGGAAATATTGTCGGATCGCCAGCGCCAGGGCGCGTGCGGTTGCGGCTGTATCTGCGCCGGCAAAAGCGCGATCATTGAGGTGAATGGCCCTATCTGCTCCCATTGCCAGGGCGGTCGCCAGCGCCTCTCGCGCCTGCGGCGGCCCCATTGTCATTGCAATAACCTCACCTCCGTGCAGATCCCGCAATCGTATAGCCTCCGTAAGTGCGTAAATATCCAGCTCGTTGATTTCTAGCGGCACGCCCTCGCGTACAATGCGGCGTGTTTCGGGATCGAAGCGCAGGGCCGAGAGCAGCGGCACCTGTTTGATGCAGACAAGTATGGTTAAAGGGCCTGTATTCCCAGTTTCAGGAGTCTCTGCTTCCATGAAAAAACCCTCCTTTGCTTGCGACTTCTCATCGCATATCGTACCATTATAGAACAAGCAATATGCTGTTATGCAGACGATCAATGATGCCGGGACGCGATAAATCAGGATAGGACGGGATAAATTGGGTCCCTACGGAACTGAGACTGTCCAGGTTGCAAAAACTTTTGCTGCGAGCTACTATTTTTACGTTCTATTACGTTTTATATCATAGTTAGTGCAGGTAAGGGGGTTGTCAATGCCTGGTTCATTTCGTATTGGCAGCATTGCCGGGATTGAAATTTATGCCAATTTCAGTTGGTTGATAGCTCTGGTCTTGCTTACGGTCTCCATCGCCAGTGGCTGGTTCCCCAGGCTGTATCCTGGGTATCCATATACGACTTACCTTCTGTTGGGATTGATCGCGGCGCTCCTGCTGTTTGCCTCGGTCCTGGTGCATGAGCTGGCGCATTCGCTGGTAGCCAGGGCGCGCGGCATGAGCGTCAAAAGTATCGTTCTGTTCATCTTTGGAGGCGTTTCTAATATTGAGCAGGAGCCGCAAAGCCCCGGGAGCGAGTTTCAAATGGCTTTTGTGGGTCCCCTGACCAGCCTGGTCATCGGCGCTCTGTCTTACGGCCTCCTGCTCCTGATTGGCAATCGGCCATCTCCTATCGCTGCCATTCTGCTCTACCTGGCCTGGGCTAACGTTTTGCTGGGTATCTTCAACCTGATCCCCGGCTTCCCGCTTGATGGCGGTCGCGTGCTGCGCTCGATTATCTGGAAAGTGACCGGTAACGGTAATAGAGCGACGAACATCACGACGATAGTGGGCCAGATCATTGCATACCTCTTTATCCTGCTGGGTATCTGGCTCTTCTTTGGTGGCGACACGCTGGATGGCATCTGGGTTGGCTTCATTGGCTGGTTTTTGCTCAATGCGGCGCAATCGGCTCGCGCCCAGGCGACTATCGACACGGTCTTTCGTGGCGTGACGGTGGCACAGGTCATGAATCCAAATCCGGTGACGGTTCCTGCTAACATTTCGTTGCAGAAATTAGTAGATGAGTACTTCTTACCGCAGGGGCTGCGCTCGGCCCTGGTGATGCAGGGGGACCTGCTGGCAGGGCTGATCACGCTAAGCGATATTCGGCATGTTCCTCGGGAAGAATGGTCGCAAAAGCCTGTTGGACACGTAATGGTGCCGTTGGAGAAATTGCACCTGATTGCCCCCCAGCAGAGCCTGAAAGAAGTGCTTCCGTTGATGATTTCACAAGATGTCAACCAGCTACCCGTGGTGCAGGATGGGCGTCTGCTCGGAGTGGTGAGCCGTGATGCAGTGATCCGCTCGTTGGAGATTCGTCGCCATCTTGGCCTGGACCGGGCGGCCTGACAGGTTTTTAAGGGAGGGACCCCGGCTTTATGGCAGAGGCTTTTTCATCGGCAGAGAATACTTACATCATTAACATCGAAAGTGGAGCGGAAACCGCCCGGCTGCTGGATCAGGATCGCCTGGTAACGTTTTTTATGCAGAGCCTGTTCCCTCCACAGGTTGATCTTTCCAAAGTTTATCATGTGCTGGATGTTGCCTGTGGCCCCGGTGAGTGGGCGCGAGATGTCGCTTTTCACTATCCCGAAATGAAGGTGGCGGGCGTTGATATCAACCGCACAATGATCGAGTATGCACGCGATATGGCCCTGGTACGGAAGCTGGATAATGTGACTTATCGAGTCATGAATGTGCTGGAGCCTCTGGATTTCCCTGACAATGCCTTTGATTTTGTCAATGCCCGCTTCCTGGTCGGGCTTATGTCCCCCTCAGCATGGCCTGAGTTAGTAAAAGAATGCATGCGGATCACTCGCCCCGGAGGCATCATTCGCCTGACCGAGTGCGATAATATGGGGACGACAAACAGCCCTGCCTATAACCGACTGAAGCAGATAGCCGTGACAGCTATGCAGAAGGCCGGGCGGACCTTTTCCCCTGATGGACTCAGTATGGGCATTACCAACCTGTTGGGACGTTTTTTGCGCGATGCAGGCTGCCAGAACATCCAGAGATCTGCCTACGCCATTGACTATTCCGCCGGTGAAAAGGCCCATGCCGCTGTGTGCCTGGATATTCAGATGGCGACGAAACTCAGCCAGCCGTTTATGGTGAAAATGGGTGTAACAGACAACAAAGAGATGGACGATTTGTACGAGCAAATGGTCAACGAAATGGAGGCTGAAACGTTTAATGGCCTCTGGATTATTGTAAGCGTGTGGGGCGAGAAACCTTGATCAGGCCACAAGGGAGGTTAGCGTGGGCCAGCCTCCCTTGTTGTACTAGACGAGCAAGACTACTTTGCCCATTGTCTGGCGATTGGCGATAGCCTGATGGGCCTGCACCGCCTCAGCTAACGGATAGGTGTTGCCAACGATAATCTGTAGCTTGCCGCTGGCAAGAAACTGCATTAATTCCATTGCCGCAGCAGCAATACGATCAGGACGACTCATCCAGGCTGTCAGCCAGTAGCCGATGATGGCCTGGTTTTTGTACATCAGTTGTATACCCGTGAATTGTGCAATTTGTCCGCTGGCAGCTCCATAGATCACCATCCGTCCAAAGGGGGCCAGGCATTGCAGGCTCTGGTTTGCGATTTCACCTCCGACCATCTCTAAAATAATATCTGCTCCCTGTCCTCCTGTTGCCGTCTTTACCTGCTCTGCCCAATCGTCTTTCGTATAGTCAATAGCAGCATCAGCTCCAAGTTTGCGAACGAGATCGAGTTTGGCCTCGTTGCTCGCAGTGCCAATTACTTTCCCTGCTCCCATCAGCCGCGCAAGCTGAACCGCGAGCGTGCCCACGCCTCCGGCTGCTGCATGTACCAGTACGCTTTCGCCGGGCTGGAGGTGGGATGACTCGCGTAGGAGCTGGTAAGCGGTCAACCCCTGTACCGCGAATGCAGCCGCGTGCGGGAAGTTGAGGGTATCTGGAATGGGGATCACCATGTTCGCGCCAGCCGTTGTATATTCTGCATAGCCTCCATTGGCAAAGGCAATCACGCGCGTCCCCGGCGTTGGAAATGTTACTCCTGCTCCCAGAGCCTCGACGGTGCCTGCAACCTCAAACCCTGGAGTCATGGGCGTGCCGGTAGGAGTGAGATATGCTCCTTGACGTTGCATTAAATCTGCATAATTGACGCCCGCAGCCGCAACTTTAATCAGCACTTCCCCCGCAGCAGGCGTGGGGACCGCTATCTCTTCCAGATGCATTACTTCTGGACCACCTAGCTCATAAATACGAATCGCTTTCATCTCGGTCCTTTCGTTATGATATGGTTCGCATCGTTCTTGATTCTATCACGTTTTACTACCTGCCTATATCAGTCAACCAAGCAGGTAGTGAGCGAATACTTTGCGAATAAGTCTGATGTACAGTTTGCTTGTGAATAGAGGAATTGACCGACATTCAACACAAAAAGTGTGCGCAATGGCAAGCTTTGCTCCCGCGCAAATCGGCTGGCAGGCGCTGAAACGCGCTGTGTTAGCCGCTCGTATTAAAAGTGTGGGTCTTAGGGACGCAGTGTATGTTATTACTCAAGACGCGCGAATGAGGCGGAGCATTGCAGATTTTTCGTGGTGGTGGTCTTCCTCAGAGAGGTAACTTTCAGCGTAATAAAATATAGAGAGCGAATAAAATAAAGTTCTGGTGCCTGCGGCCTTTTCTTTTTTTGTATGTCATAATTTTCGATATGTAGCGTTGTATATAATAAAATATGGAGAAATGTCCTGATACAACATAGCAATGGGAGAAAAGTACTGATCATTCCACGATCCTCACTAATGAGCTGTACACTATTCCCTGATGTCCATTGAAGTTATGGCTGTTTTCTTATTATCTATTCATCGTTTTCTGGTCTTTTTCCTGTAATATTACAGGAAAGAACGTTGTAACCCATTCCTCATTTTGTGGGAGCGGTGGCGCGAGGGAACTTTCAGCAAGCGCAGTTCTTCTTGTTGTATAAGGGGTGGTATGAGGAAGGGCATGAATTTGGATAGGGTAGTAATGTGTGGAGAGAGGGCATACTGGGGAGCTTTTAACGGTCTCCTCCGGGATACCTGGCGTTGTTCCCGCATGCTATATCGTGTAGGGTTACAAAGAGCGCCTGCTCTAAATAACCTTTCTCAGGTGAGGTGAAGGCATGGATGACAAAGTCAGTCGTCGCAATAAGTCGGAGGGATATGGGCGACGACCTAAGCAGTCGAAAAACGGTGGACGTCACTTTTGGAAATTGCTTCAAACCCATAAAAGCGCGTTTCTCACAAGCTTTATGCTTTTACTATTATTAGTGCTTCTGTTTGGTATCGCGAGCCAGTTACGGCCCCCTGTGATAAATTCTGCTCCTAACGGAGAAACGGTCATTGATTACAGCACGTTTATCAACCAGGTAGAAGCTGGAAATGTGCAGGCGGTGACCATACGCGGCGAAGATATCAGCGGATTGCTAGCTACTCCTGTGACACAGCCTTCTAAAGTTGCGATCAATCAGAGCGCCAGACCCCTGAGCAAACTGACTGCCGCCGACTATGCTGCCTGGAGCCGCGCTATCAACGCGGCAAACCCGGGCATAGCGAGTGTAACCGGGGCAACGACTTTAAATCCCGACCGGATGGTGTATACGCGTGTACCTGGGGGCCAGGATGCGTCACTCATGTCTTTACTCTTGAGTAATCATGTGGTGGTAAACACACAATCTCCATCGCAAACCGCCGCCTGGTTAGCGCTGCTCGGGCGTTTTGCTCCCTTTATCCTGCTCGTGGTGGCGCTTTTAGTGTTTCTGGCCGCTCGCAACAGTCCCCGCATGGGTCGCTCAATGAATGATCGCATGAACCAGATTGGTAAGAGCCGGCCACGTCGTTTTGAACCCGCTAGAGAGAAAGAGGCTGATCCATTGCAATCCGGGAAAAAGAGTACTGCCCTGACGCCCAAAACTGGGACCGCTGGCAGGTCTGTAATAAGACCCTCTGTCACATTCGAGGATGTGGCGGGGATTGATGAAGTACGGACGGAACTGGAAGAAATTGTGCAATTCCTGCGCACTCCAGAACGCTTTAGTCGTCTGGGCGCTCGTATTCCGCGCGGCGCCCTGCTGGCAGGCCCTCCGGGAACAGGTAAAACCCTGTTGGCGCGGGCGGTAGCGGGTGAAGCGGGCGTTCCTTTCTTCAGTATGAGCGCCTCCGAGTTCGTGGAGATGTTCGTGGGCGTCGGTGCCAGCCGTGTGCGCGATCTCTTCAATCAGGCGCGACAGGTAGCCCCTAGCGTTATTTTTATCGATGAAATCGACGCTGTTGGGCGTAAACGTACCATGCGGGTGGCTGGAAATGATGAACGCGATCAGACGCTCAATCAACTGCTGGTCGAGCTGGATGGCTTTGATCCTCGCAAGGCTGTAGTGGTGATGGCGGCAACGAACCGGGTTGATATCCTGGACAAAGCGTTGTTGCGTCCCGGACGTTTTGATCGCCGTATCACCGTGTCCCTGCCCGACCGTATCGGACGCGAGGCGATCTTGAAGGTCCATACGCGCCGCACTCCCCTGCATGAAGAAGTAGACCTGGTCCGCCTGGCGCGCATGACCACCGGTATGAGCGGGGCCGACCTCGCCAATCTGGTCAACGAAGCCGCGCTCTCTGCCGCCCGCCAAGATCTGGAGCATATCACGCACGCCTGCTTTGAAGATGCCCTGGCGCGCGTCCAGCTTGGTGCCTTGCGCCCAATCGTGATGAGCGAGCGGGAGCGCCGCATCATCGCCATTCACGAGGGCGGCCATGCGCTCGTGGCCCATCATTTGCCCGAAGCCGATACCGTGAACCGGGTGACGATTCTGCCGCGCGGTCAAAGCCTGGGCGTCACTCAGTTTACCTCCGAAGAGGACCGCTATAACTATAGTCGCCAGACCCTGATGGCCCGCATTGCGGTCGGCCTGGGCGGGCGCGTGGCTGAGGAACTGACCTTTGGGCACGATTATATCACAACTGGAGCGGAGAACGATCTACAGGTGGTGACGGACCTGGCCCGGCGCATGGTAACGCGCTGGGGCATGAGCGAGGAAGTCGGGGTGGTGTTCGCGGATTATCAAGCTCAGGGTGATGCCTCGCTCAATATGAAACGCTTCGAGCCCGATGCTTTCCCTGTGCAAGCTCGTTCTCTGGCGGTGGATGCCAATGGCAACCTCGTCCTGAATGGCGCCCTGCCTCCCCGTCCAACTCTGTCAATGGCGATCCCCGCTCCACAGAGCACTGGCGGTGTAATGATGAACGCCCTGGTCGATGCCGAGGTGAGGCGCATCCTGAACGAAGGGCGGGCAATGGCGCGCGCGATCCTCACCGAACACAACGATCAACTACTGCTGCTGGCTGATACCCTCATGGAATGCGAGCAACTCGACCGCGCTCAGTTCGAGGCGCTCTTACAGGCATAGCAGGTCTAACTGCTTTTACTATAGATCCTAAAACAAAAGGAGCGTTATTCGTCATAACGCTCCTTTTGTTTTAGGATGAAAATGATGGGCTTGAAGAGATGGTTGCAGCCGCATGTAATCTGCCACAGGGATGTTTACTTATTGCCGTATAACATGGACCTGGCTGAGCAATTGTATCCCATTAGGGAGAGGATCAAGGCCCTTGAAGTTGGAGCCTGCTTGATTAAAATAAGCATGGATGGCAGTGCTACCATCCTGATTGACCAGCGTTACGTTCAACTCAAAGCCCTTTCCAACCTCACCTGGTTGATCTAAGCCTACATGCACACTCGTGCTCCACCTCCCTTCGTTAGTGACCATCACAGGGCCGGGCAACTGAGGATAGTAACCTGTGACGCCGTCTGGCACAATCAGTATCCACAATTCCTGACTGGCGGGGATGTTACAGGCTGTGCCTTGCATGGTGGTTACCACCGGCACTCCGCTCTCGGCCACTGGAGAGATGATATGTACATCCAGCGATGAAGAGGAAGAACAAGAGCTGCTATTAGTCACGGGGGGACTAGCCGAGCTAGAAAGTGCTTTTGTGGGAGAGGATGCGGTAAGCTGTGTAGTGCCACTCGTGCTTGGAGGGGTGATAACTTCTATGGATGTAACAACGACACTTAATACAATCAAAATGGTACCAAAGGTCGCCAGGCCAACACGTTGTCGAGTGTCAAGATCGATAGTGCTAGGCCAGGGTATCTTGCCAATAATGGCGAAAACTATGAGGACGACAGCCGCTATGATGAAAAAGATTATGGGAGCTTTGAAAAGTTGGTCAAGGAATATCGCCATCTCATGCCTGCCTTTCTCTTATTTAGAGTCACTTATTGCCCTTTCAAAGAGATAAACGCAGGAAGAGCTATTTTTTCAAAAGGAAAAGAATACTTACTGGATTAAATATAGTTTATTGGGAAATATAACGTAGTACTGACAGTAAAAGACGCCCTACAGCGGCTGGAAATCGGCGCAATAAAAACGTGCGCGCTACTACAGGTTCTATCCCACTAAGTATGAGCATCTGCGCTTGCTTAGACTTTTGGCTATGTGCGCCACGTTTACAATTGGACGCTCAACTTACCTATAATAGCCTCTCAAAAGTGGAAAGAACACTTACATTTTTTGCACCTGATGAGAAGTTACTACTCCATAATAATTCTGATGCCATACTGATTGCCTCCTGTCTTATTTGTATGGTATACTTTTTTAAAGGGCAAAAGATGGAGGGTCTCTCAAAGGCTATGCCAGGTTTATCGCGCAATACTCTCTGGGTGAAATGCTCAAAACCTCATCCCCAGGCACGCCTCCGCTTATTTTGTTTTCCCTATGCCGGTGGAGGCGCATCGTTGTTCAGGAGTTGGGCAAATCGATTACCCAGCGAGGTCGAGGTATGTGCTGTGCAGCTACCCGGGCGGGAGGACCGTCTGGCGGAGCCTGCTTTTACCAGGATGCCGTCTCTCGTTGAGGCACTCGTCGAGGCGCTTGATCCCTACCTGCAAGAGAAACCTTATGCTTTCTTTGGGCATAGTATGGGCGCTTTTGTGAGTTTTGAACTAGCTCGCTCCCTGCGTCAGCAGCGTCATGCCCATGCAGGCCCGGTACAGGTATTTGTCTCGGCTCAACGCGCTCCCCACCTCCCTGACCCGGAACCCCCCGTTCATGCTTTGCCTGATAACGAATTCATTGAAGAATTGCGCCACCTCAATGGCACACCTACTGAGATCCTGCAAAACGCCGAAGTGCTGGAACTGACTTTGCCTCTGCTCCGAGCAGATTTTGCCATCTGTGAAACATACCACTATGTCCCTGGAGAACCACTGCTTTGTCCCATTTTCGCCTGCGGCGGCATTGACGATGAGGAAATCGACAAAGAGAAAATCTCCGCCTGGCGAGAGCAGACACGGGGCTCCTTCACACTGCGGATGTTTCCTGGTGACCATTTTTTTCTCCATAGCAGTCAGGCAGAACTTTTGCAGGCACTCTCCCACCAGTTCCAGTTGCTTTTGAGGTATGCACCACAGCGTTACAGCTAAGTAAAGAAACTTTTCGTCTCGTCACGATGGCGAATATTTTTCAGAGATAGCAAAGGACGAAATATGGCATTTCCTTTATGCTGTCCCACTATCTACAAGAAATGGGCATGGGCCTTGAAAGCATCGTCGGGCTCTGTTTTGAGCGCTCTTTCGAGATGATCATTGGCTTGCTGGCGATTCTCAAAGCCGGAGGAGCTTATCTACCACTGGACCTCTCCTTTCCGGCGGATTGGCTTGCCTTCATGCTTGCCGATGCCCGAGCTCAACTGCTTTTAACCCAATCGTCGTTGTACGTTTGCTTCGCTCCCACGATCAATCGGGGAGCTACAATGATCTGCCTGGATCAGTGGTTAGCCGATGCGGCGTCTCCTGCACGCGAGGAAAATCCCGTGAGCCAGGCCGGCGCCGAGCACCTGGCTTATGTCATCTATGCCTCTGGATCGACCGGCTTGCCCAAGGGCGTTGCGGTCAGTCATCGCGGAGTGCTGCGGCTCGTCTGCAATACCAACTATATTGCATTGGGCTCCACGGACCGTATCGCGCAGGTCTCCAATGTGTCGTTTGACGCGGCGACCTTTGAGATCTGGGGGGGGGCGCTGCTGCATGGAGGGCAGATGGTGGGGATTGCCGAAATTGAAGCGTTGCTCAATTCGCAGCTTTCTGAGTGAAAGGGGAAAAATTGAATGACACGCTCATGGCAGAGCTTGCTAAAGTGATGGGGTGAGTTTGAGATGAAAAAAGACAACCTGGAAGCGATATACCCGCCCATTAAACGGCTCACACATTCTCCTTTATGAGTAAAGAGGTATGCGAAATGACGAAAAAGAAGCATTTAGAGAGAAAAGTTAGACAGAGAATACAGACAACTCTCTGCATATGCTGGTTGCTAAGTGGTCTGTTGCTGGCTAGTTGTAGCCCATCAACTCAATCTCAGCCTGCCAGCCACGCGTCTCCAGGTGCGACCCCTTCGCCCACATTGTCCGCCACCTCCGGTAGTACCATTAATATGCCCATTCCTACGACAGGTTGCGGGAAAACGTCGCCCGTCACTGCGGGAACCAGTGCCAATCAGACAATTGCGGCCCATCCGGCTGTATCACGCGGGCACACCACGCGTACTTATATTGTCCATGTGCCTGCCACATACAAATCCAATCGGCCTCAGGCCGTCGTTCTCGTCTTTCATGGTCATGGCGGTAGTGCTGTGGATACAGATGCATCTAGCGGCTTCTCACAACTTGCAGAGCAACGCGGCTTTATTGCCGTCTCTCCTCAAGGGCTACTCGACGACGATGGCCTGCCATTCTGGGCCAGCATCGGTCCTATTGATTACGGCATGGATGACGCTCTTTTTGTCAGCGACCTGTTGACGAAGCTACAAGCCGATTTCTGCGTTGATCCTCACCGCATTTATGCTACCGGATTCTCAAACGGTGGTGGCATGAGTGGTTTCCTGGCCTGTAAACTTGCCATGCGCATTGCTGCCTTTGCCCCCATTTCCGGCAATTACTATGACCTTCCAGGTGGTTGTCATCCTGGGCGAGCGGTACCCATTCTTGAAATTCATGGAACGGCAGATTCTATTGTTCCCTACCAGGGCATCTCGCCCGATGAGAATCCTACCTGGCCTTTGCCGTCGATTCCCCACTGGCTTCAGGATTGGGCCACGCGCGATGGTTGCGCGAAAGGGCCTATCACCTTTTTGCAGAAACCTGGTGTGACCGGTATGCAATGGGCGAATTGCCAAAGTAATGCAGCCGTTGTCCATTATCGTATCGAAGGAGGCGGTCACGACGTACCATCCACGCTTGGCGATCACTCGACCGTTGCGACGATATGGGATTTTTTCCAGGCCCATCCTTTATGAGGGGAACTGCATGCTTCAGGACGCGCGTATAGCGATGATCCTGGAACGATCAAGTAAAGTATGACCTTTTTGAAACTATCTGGTATGGCTCGGATTATATGTTAGATCATTTTCGTTGTTTCCTAGCGGGCTAGAGGAGTGTGTTTGATCAATGGAGAATAGAGAGCGATTGCATAATGAGGATCTATCAGCCGAGGAAGAGGAATTGTTCGCGTTCCTGCTTGCTGAAGAGGGATTTGCATCATCTCCTGTGCCTGTGGTGCGCCCGCGACAGCAAAACGAGAATTTACCCCTCTCCTTTGCACAGGAACGCTTATGGTTTCTTGATCAATGGGAGCCAGGCAGTTCCGCCTACAATATTTACTCGGCTCTGCGTATGCAAGGAAAGCTCTCCATTAAAATACTTGAGCGTAGCCTCAGTATGCTCATCCAGCGTCATGAAACGTTGCGCACAACCTTTGCCACGATGGACGGTCAGCCTGTTCAGATAATTGCTCCACACCGGTCGGCATCATTGCCGGTGATAGACCTTGCCGGATTATCACCTGATGAACAGGAGGCCCAAACGTTACGATTGGCTAAAGAAGAAGCTCGCGCCCCTTTCGATCTGAGTCGGGGGCCGCTGCTACGTACCACCCTGCTGCGTCTGGGTATGCACGAACAGGTCTTCCTGCTGACTTTGCACCATATTATCTCCGATGGCTGGTCGATGGGCATCTTCAACCGCGAACTTGTCACGCTCTATCAGGAGCTCCTCCAAGAGCAGCCAGCTACCTTACCTGTTCTGCCCATTCAGTATGCCGACTACGCCCTCTGGCAGCGCCAGCACTTGCAAGGAGCTGTCTGGCAGGAGCAGGTCTCCTACTGGACTGCACAGCTCGCCGGCGTTCCTCCCTTGCTGGCCTTACCGACCGACCGACCTCGTCCCTCCGTGCAGACCTTCGCAGGCGCCCACTATCAGGCCGTTGTACCCGCCGAGTTGGCGCGTACCTTGCATGCTCTGACTCAACGGGAGGGTGTGACCCTCTTCGCCGTCCTGCTAGCTACCTTGCAAACGTTACTGCTGCGTCTCAGCGGGCAGGAGGATTTTTGCATTGGAACCTATATCGCCGGGCGCACCCGGGTCGAGGTCGAGCATCTCATTGGCTACTTTATCAATAACCTCGCTCTGCGTGCGGACCTGGCGGGCGATCCCACCTTTCAGGAGGCGCTGCGGCGGGCCAGTCAGGTAAGCCAGGAGGCGTTTGCCCATCAGGAGCTGCCCTTCGAACAGCTCTTGCAGGAGCTCGCAATAGAGCGCACTCCCCGCCATACTCCGCTCTTCCAGGTCATGCTGGTCTATCAAAATATGCCCTGGCATTCTCTCTCTTTGCCTGGTTTGACTATCTCTGCAGTTGAGGTGATGAACGAACGAGCCAATTTTGACCTTTCGCTATGGGCATTGCAATGGGCTGATGAACTCTTTCTCACTTTTGAATACAATACAGATCTATTTGAGGCCAGCAGCATTGTACAATGGGCCGAGTCCTTTTTGATCCTTATGCAGGCGGCTGTACGCAATCCACTGCTGAGGCTCTCCCAACTGCCTTTGCTTTCCACTGAACAGCAGCGGGCGCTGGTCCGTGAGATGCAGGGAGGCGCGCGAGATACGATGGCTCCGACCGGCCTCCGCACTTTCGCCAGCCTGGTCGCAGATCAGGCTGCTCGCACACCTGATACCATCGCCCTGGCGTATGACGAACTGCAACTGAGCTATACTGAGTTGCTTACCCGTGCCGAAAGGCTAGCCGCCATGCTGCTTGCTCACGGTGCCGGACCTGAGGTGGCTGTGGGCTTGCTCATGGAGCACTCGGCGGAGGCCATTCTCGGTCTGCTATCCGTTCTCCTGGCCGGTGCGGTGGCGGTTCCCCTGGATTATACCTGGCCTTCCTCACGGCTGGCTTTCATCCTGCGTGATACCCAGATGCCCCTGCTGCTCTCTCAGGATACGCTGCTCGCTCTCCTCCCGCCGGAACTGCTGCCCCGCACCTGTCTCTGCCTGGAGCGTGACTGGTTCTCTTCTATGGCTTCTTTTTCCCTCCCCTTTACACACCCTGCCGTGGATGGGAGGCAATTAGCGTATGTGATCTACACCTCAGGCTCGACCGGGCAACCTAAAGGGGTGGGTGTCAGCCAGCAGGCTCTAGCTCACTTTACCCACTCCGCCGGTCAATTGTTGGCGATTGCACAGGGCGAGCGTGTGCTGCAGTTTGCTTCTTTGAGCTTTGATACCTGCCTGGAGGAGATCGCGCCCTGTCTGAGCCAGGGAGGCACTTTGTGTCTGCGCACTCCAGACCTGCTCGGCGAGCCGCAACAGTTTCTGCGTACCTGCTCTTTATGGGGGGTAAGCGTGCTTGATTTGCCAACCGCCTACTGGCACACCCTGGCACTTGCTCTACGCGAGGAGGGAGCTAGCTTACCCGCCAGTCTGCGCCTGCTTATCATTGGAGGTGAACTGGCACAGGCCGAACCTCTGGCAGTCTGGCGCGAGCGGATATATCAGCAGGAAAAGGCTGAGGGATCAGCAGATAGAGAAATACAGTTACTGAATACGTATGGTCCCACCGAAGCAACGGTGGCAGCTACTGCCCACCAGGTTGCGGCTGCATCGGCAGCGCGTCCGATGGAGGAGGCTGTGATCGGGCGCCCCTTGCCTCATGTGCAGGCTCTGGTGCTGGACCAGCATTTACAGCCGGTGCCTCCTGGTATACCAGGAGAACTCTACCTGGGCGGCGAGGGACTGGCGCGAGGGTACCTGGGGCAGCCGGCTTTGACGGCGGAGCGGTTTGTGCCGCATCCCTGGAGCACGGAGCCTGGTGCGCGTCTCTACCGCACGGGAGACATGGTACGAGCTCTGGCCGATGGTGAGCTGGAGTTTCGGGGAAGACGCGATGGGCAGGTGAAGATCCGAGGGTATCGCATCGAGGTAGGAGAGATTGAGGTTGCGCTCTCCCAGCACCCGGCGGCGAGGGCCTGTGTGGTAGTGGTGAAAGAGGAGTCAGGCGACAGGCGGCTGGTCGCCTATGTGGTGCCCGCCCAGAATTGGGGGGAACTGGAGAAGCCAGAAGCACAGGCCAGACTGGCGTTAGAACTGCGGCGGTATTTGCAGGAGCGGCTGCCCACGTATCTGTTGCCTGGCGCATTGATTCTATTGGAAGCGTTGCCTCTAACCAGCCGGGGCAAGGTGGATCACGCGGCCTTGCCAGCGCCAGAGCAAGGGGCAGGAGCAGGCATCGAGGAAGCAGAGGCTCCCCGTACGCTGATCGAGGAGATACTCACCGAACTGTGGATACAGATCCTGCCCGGCAAAAGCAGCCGGGTGAGCCGGCACGATCACTTTTTTCGTGCTGGAGGGCACTCCTTGCTGGCTACCCAGTTGGTAGCACGATTGCGGCAGGTGTTGGGCGTCGAACTGCCCCTGCGCGCGATCTTCGACACCCCCACTCTGGCGGGGCTGGCCCAACAGATTGAGCAGGCACGCCGTCAACAGCCTCTGTCGATACCACCTCTGCAACCCCATGTGCATAATGGAGAGGCCCCGCTCTCCTATGCCCAGCAGCGGTTATGGTTCCTGGATCAGTTATTGCCTGACAGCGCCGCCTACGTCGTCCCGCTGGCCTTGCAGTTGACCGGGCGATTGGACGTGATGACTCTGGCGCGTTGCTTACAGGATCTGGTGCAGCGGCATGAAGCTTTGCGGACAACTATCGCCACGCGAAACGGTCTCTCAATCCAGATAATTGCTGCTGATAGACAGATTTCTTTACCTCTGGTAGAACTGAGCGCGTTGGACCGGCAAGTACGTGAGATCGCATGTGAGCATCTGCTCCGGCAGGAAGCTCAACAGCCCTTCCTTCTTGAGCGCGGTCCGCTCATGCGCACGACGTTGCTGCGATTGGAAGAGGAGCGTCATATTCTTTTGCTGACGCTCCATCACATCATCACTGACGCCTGGTCAATGGGGATATTGTTGCGAGAGCTGGCTGTGCTCTATCAAGCGTTGATCCAGCATCGGTCCTCTCCTTTAGAGCCGCTGACGATCCAGTATGCTGATTATGCCGTCTGGCAGCGCCAATGGCTGGAAAGGCTGGGAGATAGCCAGGGAGAAGAGGAAAGCAGTCCGCTGGAGCAGCAACTGGCTTTCTGGCGTACGCAACTGGCGGGCGCCCCCGCGCTGCTGGAATTGCCGACTGATCATCCGCGTCCGCAGATACAGACCTTCCGGGGTGCCCATTATTCCTTTGTGGTGGAGCCTGAACTACTGGCCGGACTGCGCCAGTTGAGTCGGCAGGAGAGCACCACACTCTTCATGACGCTGTTGACAGCCTTTGGCGTGCTGCTCTCACGCTACAGTGGGCAGGACGACCTGGTGATCGGGACGCCCATCGCCAATCGCACACGCGCGGAAGTGGAGAACGTCATCGGCTTCTTTGCCAACACCCTGGCCTTGCGCTGCGATTTATCGGGAAGTCCGAATGTGCGCGAGATGCTCAAGCGAGTGCGCGAGGTGGCGTTAGGGGCCTATGACCGGCAGGATTTGCCTTTTGAGCGCTTGGTAGATGCCTTGCAACCTGAGCGAGACTTGAGCCATACTCCACTTTTCCAGGTGATGTTTGCCCTGCAGACTGCAACGGTCTCGCGTCTGGAGATGACAGATATCCAGGTGGATCTTTTGGCAGTAGAGAATGGTCTTGCTCGCTTCGATTTGACACTGACCATGCACGAGAATGGGGATGCGCTGCAAGGAGTACTGGAGTATAATCTGGATCTGTTTGAACCTGCGACCATTCAGCGCATGGCCGTACATTTTCAAACGCTGCTGGCGGAGATGGTGGCGCATCCCGAACTGGCACTGGCCGATCTATCGCTGCTGACCGACGCTGAACGACGACAATTGCTGGTCGAATGGAATGCTACAGCAATCCCTCTTGCCCATAACCGCGACCTGGTAGCCCTGTTCGAAGCGCAGGTGGAGCGGGCTCCCGATACGGTCGCGCTCGTCCTGGGAGAGGAGCAGGTGACTTACGGAGATGTCAATCGGCGCGCCAATCAACTGGCCCATTACCTGCGTGAGTTGCGCGTGACAGCCGAAAGATGCGTAGGTGTCTGTCTGGAACGCTCCCCCGCGCTAGTAGTGGGACTACTAGGGACGCTCAAGGCCGGAGGCGCCTACGTTCCACTCGATCCCGCTTATCCGGCAGAACGCTTGATTTTTATGCTGGAGGATGTTCAGGCTACGGCGCTTATTACCACCAGCGCGCTCTATCAGAAATTGTTTCAGCAAGCCCTGCAAGAACGCTCGGGTCTGGCTGCGGGTCAGTGTATTTGCCTGGATAGTGAACATGAGTGGTCTATGCTTGCGCACCAACCCACAGGCAATTGTATCAACATAGTTGCGCCAGAAAATCTAGCCTACGTAATTTATACCTCCGGCTCCACAGGCAGACCGAAAGGGGTGCAGGTGACACAGCGAGGGCTGTGCAATCTCATTTCCTGGCACCAGCAAGTCTTTGCCTTGACGGCGCAGGACCGGGCAACGCAGGTGGCTAGCCCAAGCTTCGATGCTGCAGGGTGGGAAATCTGGCCCTATCTGGCTACGGGGGCGACAGTGGTCTTTGTGGCAGAAGATGTGAGACAGACGCCAGAGAGCTTGCGCAACTGGTTGCTGGAACAACAGATTACCAGATGCTTTCTGCCGACGCCACTGGCCGAGAGCGTCGTAGGGGAAGAATGGCCCGTTGGCTTGAAGCTGCAGACGCTCTTGACCGGTGGCGACTGGCTGCGTTGGGCGCCGAAGAAGGAGCTCCCTTTCGTCTTCGTCAATAACTATGGGCCAACTGAAAACACAGTGGTTGCAACATCTGGAGTGATTGCATCCAACCAGGACAAAGAAGGGCCTCCGCCTATCGGTCGCCCTATTGCCAATACACGCTGCTATGTGCTGGATGCGCAGCTACAGCCGGTCCCTGTAGGCATAATAGGAGAGCTTTTTCTCGCCGGTGCCAGTTTAGCCAGAGGCTACCTCGGACAACCGGCATGGACCGCCGAGCGGTTCATTCCCGATCCGTTCGTCGGGATCTCCCATGATCAATCGGAGAGCTACGGCGCGTCTGTAGGGACCAGGTTTACCGCGTCCGCACCCGGCGGACGGCTCTATCGCACAGGTGATATGGTGCGTTACTTGCCAGATGGGCGGCTAGAGTATCATGGACGTAACGATTCCCAGGTGAAGATTCGAGGCTATCGCATCGAGTTAGGTGAAATCGAGATGGCCTTATGCCAGCATCCGCAACTGCGCGAAGCTCTCGTGGAAACATGGGAATCCCGACCCGGGGAGCGACGTCTGGTGGCCTACGTTGTCGCGGCCTCGGGCCAGGTTCCCGCGCCATCTGACCTCCGCGCATTTCTGAGTAAGCGCCTTCCAGCTTACCTGCTACCAGCAGCATTCGTGCCAATGGAATCTTTACCCCTGACTCCTAACGGCAAACTGGACCGTCGCGCCTTACCAGCTCCTGAGGTTGTGCGATCCGAGACAGACGAAAGCTTTACTATCCCGCAAACCGCAACCGAGCGCATCCTGGCGGACATCTGGGCAGAAGTATTGAGGTTGGAGCGTGTGGGCATTCATGAGAACTACTTTGAGCTGGGCGGAGATTCGATCCTCTCGATGCAGATCGTGGCTAAAGCGCTTGCTGCTGGACTCTCATTGACTCCTAAAAATCTTTTCCAATACCAGACTATTGCCCAGCTAGCTGCCGCGATTAGCATCGACGCTCCATTATTTGAGGCTGATCAGGAACCGGTGCAGGGAGAGATGCCCCTGATGCCGGTCCAGCACTGGTTCTTCCATCTGGGTTTGCCGGAGCCCCAGCATTGGAATCAGGCTTTGCTTTTGCAAGTGCAACAACCTGTACGCCCAACGCTGCTCCAGCAGGCCGTACACGCTTTGATGATGCATCACGATGCCTTGCGCCTGCGCGCTCAACGTCACGCCGATGGTTGGCATTTGTATCATGCCGCTGCCCCTATCCTCAGGGAGGTTCCGTTCCTCTATATAGACCTGAGCTCTCTGGAACCACAGGAACGCTTCAGTACTCTGTCCAATCTCTGCGATGAGATCCAGGCCAGTCTGGATCTGGAACATGGGCCACTGCTGCGGAGCGTCCTCTTCCACTTTGGCTCACAACAGCCAGTTCGCCTGCTGCTGGTGATCCACCATCTGGCAGTAGATATTGTCTCCTGGCATATCCTGCTCGACGACCTGCACACCGCCTTTCAGCAGTTGATGCAAGGGCAGTTGGTTCACCTGCCTGCCAGGACCACTTCCTTTAAGCATTGGGCCGAGCAGCTCGTCTCCTTTGCACAGACCCAGGCTCTGCGACAACAGGCCAGCTTTTGGCTCGATCAGCCCTGGTACAAGGTGAGGCCTCTGCCTCTGGAGAAATCGCAGAGCCTGGAAGTCAACTACGAAGGTTCGGCTCAAACCATCTGGGTTGCCCTCTCCGAGCAGGAAACTCAGGCTCTATTGATAGAGGTACCTAAAGCCTATCATACTCAAATCAACGAGGTTTTGCTCACTGCGCTGGTATTGACCTTTGCCCACTGGACTGGGTCAGCCACTCTGCTCGTCCATCTGGAAGGGCATGGGCGTGAAGATCTTTTCGATAGGCTCGACCTTTCCCGCACGGTGGGATGGTTTACCGCTATGGCCCCGGTGGTTCTCTTTCTTTCAGACAACCAGGGGCCAGGAGAAGCTTTGAAACATATTAAAGAACTCCTACGACGGATACCACAGAACGGCATCGGTTTTGGTCTGCTGCGTTTCCTGAGCCAGGAGCTTACCATCAGAGAACAACTGGCTGCTTTGCCGTTGCCTGAAGTCTCCTTCAATTATGGTGGCCGCTCAGTATCTATAGGGGATGAGGGCTTATTTGCCCCGGCCACTGAGTCGATAGGGGCCACCTATAGCAAGAGAGGCCGACGACCGCATGTGCTGGATATCTATAGCCGCATTTCTGAAGGACAGCTCTACATAGGATGGACTTACAGCGAAAACCTGCACTACCGCACAACTATCGAAGCAATCGCGCGGCACTACCTGGACGCTCTGCAAGCACTGATCCAGCACTGTCAGTCACCCGAGGCCGGAGGCTATACGCCTGCCGACTTCCCTGATGTGGAGCTCAGTCAGGATGAGCTGGATGCTATCGTGGCAAAGCTCCCGGAGCTATAAAATAGTCGCTGCCCTGAAAAAGATGCTACCGCCTGACTTTTTTCGTCTGGCGGAGCTGCCTGCGGATTTCGTCTGGCGACATATGTTTGAGCTTTAGACGAATATTCGCTATGGCTGTCATCTGACCAGGCGCGGCCTCGTTTGCTACTAATATTGCGGCAAAACCTGCAACCGTCGGCTCTTCAAACAGGTTCACCACTGAGAGCTCTATTTGAAAAAGGGCACGGACCCGCGAAATTACCTGGGTAGCCAGCAGGGAGTGCCCTCCCATCTCAAAGAAATTGTCGAATATGCCAATAGTATCCAGGCCAAGAACTTCTGCCCAGATGTCCGCCAGCACTTCTTCAACAGGAGTAGTAGGTCTGGCTGCTGGCTGTTCCCTCTGCTCCCTTTCCGGCTCAGGCAAAGCGAGGTAGTCAATTTTGCCATTAGGGGTGAGTGGCAACGCTGGCAAGAAGACTATCGTAGCAGGGAGCATATACTCTGGCACTTTCTCTTTCAAAAATGTGCGTAGTTCGGTGGCAGTGGGCGCGGCTTCCTTTGGGATCACGTATGCGATCAGCCGTTGGTCATCGGATGCTTCCTTGCGCGCCACGACGACGCTTTGCTGTACGGATGGATGCAACGCTAAGAGAGCCTCAATCTCCTGAACTTCGATCCGGTATCCCCGGATCTTCACTTGTCGATCAACACGGCCTAGATATTCTAGTTTTCCATCCGGCAGATAACGAGCCAGATCGCCCGTTCTGTAGAGGCGAGCCCCGGGCGTGGACGTGCGAAACCCACTGCCAACGAAAGGATGGGGCAGGAACTTCTCCGCGGTTAACGCCGGCTGGTGGAGATAGCCTCTCGCTAGGCCCGCCCCGCCGATGTAGAGTTCGCCGGGTACCCCAGGAGGAACGGGTTGTCCTTGCGGGTCAAGCAGGTAGATCTGGGTGTTGGCGATGGGCTGACCTAGAGGGATGCTCGTGAGTCCATCGCTGCTGCTGATAAGCGCACAGGTTGCGTCAGCGGCTACCTCAGATGAGCCGTAGAGGTTGATGAGCAAGCTTTGTGGCAGGCGGCTCAGGAATCGCTCAGCCAGTTCCAACGCGAGTGCTTCTCCGCTGCTGAACCAGTATCTCACTTGCTGAAGATGAGTTTCGAGATCCAGGCTGGTCTGCACTATCATAGACAACAGAGATGGCACCAATACTATGCGCGTGATGCCATGCTCGGCTAGAGCGGAAACCAGGCGATACGGGTCTTTAACTTGCTCATCAGCAAGCATAACGCTGGTTATGCCACGCAGCAACGGTCCGAACATTTCCCAGATCGAGTCCACAAAGCTGAGCGGAGTTTTCTGGCAACACACCTCCTGCTGGGCAAAAGGAAACTGCTCCCACATCCAATGCAGGCGGTTGAGCGTTGCCCGGTGCGTTCCCATGACGCCCTTAGGACGGCCAGTAGAGCCGGAGGTGTAGATGACATAGGCCAGGTCCTCGCCGCTGAGCCAGAGCGAGGGAGGGATTTCTTGCTCGCGAGCGATCTGTGCCCACTGCGCATCCAGCCAGATCACTTGCTCGCCTTGAGCCGGCACCACTGAGGCGAGCAGCTGTTGGCTCAGCAGCACTGTGACCTGCGCATCATCCAGCATCAGCGCCAACCGTTCCCTCGGATAGGCGGGGTCCAGGGGCAGGTAGGCGGCTCCGGCTTTGAGGATGCCCAGGACAGCGAGCAGCAGGTCCAGCGACCGCTCCACGCAGACTCCGACCAGGCTGGCTGGCCCCACACCGTGTCGCTGCAAATACCGGGCCAGCTGGTTGGTGCGGCGGTCCAGTTCCTGGTAGCTCAAGGCATGTTGCTCAAAGAGCAGGGCGATGGCATCAGGAGTGCGGGCGACCTGCTGCGCAAAAAGCTGCGGCAGGGTCTGCTCCAGGGGAAAGGGGCGAGCGGTGTGGTTGTACTGCTCCAGCAGCAGGTGCTGTTCTGGCTGGGTCAGCAGGGGCAGCCGCGAGAGACGCTGCTCAGGAGTGGCGACGATACCTTCAAGCAGGGTCTGGAGATGCCCAAGCAGCCGAGCGATGGTAGCAGGCTCAAAGAGGTCGGTATTATATTCCAGGCTGCCGCCGAGCCCTCCCTCCTCCGGCCACATGACCAGGGTCAGGTCAAACTTCGCGGCCACGCTGGTGGTTCTGAGTGGAGTCATGGTGAGGTCAGCAAGTTTCGGTGTTTGCCCGGGGATGTTTTGCAGAATGAAGAGGACCTGGAAGAGCGGACTGTAACTGAGGCTGCGTTGGGGGTGTAGCTCCTCGACCAGCTTCTCGAAGGGTAGATCCTGGTGCGCATACGCCGAGAGCGCCACCTCACGCACCCGCTTGAGCAGGGTAGTAAACGGCGGATCGCCCGACAGATCGCTGCGCAACACCAGCGTATTGACAAAGAAACCAATAAGGTTCTCCAGGACGCTCAGGGTGCGACCGGCGATGGGAGTGCCCACCAGCACGTCTTGTTGGCCGCTATAGCGAGCGAGCAAGGTCTGCCAGGCCGCCAGCAGAGTCATGAAGAGGGTCACATCATGGCGCTGGCTGAGCTGTTGCAAGGCGGTGGTCAAGGCAGCGGAGAGGTGAAAGGGCTGACGTGCTCCCCGCGAGCTTTGCAGGGGAGGGCGAGGATGGTCGGTGGGCAGGGCCAGCAGGGCCGGGGCTGCGGCAAGCTGCGTTTTCCAGTACGCCAGTTGCTGCTGGAGCGTCTCCCCCTGTAACCAGTGGCGCTGCCAGACCGCGTAATCAGCGTACTGAAGAGGCAAAGGAGGCAAGGAGGGCGATTGACCAGCAAGCAATGCCAGGTAGCATGTATTGAGCTCCTGAAAGAGCAAATCTATCGACCAGGCGTCGGAGATGATGTGATGGATTGTCAAAAGCAAAACGTGCTCGTTTGCCCCTCTACGTAGCAGCACAACGCGGAACAGTGGTCCCTGACCCAGGTCAAAGGGTCGTTGCGCCTCTGCTTCGGCCAGATTTAATACCAATTTATTGTGCCTATCGCCGGAGGGTCCAGCAGAGCCACCAGTATCTATCCCCTGGAGATCGACCAGGGGCACCGACACGGGGAAGGCAGGGTGGATCTGCTGTGAGGGCTGTTCTTCCTGAACTACAAAGGTCGTGCGGAGACTCTCATGCCGCTGTACCAGTGCTGTCAGGCAGCTCTGCAATGCCTCCACGTCCAATTGACCGGTTAAGCTCAACACGACGGGTATGTTATAGAGTGAACTATTCGCCTCCCACTGCTCCAGAAACCATAAGCGTTGTTGGGCGTAAGAAAGGGGCAGCTTTTCTTCCCGTTGAGCAGGGACAATGCGGGGGATCTGAGGAGGAAGAGCTGTAGCGTGCCGGGCCTTGATCTGTTGTGCCAGCTCTGCCACCGTAGGAGCTGTGAACAGGCTGCGTAGTGGCAGCTCGATCTGAAAGGCATCACGTATGCGGGCTAGCAACTGAGTTGCCAGTAAAGAGTGGCCTCCCAGGTCAAAGAAGCTCTCAAGTAGGCCGATATGCTCCCGCTGTAACACTTGCTCCCAGAGTTGTATCAGCAGTTCCTCAACCGGGGTAGAGAGCCACTCCGCCTTCGTCGGCGTAATTGATTCCTGCTCTTGAATAGAGAAGGAGGCTAACGTGCGGCGATCCACCTTACCATTAGGGGTAAGCGGCAGCGCTGGTAAGAAGACTATCATAGCAGGGAGCATATACTCTGGCACTTTCTCTTTCAAGAACGTGCGCAATTCAGTAACAGTGAGGGCTGTCTGCTCTGGAACCACATACGCGATCAGCCGTTGGTCATCGGATGCTTCCTTGCGCGCCACGACGACGCTCTGCTGCACAGCCGGATGCCGGGAGAGGATTGCTTCGATTTCACTCAGTTCTATACGATACCCTCGCAGCTTGATCTGCTCATCGTTGCGCCCCAGATATTCGATGCTTCCATCCAGCAGATAGCGAGCCAGGTCACCTGTTTTGTAGAGGCGAGCCCCGGGCGTGGACGCGGTAAACCCACTCCCAACGAAAGGGTGAGGCAGAAATTTCTCAGCGGTTAACGCGGGTTGGTGGAGATAGCCTCTCGCCAGGCCCGCCCCGCCGATGTAGAGTTCGCCAGCTACCCCAGGGGGAACGGGTTGTCCTTGCGGGTCAAGCAGGTAGATCTGGGTGTTGGCGATGGGCTGACCTAGAGGAATAACATGCTCCACAGATTTGATCTGCTGTACGGTTGACCAGATCGTGGTCTCGGTTGGTCCATAGAGGTTCCAGAGCGCCGCTCCTCGCGGGAGTAGCTGACGAGCCAGTTCTATTGGTAGGGCCTCGCCCCCGCACAACATGCTCAACCCCTCTTCCCCCTGCCAGCCAGCTTCCAGGAGCATTTGCCAGGTGGAGGGAGTGGCCTGCATGATGGTCACGGCGTGACTCCTCAGCGCCTCAGCAAGTTGGCGGCCATCGCGAGCCAGTTCCCTGCTGACCAGTACCACGCGACTGCCGTGTACCAGAGGGAGGAAGAGTTCCAGTCCGGCGATATCAAAAGATAAACTGGTAACTGCCAGCAGAATCTCCTGCTGACCCATTCTCAGGTGAGCTCCTAGCGCATACAGGAAATTGGTCAGCGCGCGGTGAGGAATTTGTACGCCCTTAGGACGGCCAGTGGAGCCGGAGGTGTAGATGACATAGGCCAGGTCCTCTCCGCTCAACCAGAGCGAGGGAGGAGTTTCTTCTTCGCGAGCGATCTGCGCCCACTGCGCATCCAGCCAGATCACTTGCACCCCTTGAGCCGGCACCACTGGAGCGAGTTGCTGTTGGCTCAGCACGATAGCCAGGACGGCATCATGTTGCATGAAGGCAAGCCGGTCACGCGGATAGGCGGGGTCCAGGGGCAGGTAGGCGGCTCCGGCTTTGAGGATGCCCAACACGGCCAGCAGCAGGTCCAGCGACCGTTCCACGCAGACTCCGACCAGGCTGGCTGGCCCCACACCGTGTCGCTGCAAATACCGGGCCAGCTGGTTGGTACGGCGGTCCAGTTCCTGATAGCTCAAGGCGTGTTGCTCAAAGAGCAGAGCGATAGCATCAGGAGTGCGGGCGACCTGCTGCGCAAAAAGTTGCGGCAGGGTCTGCTCCAGGGGAAAGGGGCGAGCGGTGTGGTTGTACTGCTCCAGCAGCAGGTGCTGTTCTGGCTGGGTCAGCAGGGGCAGCCGCGAGAGACGCTGCTCAGGAGTGGCGACGATACCTTCAAGCAGGGTCTGGAGATGCCCAAGCAGCCGAGCGATGGTAGCAGGCTCAAAGAGGTCGGTATTATATTCCAGGCTGCCGCCGAGCCCTCCCTCCTCCGGCCACATGACCAGGGTCAGGTCAAACTTCGCGGCCACGCTGGTGGTTCTGAGTGGAGTCATGGTGAGGTCAGCAAGTTTCGGTGTTTGCCCGGGGATGTTTTGCAGAATGAAGAGGACCTGGAAGAGCGGACTGTAACTGAGGCTGCGTTGGGGGTGTAGCTCCTCGACCAGCTTCTCGAAGGGTAGATCCTGGTGCGCATACGCCGAGAGCGCCACCTCACGCACCCGCTTGAGCAGGGTAGTAAACGGCGGATCGCCCGACAGATCGCTGCGCAACACCAGCGTATTGACAAAGAAACCAATAAGGTTCTCCAGGACGCTCAGGGTGCGACCGGCGATGGGAGTGCCCACCAGCACGTCTTGTTGGCCGCTATAGCGAGCGAGCAAGGTCTGCCAGGCCGCCAGCAGAGTCATGAAGAGGGTCACATCATGGCGCTGGCTGAGCTGTTGCAAGGCGGTGGTCAAGGCAGCGGAGAGGTGAAAGGGCTGACGTGCTCCCCGCGAGCTTTGCAGGGGAGGGCGAGGATGGTCGGTGGGCAGGGCCAGCAGGGCCGGGGCTGCGGCAAGCTGCGTTTTCCAGTAGGTGAGTTGTCGATTGAGAGCGTCCCCCTGCAACCAGTTGCGTTGCCACATCGCATAATCGGCGTACTGCAGTGGAAGTTCCGGGAGGGGTGGAGGGGTCCCCTCACAAAATGCGGTATAGAGGATATTCAATTCATGGAAAAAAACATCTGCCGACCAGGCGTCTGCGATGCTATGGTGGATCGAGAATAGAAGCATATGCTGTTCGCTGCTCAAACAAAGCAGGGTCAGGGAGAAGAGCGGACCGCGAGCCAGATCAAACGAGCGTTGCGCCTCCTCCCGTGTATGTTGCTCAAGCTGAGCCTGGCGTGCCATCTCGTGCAATCCACCGAGATCCACCACGGTCAGTGGGGGGGTCACGCGCAAAGTAATGGCCTGCATCAACTGACCATTCACATCCACAAGAGTTGTGCGCAAGATTTCGTGACGTTGTACCAGGGCGCGAATACTCCAATACAGGGACTTCAAATTGAGCTTTCCTTGTATACGTATTTTTGCCATAAGCGTATAGGCTGCATTCCCTGGTTCAAATCGATGGAGAAACCAGAAACGCTCCTGCACAAATGAGGCCGGAAACAAATATATATCGCCAGTTACCTGGTCTGAAGGCTGGAAGTGAGCAGATTCTTCCAGGCGAGCGCGATAGCTCTCTCGGGGCAGGGGTATGATGGCCTGTTTCTTGAGAGACCCGTCACTACTGCTTTGTTGCTCAATGTGCCTGGCTAATCCCGCAACCGTCGGGGCTTCAAATAGCGTGCGTAGTGGCACATCGCGCTGGAATGTCTCGGAGATACGCGCTATAAGCTGAGTGGCTAGGAGTGAGTGTCCACCCAATTCGAAGAAATTCTCATCCACGCCAACCTCCTCCAACCCGAGGAGCCTGGCCCATATTCCCGCTACTATCTCTTCTGTTGCTGTTTTTGTGATAGCGGTAGCCTCGGATTTAGAGAGTGCGGTTTCCGGTACGGGCAGAGCGCGGAAGTCCAGCTTATGATTGGGGGTAAGCGGCAGTGCCTCCAATGGTACAAAGGTCGATGGTACCATATACATTGGGAGCCGTGTTGTCAAAAAAGCGCGCAGTTCTCTCGCCAGCAACGTCAATGATTGTGCCTGCGCAGGTACGATATATGCTACCAGGTGCTGGTGTCCAGGGACGTCCTCTCGGACCATTACTGCCGCTCCTTGAACAGCAGGATGGCGCTGTAACGTCGTTTCGATCTCAGCCAGTTCGATGCGAAAGCCCCGCAGTTTGACTTGTTGATCGTTACGCCCCGCGAAATCCACATTCCCGTCTGATCGGTAACGGCCCAGGTCTCCCGTTTTGTAAAGCCGATCTCCGGCTCTGCCAGTAAATGGATTGGTGATGAAGCGTTCCCGGGTCAGCAGCTCATCATCCAGGTATGCTCTGGCTAAATGAGGGCTACGAATATAAATCTCTCCCAGTTCACCGATACCGGCTAAGGTCTGTGTTGCGGTAAGTACGAGCAGTTGGACGTCCCGTAATCCGCGCCCCAGGGGAAATATTTCTTTGTCTCTGCTCTCTACAGCGGAGCTATCAGATATGCTCAAATCTATTCTGGGTATAGCAAAATAGCCGACTGCCCGTTGTGTTTCGGTGGAACCGTAGGCATTCATACAACTAACAGCCGGGGCCATTTCATATAGTCTGGATACATCGCGTCTGGTAAGTTTATCGCCAATAGTGAAGGCATGGCGTAAAGCGGGAAGCTCAAAGCCGGGGCGAGAGACGCCTGAGGCTGGTTGGGTCAGAATCTGCATCATAGCGGGCGTTAGATGGGCAATGTTGATGGCTTCTCGCTGCATCCATTGGGCCAGCCAGCCAGGCGTTCCCATATGCTCTGGCGAGGGAATGCAGATTGTGCCGCCCAGGCACAACGGGGTGAAAATTTCTCGTTGCAAAGGATCGTGAGAGAGGCCCGAGAGCATGCTATAGCGTTCGGCTTCCTGGAGACTAAAGTATTGCTTTTGCCAGGGAAGAAAATGAGATAAAGGCCCATGCCGCTGGAGAATCCCCTTTGGGCGTCCTGTCGAGCCAGAAGTAAACGTGAGGCATGCCAGGTCATCGGGACCCACCTCTGCCGCGGAATTCTCTGCGGAAAAAGCTGCGAGTGCCGTCTCCAGGATAGTGGTATGCTCTGGAAGACGCAATTGGCAGGTACAGGACGTAGTGGAGAGAAGCTGCTCCAGCGCGGAGGGAAGTGCTCCCGCGGCTTCCATGTATAAAAAACCGCGGATATTTCCCATAGCCAGGTATTCAATCAATCGTGCCACCGGATAGGCCGGGTCGAGAATAAGGAAGGCTGCGCCTGCTTTGAGGATTCCGAGCACCGCCTCGACCAGTGGCAGGCTCCGATGCGCGTAGAGGGCCACGACATCGCCTCGGGTGATACCGGATGCTTGCAGATAATGGGCGATACGATTACTGCGCCTGTTAAGTTCCTGGTATGATAGCGATTCTATCGAGTCTACAATAGCAAGACGGTCGGGGCTCTGCCGAACCTGTTGTTCAAACATGCGGCATACGCTGCCCTCCCAGCGATCCGAGAGCGGGAGGGTCGGGTTGGGCAAAGCAGCGAGTGCGTTGGAGGTTACCAATGAGAAGTGGGAGATTTTTTCTTCGGCATGCAAAATTTGTGATGCCAGAAGAGCGAACTGTGCAAGCATTTCGCACATGCGTGGCTGATCAAAAAGGTCTCGATTATAGCTCAGCTCCAGGCGGATATCCCCGTCTCTCTCAATGACGTAAAGCGTCAGGTCAAATTTTGCCCCGCCGTTGTCTGGCTCAGAGAGATCGACGCTGAGGCCAGGCCATACAGGTGTTTGTGCTGGGAGGTTGATCATGTTGAAAAAAACCTGAAACAAAGGAGTGTGGCTCAAGTCGCGTTCTGGGCTGAGCATTTCTAGCAATTTATCAAAAGGGAGTTCCTGGTGCGCATAGGCTTCCAGCGTGCTCTTGCGCACCCGTCCTAGCAACTCGCGAAAAGACGGATCGCCTGAGAGGTCGGTACGCAGCGCCAGCGAATTTACAAAAAAGCCGATCAGCTCCTCGATCTCGGTTCGATTGCGATTAGCAACGGGAGTTCCAACAACGAGATCCACTTGCCCACTCCAACGCGATAGCAGGAGCTGGAAAACCGTCAGCAGCGTCATATAAAGGGTCACCCCTTCTTGACGACTCAGGTTCCTCAACTGTTCCACGAGCGTCGGAGAGAGCGTCAGCGTTTCCAGAGCTCCGTGGTAGGTCTGGATGGCTGGCCGTGGTCGATCAGTGGGAAGCTCCAGGCGTGTGGGCGCTCCGGCCAGTTGCTGGCGCCAGTAGGACATCTCTTGTTCAAGCACAGCGCCCTGGAGCCATTGTCGTTGCCAGAGCGCATAGTCCACGTACTGGATAGGCAGAGGCGGCAACGGGGAGCCCTCCCCATTAAGTATAGCCGTATATGTTGCCGCCAATTCTTGCTGCAGAATAGTAAGCGACCAGCCATCGAAGATAATGTGATGGATATTCAAGAAAAGAACATGTTTTTTATTGCTCAACCTATAGAGGCTTATTCTTAACAGGGGTCCCTGCGCCAGGTTAAAAGAATGGCGAGCTTCCCTCTTGGCTTGACGTTGTACCTCAAGTTCCCGTTCATGCTCATCCAGGTTACTCAGATCGACCACGGGCAGCCAGAGCGTTGCAGAAGGCGCTACTATCTGGACAGGTTGCTCTTGTTGCAGCGTAAAAGTGGTGCGTAACGTCCCATGCCGTTGCACAATAGCGTTGAAGCTTTGCTCTAATGCTGCTTTGTTCAAATGTCCATGAAAACGCAGCAGAGTCGTTATATTATAGCTGGGGTTGCCTGGTTCTAGTTGATCAAGGAGCCAGATTTGCTGTTGTGCAAAAGAAAGTGGGAAGGACTGAGACGTCTTCTCCCTCTTTTGAAGTTGTTGTGCAAGCAGTGCTCTTTGATGAGGAGAAAGAGATAAGATCCGTTGAGCAATGTCACTCATTTAGCTCCCTTTCTGACAAATGCTTTTGTGTAGAGTAATTAGAGCGTGATGACGCGGAGTATAGTATCACATTGACTGCTAGCAGTCAATGTGATACTATACTCTAAGGTTATGTTCCTCTTAAAGCTGCCTGTCCTGTATCTGATACCGTAGACAGAGGAAAGAGAGACCTGCATCCCCCACCGACAACGGCTATGAGGAAAATCTCTGTATGGATAATCAACCTGTAGATATTCCTATCAAGCAGCAAGTATCGCTGGAAAAGCCCGGTAATCACTCTATTTCTCTGCCTGACGAACGCTGGGCAATGTGGCAGTGGATCGCGTTACGCGGTGCTGGCTTCCCAATCTCACAAGTGCTACAGCTTGCTGCGCCTGCCTGTGCTGCTGCTGCTGACCTTTTTCTTATATATGAAGCAGAGACAGAACAGCTTCGGCAGCAGACGCTCGCGCTCATTTCCGCAGAAGCAAACACGATGCAAGGCGAAGCACGGCTTCAGTTGCTGAAACTCCAGCGCAAGATCAAAGAAGGGAAACAGCTCCCTGCACTGCCTTTGCCCATTCCTGCTCAAGTGCAGGAGAGTATCAGCGCCCTGCAGGCAATATCCCGCAAAAAGCAGCAAGCTTACGCCGAACTGCAGGTCCAGTTCTCAAGAGCAACTGAGCAGACGATGCATACTCTGCGTGAAGTGGCTCTGGACGCGCGCTTTCGCGAAGCGGTGATGTGGCAAAATCGTGGCGCTGTGCGTAATGGCATTGAACCATTTCTGCGCGGGCCAGCAAGCTCCAGGCCAGGACGCGACCGGCGTAAAAAAGCCCAGTTGATAGCAAAGTATCTGCAGCGATATTGCGCAAAAAATGACACCATTGGATTTTTTGGTCCGCTAGGATGGGGACGTTGGGTTACTGATGGCGCAGCGTGTACTGTATCCCCGGGGAAGCAATTACTTGCCGCTCGTCACGTCTTTTTCGAAGCCTGGGCGATTGATGCCCTGGGTGAAGTACTGGCTCAGAACAGGGCATTATTACCGTGGGCAATACCACGTTTGATGCCATTTCTCTTTTTAAATGGCACACAGTTGTCGATGCCCTTTGCTCGTCCCCTCCAGCTCTCAAACGAGGCTGCCATTGTTCTTGCCGCTTGTGATGGTCAGAGGACAGCCAGGGAGGTGGCTAAGACAGTACTGGCTATGCCTTGTCCAGGGTTGGCAAACGAGGCAGATGTGTTTGCTCTCCTGGACCAGTTACGTCAGGCACGTCGCATTAGCTGGACTTTTGATGTGCCGATGGAAGAATGGTATCCCGAAGCAGCTCTGCGCAGGCAACTTACGCCGGTTGCGCCGGAATCGCTGCGTCAGGATGCGCTGCGTCCGCTTGATCAGCTTGAGAACGCCCGCCAGGCTGTTGCTGAGGCCGCCGGGAATGTAGAGCAACTTAATCGCGCGTTGGAACGTCTGGAAGCGACCTTCACCGAGCTTACAAAGAAGAGCGCCACCAGGGAGGCAGGGAAGGTCTACGCAGCTCGAACACTGGTTTATGAAGATTGCCAACGCGATATCGAACTCACGCTGGGACCTGCGCTCTTGCAAGAGCTAGGGCGGCCCCTGGCGCTGCTTCTCACAAGCGCACGCTGGTTTACCCACGCCGCCGCTCAGTTTTATCTCCAGGCTTTCAGAGAAGTCTACGGAAAGCTCACACAGAAATCAGGCTCACCTGTTGTTGATTTCGCAACCTTCTGGTCCTGGATACAGCCACTGCTACCTTCTGAGCCGGGTCAGAGGCCCATTGGAGCTCTGGAGACTGAATTCCAGAACCTCTGGGCCGCGTTACTGGAGCTTCCACCTGGTCAGCGCCACGTTTACTATACCAGCCAGGATCTCCGGCAGCGAGTACAGCAAATCTTTGACGCTCCTTGTGCAGGTTGGCGCTCGGCCTGCCAGCATACGCCGGATATGATGATTAGCGCAACTGACCCGGAAGCCATTCTTCGTGGCGAGTACCAGCTGGTGCTGGGTGAGCTCCATCAAAGCTTAAATACTCTCGATACCATTCTCATGGCCTCTTTGCACCCCACGCCATCAGATTTATTGCAGGTGATGGCGACCGACATGCCTGAGCCGCGCATTGTGCCGATTTTTCCTCGACATGTGATGCCTGTTAAACGTTCACATCCCGCTTTTACGCTCGCGAAAGACTGGCGTCTCATGTTTAGTGTAGATAGTGGCAATGTCCCGCCTGGTCGGGCGCTGCCTATCGGCCAGCTTGTTCTGCAGGAGCAAGAGGGAGAACTTGTTGTCTGTACGCGCGACGGGCGAGAACAATTTCATTTGTTAGAGATTTTTGATGGCATGCTCTCTTTCCAGGTATGTGATGCTTGCAAAATACTTGCTCCCGCACCTCATACGCCCCGCGTCACGATTGATCGACTCGTCGTCTGCCGCGAAACCTGGCGCTTTACTGCCACGGAGCTTTCCTGGGCGTTCCAGCCAGATACCCTGGAATGTTTTGTGGGTATGCGGCGCTGGGCGCGAACCCACGAGATGCCGCGCTTCCTATTTGTACGCGTGCCGAACGAGAGAAAGCCCTACTATATCGATAGAGACAGCCCTATCTCGAATGAGATTTTCGCCAAAGCCATCCGTCAGGCCAGCGAGGCCAACGCTGAGGAGGCTATCATCGTTGTTACGGAAATGCTGCCAGATCCTGAGCATAGCTGGCTTGCCGATAGTGAAGGAAATCGCTATACCTGCGAATTACGCATTGTCGCTGTTGATCAATTAAAATTTTCTCCTGACCTGGTAAATTTAAAAGTCTGAATGCGAAAAGGGGGCCAAAAAGCATGAAAGCATGCCAACCATTGCTAGAAACGAGAAGGAGCCTGATCGATGGAACAGAGCGCGCGCTTGCGTGATGAGGAGCTTTCCAGGGCCTCTTCTCAGTTGCCAGGAGTTGAAAGGTATCGCGTTTGGGAGGAGTGGAATGCCACCCGGAGGGATTTTGCCAATCAGCGGAGTGTGCATGAATTATTTGAGGAACAGGTGGCGCGGACACCGGATCGGACCGCAGTCGTATATGAAGATCAGCACCTGACTTATTGCGTATTGAATGATCTGGCTAATCAAATGGCCTGGTCTCTGCGACAAAGAGGGGTTGGACCGGAGGTTGTGGTCGGTATCTGCCTGGAGCGCTCAATCGAGCTGGTGGTATGCCTGCTCGGTGTACTCAAAGCCGGTGGCGCCTACGTCCCGCTTGATCCTGAATATCCGCCCGAGCGCCTCATCTTCATGCTAACCAATGCGCAAGCCAGAGTACTGCTGACTACGAAACGCTGTAGCGAGCTGTTTACCGCTCAGCCGCTCGACGTACTCAGCCTGGAAACTCATTGGTCCGCTATCACTGATAATCCTCTTTCCGCTCCAATGTGCCGGGTAGATCCCCAGAATCTGGCATATGTCATCTATACATCTGGTTCAACAGGTCAACCCAAAGGAGTGATGATTGCGCATTACGCCCTTAGTAATCATCTGTGTTGGATACAGGAGGCTTTTCCGTTCTTTGAAACTGATCGAGTGCTTCAAAAGACGCCGTTCAGCTTTGATCCCTCTGTCGTGGAGTTCTACGCTCCTCTGCTTGTTGGCGCCTGCCTGGTTATGGCGCGCCCTGGCGGCCACCAGGAGAGTGCTTACCTGGTGAAGGCTGTTATGCAGGAGGAGATCAGCATCCTGCAGGTAGTTCCCACAATGCTGCGCCTTTTGCTTGAGGAACCGTTCATCACGCATTGTCAGAGCCTTCGGCATATCTTTTGCGCGGGTGAGGAATTGCTCTCTGATTTGCTAGCGCGTGCCAGCGCTACTCTGCCACCGCATATCGTTGTGTCCAACCTCTACGGACCTACTGAATGTACCATTTACGCGACCTTCTGGACCTGTGAAGGGGAAGTCCCAGACCAGCGGGTTCCTATCGGTCGGCCTATCGCTAACACCCAGATCTATCTGCTTGATTCTTGTATGGAACCGGTTCCTATTGGTGCGACAGGAGAAGTATATATCGGGGGAGCAGGCTTAGCGCGGGGCTATTACCGGCAAGCTGATCTGACGGCTGGCTATTTCTTACCGGACCCTTTCAGTCAAGAGCCCGGGAGCCGCCTTTATAAAGCGGGGGATCTCGCTCGTCTGGTCATGAAGAAGGAGAGGGTTCTCGAATTTCTGGGTCGCGTTGATACGCAGATCAAGTTACGGGGATTTCGTATTGAGTTGCAAGAGATTGAAAAAACGCTGACCGAGCAGCCGTGTATCCAGGAAGCTGCCGTCCTGGTAAAAGAGGATGCTCAGGGTAACAAACGGCTCGTGGCTTACATCGTCCCCACAAAGGAGTCAGGGGTTACTCTTGATGAACTGCGTAAGAACTTGCGCAATCGCCTGCCCACCTATATGCTGCCTTCCCTGGTGATAGCGTTATCGCACTTCCCTTTGCTGGCTAACGGCAAGCTGGATCGGGCCGCGCTGCCGTTCCAGGTCGCCCGCAACTGGGAGGTAGCAACCTCCACAGCTCCTTTGACGCTTTTCGAAGAGGTGCTGGCGGATATCTGGGCTGATATCCTTGAGCAAGAGCAGCTTGCAGCGCAGACGAATTTCTTTGATCTGGGAGGCCATTCACTGCTCGCTATGCGTATGCTTGCGCGGGTGCGTTCCGTGTTTCACGTCGATGTGCCGCTACGCACGGTCTTTGCTGCGCCAACGCTCGCTCAACTGGCGCAGCAAATCGAAACCGCCAGGTGGGAACGAGGGGAGCAAGATTCGACACTACAACCAATGCCGCGCGGTGTTGTGGCTCCCCTTTCCTCTGCACAACAGCGTTTGTGGTTTTTCGACCAGTTAGCGCCGGGCAACCCACTCTATAATGTGGCAGTAGTCTGGCATTTGCAAGGCGAGTTGCGGGTTGACGCGCTGATACAGAGTTTTCACATCTTAGTCGAGCGACATGCTATATTTCGTACCTGCTTTTTGGCCGAGGATGGTCAACCTTCGCAGATTATTGCCTCCGCGCTGTGCCTCCCTGTGCCGGTCGTAGACCTGACTGGCGTACCTGCCGCTACCTGGGAACAACAGTTACGGCAATTACGATCTGAGGAGGCGCGTACCGCCTTCGATTTGAGGCGAGCGCCACTGCTACGTGCCCGTTTGCTACGGCTAAGTGATAGCGAACACTGGCTGTTGCTCACCCTGCACCATATCATTACCGATGACTGGTCTATGGATATCCTCTTGCGCGAGCTGGCTGCTAGCTATCGAGCCATAATTGTCGGAGAGGAGCCATCTTTACCCGACCTTCCTCTCCAGTATGCCGACTATGCTTTCTGGCAGCATCAATGGTTACAGGGGCAAGCACGCAGCCGGCGTCTGGCCTACTGGCAACAGCAACTGCTAATGGCTCCAACTCTGCTGGCCCTGCCCACTGACTATCCTCGTCCGGCGGTACAAAGCTTTCGGGGAGCCACCCACACCTTTATGGTTCCTCCTGATCTCGCGCGGAACATCGTCAGCCTGAGCCGGCATGAGGGTGTAAGCCTGTTTATGACACTGCTGGCAGCTTTTGCTCTTGTGTTGGGGCGTTATAGCGGGCAAGACGATTTGATCATAGGCTCGCCTGTAGCCAACCGCACCCGGGAAGAAACAGAGGGGATAATTGGCTTCTTCGTCAATACGTTGCCATTACGGGTGGATCTATCAAACCGTCCCACTTTTCGGGAATTGCTGGGGAGGACACGCGAGACCGCACTGGGCGCTTATGAGCACCAGGAGCTGCCTTTTGAACAACTGGTGGAGATGGTACAGCCGGAACGTAGTTTGAGCTACGCTCCCTTGTGTCAGGTGTTCTTCTCCTTGCGAAACCAGCCCCGGGTCTCTTCTGCATTCCCTCAACTCCGATTGCAGACTTTTTATGAGGGTAATGGCACCGCCAAGTTCGACCTGACGTTAGAAGTTGTCAAAACTGAGGAGCGGCTGGAGGGCATATTAGAATACAATCGGGACCTCTTCAAGCCGGAGACGGTTCAACGGCTTGCGCAGCACTACCAGCGAGTATTGGCCGGAGTGGTCGCCCAACCGGAAACGGAAATTACCAGCGTAGACCTCCTGCTAGCAACAGAAAAACATCTGCTTTTGGGAGAATGGAATGCCACTGAAAAGGATTGCGCCGACAAACGATGTGTGCATGAGCTATTTGAACAACAGGTGGAACCTGGTCCCGATGCGGTCGCTCTTACCTATGGGGATGAGCATGTGACCTATGAAGAGGTGAACCGGCGAGCCAATCGCCTGGCGCATTATCTCTGCCATATGGGAGTAAAGACGGAAAGCCTTGTGGGAGTATTGCTGGAACGCTCGCCCGCTCTGGTGATTAGCCTGCTGGCGATTCTCAAAGCAGGCGCGGCCTACGTGCCTCTTGACCCCTCCTATCCTGCCGACCGGATCGAGTATATGTTGCAGGATGCCTGTATTACGACGTTAATAACGACAAGCATTGCCGCCAGCAAAAGTATGATACAGGGGAAAGCAGGAAGATATCTGCTTTTCCTGGACCGTGCAGATGAACAGGAATTTCTCGCCCGGCAACCTGTCAATAATCTCCTCAAGAGAAGTGAGCCAGAAAATCAGGTGTATGTGATTTATACCTCTGGTTCCACGGGGAGGCCGAAAGGAGTCCAGATTACACATCAAGGGCTCTGCAACCTTATCCGCTGGCATCAGCAGACTTTCAATGTTACTCCACAGGACCGAGCAACGCAGCTTGCCAGCGTGAGTTTCGACGCGGCAGCCTGGGAGATCTGGCCGTATCTGGCAACAGGCGCAACAGTGTGCTTTGTGGAGAACGACGTACGACATTCACTGTCAGCTTTGCGGCGGTGGATGGCGCTGCGGTCTATCACAATAAGCTTTCTGCCGACGCCGTTGGCAGAGGATTTCCTGGATGAGGATGAGGCTAGCGAACCGACTTTTGCTGCATTGCGCGTGCTTTTGACCGGAGGGGATCTGCTGCATCGTATACCGCCCAAAGAGCTGCCATATCTTGTTGTGAACAATTATGGTCCAACGGAGAATACTGTTGTGGCGACCTCTGGCACTGTGACGCCAATGTCAGAGGAGCAAGGACTGCCTGCTATTGGACGCCCGATAACAAATACTCGCGTCTATGTAGTAGATCGGCATATGCAATTGGTTCCGATTGGAGTAATAGGTGAGCTTTATATTGGCGGCGCGGGGCTAGGGCGGGGTTATCTGGGCCGTCCAGCTCTAACAGCGGAACGCTTTGTACCCGATCCGTTTGTAGGAACCTCCCATGATGAATCGGGCTCCCATGATGAATCGGGGAGCTACAGCGCATCCGAGCCAGGGGCGCGCCTCTATAGAACAGGGGACCTGGTGCGCTATCGATCAGACGGCAATCTCGATTTTATGGGGCGCAACGATGATCAGGTCAAACTTCGTGGCTTCAGAATTGAGCCAGGCGAGATTGAGGCGGTATTACGTCAACATTCCGGTATCAAGGAGGCGGTGGTAGTTGTGCGCGAGGATATTCCCGGGGAGAAGCGCCTGGTCGCTTATATTCTGCCCGCGCCCGAAATGCCTCTCAGCGTAAACCAGTTGCGCCAGTATTTACAAGCCCGGCTTCCGGCATATATGGTGCCATCTGCCGTGGTCACACTGGAGCATTTACCGCTCTCACCCAATGGCAAACTGGATCGAAACGTTTTACCTGCTCCCTCCGCTGATCGCCCAGAACTGGAAGTGCATTATGTGCCTCCACGCAATGTTTTGGAGGAAGAGTTGGCGGAGATATGGGCAGGGGTATTGGGGGTAGAGCGTGTGGGGATCTTCGACAACTTCTTCGAGTTGGGGGGACACTCTTTACAGGCCGCTCGGGTCACTGCTCGCGTAAAGAGTATGCTCCAGGTGGACCTACCTCTACAAGCGATATTTGAACAGCCGAGAGTAGCTGAGCTGGCTCAGACTATTGCGTTAAGACAAGAGCGGTCGGAAGATATGGTTCCGCAGCAAAGTGGTCTGATTATACCTGCCCATGAGACAGACATAACGCAGCTACTGGCGGAGCTTAATCAACTTTCAGATGAAGAAATCGACGCCTTGCTCAACTCAATAGCTTCTGAACAGGAGAGTGACTGAATGGATATGTCTGCCAATTCTCAGCTTTCTGATCTGTCGTCAACGCAGAAGCGCGCGTTACTGGCAGAATTATTGCGCAAAAAGGTCTCCAAACCGCAATCTTATCCTCTCTCCTTTACCCAACAAGGACTCTGGTTTCTTTATCAATTAACCCCTGACAACCCTTTTTACAATGCTTCCTGCACCATTACAATTACCGGACCGCTACAAAAAAGAGTTCTTGAACAGAGCCTCAGTGAACTGGTGCGTCGCCATCAAATTCTCCGTACTCGCTTTGAGCTGAGAGAAGAACATCCTGTACAATTGATCGACCCGGTCAGGCCGATACCGTTGCCTGTTGGGGATCTGACTTTACTCTCTAGCGAGGTACGCGCAGCAGAAGTACAACGCCTTTCTCTAGCAGAAGCCCGACGTCCTTTCGATCTGGCTCATGGATCGGTGCTGCGCGTGCATCTCCTGCGTCTGGCAACTGAGAAACACCTCCTGCTGCTTTCTCTTCATCACATTATTGCGGATGGCTGGTCGTTGGGGGTCCTCTTTCGCGAACTGGGAGCGCTCTATACCGCTTTTAGCGATGGTCGTCCTTCTCCGCTTCCTGAGTTGGCACTTCAATATACCGATTTCGCTCTGTGGCAGCGCAATTGGTTGACAGGCGCTGTACTGACTGAACGGTTGACGTACTGGAAGGAACGATTAGCTGACCTGCCGCCACTCGCTTTGCCCACCGACCGGCCTCGTCTGACCGCACAAACCTTTGCCGGCGCCTCTGAACCTTTTTCTCTCTCTCCAGAAGTGACAAGCCGGTTGAATGTATTGAGTCAGCGCGAAGGTGTGACGCTGTTTATGACGTTGCAGGCCGGGTTCTCCGCACTGCTTGCTCGTTATAGTGGGCAAGACGATTTTGGAGTAGGCACAGTGATTGCCAACCGCACGCGCAGCGAGCTAGAGCCACTGATCGGCTTTTTTGCCAATACGCTCGTATTGCGCGTCAACCTTTCAGGTGATCCAACCGTGCGCGAGTACTTGCATAGGATACGAGAGGTCGCGCTGAAAGTCTATGCTCACCAGGATATTCCTTTTGAGTTGCTTGTTGAGGAGCTCCATCCCCAGCGCGATCTCAGCCAGAATCCGCTGATCCAGGTCGTTCTGGTGTTGCAAAATGCTCCCTATGAACCGTTGGAAATCTCGGGGCTAAAGTTGCATCTCTCGCTCACCCAGAACGGCACCTCGAAATTTGATCTTTTATTCTCGCTATGGGAAAGTGCCGGGGGGGTGAGTGGCATGGTCGAGTATAATACTGATCTGTTCGACGCAAGCACTATTCGCCGTATGGTGGGTCACTACCGGCGCATACTGGCTGCAATGGCGACGCAGCCCGAACAGCACCTCTCGATGTTACCGCTTCTAACAGAGAGAGAGCAGGAGCAGTTCCACATCTGGAACAGGGTAGAAAGAGATTGTCCTCTTGATATGTGCTTGCACGAGCTGGTTGAACAACAGGCGGAGCATGTGCCTGATGCAGTGGCGCTAGTCTTTGAGGGCAAACAGTGTACCTATAGCGAGCTTAATACTCGCGCCAATCAGCTCGCTCACTTTCTGCAACAGGTAGGCGTGGGACCTGACGTTCCTGTGGGCATCTGCCTGGAGCGTTCTATCGAGTTGATCATAGGCGTTCTGGGTATTCTCAAAGCCGGTGGGGCGTATGCCCCCTTAGACCCAGCCTATCCCCAGGAGCGGCTGGCTTTTATTCTTGCCGATACCCGGGCTCCAGTGCTGATTACTCAACAATCTCTGGCTGGACGCTTGCCAGATGGGGATTCTACCGTACTGTTTCTGGATACAGCCTGGCAGACAATTGTCGCGCAGAATAGCAGGCGTCCTGCTTCCCATCTTCATGGTGCCAACCTGGCTTATATTATTTATACTTCAGGCTCCACAGGTACTCCCAAAGGGATAGCCATGCCCCATGCCGCCCTCGTCAATGTTTTCATATGGCAGCAGCGCAGCTCGCAGCTTTCTCTCGGTGCGCGCACATTGCAATTTGCCTCGATGAACTTTGATGTTGCTCCCCAGGAGATATTCTGCACTCTGGGCTTTGGTCAAACACTGGTTCTGCTCTCTGAAGGTTTGCGACGTGACCCGGTGGCAATGCTCACTCTGGTGATCGACGAGGCCATTGAGCGGCTATTCGTGCCGGTTGTCGTTCTCCAACAGCTTGCTGAATGTGCTGTCGCCGATGGCGGGCAGCTTCCGGTCTCCCTGCGCGAGGTGGTTACCGCAGGTGAACAACTCCAGATTACCGCGCCGGTAGCAAGCTTCTTTGAGAGCGTACCCATCTGTCGGCTTCATAATGAGTACGGTCCCTCCGAATGCCATGCTGTATCATCCTATATGCTAACTGGTACGCCTCAGATGTGGCCGCCATTGCCTCCCATTGGATGCCCCATCGACAATACAAAGTTTTATGTGCTGGACAAGCACTTACAGCTTGTCCCTGTAGGGATACCTGGTGAACTCTATATTGGTGGTCGTGGATTGGCTCGTGGCTATCTGGCTCGCCCTGATTTGACTGCCGAACGCTTCGTCCCTCATCCTTTTGCATCTTCTCCAGGAGAACGACTGTACAGAACCGGTGATTTGACGCGGTACCTGCCTGATGGCAATCTCCAGTTTCTGGGACGGATTGATCACCAAGTTAAGATCCGGGGTTACCGCATTGAACTGGGAGAAATCGAAACGATCCTCAGTCGCCATCCAGCCGTGCGTACAGCGGTAGTGCTTGTTCGTGAGGAGGCTGCTGCAAAGTATCTGGTTGCCTATGTAACGCCTTCAGAGATTTCAACACCCCCCTCTGGCACGGAACTGCGACAGTATTTGCAGCGGCAAGTGCCAGAGTATATGCTGCCCGCTCACATTCTGGTGCTGGACCAGCTCCCCTTGACGCGCAATGGCAAGCTGGATCGACAAGCCCTTCCCCTGCCAGAGGCGTTTCCCGGCAATACAGACGTGGATTCAGCCGCGGCCAGCCCATTGGAAGAGATCCTGGCAGGGATGTGGGCCAGCTTGCTGGGACGCAGCCAGGTGGGTCGCCAGGACAACTTCTTCGAGCTGGGCGGCCATTCGCTACTGGCAACGCGGCTGGTCTCGCGGCTGCGCACGAGCTTGCAAGTCGCGCTCCCCTTGCACACTCTCTTTGAGCATCCCACCATCGCCCAACTGGCTCCCCAGCTAGAGCAGCTCCGCTGGCGTGAGGCAATAGTCTCCGAGCTGCCGCTGCGTGCCGTGGCTCGTGAACAGGTCCCCGAGCTGCCGCTCTCCTTTGCCCAGCAACGGCTCTGGTTCCTGGAGCAGTTGAGTCCCGACAGTGCGTTCTACACCATTCCCGCGCTCTGGCGTTTGCAAGGTCGGCTGCATCCTGCTGCCCTGATCGCGAGCGTGCAAGCCTTGCTGCGGCGGCATGAGAGTCTGCGTACCAGCTTTGTGAGCCAGCAAGGCCAGCCGGTGCAGCGGATCGCGGCGCAGGCGGTGCTGCCTCTGCTCATCGTGGACCTGAGGGCTGTTGCCCAGCCGCAGCGGGTCACCCTGGCCCAGCAGGTGTGTCAGCAGCTTGCGCGTCGTCCCTTCGATCTGGAGCGGGGACCGCTCCTGCGAGCGTGTCTGCTCCAATTGGGGGAAGAGGAACACTGGTTGCTGCTGAGCCTGCATCACATCATCACCGATGGCTGGTCGATGAACATCCTGTGGCGCGATCTGGCGGCAGGGTATCGAGCGGCGCTCACCCGGGAGTCGGTGCAGCTCCCTGCGTTGCCGGTGCAGTATGCTGACTACGCGCTCTGGCAGCGGGAGTGGTTGCAAGGAGAGGTATTGAGGCGGCAACTGGCCTATTGGCAAGAGCGGTTGCAAGGCGCGCAGACGCTGATGGCTCTGCCGAGCGACCATCCGCGTCCGGCGGTGCAGCGGTTCCGCGGAGCCAGCCATGCTTTCACGCTCTCAAGGGAACTGACCCGGGGACTGTGGGCGCTGAGCCGAGGGGAGGAAGTGACGCTGTTTATGACGCTGCTGGCGGGCTTTGCAGTGCTGTTGTCGCGTTACAGTGGGCAGCGAGACCTGGTGATCGGGATGCCCATTGCCAACCGGACGCGCGAGGAGATCGAGGAGGTGGTCGGCTGCTTCGCCAACGTCTTACCTCTGCGCTTTGATCTCTCGGGCAATCCGCGCTTCCGAGACTTGTTAAGACGGGTGCGCGAACTGACCTTGCAAGCCTATGTCCATCAGGACCTGCCTTTTGAGCAACTGGTGGAAGTGCTCCAGTTGGAGCGCGATTTGAGCCGCAATCCGCTTTTTCAGGTCACGTTTCAGACCCAGAATGTTGCCGGAGAGCCGATTGAACTGGCTGGACTGAACGCCTCCCCGTTGCTGCTCGAAAGCGAAATCGCCAAATTTGATCTCTCGCTCTACATAGAGGAAGATACTACTCAGTTGAGCGGTATTCTCGAATACAGCACGGACCTGTTTGAGCCGAGCACCAGCAAGCGTATGATCGGCCATTATCTGCGTTTATTGGAAGGTATTGTTGCCCAACCTGAGCAACGTCTCTCACATTTGCCACTCTTAACGGACGCAGAGCAGATGCAACTGGGCTCCTGGAATACAACTCAGGTGGTGTATCCTCGCGATGCGTGCCTGCATACCCTTTTTGAAGAGCAGGTGAAGCAGAGACCCGATACGGTGGCGCTGGTGTTCGAGCCGGAGCAGGTAACCTATCATGAACTGAATATGCGCGCCAATAAGCTGGCATCTTTCTTGCGTGCAGCAGGAGTAGGCCCTGAAGTGCTGGTTGGCATGTGTATAGATCGCTCATTGGAGATGATGGTTGCGCTGCTGGCTATTCTCAAGGCTGGCGGCGCATATCTTCCTCTGGATGCCAGGTATCCTATTGAGCGTATTGCCTTCATGCTTACCGACGCCCGGGTCTCGATATTGCTTACTCAGGAACATCTTTTAGAACAGTTAAGCGGGTTGCAGGTCGCCAGGATTTGTCTCGAACAGTTTTGGGCCGGCGCTATAGACGCTGGCGAGAATTCACCAACCTCCATTCGTGAAGCCAATGCTGAGAATCTGGCCTATGTTATGTATACTTCCGGCTCAACGGGCACATCCAAAGGCGTAAGCATCACACATCGCAATGTGACTCGTCTGGTCAAAGAAACCAACTATGCCTCCCTTACTGCTGAAGAGATCTTTTTGCAATTTGCCCCTATTTCCTTTGATGCCTCCACCTTTGAGATTTGGGGAGCCTTGCTCAATGGGGGGCGGCTGATTGGGATGGCAAAGGAGACCGCGCTTGATCCGCAAGCGTTTGCCGGGACTCTGCGCAGGCACCAGGTCACGACCCTGTTTGTGACCACAGCTCTTTTTAATCAATGCGTTAAGGAAGTGTCAGACATCTTTCAGCCATTAAGGCAGATACTTTTTGGTGGTGAGGCGGTCGATCCGCAATGGGTGCGTGAGGCTCTGGTTCATGGCGCGCCAGAACGGCTACTGCATGTGTATGGGCCAACAGAAAATACCACCTTCTCTTCCTGGTATCTAGTACATGAGGTGGCAGAAGGTGCTGGAACGGTACCGATTGGTCGCCCAATTGCTAATACACAATTGTATGTTCTGGATCAGTGTTACCATCCGGTGCCTGTTGGTGTGCGGGGAGAACTCTATGTTGGAGGTGATGGGCTTGCGCGTGACTATTTGAACCGCCCCGATCTAACTGCTGAGAAGTTTGTTCCTGATCCTTTCAGTACACAACCAGGAGCGAGACTCTACCGTACGGGCGACTATGGCTGTTATCGTAGCGATGGTCATCTGGAATTTCTCGGGCGTAGCGACCGACAGGTGAAATTGCGTGGTCACCGCATCGAACTGGACGAGATCGAGGCAGTATTGCGTCACCATCCAGCATTACAGGAGGCGGTTGCGCTGCTGCGCGAAGATGCATCAGGAGATAAACAACTGATTGCCTATGTCGTAGCACAGAGGGAGCAAATTCCTACAACAGCTCAACTTCGTCAACACCTTGCACAACGTCTACCAGAGTATATGCTGCCTGCTCACATTCTGGTGCTGGACCAGCTCCCCTTGACGCGCAATGGCAAGCTGGATCGACAAGCCCTTCCCCTGCCAGAGGCGCTTCCCGGCAATACAGACGTGGACTCAGCCGCGGCCAGCCCACTGGAAGAGATCCTGGCAGGGATGTGGGCCAGCTTGCTGGGACGCAGCCAGGTGGGTCGCCAGGACAATTTCTTCGAGCTGGGCGGTCATTCGCTGCTGGCAACGCGGCTGGTCTCGCGGCTGCGCACGAGCTTGCAGGTCGCGCTGCCCCTGCACACTCTCTTTGAGCATCCCACCATCGCCCAACTGGCTCCCCAGCTAGAGCAGCTCCGCTGGCGTGAGGCAATAGTCTCCGAGCTGCCGCTACGCGCCGTGGCTCGTGAGCAGGTCCCCGAGCTGCCGCTCTCCTTTGCCCAGCAACGGCTCTGGTTCCTGGAGCAGTTGAGTCCCGACAGTGCGTTCTACACCATTCCCGCGCTCTGGCGTTTGCAAGGCTCCTTGCATCCTACTGCCCTGATCGCGAGCGTGCAAGCCTTGCTGCGGCGGCATGAGAGTCTGCGTACCAGCTTTGTGAGCCAGCAAGGCCAGCCGGTGCAGCGGATCGCGGCGCAGGTGGCGCTGCCCCTGCTCATCGTGGACCTGAGGACGGTCGCCCAGCCGCAGCGGGTCACCCTGGCCCAGCAGGTGTGTCAGCAGCTTGCGCGTCGTCCCTTCGATCTGGAGCGGGGACCGCTCCTGCGAGCGTGTCTGCTCCAATTGGGGGAAGAGGAACACTGGTTGCTGCTGAGCCTGCATCACATCATCACCGATGGCTGGTCGATGAACATCCTGTGGCGTGAGCTGGCGGCAGGGTATCGAGCGGCGCTCACCCGGGAGTCGGTGTCGTTGCCTGCGTTGCCGGTGCAGTATGCTGACTATGCGCTCTGGCAACGGGAGTGGTTGCAAGGGGAGGTGCTAGCGCGGCAACTGGCCTATTGGCAAGAGCAGTTGCAAGGTGCGCAGACGCTGCTGGCTCTGCCGAGCGACCATCCGCGTCCGGCGGTGCAGCGGTTCCGCGGAGCCAGCCATGCTTTCACGCTCTCAAAGGAGCTGACCCGGGGACTGTGGGCGCTGAGCCGAGGGGAGGAAGTGACGCTGTTCATGACGTTGCTGGCGGGCTTTGCGGTGCTGTTGTCGCGTTACAGTGGGCAGCGAGACCTGGTGATCGGGATGCCCATCGCCAACCGCGCGCGAGAGGAGATCGAGGAGGTGGTTGGCTTCTTCGTCAACACCTTGCCTCTCCGACTGAATCTTTCAAGTGCCATCGATCAATCTGGCTGCGGTGAGCTTTCCGTGCGCGGGTTGTTAAAGAGGGTACGAGAGGTAGCCCTTGCAGCCTATGCCCATCAAGATCTCCCCTTTGAGCGTCTGGTCGATGCCTTACACCTGGAGCGCGATTTGAGTTATACTCCACTCTTCCAGGTCATGTTCGCTCTCCAGAATGAGGCACCGTTGCTTCATGATCTACCCGAATTGTCAATCACAGCTCTGCCAGTTGAGAGCGGCGTTGCGCGTTTCGATCTCACGCTTTTCATAGAGGAGGGTGACCTGGAAGTATCAGGAGCATTCGAATATAATCTCGACCTGTTTGAGCCAGCTACTATAGAACGTTTAGCGAAACATCTGCAAGTGCTATTGGAGGGGATGGTCGCCAATCCTGATCAGCCTATCGTTAATCTGCCACTTTTGGCCGCCGAAGAACGCCAGCAAATGTTGGTTGATTGGAACGAAACCAGACAGGAAGGGCTAGCTGATATCTGCTTGCCACAATTGCTTGAGAAGCAAGCTGAGCGCATTCCTGAAGCCATTGCATTGGTCTATGAAGAGATGCGGATTACCTATAGTGAGCTGCACGAACGTGCCAATCAACTGGCCCATTATTTGCGACGTCTGGGGGTGGGGCCGGAACGCACGGTAGGGCTCTGGTTGGATCGTTCTCCCGAAATGGTGATAGCGGTCCTGGCAGTGCTCAAGGCGGGAGGGGCGTATGTACCGTTTGATCCTTCTTATCCGAGGCAACGCCTGACTTTCATGCTCGTTGACGCCCGGGTCTCAGTACTACTCACATATAAACAGGATGTGACATCCCTGGCGGATCATGGCGCTACAATCGTGCCTCTGGAAGATGCCTGGTCAGCCATTTTACAAGAAAGCACTGAACGACTAGACAGTGAAATACGCCCGGCGCATCTGGCGTATATTATCTATACCTCTGGTTCAACTGGTCAACCTAAAGGGGTTATGATTACACATGGCGGTCTGGTAAATTATCTCTCCTGGTGTGTGCAAGCATATGATATGGCACGGGGATATGGTTCGTTGCTTCATTCCTCCCTGGCCTTCGATTTATCTGTCACAGCTCTTTTCGCTCCCTTGTTGACGGGAAAAATCCTCAAGTTGCTGCCTGAAGAGAAAGATATCAATGCGCTGGGTAATGCGCTACAAAAATCGCGCGAACTGAGTCTGGTCAAATTGACTCCCACCCATCTGAGTTTGCTTACTCAACAACTGGAGAACGCGAGTATAGCCGACTGTACTTCTGCATTCATTCTAGGTGGAGAGGCATTGCTGTATGAACACATAGCGTTCTGGCGGGAGCGTATGCCTCACCTCAAGCTTTTTAACGAATACGGCCCCACAGAGACAGTGGTGGGCTGCTGTGTTTACGAACTGCCGGATGGCGCTGCTTCTATCGATAAAGCCTCGATTCCGATTGGACGACCAATCGCGAACTCTCAGCTCTATATCCTGGATGCGCAATTGCAACCAGTCCCAATCGGGGTGATAGGAGAACTCTACATAGGGGGAGCGGGAGTGGCTCGCGGCTACTGGCAGAGGCCGGAGCTCACAGCAGAACGTTTTTTGCCGGACCTGTTCAGTAGCAAGCCTGGCGCGCGCTTCTATCGTAGTGGCGATCTGGCGCGCTACCTACCTGATGGCATAATTGAGTATCTAGGCCGCAATGACCAGCAGGTGAAACTACGTGGTTATCGTATCGAACCGGGAGAGGTCGAAGCCGTTTTGTACCGGCATCCGGCGGTACAAGAAGCAGCCGTGCTGCTGCGTGAGGATCATCTCAAAAGAAGGCAGCTTGTAGCCTATGTTGTTCCTCAACAAAGCGTGTCCAGGCTCACGAATAGCGATCTGCGCCACTTCCTTGAAGAACAGCTACCCAATTATATGGTCCCGACGGCCTTCATTCAGCTAGAAGCGCTTCCTTTGACGCCTGGCGGTAAAGTAGATCAACGTGTCCTGCCTGCGCCCGTACAGAACCGATTAGAATGGGAGCACGCTCATACGGCGCCACAGACTCCGACCGAAGAAGCTCTGCTGAGAATCTGGAGCGACGTCCTCAAACTCGAGCAGATTGGCATCCATGACAACTTCTTCGAGTTGGGAGGTGATTCAATCCTGTCGCTGCAAATTGTGGCGAGAGCCACCGCCATCGGCTTACCCCTGACCCCGCGACTGCTCTTCCAGCAGCAGACGATTGCGCAACTGGCCGCGGTGATCGGTGCAACCTCCCCAGAGCAGACTGAGCAAGATAGCGTGGCGGGGCCAGTACCGCTCACCCCTATCCTGCACTGGTTTTTTGAGCAAAACCAGCCAGTGCCACGGCATTGGAATCAGGCACTCCTCCTGGAGATGCGTCAGCCGCTCAATCCATCTGTGCTACAGAGATCCTTGCAAGCCTTGCTTATTCACCATGATATGCTGCTCCTGCGTGCCCAAAACCACCCGGATGGCTGGCGACTCTTCATTGCGGAACCTGATCTAACCGAGCCCGTCTCCATTGTTTCTATCGACCTATCATCCTTGCCTGTAGCAGAACAGAACCGAGCTCTGGAAGAGGCCGCTTCTTCATTGCAAGCGAGCTTGCACCTGGCCGATGGGCCGTTGCTGCGCGCGGCGGTCTTTCAACTGAGGATACCACAGCCTGACCGCCTGTTGCTGGTTATTCACCACCTCGCTATTGACATTGTCTCCTGGTCGATACTCCTTGAGGATCTCCAAAGCGCCTACCGCCAGTTGAGCCAGGCCAGATCCCTGCGCATGCCAGCTAAGACCACGTCCTTCCGGCGCTGGGCTGAGCGCCTGAATGCGTATGCCCAAACTCCGGCGCTATGCCAGCAAATGCAATTCTGGCTGAGTCAACCCTGGGGAGAGGTCCATCCTTTACCCAGAGATTATTCTGCTGAGCTGAATGCTAACACCGAAGGGTCTGCCCAGACCGTTTCGCAGGCACTTTCTGCTGAGGAAACGCATGCCCTCCTTTTCGCGGTGCCCAAAGCGTATCGTACCCAGATCAATGAGGTGCTCCTGGCTGCCCTGGTCATGACCTTTGCCCGCTGGACCGGTCAGCAGGTGTTGTTGGTGCATCTGGAGGGGCACGGGCGTGAAGATATTTTGGAGGAGGTGGAGCTCTCGCGTACCGTCGGCTGGTTTACAGCTCTGATCCCGCTGGTCCTCTCTCTGGGGAATAAGCAGGAACCAGGAGAAATTTTGAAACATATCAAAGAGCAGTTACGGCGTGTGCCCAACAACGGCCTCGGTTTTGGTTTGCTACGCTACCTGAGCCTGGATGAGGGCTGTCAGGCTCAACTGGCTGCTCTGCCACACCCTGAAGTTTCCTTCAATTATGCCGGTCGTTCAGCGTTCAACCTGGCGGAGGACGAGTTTTTCTCTGTGGCATCTGAGGCGACGGGCGCCTCTCGTGACCCGCGCAATCGCCGTGTACATGTGCTCGATTGTAACGGCAGCATCATACAGGGGCAGTTGTATGTCGAATGGACCTATAGCAACCGGTTCCATGCGCGTGCTACCATTGAGCGACTGGCACGCGGCTATCTGGAATCATTGCGGGAATTGATTGAGCACTGCCAATCACCCCAGGCTGGTGGTTTCACTCCCTCCGATTTTCCCGAGGCAGGTCTCACTCAAACGGCTCTGGACGCTGTGCTCGCCACGGTGGAAAGGATCATAGGAGAGCCCATAGGCGCGCAATCGGTCGAAGCTATCTATCCTTTATCGTCGTTGCAGGAGGGCATGCTGTTCCATAGTCTGTATCATCCGCGATCAGCAGTCTATATTGAGCAGATCGCTTGTACCTTTCATGGCAACCTGGACATCGCAGCGTTCAAACACGCCTGGCAGCAGGTGATAGCTCACCATTCTGTTCTGCGCACCCTCTTTTTGTGGGAACAGCTCGAAACGTTGTTGCAGGTGGTGCTGCCGCAGATCAAACTGCCCTGGACTGAAGAACAGTGGTGCGACCTTGCCGCCAGCGAGCAGGACGAGCGCATCCACTCCTGGTTGTACGCCGACCGGGTGCGAGGATTTGACCTGTCGCAGGCTCCGCTGTTTCGCCTCAATTTGATTCACCTGAGCGAAAACGTGTGTCACTTCACCTGGAGCTTTCACCACCTGCTGCTGGATGGCTGGAGCACTGCCACGGTGCTGGGGCAAGTCTTCGCCTGCTATAATGCTCTGCGTCAGCACCAGAGCTTCGTGCTGCCCGCAAGTCGTCCCTATCGCGACTATATCGGCTGGCTCGGACGGCAAAAGCTGGCTCAGGCCGAGCGTTTCTGGCGCCAGCATCTGCAGGGATTTACCACCCCGACGTCCCTGGCAGTCCGCCGCCCCGCCTTCTTGCAGGGAGAGGAGCACGAGCAGTATGATGAGCAGAAGCTCTCTCTGGTGGCATCAACGACCACCGCGTTGCAGGAGTTCGCCCGGCGGGAACAACTCACGCTCAATACGTTGGTGCAGGGAGCCTGGGCGTTGCTGCTTTCCCACTACAGCGGAGCAGCCGATGTGGTCTTCGGCGTCACGGTCTCGGGTCGCCCTGCCGAGCTGGTCGGCAGCATGGCGATGGTGGGTCTGTTTATCAATACCCTACCGTTGCGTGCCTCCATTGATCCGCGACAACCTCTCACTGCCTGGCTTCGCCACCTGCAAAGGCAGCAGGCAGAGACGCGTCAGTACGAGTATAGCCCGCTGGTGCAGGTACAGAGCTGGAGTGAGGTGCCACGAGGCCAACCGCTCTTCGAGAGTGTGCTCATTTTCGAAAATTATCCGGTCGATGCCTCTTTGGAGCATATTGATGGCCTGGAGATCCGCGATGTGCTAATAGCCGAGCGGACCAATTATCCGCTGACGCTAACTGTAGCCCCTGGCCCCCGTTTGCTGCTCCGCATCGGCTATATGGGGAACCATTTTGAAGATACAATTATTCAGCAGATGAGCAAGCACTTGCAAATGGTGCTGGAAGCAATGATAGCCTCTCCCGAACAGCGGCTGGAAAACATCTCTCTCTTGACGGATGCGGAACGGCAGCAGATGCTGGTCGCATTCCATGCGACCAGTACCACCTTTTCCTATAATGGAAGCATCTCGGACCTGTTCGAGGAGCAGGTGGCGCGCACTCCTGATGCCGTCGCCCTGATTTTTGCAGAGCAACATCTTACCTATGATGAATTGAATCGGCGTGCCAATTACCTGGCCCACTACCTCAAACATCTGGGAGTGGAACCAGAGACGCTGGTTGCCCTGTGCCTGGAGCGTTCTCTTGAACTGCTAATAGGGTTGCTAGGAATATTAAAGGCGGGAGGAGCTTATGTCCCTCTCGACCCTTCTTACCCTAAGGAGCGGCTAGACTTTATGCTCGCCGATATACAAATGCACCGCACAGGAAGCTGCCAGGGGCAACCTTTGTTGCTAACTCAGCAGTCATTGCTCGCTGTACTGCCCTCCGCACGGGCGCTGGTCGTGCTTATAGATGCTCAGTGGGCCGAAATTATTCACACGTCAGAAGAGCATCGGGTTAGTCAGGTGCAGGGGGATCATCTGGCCTACGTGATCTATACCTCTGGATCAACCGGCCAACCCAAAGGTGTACAGGTTCGACATTGGGCTGTGGTAAACTTCCTGGTTTCCATGCAACGTCTGCTCGGCTTACAAGCTCATGACATTCTGCTGGCTATTACTACCCTATCTTTTGATATCGCTGTGCTGGAACTTTTCCTGCCTCTGTGCAATGGAGCGCGCACGGTCATGCTCTCCCGCAAGAGCGCCGCTGATGGCAATGAGCTGGCTCAGGCTTTGCAGCGCAGCGGAGCCACGTTTCAGCAAGCGACCCCTATGAGCTGGCGCCTGCTGTTGGAGGCGGGCTGGGCAGGCTCTCCTCATCTCAAAATGCTTTGTGGTGGTGAGGCTCTTACGTATGAGCTGGCTGACCGTTTGCTCCCTGGAGGTGCTGAGCTCTGGAATCTTTATGGACCCACAGAAACGACGATTTGGTCAACGGCTCAGCGTGTGCAACAAGAAGCAGGAGCCCATTCTGGGCTTGCTGCACCTATAGGTCGTCCTATCGCTAATACTCAGATATATCTGCTTGACAGATATCTGCGACCCGTGCCTGTGGGTGTGCCTGGAGAACTCTATATTGGGGGAGCAGGTCTGGCACGCGGTTATCTTAATCGACCTGATCTTACCGCTGAGCGGTTTATTCCTCATCCCTGGTCAGAAGAGCCTGGCGCTCGTCTGTACTGGACGGGCGACCTGGGTCGCTATTTGTCCGATGGCACCATTGAGTTTCTTGGTCGTAACGATTTGCAGGTGAAGATCCGCGGCTATCGTATCGAGTTGGCTGAAATCGAAGCCGCCCTGGCGCAGCATCCAGCGGTGCAAGAGGGTATTGTTGTAGTTCGCGAGATGCCGGTTGGGGAGAAACGCCTGGTGGCTTATGTCATCCTGCGCGAAAAGGGACATCAAGAGCCAGTGGGGGAGAATGCCCCAATCGCTCAAGATAAGCCCACGCTCACTCTGGCAGCGTTGCGAGCATTTTTGCGCGAAAAGCTACCGGACTATATGTTGCCTTCCGCCATGATACGTTTACCAGCTTTACCACTCTTGTCCGGCGGCAAGGTAGATCGTCGCCATCTCCCATCTCCTGACGATCCTTCTTTCACCGAGTCGGACCAGGAGACAGAGGAAGATGCGGCAACCGGGCCGCGTACACCAGTCGAGGAAGTGCTTGCCGGCGTGTGGGAAGAAGTGTTAGGGCTGAAGCGTGTGCGGGTTTTCGACAATTTCTTTGAACGGGGGGGGCATTCCTTGTTTGCTATTCGGGTGATCTCTCGGGTCCGTTCGCTCTTCCAGGTAGATCTCGCGGTGATGCATCTGTTTGAAGCTCCCACGGTTGCCGGTCTGGCTGAGGTCCTGCTCAAGCATGAGGTAGTACCCGGACAAATTACTGCTATTGCAAAAGTGCGCTTGAAACTCAAGCATATGTCTGCCGATGAAGTGCATGAGCAGCTTAGCCAGATGCAGAAAAAAAAGAGAGAATAGGCCAGGAACTTGCATTGTGCCACCGAAGATCGATTCTCCGTCATCTCCTGTCAAAAACCGTCAAGGTCTACCCCCGCCTCAACTCTGCTGGCTCTGCTTTCTTTTGCCTGCTGTTTTATCAAATAAAGTACCACTATCGAAGTAGTACCTTGACGGTCATAGTACTATGATGTATACTCCGAATACGAGGTGATGCTATGAGTGAAAACAAACTAACCTCCGACCTGCTGCGCGGACATACCGATACAATGATTCTACGGCTCTTATCGGAGGCGGACCGTTACGGTTACGAGATGGTCAAGCTGATTGCCGAGCGCTCGGGTGGTGAATATGAATTAAAGGAAGCCACCATGTACTCCAGCGTCCGGCGGCTTGAGGTGGAGGGTGACATCGAATGGTATTGGGGCGATGAATCTCAAGGCGGAAGGAGGAAATACTTCAAGATTACGGAAAAAGGGAAAGCGACGTATGATCGCAACAAAAACAACTGGGAGTACGCCAAGCGCGTGCTGGATAACCTTTTGTAAAGGAACGGTGTTGGTATGAATGAGCAATTGACCAACTATGTCAACGGCGTTTTTGCTCCATACGAGGGGGTCAAGAGCGTCGCCGAATTAAAGGCGGACCTGCTCTCCGATTTGCAGGAGCGGTTCCGTGACCTGAAAGCCGAGGGCAAGGATGATGACACTGCCTTTGCCATGACTATTGAGAGTATCGGCGACATTGAGCAAACCGTCCAGGAGGTCGCCAATCTCTCTCGTTCGCTGGAGCGGCAGGTGGTCATCAACTTGAGTGCAAGCAATTTGTCACAGAGCGACTTCGCGGGCGTTGTCGCGCGTCAAGGAAAATTTCATGCGAGTGCGTTGCGCGGCTCTGACTTTGCGAGTGCAGACTTAACTGGGAGCTCGTTTCGCAGCAGCGATGTCCGTGAGGCCATCTTTGATCGCGCCAATCTGACCGATTGCACCTTCTACACGGTTGATCTGACGGGTGCGACCTTCCGTGAAGCCATTCTGGTGCGCACCAACTTCAGTAAATCGGGGCTGGACGGAGCGCAATTCGTCGGCGTCACGCTGACGGATGTCAAATTCAACTATAGCGACCTGAGAAAAACGACGTTTGAACGCTGTACCTTTCTGGGCGTGGACTTCAAATATTCCGACCTGAGCGGACAGCGACTTGGTGGGCAGACCTTTCTCGGCGTCACGTTTGACCTGCCGTCACTCAAGGAGGTGTCGTTTCAAGGCGCGACCCTCAAAAATGTGTCGTTCCGTCCGGTGGGTATCTGGTCCCTGAAGCGCGCCATTCAATCCATGAACTTTGACGGTGCGAGAATGGATAAGCTCACGTACGCCGCGCTCAAAGGTCTGGGAGCGGATGTCTCGAAGGTGACTGTTCTATCATAATTTCAGTATCCTCAAGCGGATCGAGTTCGCCATCCACTCGCACCGCTCCCCTTGAAGGGAGTATAGAGATCACATCCGAAAATGTCAAGTGGAACTGCAATAAGGAGAAGATTATGCAAAACATTTCAATTCAGGTAGCAGATCTACAAAAATCATACAAAAAGCTCAATGTCTTAAAAGGCGTAAATTTCGCCGTGGAGCAAGGCAGCATTTTTGCCCTGCTTGGCTCCAACGGCGCGGGCAAGACCACGTTGGTCAAAATCCTCACCACGCTGCTCAAGCAGGACGGTGGAACGGCCATCGTCAACGGCTTTGATGTGGCGTCACAGCCATATCATGTGCGGCAATCACTCAGTCTGACCGGGCAATTTGCCGCAGTGGATGAGATGTTGACCGGGCAAGAGAATATGATCATGATCGCCAGGCTGCGACATCTCAAACATCCGCGCCAGATTGCCGACGATTTGCTGACCCGCTTCGGTTTAACCGATGCCGCTAACCGCAGGGTGTCAACATATTCAGGCGGCATGCGCCGCAGGCTTGACCTCGCCATGAGCCTGGTGGGCACACCGCCGATCCTGTTCCTGGACGAGCCAACCACCGGCCTTGACCCCGAGGCCCGCATCGAGGTGTGGAAAGTGGTGAAGGAGCTGGCTGATGGTGGCAGAACCGTCTTCTTGACCACGCAATACCTGGACGAGGCGGAACAGCTTGCTGATCACATCGCCATTCTCCACGAGGGAAAGATTATCGCCAGCGGCACGCTCATGGAGCTCAAAAAGCTGTTTCCACCTGCTCAAGTGGAGTATGTGGAAAAACAACCGACCTTGGAGGAGATCTTTCTTGCGATCATTGGCAAAAAGGAGGGACAGTAAATGGAAACGATACAGAAACACTTTTTCAGCGATATGAGCGTGATGCTTGGTCGTTCCATGCGTCACATTTTCCGCAGTATGGACACCATCATCACAGTCACGATCATGCCAATAGCGTATATGTTGTTGTTCGTCTATGTGTTCGGCGGCGCCATTCAAACCGGGACAGCGAATTATGTCAATTACTTGTTACCCGGGATCTTATTGATTGCGATTGCGAGTGGGATATCCTATACAGCGTTTCGTTTGTTTACCGATGTGCAACGGGGGATCATTGAGCGTTTTCGCTCCATGCCAATTGCCCCTTCCACCATGCTGTGGGGACATGTCCTGACCTCGCTGGTCTCCAACGCGATTTCGGTGGTGGTCATTATTCTCGTCGCATTGATTATGGGCTTTCGTTCGTCGGCGGGCATCCTGTCATGGCTGACCGTCGCCGGCATACTCGCGCTGTTTACGCTGGCTTTAACCTGGGCGGCGGTGATTCCCGGACTGACCGCAAAATCGACAGACGGCGCAACCGCTTTTGCGTATCCGATCATCTTCCTGCCCTTTATCAGCTCGGCGTTTGTGCCAACCAGATCGATGCCGCCGGTCGTCAGAGCCTTTGCCGAAAACCAGCCAGTGACGGCGATTGTGAACAGCATCCGTGCGTTACTCTCTGGACAGCCAGTGCCTCATGAGATCTGGATTGCTCTTGCCTGGTGCGTCGGCATTCTGGTTGTGGCCTACATCTTTGCGATGAGGACATATAAAAAGCGCGTGTGAAAAGCTCGCCGCGCCGTCACCAGGTGAGCCATCTCGTTGCGCAAGCCTTCACGCTGTGCAAGGTGGCTCAAAACCGAGATGCTCACCTGGTGGAAGCCTCTGGTTAAGCAGTGATGAGCAATTGACGAGTGATGTGATGAGTGGTTGATGTGGCTGAATAGCGGACAATCGGGCATACTTTCATTTGCATAAAGTTATGCTAATTATGCGGCGCTACGTCAGCCGCCACAAATTTTTGCAGTAATGTCAAGAGAAAGGCAAGCATGCGGACCGTTTTGCTTACCATTGTGAGTGCTCACCAGACCATTGATCTCAAGTTGCCCGCAGAGGTACCAATCGGCGATCTTATACCCAGGATCAGGGAACTCTGCGGCGTCAGTGTGCCTGATCCTGGGCCTGCTAAACGCCTATCCTGGCATTTGCTGCTTCCTTCCTCCGGCAAGACGCTAGATGCTGGTCGTTCGCTGAGTGAGACTGGCATTATTGATGGGGCCATTCTCCTGCTACAAAATAGCTCTACAATAGAGCGACCCTCAACCCCGGTTTTTCAGCCGAAGATTATTCTGCCCAGTGAGGAGTCAGGCGGTATTGGCGTGAGATGGTATATGCCGCATGAGTAGCGGACGATGTGGAGAAGCATACAATGTCTATTTCCAATCCCAGAACGACTTTTTATCGTCCTGTCAGAAACTACCCTGAGCCTCTGCCAAATGAGACATTTCAGATCGAGCCTCCCCCACAAGTATCGCAGAAGGCAGGCGGAACGGCGGCGCTCATGCAACTCCTCTATCCGCTCACCGGCATTCTGACGACGCTGATTATGGTATTTACTACTACCTCGAACAGCCATGCCTCTCTTGGCTCTCAACTCCCGCTGATAGGCGCGGAGCTTGCGATTGTGCCTTTCTCCATCGGGCTGATGTTTCTCTCCAACATGATCCAGCATCGCGGGGTCAAGAAAAACCAGCAGGCGGAGCGGGCGAGCTATAAAAACTACCTCGAAGGTATGCAGCGTCGCCTGGCCGAGGTTGCCAAATTACAGGTCCAGCACAACCAGCGCCTGTATCCTGAACCGCGCTCGCTGCCTGCGATTGTGGCACAACGACAGTTACTATGGGAAAGGAGACCGGCGGATCGCGATTTTCTCCATGTACGTATAGGCACGGCACCGATGGCGCTCTGCTGTGAAATCTCCTTCCAGGAGGATTACAAGGCCAGATATATGCCTGATCTGCTTCAGGAAGTGCGCGCTATTGTGACCCAACAAAGTCATATCGACGCTCAACCTCTGACCATCTCATTAGGCTCGTTGGGGGTACTCTCGGTAGCCGGGCCACATACTGCGTCCTGCTCTCTGGTGCGTTCGATGCTGGCGCAAATCATCGCGTTTCACTCACCTGGCGAGGTACGCATCCTTGCTTGTTTTCCCCCTCAAACATCCCAGGAGTGGGACTGGCTCAAATGGACGCCACACACGCGTCTGTTGCGGCCCATCAAAAAATTGCGCCCGACTGACGCAGAACCGTACTGCATGCTTGCCAGTACTACGGATGATCTGCAACGGCTGCTGGAAACTCAGATCAAGCCGGAACTGGAACGGCGGCAGAAATTCAAGAAGGAGAAACTGGCCGGTCAAGCAGAAACTGCACGCAATCAGCACATTCCTCACCTGGTGATTCTCCTGGACTATTTCTCTCACGCTAGCGTGCTGGCGCGTGTAGCCGGTCTGGAGGAATTGATGGTCAACGGAACTCAGGTGGGCATCACCGTGATCTGCCTGGTCACAAGTCAGCAGCACGAACCGGCAACCACGCGCGCACGTTTGACGCTGGCTCCCTTGATGGAACATCACCAACTGATCTATAAGGAGACGACATCTGAGGGTCGGGAGATCGAGTTTATTAGCCCTGACGCAATCGACGCGAAACTCTGTGAATCTATGGCCCGGTTGCTGACGCCGTTGCAACTGATTGACCGCGAGGCCGAAATCGATTTTGCGCAGGATATCGGACTGCTCGCGTTACATGCCATCCCGTCACTTGAACAGCTTGAGATGGCGCAGTACTGGCAGAGGCGTGATGAGAAACAACTGCTGCGCGTCCCTATCGGCATACAGAAAAATGGTCCGTTGCTGCTCGATCTGAAAGAGATGGCCGCAGGTGGCTATGGGCCGCATGGGCTGGTTGTTGGAGCTACCGGCTCAGGAAAAAGCGAGCTGCTACGCACCGCCGTGATCAGCCTGGCCCTCACCCACGATCCGCTGACGCTGAATCTGGTACTGGTAGACTTTAAGGCTGGCGCGGCCTTCGCCGACCTGGAATCCTTGCCCCATGTGGCCGGGGTCATCACCAATCTGGAGAATGATCCGCAGGCCATCAATCGCATGTATGCCTCGCTGCTCGGTGAACAGCAGCGGCGTCAGAACATGCTCAGCCGGGCAGGCAATCTGGCGAATATTCGCCAGTATCAGGCGAGGTGGCGGCGTGACCCCGAAGGCATGGAACCCATGCCGTATCTGCTGATTATTGTGGACGAGTTCGCCCAGCTCATTGCCAGCTATGAAGATTTCCTGGCGTTGTTTGTGAAGCTTGGTCAGGTTGGGCGCAGCCTGGGTATGCATATGATGCTCGCGACGCAGCGCGTTGACGAGGGACGTATTCAAGCCCTGGAGGGACACCTGCGCTATCGCATCTGCCTGCGTACCTTCCGACCTGAAGAAAGCTCCTCGGTCATCGGCACGCCCGACGCGTATTATCTGCCTCCGGCCCCGGGCAGTGGCTACTTCAAGGTGGACGAAGACATTTACACCGCCTTCAAAACGGCCCTGATCTCGACGCCATATATCCCGCCGGAGAAGCAGCAGGTCAATCCGCTCGATCTCATCTGTGTCTTTAACTCGACCGGCCAGTTTCTTCCCTATCAGACAGCCAACAATATCCCGCGCCAGGAAGAAGAGGAGGAGGAAACGGTCTCCGAAATGAGCGTCGTGGTAGAACGCATCGGTAGGACACCGGCTCCGGCAAAGGGCTGGCGTGTTCACGCGGTCTGGCAGCCGCCGCTGGGCACGGCTATTCCGCTGGGTCATGTCCTGGGCAAATATGGGACGAACGGGCAACGCAAGATGTTACCGGGTTCCCTGTGCGTACCCATAGGCATGCTGGATCGCCCGGCGGAGCAGATACAATCACCGGCGGAGATCGATTTCTCCGGTGTTGGCGGCCACCTGGCTATCGTGGGGGCTCCCCAATCTGGCAAAAGCACCTTTTTGCGCACACTGCTGGCCTCATTTATGCTGACGCATACGCCGCGTGAAGTCCAGATCTATGGCATCGACTTCGGCGGTGGCCTGCTCAGGATCTTCGAGGGGGCGCCACATGTTGGTACAATCTGTGGCCGCGCTGATCGCGAGAAGATGCGCCGCGTCCTGCGTCGTCTCACCCAACTGGTCGTGGACCGCGAAATGCTTTTTGTCGAACGCGAGATCGATAGCATGAGCGTGTACCGCCAGATGCGCCGACAAGGGAAGCTGGATGACCAGGAATTCGGCGATGTCTTCCTGGTCATCGATAATTTCGGCCAGTTGCAGGTAGATCTTGAGTCAAGCGATGCGGATATTATCGAAGATATCATCGCTTTGATCGCCAACGGCCTGACCTATGGTGTGCATGTTGTGCTGGCAACCAACCTCTGGTCGGAGATTCGTATGCGCCTGCGCAGCAACATCGGTACACGCCTCGAACTACGCCTGAACGATCCTACAGACTCGGACATCGATCCCAGGATGGCAGCAATGATTCCAGCAGGCACGCCCGGACGGGGCCTGCATCCGAGCAAACGCTTCTTCCAGACGGCGCTCCCGATGATCAAGAGCGTGAGCGGCTCCGAATTCTCGCTGCAACAGGAACTGGAGCAGTTAACCCAGCGCGCTCGCCAATCCTGGCAGGGACCGGTTGCGCCGCCGATCCGCGTATTACCGTCCGAGGTGCATTGGCAGGATCTAGTAAGTGTGAAGGGCCAGGAGTCGCCTGGGGTGCCCATCGGTTTAGAAGAACTGCGTCTCGACCCGCTGTACATCGACCTGATCAACGACGACCCGCATATGCTGATCCTGGGAGATCGAGAGTGCGGCAAGAGCACACTGTTACGCGCCTGGATGCGTGGGATCGAGCGGCGTTACACTCCTGAGCAGGCGCGCATTGTCCTGATCGACTATCGCAAAAAGCTGCTGGAGTTCAGTCGCAGCGAGCATCTCCTGACCTATGCCGTCACTCCTGAGCAGGTAGAAGAGGCGGTACGTCTCCTGAAAGAGGAACTGGAGCAGCGTTTGAAACAAAGCCTCCAGCAGCCGCCTGACCTCATGAGCGAGCCACAGCCCTGGGATGGGTTGCATTACTATGTCTTTGCCGACGATTACGAGATCGTGGCAACGCAGTCGCCGCAAAACAGCAACCCGCTTAACCCGCTGGAGAGTTTGCTGCAATCGGGACATGATATCGGCCTGCACGTCGTACTGGCGCGTCGCGTGACCGAACTCTCGCGCAGCAGTTATGATCCCATCTTCCGCAGCATCAGAAACATGGAGTGTCCGGGACTGTTGATGCGCGGCGATCCTGCTGAGGGGCGGCAGGCGCTGCATAAGCAGAACGTGTCGGGCGTTTTGCCTACAGGGCGCGCCTGCTACGTGCGCCGCAGCGTTGCGCCGCTGATGGTGCAGGTGGTGCGGGCGGAGTAGCGAGATGTGCCTGCTATCTCGCTACTATCCCTGATTGGGGTTACTATTGTGTTGGGCAAGCCACGTTCGCAGTTTCCCTGCATTCGCAAACTGGGGATCGATTTGCAGTACCTTCTGGAAGTCTGCTGCCGTCTTCGACGTCTGACCTTGCATGCCATAAGTGACCCCGCGCGACTCATAGAAGAGTGCATTGTGAGGGTCCAGGCGGATCGCCTCGTTGTAATCGGCCAATGCTCGCGTCAGGTTGCCCTTCTGCCTCCACATGAATCCACGATCATTATAGGCTATAGCCATCGCTGGCCGGAGGCGGATCGCTTGATCGAGATCTGCAATGGCCTGATCATAATCACCGTGCAGCCTGTAGGCGCAGCTACGTTGATAATAGTACCTGCCATTAGCGGGAGCCGATTGGATCGCTACGCTAAAATCCGCAATAGCTTGCTCATAGGCCCTGCGCAGCAGATAAGCCTGCCCGCGCCCGGAGTAGAGTTTGGCGCGATTGTCTTCAGGGTTACCCAGTTCTGGTCGCAGCGCCTCATTGAAATCGGCCAGAGCTTTCTCAATGTTGCCTGTATATAGATAGGCGTATCCACGGTTAGTGTAGCTGTACGCGTTAGGTTGGAGACGTAGATCGGCGTCGAAGTCTGCCAGGGCACCCTCAAGATCGCCTTGCTGGGAACGCGCCGCCCCCCGTCGGCGATACGCCTGGGCATGTTGTGGATTGAGCCGTAAGGCTTCCGTGTAATCGGCGATTGCTCCTGGAAGATCGCCCTGATCATTGCGTGCTCTGCCGCGATTGAAGTAGAACGCCCATTCCGGTTGGGGGCTAAGAGCGATGGCTTCTGTAAAGGCAGCAATCGCCGCGCTGTAATCGCCTTGCTCATAGAGCTCTGCTCCCCGAGCATTCATCTCTATAGCACGTTGTGCGTTGTCGTCTGTTGTATTTTTCATTGGCTATCTTGCTACCTCTCTAAACGAGGACCAGAATGATATTTCTGATTATACCTCTCACAAAAAGAACCTGCGAAAATCATATCTCTTTTCACTGAAGGGGCTATGGTGATCCGTTATTCTTTAAAAATTCCGAAGGATCAAAGTTAATAACTTTTGCATTCGATTGGCTAACAACTTCCATTTCTCTCTGGTAGTACGGGCTCGGGTCGGGCCTGCCATCGGGGCCAAGATTCACCACCTGAGCTCCAGCTGCTATCTGCTGCTGCACCCAATTCCCGTTATCTTGTATCTGATCGCTCTGCGTCAGTTGATCCCAGTTTTCGGGCATCTGATCCCCTTCATACAATACAACATTGTAGCCATCCTTTCTCAAGGCCGCCCCAACCGGATCAACCCTTCCCTTCTGACCTTCACCTAACACTATGACAACCTTATCCTTGGACAACTGTTGTTCCACCTGAGCGATACTCGTTACCCTACTACCAGGGCCACCATCTCCGCCGCTCTTCTTATCCTCATTTCCGTTTCCTCCGCTGTCTGCACCATCATCTGCTCCTCCTGTACTATCATCGCCATTTCCGCCATCTCCAGCACCTCCTCCCCCTACATCGATGCTTGAGCCTGGAGGCGCAGTCCAATTGAGGACGAATTGCAGGAGTTCCGGGTTTTCAACCAGAAAGGTTGTGGCCGTGAATAGCAGAAGCCCTAACGCAGCGGCAACCGAATCTGATGCTGCCACGAGTGCGACAAGATTCGTTAATGCTTGCGCGACCGAAATCACCATCGCAGGAATTGTGACCGGAGCGGTTGAGCCTCCACTGCCAACAAAGGCAGTCAAAGAGATGAAAGCATCAAGGACAAAAAAAGCAAGTAAGCCTCGTTGTATAAGGCCATCATCCAGATTGTTAGCAATGGTCTGGTGTTGCTGCGTGGCAAAGCTGGCGTGGTCGCGCAACATCCCCAGATCCTGAAGGGCCATACCGGCGGTCGCATGGTAGGCATCGCTGCCCTGACCTTGATAGAGCTGCTTAAAACCGGGCAAGCTCTTGTTAAGTTGACCATGCAACGTATCCAGGTTGGTGCTGTGCGTCTGTAAGTGCCTATGCGCATCAGCGACCGGCCAGGAAGGGGCGATATACTTGATGCTCGCCTCATAGATCTGGCGTAGATCCCTAATCAACTTGTCATAATCGTTGCGGAGAAAATCGGGGATGTCATTGCGCAGCCCTTCCATTTTATTGAGAAGTTCTTCTACATCCATGATTGCTGCTTTTCCTCAGAGCGTTTTTCGAATATACTCGATAGCTGTGCATAGATGGTCATTCAAGCCGGGCCATTATGGTTTTGTCATGGATTTCAGATTTTGCCCATAGCTTGTATCCAGCCCATGAAATGCGTCACTGGCACCGCGTAAATGTTGGGCGAGCTTATCATGCACATCTGCGTGGTTTAAAAGCTTGCTGCGAAACGCCTGCCACCACTGCCTGTACTGCTCAACCTGGTCTTTATCGAGGTGATCGACTATGGTGTTATGTTTAGGGTCAAAGCTGTTCACAAAGGTCTGCAAACCATCGCGGATAGACTCATGTAGTTTGGCCTGCGTCTCGAAGTCGTCTTTTGATGGCACTACAATATCATTCATGTTTTTCATCTTCCTCTACAGGAACATAACTATCCTTTGGCAAACGCCGGAGCGGCCTGGGACCTGTGGGAAGGCATGAGCCAGCTCCAGCGTTGCTCTTACTGAGAGGTGGGACAAGAGTTAGATGATGCCAACGCTGCCAGAGCTTATCTGCGCAATTGTCGGCCCGCCTGGCTATCCTGTTCGTGCATCCGGTTATGAAAATCGATCCCCGACTGGGCTGAGTCATGAATCTGGTCCAGATCATGAGAGGTGATGCGGTGCAGATCGAAGACGGCTGATTTCAATCCCGCTACAGCATCGCCGTCCCAATCGCCAGGAGAGATGTTCTGGACCTGCGTGTTTAGCTGATCCAGTGAATCGCGCATGTTGCTCACTAATTTGATGATGTTTTGACAATCCGCAAACCCCTGGTCTGTAATCTTGATGGTATTAGCCATTTTGTGATCTCCTTATGCTGTATATCATTTTGATCGGCTATGATATAGCACAGTGGAACACGGATGTTGTCCTGTGCAAAGAGAAGTATGCCCTGTTTCCCTTTGTTCTGCTACATCAATTGCTCAGCAAATGACTGGTCAATCACTCGTCAATAGCCGGTGGTACTCTCTGGTCTTTTTTTCGTGCTGCTTACTGCATTTCCACTTGACATCTTCGGGGATGGCAGGTAAAGTGCTCCTCAAGGGAGGCGGCGAGAAGGTGTGGCTATCTCGATCCACTTGAGGATACTGAAATTTTAAACGCCATCACGTTGATCCGCGTGGTATTCTGCAAGAGCACGCGCACGCCGCCCTGTCCTGACGCGAAAGAGGAGTCGGTAGCCGTGACCATCCAGTTGAGCGGCTCAGTCTCGTTGCTGGGCCACGCTTTTGCGAGGAGCATTGTACCAACAGCACGAAAACGCAGGGTATACGCTCTGCCACCCCGGGCGGGGAAGGAAATTGATGCCAGCACGGCTGCGTTTCCATTCACATGTCGATCAATGGAGAGATGATTGCCATCGATGAGCGCCTTGTACCAGTTGTTGGTATCCTGCCAGCGCAAAACAACGCCGAGGTTGACCAGATTGATGGAATCGGCAAAGTGATTTACGGTAGCGCTCAGTGTCACATCAGCGTTGCCTGCAGCAGGGCCAATCACGGCGCTGTACGTTCCGGCGGCATGTGCGGCAATCTGACCGCTGTTGTTGGCAATGGAGAAAGCTGTGAGGCGATTGGCATCGCCTTTCCACTCTTGACCATCGCTGGCAGTTCCCCAGAAGGTCTGATCGGTGCGCCGGAACGTGTCCTGGGCGAGGACTTGAGTGATCGGGCTGGCTGTAGGACTGGCAATGGTAGCGCCTGGCGCTGTAGGACTGGGAGCAGGCCCATGTCCTGAGGAAGAAGGATGGTGCGCGAGTAATGGCAGGGATAGCAATAAGAGAACTGCGAGAACACAGCCGCTTATAATGCCGTAACGCATGAGACGACCAGCATGTACTGGAGAGCGTGGAGGCGCCGCAGGTCGGTCTCCGTGGACAGTCTTCTGATGGTGAGAAAATGGAACCATCAACGTTTTTTGATCGCGAACCGGTAGCGAAGAGAAATCGAAGGATGCCAGTTCGACCTCATTTTTTATCTGATTGACGTTCCTACGAAAATCCCCTCGAAGCCCCGAAATTAGGCAACCTCCTTGGGGGTTAAAGTGACCGAGAACCCTAATTGTTCGAGGCGACGAATATGGTGTTGCTGAAGACGTTGTGTATTCAACTGGT